>Ga0209853_1000259_pt1 | contig 14671 bp, 12 predicted proteins | sample GWRWS1_30_40_FD_187224 | JGI IMG/M metagenome (GOLD analysis project Ga0209853, IMG submission 187224) | Riverbed sediment microbial communities from areas with vegetation nearby in Columbia River, Washington, USA - GW-RW S1_30_40 (SPAdes)... | ecosystem: Environmental > Aquatic > Freshwater >...
CTTCCTCCACCGAGATCTCATAGATCTTCCCGGTGAGCCGCAATCCGGTCGGCACGGTCGACCGGCAAGTCTTGCAGGTTACGTACAAGGGCTCGGCTTCATCCATTGCGGGCGAAAGATTTTCGATCGGGACCGGGGACAAACTGTCGGCCGGAGTGAAACCGAACAGGCGGGAGTAGAAGTATAGCTCGGCCTCCAGCGAGCGTTTGATTGTGTCGGCCCGTCGGAAGCCGTGCTGCTCTCCCTCGAACGCAATGTAGGCCACGGGGATCTTTCTCGCGCGAAGCGCATCCACCATCATCTCGGATTGATTGGGTGGAACGACCTTGTCCTCCAGTCCCTGGAAGAAGATCACCGGCGCGTTGATGCGATCCGCATAGTGGATGGGGGAGCGTTCGTGGTACAGATCCGCGCGCTCGGGATACGGGCCGATCAACGATTGATCGTACTGCGCCTCGAACTTGTGCGTGTCGCGGTGCATTGCGTCTAGATCACTGACGCCATAGTAGGACGCCCCGGCGTGGAACACGTCGCGGAAGGCGAGCGCGCAGAGCGTTGTATAGCCGCCTGCGCTTCCACCGCGGATCGCCAGTTGATTCTTGTTCACGAGCCCACGGTCAGAGAGATAGCGCGCGGCGTTCACGCAGTCGTCGACGTCCACGACGCCCCACTGGCCGCGCAGCCGGTTGCGGTAGGGGCGGCCGTATCCCGTGCTGCCCCCATAGTTCACGTCGACGACGGCGAACCCGCGACTCGTCCAGTACTGGATCTCAAAGCGCAGCATGCCCGGGGAGAACGACGTCGGTCCACCGTGGCTGATGACGAGCAGCGGCGGCCGCTCGTTCGTGGGAGCGCCGACGTCCCGATTCTTCGGCGGATAGAACCAGGCGTGAGCGGTGAGCCCGCTTTCGGTCGGAAACTCCACCGCCTGGGGCGCAGAGAGGTAGCCAGTGTCCACGGTCACCTTGCGAGAGGTCCGGATGACCTCGGTCTGCCGCGTCCTCGTATTCAGGCGAAACAGCGAATGCGGTTCGGTTGGCGACGCGCCGATGAAATAGACGCTATCTCCTGCGGGCGTAACCTGGCTGAGATCTCCATAGCGCGACTCGAGCACGTGCAGTTTCCGGGTGCTCACGTCCAACAGCGCGAGCTGCCAGATCCCCCTCGTGGTGAACGCGCAGACAATCGTACGAGGGTCGATGAATCCGTAGGTGGACATCCGGAAGACCCATTGGGGGCGGCCAAATTCAGCGTCCATCGGGGCAAGCGGCTCCGCGGTATTGGTCTCCTCATTCCACCGGTACAGGTTCCACCAGTCCGTCCGGTCGGAAACGAAGTACAATGTCCCTTCCGGCGACCACTCCGGCTGGAAGATCGATTCCTCGCGCCCGCCGGCCACCCGGTGAGGCTGAGCAAGCGACCCGTTCGAGCGAATCGCCGCCACCCAGAGTTCGGTCCCATCCCAGGGCATGTTGGAATGGTTCCAGCTCAGCCAGGCCAGGCGCGTGCCGTCAGGACTCAGGCGCGGGGACGAATAGAAGTCCGCGCCGGAGGTGAGCACGCTGGGCTGGCCTTCGCCAAGGGGAATCGCGATCAAAGTATTCTGAGCGTCCTGCTCACTTCGGGTGTGATCCTCGCGCACCGTGATGATGCGTCTGCGTTGACGGTCGATGATGCCGTCCGCGTATCGATAGGCGCCCTGCGGGGTAAAGCGCTCGGGCGAGGTCCCCGGGTCCACGCGGTATAGGCACTGGTCGGAGAAGTTCGAAAAGTAGACCGAGCCGTCGTGGACCAGGAAGTCGCCGCCGCCGTACTCATGCACGCGGGTGCGGGCATTGAATGGACGAGGGGTGATGTCCATGGTCCGTCCATCGGCGGTCCTGCGGACGATGACTTTGCGGCCGCCCTCCGATGGACGAAGTTCAGTCCAGTACAGGTCGCCGCCGTCGACCATGACTTCATGCAAGACGATCGAGTCACCGGCGACGACGTCCGCGGTGATGGGCGATGTCCATGAACCGTACGGCTTGATCTGGGGCACTGTTAGATTGAATTTGGCTTGACCCGGCGGCCTTCCTTCGCTTCGCGGCGAAGGACCCGGCCGGGTGCAGGCGTGACGACAGGAGGCGGTATGGCGAAGGTAAGAATCTGCCTGGATCCCGGCCACGGAGGCGCAGACTCGGGGGCGGTGCGAGGCGATCTGACCGAGGCGTCGATCACCCTCGACATTGCCATCAGGGCGCGGAAATTACTGGTCCCTAAGTACACTGTTATCTTGACGCGGGACGAGGACGAGACTGTTTCGCTCGGCCGTCGGGTGCGGATCGCGGACGAGGAGGACGTGGATCTCTTCACGTCCATCCACGTCAACTCCGCGGGAAGCGCGAGCTCGTCGGGCTATGAGGTGTTTGTCAGGATGAATCCGCCTGCGCCCAGCCTCCTTCTGGCATCGGCGATTCTGGTGCAGTTCTCAAGACGCTGGCCGGAGAAGCTCAACCGCGGCCTCAAGTTTGCGAATTATCTAGTCGTCCGGCCGCGGCGCCCGGCGTGTCTTGTCGAGTGCTTCTTCATCTCGAATCCCTCAGACCGGAATTTGCTATCGTCGCTCAGTGCGAAGGCGGAAATGGCTGAGGCAATTGCGTGGGGGTGTGGGAATTTTAGCCGGGCTTCCACAGGGAGGCCGTGAGAGCCGACCCGCGCAGCCGATCTATGGAACGACACCCCGCACGGCCCAAGCGCGAGCTTGGAGAGCAAAGGGTCCATCCTGCTCTCCTTTCAGCAGGTCCTGACGCAACCGCTCCCGCAGAGCGTGCTGACGCTGTGGCGCTAGGTTGGTTGCGTATGAGCCCGAGGGACCCTGCCCCGTCAGAAACGGCTGCCAGAAATCCTCGAATGAGGCGAAGTCCATCGACATCTCAAGGGCTGTCTCCCGGATCTCTTTGAACTCCTTGGCCGTCCACAAGGCGGCAAGCTCACCTTTCCGGCAGTAAGGCATGTGGCGTTCATGACGCCCTTGCGCATCCGGGTCCAGGGCGACAGCCGCATCCCAGAACGTGCGGAGCATACCCATGCCTTCGCCGTAATCCCACACTGCGGCGGCGACGACACCACCGGGCCTTGTGACACGTCGCATCTCTGCTGCGGCCGTTCGGGCGTCGGGGATGAAGTTCATGACCAGCAGGGCGAGGGTCTTGTCAAACGAAGCATCGGGGTGCGAGAGGGCCTGAGCATCACCGACCTCGAAGCGCACCCGCGGGTCAGAGGTGCGGGATCGTGCAAATGTGATGTACGGTCCAGAGGGGTCAATCCCCACAACTTCCGAGCGGCGGGTGGCGGCTAAGACCGCCAGGGGAAGAGAACCAGTGCCCGCCCCAACATCCAGCACCCGATCGCCATCTCTGACTCCTGCGAATTCCAGCAGCCGAGGCGCCAAACGCTGACTCCAGCGGCCCATGAGCCTCTCGTAGCCGTCGGCGTTGAGGAAAGCCATGCGATCCCACCTCCCTCGAGTCTGCCTTTCACGTCGCGATGGCTCTCGTGGAAGAGCTCGAATACGACGAGGGCCGGACGGCACAGCGTGCGCGAATTGGTGTGGTGGGCCGTGAGGGACTCGAACCCCCGACGCCCGGGTTAAAAGCCCGGCGCTCTGCCCGCTGAGCTAACGGCCCGTTCTTGATTCTATCAGTCTTTGTACGGCAGGGGAATTTATGTTTGGCGTCGCAAGTATGCCCTGCACGCAGGACGGCGGCCGAGGGGGTGATGACGTGGCGAAGAAGAAGGGCAGGAAGAAGAAGAAGATGGGGATGTAGCACTCAACAGGCAGTTCTTCATTACGAGCGCGGCGCATATAATTCATCGCCGCGCTCGCTGTTTTCAGGCATTGGCCTTGCCGACGTACTTTCGGACGGCTTTGGTTTCGAGGTACTCGTTCAGGCCCTCGGCGCCGAGTTCGCGGCCGATCCCGCTGTCCTTCACCCCGCCGAACGGTGCCTCCGGCAGGCTGAGAGGCTTGTAGTTCACCCACACCATCCCGGCGTGGATGCGGTCGATGAAGCGCTCGATCCGTTTGTCATTCTCCGACCAAATCGCCGACCCCAGGCCGTAGGGCGAAGAGTTCGCACGCTCGATCGCCTCGTCCAGATCGCGCACCTTCATCAACGGCAGCACCGGGCCGAAACACTCCTCCTGCCAGATACTCGCATCGTCTGGCACGCCAAGCAGCACAGTGGGCTGAAGGAAAAAGCCGCGGTCATACTCTCGTCCTGACGGCCGACCGCCTCCAGCGGTGACTAGGGCGCCGCGCTTCACCGCATCCTGCAGCAGGCGCTCGACGTCTTCGCGGACCTGCGCGTTGTTGAGCGGTCCCATCTCCACCGCCGGCTCGAGGCCGTTGCCCAACCGCAGTTTTTGCGCGTATTGAGCGACGAGATCGCTGAACTGCTCGAAGATCCGCTCGAAGACATACACTCGTTTCACCGACGTGCACGATTGCCCCGCATTGCGGAATCGCCCGGATTTGACAATCGTCTCCGCCGCCATCTCCAGGTCGGCGTCATCGCAGACGACGGTGGGATCGCTGCCCCCGAGCTCGAGCGTGAGGTGCTTCAATCCGGCAGCCGCCGCTTCGTATACGGCCTTGCCTGTCTCAGTGGATCCCGTGAGTGCGATCTTCTTGACGGCGGGATGACGGATCAACGTTTCGCCCACGGTGCGGGAGGGTCCGGTGACGAGATTGGCGATCCCCGCCGGCACGCCCGCTTCGTGCAGCATCTGGGTTAGCACGATCTCCGTCAGCGGTGCTGTGCTGGCCGGTTTGGCGATGACGGCGTTCCCCGCCATCAGCGCCGGAGCAACTTTCCACGCGTACAGCGACACGGGGAAGTTGAACGGCAGCACGGCGGCGCAGATCCCGATCGGGTACTTGCGGGTTTCTACCTTAATAATGTTGTCGCCGTCGCGGGCAAAGACGACCGTCCCGGTGATCTTTCCGCCGTAACCGGCGTAATACTCAAAGGTATTGATGAGGCTGTCGAGCTCGCTGATGGACTCCTTGACGACCTTACCCTGCTCCCGGGTCAACAGCCGGGCCAGATCTTGTTTGCGCTCCTCGACCATCGCGGCGTATTTTTGCAAGGCGCGCCCCCGCTGCCGGGACTCCGCCAGACGCGGCCACCAGCTCGTGGCTAGCGCGCGCTGGGCGGACCCGACGGCGCGCTCCACGTCTTCAGCGCCTCCGCGGGGGACGACGCCCACGACCTCATCGGTGTTGGCGGGATTGCGGACCTCGAATGTTTCCCCGCTCTGCGAGGGGGCCTGCCGTCCATCGATCACCAATCCATATTTCTCGGCCATCGATGCCTCCTGAAGAACGACTAGACGAAACGAGGCGCGTAAACCTTGAGCGGCTTGATGATCAGGCTGACCCGCCGGTCCGGAGCATCGGTGGGCGGGTACTGATACTTCCGGCCGCGATAGCGTAGAGAGAGCCGGTCGATGTCCTGCGCGCCGCGCTGCGAATCGAGCTTGACGACCTTCCCCTGGATCTGCACGAAGCGATAGGGATCGTCGCGATCGACGACGGTCACAGCGACATAGGGATGTGCCTCGACGTTGCGCTGCTTTACGCGGCCGCGGGACGTGTTGACCAGGATGTGATCGCCGTCCACCATGAACCACACCGGTGTCGCCTGCGGCCGGCCCTTTGGGCTGATGGTGGCAAGTACGGCCAGGTTGGGCTTCTGCAGGAATTCCTTCACTGAATCGGGGAGAGCCATGAGAGAGACACCTTCCATTCCTTAGTGTACTAAAGGAGCGAGCACCATGGCAGAGCGGTACAAGAATCTCATCGCCGGCGAGTGGGTTGACTCGCGCGGCGGACAGACGCTGAAAGACCTCAACCCGGCTGATACGTCGGATGTGGTTGCGGAATTCCCGTCCATGACCGCCGAAGACGTGACCCGGGCGATCGACGCCGCGGCCGAGGCGTTTCCAAAGTGGAAGGCCATGACGTGGACGGCGCGCGGGGCGATCATGCAGCGCGCGGCGGAACTGATCCGCGAGCGGGCCGAGGAGATTGCCCGTGATTTGACGCGGGAGATGGGCAAGACGCTGCGGGAGGCCCGCGGCGAGATCACGCGCACATCCTACTTCTTTGACTACTACGGCGCCTTCGGCCGATGGCCGATCGGAGATTACCTCCCCGACGAGCGCGAGGGCGTCTTTACCTTCACGGTCCGCGAGCCGCTGGGCGTGGTCATCGCGATTGCGCCGTGGAACGATCCGGCCCTCACCCCCGCGCGGAAGATGGCGCCGGCGCTCATCGCAGGTAACACCGTCGTCCTCAAACCTGCCACGCTTACTCCACTCTCGGCGTGGCATCTCATCCGCGCGCTGCATGACGCGGGGATGCCCCGCGGGGTCGTGAACATGGTGACGGGGCCGGCGCGCGCGACCGGCGATCCGCTCATCAACCATCCCGCGGTCCGCGCGATCACGTTCACGGGCTCGACCAGCGTCGGTCTCGGCCTGCAGGCGAAGACGGCCGGGCGGAATATTCGGGTACAGACCGAGATGGGCGGCAAGAACGCGATGGTTGTGCTCAAGGACGCCGATCCGAAGCTGGCCGCGGAGCTCGCCGTGGCTGCCGGGTTCGGCCAGTCCGGGCAGCGGTGTACCGCGACCAGCCGCGTGGTGGTCGAGCGGGGGATCCATGAGGCATTTGTGAACGAGTTTGTGAATCGCGCGAAGCAGGTGAAGGTCGGCCCGGGGCTCGAGGAATCGACGACCATGGGTCCGGTCGTAGACGACAGCCAACTGGAGACGGTGCTTCAGGCGGTGGAGAGCGGCCGGAGGGAAGGCGCCGAGGTGCTGTTTGGCGGCGAGCGCCTCCGCGGGCCACAATATGAACGCGGCTACTTCGTCACCCCGACGATTCTCGCCAACGTCACGCCGAACATGGAAGTGGCACAGGAAGAGATCTTTGGACCGGTCGTCGCGGTGCTGGAGGCCGAAGACGTCCAGCGCGCGATCGAGATCGTGAACGGAACCCGGTACGGGCTCTCCGCGTCCGTAGTAACGCGCAGCCTTGCCGCGGCCCACGCGTTCGCGCGAGGAGTAGACGCCGGATGCGTGGCGGTGAATCTGCCGACGGTGGGCTGGGACGTGCACACGCCCTTCGGAGGATTCAAGGACTCGGGATCAGCGTTCAAAGAGCACGGGATCGAGGGCCTGCAATTCTATACGCGGGTCAAGAGCGTGGCCATGAGGGTAGGCTAGAGCAAATAAAACACCAGCGGATTGTTACCCAGTTAGGCCGGGTTAACCTAGGAGGCTAACGACCTCCCACCTAGGTAATCGCATCCGCTGGCAGGAATGACGATACTGCCGATTCGGCCATCGGTCAATTCGGAACCTTCGTTCGTGAGTTTGACGATGATCGGCACAGGGAAAATTCGGTGGTTCGATGCGCGTCGGGGCTATGGATTCATCATCCCGGCCGATGGCGGCCCGGACATCTTCGTCCACCGCCGCATCCTCCAGGTGAGCGCCCGCCTGCGCCGGCTCGAGCCGGGGCAGCTCGTGGAGTACGAGGCACAGCAGACCACGCAGGGTATCAAGGCGACGAAAGTGACGGTGCTGGTTACGGTTTCTTGATGCTCGGGAAGGGGATCATTCCGGTCTGGCGACGCTGGGCAATGGTCTTTGACTGTGGCACGCGCGGGTGGTGCATGATGTTGAAGTCGAGCTTCTTGCCGCACTCGCAGACGCGCTCCAGTTCGACTGAGGCGTCGATCCAGATGTTTCCCGTCTGTTCCGCGGCACCCTTCGCCGCATCGATCGCTCCGGTGCGGCGTTCCTCCTCGTCTTCGGCCAGGCCCATCTCCCGTGGGGCCGTCCCGCTCAGCTCGTACAGGAGGGCCTTGGGATAGTAGACACTGTACCGTCTACCACAGCTGCCGCAGGGGAAGGTGAAGAGCAACGCCATGGCTCTATTCTAGCAGTGTTTCGTTCGCAGGTCCGTGATGCGAACCTGCTAAAATGTAGGCCAACCACAGTGGAGGGTAGGAGGTCACATAGATGTCGCAGCGCACCGTGAGGACAATCCTGATTGGCAGTGGAGTGCTGACGTTCGGCATTCTGATGTTCGCCGCGGGATATGTCGCGGCGCGGCCGAATACCGCGCCGCAAGCAGTTGTGCAAGCCCTCCCGGCGCAGAACCCTCCACCGATTCAAGAGATGATTCCCCTCACCCCCGGGCCCGATCAGGGCCAGGGACAGGGCGAGGAGTGCGAACCGGTCATCCTCTTCTATTACCAGGGCCGGCTGTATCGTTTGATGCCGGGTCCCCAGCAGGATCAGCAGGGGCGACCGGGCAGTCCGCCCGAGTACTTCCCCATCCAGCCCTACCAGGGGCCGCAGATTCCTGGGCTGCCGTTCCAGCTGCCGCCGGGCGGGGCTCCGCGCGCGCCGCAGGGTCCTGGATTCCAGCCGGTCCAGCCGAGATTCTGATCCGGTAGGACACCTCCGCGGGCGTACCGAACCCTGCCTCCATCCTACACAGGGTCAGGGAGGTGAGGGTGGCATGTGCGTTCCTGAAACGTTCCACGCCCTGCGCAGCAGCAGAAGGGATTTCCTCAAGGTTGCGGCGGGAGCGGCGCTCGGCACGGCGATGGCGGGTGCAACCACGCTTGCGGCGCCCTTCCAGGCCCAGGCGCGAAGTATCAACATCAACAAGGTACAGGACCTCACTCACGTTCTCCATCCGGGATTTCCGAGCTTCAACCCGACCTTCTTTCCGAAGTTCGAGCGCAAGGTGTTCGTCACGATCAAGAAGGACGGCTTCTACGGCAATATCCTCACGTATTGGGAACACTCCGGTACGCACATGGACGCACCGCACCACTTCGCGACAGGACGGTGGATGGTACACCAGATTCCCGCGGGGCGCCTGATCGGCCCCGCGGCGGTGATCCACGTCCATGAACGGGCGATGAGCGACGCCAACACCCAGGTGACGCCGAACGATATCAGGGCGTACGAGCGCCGCAACGGCCGGCTCCCCCGGGGGGCGATTGTGCTGATGCACAGCGGCTGGGAGGCGCGCGTGAACGACATGAACGCGTTCCGCAATGCAGACGGCAAGGGCGTCATGCACTTCCCCGGATTCCATCCGGAGGCCGCGGAGATGCTGGTGAAAGACCGCGACATTCTCGGGATCGGCGTCGACACGCTCAGCCTGGATTACGGCGCGAGCGCGGATTTCAAGACCCATGTCACGATCCTCAGCGCGAACCGGTGGGGCTTGGAGAACGTGGCAAACATCGCCCGGATTCCGCCCAAGGGGGCCACGCTGTTCGTCGGCGCGCCACGGGTGCAAGACGGATCGGGGGGCCCGACGCGCGTCCTCGCCGTCTGGTAACAGACCTCGCCATTCGTGTGGCGCGGCGTCATTGAAGAATACCGGGCGCACCTTCCCGTCACGGTGCGCACCCCGGTGGTCACGCTGCTGGAAGGCGGCACGCCGCTGATCACGGCGCGTTTTGCCGCTCCGGGCCGAAGGCAGGTCTGGCTGAAGTGCGAAGCTGGGAACCCCACCGGCTCGTTCAAGGACCGCGGCATGACGGTCGCGGTCAGCAAGGCCGTTGAGGCCGGGGCACGCGGTGTGATCTGCGCATCGACCGGAAACACCGCGGCCTCGGCCTCGGCCTATGCGGCGCGCGCGGGGATTCCGTGCGCGGTGATCATCCCCGCCGGCGGCGTGGCCCTCGGCAAGCTCGTGCAGGGCGCCGCGCACGCGGCCGAGATCATTCCGGTAGAAGCCGGATTCGACGCCGCGCTCGACCTCGCACGGAAGGCGGCCGAGCGCTTCAAGCTTGCGCTTGTCAACTCCGTGAACCCGCACCGGCTCGCAGGCCAGAAGACTGCGGCCTTTGAGATTTGCGACGTGCTCGGCCGGGCCCCCGAGGCCGTCGCGATTCCGGTGGGCAACGCCGGGAACATCACCGCGTACTGGAAGGGTTTCACGGAATACCATGCGACGCGCCGCATCGCGGCGCGTCCGAGACTCATCGGCGTGCAGGCCGAGGGCGCATCGCCGCTGGTGCAGGGACGCCCGGTCGAGGATCCCCAGACAATCGCCTCGGCGATCCGGATCGGACGCCCCGCGAGCTGGGAGGGCGCGGTGCGCGCGATCGAGGAGTCCGGAGGTGAATTCCTCAGTGTCACGGATGAGGAGATCCTGGCCGCGCAGACGTTGCTTGGACGCGAGGGCATCTTTGTAGAGCCGGCCTCGGCCGCATCGGCGGCGGGGTTTCTCAAGCTCGAACGCGAGGGCCGCGCGCCCACCGAGGTCGTCTGCATCCTCACCGGCCACGGCCTCAAGGATCCGGCTGTGATCGAGAACCGCATGAGACTCCCGGCCCCAGTGAAGCCCACGCTGGAAGCGATTGGGCCTCGCCTGACGTTCCAATAGGAAATCCCATTTGAGGGTCAGAAGGGTCTAGACGTGCCCCCGGAACTCGACCTGCGCATGCGTCATCGCGTGCGGCCGGAACAACTTCGCTGGATCTGCGATCCCAACACCCTGCCGTTTCGCACCACCGCGGAACTGAAGGCGGACGAGGTGATCATCGGCCAGGACCGCGCGGTCCGCGCCCTCGACCTCGGTCTCACGATCGAGCAGCCCGGCTACAACATATACATCGCCGGCCCGGTCGGCACTGGACGGACCACGTATGCGACCAAGAAAGTCCAGGGCGTGGCCGCCACGCGTCCCGTTCCGCCGGACTGGTGCTACCTGTACAATTTCCCGCAGCCCGATCAGCCGATCGCCGTCAGTCTGTCGCCGGGTCAAGGGGCGCAGTTCCGCAAAGACACCGAGCGGCTGATCGAAGACCTCAAAGACAGTATCCGCAAGCTGTTTGCCAGCGAGCAATTCGAGAGCCGGCGCACGCAGACGCTACAGTCATTTGAGACGCGTATCAACGAGTTCTGGCAGGAATTGGAGCAGCAGGCGCGGGGACTGGGCTTCCTGGTGCAGCGCACCCCTGCAGGAATCGCGACGGTCCCCATCGGCCCGTCCGGGGAGCCGATCACCCCGGACGTATTTGCGACGATGTCCGACGCGCAGCGTGAAGACATCCAGCGCCGGGGCCGCGAGCTGCAGGAAGGCGTGAGCGAAACGCTGCGCAAAGTGCGCGCCCTGGAGCGCGAGGCGCGCGACGCGGTGCGCGACCTCGAGCAGCAGGCGGTGCGCTCCACCGCAAGCGACCCTATCGCGCGGATGAAAGAACGCTACGGCGGCAACCTCAAGATCGTGGAATGGTTGGATCAGCTGCTGGCCGACATCGTGGAGCGCCGCGACGACTTCAAGGAAGCCGAAGAGCCCGCGCCGCCATTCCCATTCCCGATGCTGGCGCGCCGCCCGGACCGCCGCCGCTACGAGGTGAACCTGGTGGTGGACAACGGGCAGCTGCGCGGCGCCCCCGCGGTCGAGGAGCCCAACCCTACCTACTACAACCTGCTGGGCAAGGTCGAGTATCGCGGCGAGTTCGGCACCCTGGTCACCGACTTCACGATGATCAAGGTGGGCGCGCTGCAGCACGCCAACGGCGGGTTCCTTATCCTCCAGGTGAAAGACCTGTTGATGAATCCCTTTACCTGGGAGGGTCTCAAACGGGCGCTGAAGAGCGGCGAGGCGCGCATCGAGAACATCGGGGAGCAACTCGGTGTGGTCCCGACCGCGACGCTGCGTCCCGAGCCGATCCCGCTCAATCTGAAGGTCATCCTGATCGGCACGCCGATGATCTTCCAGCTCCTGTACACACTCGACGATGACTTCCGCAAGCTGTTCAAGATGAAAGCCGACTTCGACATCGAGGTGGACCGGACGGACGAGACGATGGCGGGGTACGCCTCGGCCGTGGCGGCCATCTGCACCAAACATCATCTGCGCGCGTTCGACCGGGGCGCCGTGGCGCGCATCCTCGAGCATGCTGCGCGCCTGGCCGAGCGCCAGGACCGTCTCAGCACGCGGTTCAACGAGGTCGTGGAGATCGTCTTCGAGGCGGACGCGTGGGCGCACCGGGCCGGCCGGGACGTCGTCACGGGGGCTGACGTCGTGACGGCGATCCAGGAAAAGATCTATCGCTCGAACCGCGTCGAGGAAAAGCTGCGCGAGCTCATCGCCCGCGGCCAACTCCTGATGGATGTGTCCGGCACCAAACCGGGACAGGTGAATGGGCTCTCGGTGCTGGCGTTGGGCGACTATGCGTTCGGCCACCCGAGCCGCATCACGGCGCGGACGTATGTCGGCAGCCGCGGCGTCGTGAACATCGAGCGTGAGACCGACCTCTCCGGCCGGGTGCACAGCAAGGGGGTGGCGATCTTGGCCGCCTACATGGGCGGCAGGTACGCGCAGGAGCGCCCGCTCAGCCTGAACGCTTCGTTGACGTTCGAACAGACGTACTCGGAGGTCGATGGGGACAGCGCCAGCTCCACGGAACTGTATGCGCTGGTGTCGGAGCTGGCCGGCGTTCCGATCGACCAGGGCATCGCAGTGACCGGTTCGGTGAACCAGAAGGGCGAGGTCCAGCCCATCGGCGGCGTCAACGAGAAGATCGAAGGCTTCTATCAAGTCTGCAAGGTGATTGGCCTCACGGGGTCACAGGGCGTGATGATCCCCGCACAGAATTTGCCGAACCTGATGCTGCGGGAGGACGTAATCGAAGCAGTGCGGCAGAACAAGTTCCACATCTGGGCGGTGCGCAGCATCGACGAGGGGATCGAAGTGCTGACGGGCCTGCCGGCCGGCGCTGCCGACGGGGACGGCGTGTATCCAGAGGGCTCGGTCAACGCGCTCGCCAGCCGGCGCCTGGCGCATCTGGGCGAGCGGCTGCGACGGTTCATGCCCCTTCCAAGGACCACCGACGCCCGAAGCGACGAGACGCGGAACGACGACAAAGAGAAGTAAACCTCAGGACGGCAGCGGACGTTAAATCGACGCGGGATAACGGGGAGGGGTTGTCCCTGTGTCCCGCCTTTTTTTGGAGGACGAATGCGAACGTTCTTCCTAGTGCTCGCCTTACTCGTGGCAGCGCCGGTTCCCGCTCTGGGGCAGCAACCCCAGGCGATTACGCTCGAGAGCGCCATGGCCTCGGCGGTCGAGCGCCATCCGTCGGTCGTCGCGGCGGCGCGCGCGCTCGATGCCGCGCAGGCCCGACTGGTGCAGGCGCGCGCGGGCCCAGGCGTGCAGGTGAGCGTGGGTGCCAACGCATCAGTCGGAACCCTTGGGGCCACCGGGACGCCGACGAGCACTGTGGGGACGTCCCATGACGTCGCGATAGGCGCCACGATGCCGCTTTATGATGGAGGAGTCTCCCGCCAGCAGATCGTGCAGGCCCAGGCGGCCTTGGACGCTGCGCAGGCCGGTCTCGCGGCCGTCCGCCAGGATATTGCTCTGACCGCGGCCGAGGCATACTTTGAGGTGCTGCAGGCGCAGCGGACAGTTGAAGTGCGTGAAGCAGCCGTGCAGTCCGCGCAAGCGCAGGTGCGCCAGGCTGAGGCGTTCTTCCGCGCCGGGACAGCGGCGCAGGCGGACGTGATCCGAGCACGCGCAGCCGCCGCCCGTGCTGAGGCTGACCTCGTGACGGCACGGGGCCAGGTGGAAACCACTCTGGTCTCGCTTCGCGGGGCGATGGCGTTGTCGTTGGCCCAGCCGGTGTCGGTGGTCGATCCCACGCCTCCGGTCGTGCCCGCGGTCGCCGCGGCCGATGCCGTCGCTGAGGCGACGAGGCAGAGGCCTGAGGTGCTGCGCGCCGACGCCGACATGCGCAGCGCCGAGGCGGCTCTGCGCATCGCCGAAATCAGGGCCGGCCCTCAGGTGAACGTGAACGCGAATGCCGCGGTACAGGTCACACCGGATCCGGGTTCGGCCGGGTGGTCCATCTCCGCCACAGTATCGCATCCACTGCTGGACGGTGGGCGGTCAAAGGCTGCGGTGGAGGAAGCGCGCGCCAACGCTCTGGCGGCGGCAGCGCGCCGCGAGTCGACGGTACTCCAGGTGCAAACGCAAGCGCACCGGGCGGCGGTGGGTGTGGCGTCAGCGTCTGCTCGGACCGAAGCGACGCGGGCCAGCTCCGCGGCGGCGGAAGAATCGTTGCGAGTGTCAGAAGGCAGGTACCGGGCTGGAGTCGGCATCCTGGTCGAGCTTCTCGACGCGCAATCATTGGCGACGGAGGCCAGAATCGGGGCGGTGCAGGCGCTGTACGACCTGCATCTGGCGGTCGTAAATTTGGGGCATGCGCTGGGACGCCCAATGAGCGCGCAGCGTTAGCCTTACAGGAGCACACAATGAATCATCGCAACCGAGTGCTGGGTATCGTGGGAATCGTGGCCGTGGTGGCGACCGTCATTGTCGCCGGTTTGCGCGGACGGTTCTCAGGCGTGAGTGAAACGCCGCCCTTCAGGACCGCGCAGGTGACGCGGGGCGATCTCCTGCTCAGCGTGTCCGCCTCGGGCACCGTGGAGGCTGAATCGCTCGTCGAAGTGAAGTCCCGGGCGACCGGCCAGGTGCGTTCCGTGTTTGTTGAAGAAGGCGATCTGGTGCGCCGGGGGCAGGTGCTCGTAGAGATCGACGACCCCGACGCGCGGGCGTCCGTCGAGGACGCGCAGG
>Ga0209853_1000260_pt1 | contig 14655 bp, 15 predicted proteins | sample GWRWS1_30_40_FD_187224 | JGI IMG/M metagenome (GOLD analysis project Ga0209853, IMG submission 187224) | Riverbed sediment microbial communities from areas with vegetation nearby in Columbia River, Washington, USA - GW-RW S1_30_40 (SPAdes)... | ecosystem: Environmental > Aquatic > Freshwater >...
CAAACTGCCGGACTGTGTCGGCCCCGAAGTCGAGGCCGCGGTCGCGGCGATGAAGGACGGCGACGTCGCCCTCCTCGAGAACCTCCGCTTCCATCCTGGTGAAGAGGCCAACGACGATGCCTTCGCCAGGCGCCTTGCGGCATTGGCCGATATCTTCGTCAACGACGCCTTTGGCGCTGCGCATCGCGCGCACGCCTCCACCGTCGGCGTGGCCCGCTACCTGCCGGCTGTCGCGGGTTTTCTGGTGGAAAAAGAGCTGGTGAACCTGTCACGAGCGCTGGAGTCGCCGACGAGGCCATTCGTCGCCATCCTCGGCGGGAAGAAGGTGTCCGACAAGATCGGCGTGATCCGCAACCTGCTCACCAAAGCCGAAACCCTGCTCGTTGGCGGCGCGATGGCGTACACGTTCCTGCGCGCCAAAGGGTATCAAGTGGGCGCGTCTTTGTGCGAAGAGGACAAGCTCGACCTGGCTCGCTCGCTGATGGACGAAGCGCGTGACCACGACGTTGGGTTTCATCTTCCCGAGGATGTGGTCGTGGCCGACCGGTTCGCCGAGGACGCCAACCACAAGATCGTCCCGGCGGATGCGATTCCTGAAGGCTGGATGGGGATGGACATCGGCCCGACGACCTCGGCCGCATACCGCGCGATCATCCTGGGTGCCCGCACCGTGATCTGGAACGGCCCCATGGGGGTCTTCGAGATCCCGGCGTTCGCCGGAGGCACGAAGGAAGTAGCCAACGCAATGGCCGATTCCACCGCGGTGACGATCGTGGGCGGAGGCGACACCGCCGCGGCGGTCGAGCAGATTGGTCTGGCCGAACGAATGACGCACATCTCCACGGGCGGCGGCGCATCGTTGGAATTCATGGAGGGGCGCGAGCTTCCCGGAGTCGCCGTGCTCCAGGATAAGTGACGGAGAAAGTCATGGCCCGCATCCCCCTGATCGCCGGTAACTGGAAGATGCACAAGACCGTGGGCGACGCTATTGCTCTGGTCCAGGCGTTGAAGCGAGAGCCTGTTCCCGACGGCGTCGAAGTGGCGGTCTGTCCGCCGTTTACGGCGCTCAGCGACGTGAGCCGGGCGCTCGAAGGCTCGGCGATTCGTCTCGGCGCGCAGGACATGCACTGGGAAAGCCAGGGTGCGTTTACCGGCGAGATCTCTCCGATCATGCTGCGAGACGTCCGGTGCCGCTATGTGATCGTCGGTCACTCCGAGCGCCGCCAGCATTTCGCCGAGACAGACGAGGCGGTTTCGCGGAAGGTCCGTGCCGCATTTGCGCACGAGCTGCTCCCGATCATGTGCGTGGGAGAGCGGCTGGATGAGCGCGACGCCGGACGGGCCGAGGCTGTCGTGACGCGCCAGACGGAAGCCGCGACGGCGGGTCTGGAGCCGCAGCAGGTAGGGCGGCTGGTGATCGCCTACGAACCGGTGTGGGCGATCGGCACGGGCCGGTCCGCCAGCGCGGAAGAGGCGAACCGCGTCATCGGGGTGATCCGCGGGCTGCTCTCCGAACGGTTCGGGGGGGCCGCGGCGGAGACGCGGATCCTGTACGGGGGAAGCGTCACGCCGGACAACGCTGCGGAGTTCTTCTGGCAGCCGGAAGTCGACGGGGCCCTGGTCGGCGGCGCAAGCCTCGATACGACAAAGTTTCTGACCATTGTCCGGGCCGCTCGGCCCTAGCCCATCCGGATCATCGAACACTCGGTCCGGACCGAGTTGCCTGTGCCGCTTTTCAGCGGCGAAGGCCTGTGATAGGATAGGTTCCGCCCGGCGAGCATTGCCGGGTTTTGCTCTGGAGAGTGACGATGGACACGGCAATCCTGACAATCCACTTCATCCTGGCCTTCCTGGTGATCGGGGTCATCCTGCTCCAGGGGCCGAAGGGCGAGGGGCTCGGCGCCATCGGCGGCAGCGCCCGGATGTTCCACGGGCCCCGGCCGCGTGAGACGCTGTTCACCCGCGTCACGGCGGTGGTCTCCATACTGTTCGTCCTCTCGTCGACATACCTGACCTTCCTCAGGTAGGTCGGCTATAATTAAGTGGATAGATCTGCCGGGATGGCGGAATTGGCAGACGCGTACGCTTGAGGGGCGTATGGGATCTCCGTGGGGGTTCAAATCCCCCTCCCGGCACCACTTCCCACACAGCACCAAACCCTGCTCCTGATCAGCAGTTTCGGGATCCGGACGAGCGCTGTTTACTAGTACAGGCAGGCCAACATCGTCCGTGACTAAAGATCCCCTAATACACCCGGATGCGGATGCCTCATACCCTGTAAGCTCCTGCGGGCGTCGCGGCAGGGGAGGGAACTCTCCCAGCGAATAGCGCCCACCAACTCCGCTATCGATCAGCGACGTACTGGCCGCGCGTCACCATTGCCCTGTGGTCACCGGTGCGACGCTCTTACCATCAACTGGGGTCTGGGGGAGCCATGCATGGCGAGGTGGTCCATGAGTGTCCGATGGCGAATCGCTAGAGCCGTGGCGGGGGGGCTTGCGGTCTTTATTCTCCTCTCGTTCGCGTTACCTGGGCCACGTCCATCTCTGGCATACTCGCAGTCGCCGCAACCCGCCGACCCGGTCAGGGTGTTTGCAGCCGCAGACCTGCTGCAGACGCACCATATTGACGCTCCGAACCGCACCCGGCTGCTCGTGGCCGCGCTTGGTGGCCTCCGTCAAGTTGTCGTACAGGCTGGGGTGGTGGCTACCCCGCTCGCCGACCTCGACGCAACGACCGAAGAGGCGGCACGCACGAGCTTTTCCGCACGATTCAACCTGGCGCTCAGGTTGGTTCAGGACAAGCTTCCCGCCGCAAAGCTGGAGGACGCAGCCATCGTCGCCATGGTCACCGGTCTGGGCGATCGAGTGACGACGTTCTTTTCTGCGGAGCGGCAGGCGGAGTTTCTAAGTGGCGGATATGGTGGGATTGGAGTCTTTTTGCGCCTGGTGGAGGGACGGGTCTACATCTGGGCCGTCTTCAGCGGAGGGCCGGCAGCCCAGGCTGGGATAGGTGAATTTGACCAGGTGCTCGCCGTAGATCAACGCAGCGTTCGGGGGCTGACGCACCAAGACGTGGTCGACCGGATCCGGGGCCCGGAAGGCAGCGCGGTGAGGTTGACGATTCGGCGACCTGGTCGCGCCAATCCCCTCACCGTGACGGTCAGACGCGGCCGGGTCTCGGCGCCATCAGTGAGCCACCGCATGCATCCGGACGGCATCGGACACATCCGATTGCACACCCTTGGCCCCGGCGCCGGGAACGCTGTGGACCTGTCGCTGAAAGATCTCCAGCGCCGGGGAATCCGCGCCCTCGTGCTGGATCTCCGGCAGAACAACTTCGGCGGATTGCGGGAAGTGGATCACGTCGCCAGCTCCCTCCTACCACAGGGCATTCCCCTCTACGTCGTTCGAGGAAGAGAGTCCGCGACAGGTCGGACGAGTGGGACGCCCAAGATTCCTCTGTCCGTGCCGGTGGTAGTGCTCGTGGATGCAGGCACGATGTGGGTGGCCGAAATTCTGGCCGCGGCCTTCTCCGAATCGAACCGGGCCCGACTCGTGGGAATGCGGACGGCCAGGCAGGGCGGCTATGTGGGCTCATTCGGCATCCCGGGAGGTGGAGGTCTCCTCATCAAGACCAGCCGGGTGCTCACCGGGAAGGGGGCCCTTCTGGAGAAGACAGTCGCGGATACATCGCCCGATGAAGAGTCCGCCGCCAAGTACAGCTTTCGAGAATACTTGAGCGAGATCGGTTACTTCCTGTTGCATCGTCAGCTCTACGAAGGCGAAGAGTATGTGATGCTGCATCACCGCACGGGCCAGATGTTTGCGGTTCCAAACGTCCCTGTAATCTCGCCGGATCGGGCACGCCTCGTGACGACGTTTCCCGGCCTCAGTGGTGGCTACAGCCCTAACGCCGTCCAGATCTGGCTCCTGGCACCGGACGGCCTGGTGGAGGAATACGCCATTCACCCCCGCGATTGGGAGCCCACCGGAGCGACGTGGGTGGATGGAAGTACGATCCGCCTCGAGACAAGAACCCATGCGCCGGGCGGGGACGAGATCCGCCTGCAGTCGATGGAACTGAAACTGCGGGACGGGAAATGGATAATACCGAGCGTCCCCTGATCGATTACAGCAAGACCAGACCGTCCCTGAGCGTGGGGAAGGCGCACCTGGGAAGCAGTTCGCGCTTCATGCGCGAGGTATCGGAGACGTGCGATACCATGCCGATCGTGATGAAATCCTGGGTCAGCGGGGCGCTCGTTCGAAAGGCCATGGCGAACGCCTCGCAACACCACGCGGCTGCATAGAACGACCATCGGGGCAGCCGCCACGGCTGCCGAAACCCCCAGTGCGCGGCGAAGGTATCCAGCACTTCCTGGAGCAAGAGGGGCTGGTCATCGCCCAGGTTGTAGATCCCTGAGACACTCTGCCCTTCGATCGCGGCGACCACGCAGGTGAGGAAATCGGGCAGCGCCAGCAGATGATACCACGTGGGCTGGCGCCACACCGCCAGCAAACGATGTCGGAGCAACCAGCGCGCGGCTTCGACCATCAGGATGCCGCGGGCATAGATCGCACCGGCACGCAGAGAAACGGGGACCATGTGTCCCCCGGCGCACGCCTCGAAGAGATGCTGCTCCGCGGCGAGGCGGGTCTGGGCGTGGACCGAGATCGGCGTGCCGTTCAGCCGGCCCGTGGCCCGTCGATCGGGAAACGACTCGCCTTCCACCTGCGGGAAGCTGATCAGGATGAACTTCCGCGCTCCGGCGTCCAGGGCGGCGGCCACGAGGTTTTGCACGTACCCGACATTCGTCGCTGGTAAAAACCGCTCCGGCCGAGGCGAGAACAACACGCCCGCAAAGTGCACGATACAGTCGATACCCTGGCAGGGCGCCGAGAGCGTCCTGGGTTCACCAAGATCCCCCCGATGGACCCGAACGCGCGGCGAGGCCGGGATGTCCCCCGCGGGCAGTCTGTGGTGAACGAGAACTCGGATCTCGTGCGTGTCACGCATCAAGTTACGGACGAGATGTGATCCGAGGTTGCCCGCTCCCCCTGTGACGAGGACGTTCATGCGTCGACAATATGAAGGTTACTTCAAAACCGCGTGAAGTGCCAAGGGGAAATGAGGGCGCAGCGTGGACGAGTTGCTGGCAACCTCAGACGAAATGCAGCGTCTGTGGTAGGGAGACGCGTGAAGTATTGAATTTATCTCTCTTTCTCCGAATTTTCCTTCATTCGAAAGGTGACAATTTTTCTCACTAAATCATATGGAATCGGCTTGTCTATAGGGAATTGCACCGTGCCTTTTCCTCTTTTGTATTGCGATAACTCCTTTTTGAATGCTTCAGTGCCTGAGGGTATCGGATAAAATCCAATGTGATTTTTCCAAGCGGCCAAATACACCAAATATCTGCCGTTTAGTTTGAATGTGGGTATTTGATAGCTGATTGCCTCCACAACTTCAGGCGCCGCTTTTCTTATTGTCCGCCTCATCTTTTCAAGAAGACTTTGAACATTCTTCGGAAAGGTTTCGATGTATTCATCTATCGTTCTGAATTGCTTTTTGTGTTTATTCATTTGAGACCCAGTGTCTTGGCGGACCGACGAAGAGCGCCGTCGAGATAGCGGATCCATGCTTGCACCATTTTCCGATCCGCGGGATCTCGGAGGGTCCTCATCTCGGCAGCGGTGCGTATTCGCAGCATCTCCATTTGAGCGTGTATCTGGGCGAGCACTCTTCCCAGGGTCGGTTTGATCCCCCTTCGTCCGCGGATGTTGGCCATGAGGGCGGACTCCGCGATTATCTCCCTCACCCTTCTTCTATACTGGTCGCGCTCAGCGGGACTGAGGACATCCTCAAAATTGGTAATGTTGCCAGCGGGGCTGACCATGGGCTAATCTACCTTCACTCCCTAACCTTCATTCCCGTTCCACTATGGGCAACCCTGGAAGCAGATAGTTACGTGGTTCCCAAGCCCGGAAGGGTCAACACAAATAATTTGACCGGGGATGCAAGTTTTCTCACCGCGTCCCCGGCCGCTTGTGGCTATCCAGGTGGGATACTCTTCCCGCCGAAGTTTGCCTTCTACGAAGCGCTAGCGCAGGCCAAGTGAATCGTCGGAGGAAGGTGTATCATGAGTCAGATTCGGCATTGGAAGATGGAAGGGGCCCCGCCCGAGGTCATAAACCCCAAGATGACGCGCCGGATGCTGTGGGGCGAGCGTTTGATGGCCGCGTGGATCGAGTTCAAGGCGGGAGCCGTTGTCCCGACGCATCAGCATGAGAATGAGCAGTTGACCTACTGCATCTCCGGCACCATGCGGTTCACATTTCCGGACCGCGAGCTCATTCTTCGAGGCGGTGAGGTGCTGCTCATACCCGGTAATGTGCCACATGGTGCGGAGATGCTTGAGGAGGTGGTTGAGATGGACTTCTTCAGCCCTCCTCGCCAGGATTGGATCTCCGGGACAGACTCGTACCTGAGGAAGTGAACGCCACGGAATCTGCCTAGTCGCAGGCGTCCGTCAACAGGAGAGAGGCCGCGTTGTCCCGCGCGTATTGCGTGGTGTTCGCCCGCCATACGCCGTCCGCCCACGATCTGAACTCGCCAACCGTGTCGCCCTGCTTGTCCATGCAGTCCATCTTTTCACTGAAGTATGACGCCGGGCGCTGCAGACGGGCGACGACGCGCAGCATGTCATAGGCACCCATCGCATATCCGGCGCGCACGGAATCGGACTGGTCGATGATGTTTTGCGCGTTCATCCACTGTTGCGCTCCTACGGCTAACGAGAACCCGAGAACGAATCCGAATGCGATGCCGACTACTTGAATGGCTTTCATCTCATGTCCCTCCTGTCATTGGTCTACCACCACACCAATGCCCAACAATCATTCCTTGGAGGACATGAGCGTGCGAGAGAAACTCAAAAACGGCCCCAGGAGTGGCGGCCGTTTCTTGAGTTCTTGCTTTCGGAGTTGGCCGACTTCAGTCTTCGACTTGCCCTCGGATCTCGCCGCCCGGGAACGCCGGGCTGTGCGCGTTCGCGTAGATTCTTCCGTCGACCATAGCCTGAATGAGGGCCCCGATTGTCGTGATCGCGGGACTACACGTGTTGGTGACGATGTTGTCCTGAGTGAGGACCCCTTTGCCCTCCACTCTCCCGTCAAGACCCCCTGGAAACAGGCCGGCCAGGAATGCCACGATTGGGCCATTGACGTTCGGCGCTCCACAGTGCAGATGCGCGCCGGCTGCACCGAGAATATTCGTAGCATCTCTGATGTCGAGGTCGAAGGCGATTTGCGTGCGATCCTGATTAGCCATTAGTCTCACTACGCCGGTTGCGACCGAGGAATTGGGTGGCACCTCTTTCGCTCCGGTCATCTCCGCCTTGAACGTCAGCGTGCCCTGCCCGAATGCCACCGTAGAAAGGGCGACCACCGCAAGAAGGGTTGCGCCCAGTAACGCGAACCTTTTCATCACACACCTCCCTCTGAAACATCCCGCAACAGTAGTTTATTGACATGGGATGTCACGGATTTCTAACAGAACGGTAACGACCCTGGAGTGGGCTCCTGCGGGACAGTCATTGATTCCTGGTCTGGCAGTGGTGATCGCGATCGCCGCCGCGTCATGGTGGCTCGGGACGCTCGTCCCGGTGGTCGGCGCCGCCGTCTTCGCGCTGCTGATCGGGATCGCGGCCGGCAACCTCGTCTCACCACCGGTTGCCCTGCGGCCCGGCGTAGATTTCACCCTGAAACGTCTGCTCCGCGTCGCCATCGTGCTGTTCGGAGCCGGCCTGAGCTTCGCCGAGGTCGTCACGCTCGGCGGCGGTTCCCTGCTGATCATCCTGACGACGATCATCCTGGCGCTCGCCCTGACGGCGCTCTTCGGCAGGTGGCTGCGCGCCCCATCGCGCCTGGTCCATCTCATCGGGGTCGGCACGGCGATCTGCGGGGCGACCGCTATTATTACCGTCGGGCCGATCATCGACGCGACGGAAGATGAAACGGCCTTTGCCGTGACCACGATCTTCCTCTTTAATATGCTCGCCCTGCTGATCTACCCGTTCCTCGGCCACCTCCTCGGCACGTCCGACCGTGTCTTCGGAGTCTGGGCCGGCACGGCCATCCATGACACGTCCTCGGTCCTCGCGGCATCGTACACGTTCAGCGATGCGGCGGGGGACGTGGCGACGGTCGTCAAACTCACCCGGACCTTGATGCTGGTGCCGCTCGCCGTGCTGGTCGGCGTCCTCGTCAGCACACGGGCCGGCCGTGCGGCCGGACCGGTCGGCTCCCGGGTCCGACTGGCACGGATCTTCCCCTGGTTCATTCTGTGGTTCGTTGCGGCCGCGCTGCTGAACACATTTGGTCTGCTCCCGCCGCCAGCTATTCGCGCCGCTGCGGTCGCCGGCAAATTCATGATCGTCATGGTCATGGCCGCGGTCGGCCTCGGAGCGGATCTCAGACGGATGGCGCGCATCGGGGTGCGGCCGTTTCTAATCGGGCTCTTCGCTTCGGTCTTGATTTCCGTGGTCAGTCTTATGCTGATCTACTGGCTCTTCGCTACACCTGCCTGAAGAAAGACCTGACAGGAGACCCCGCGGTCCAGACCGAAGCACGACTCCATCCCCAGACTCGTCTCCACGAGGAGGCAATCCCGTGTCCACACGCAGCATCACCGCCGTCTTCCTGGCGGCGGGGCTCATTGCGTTCCTGCTCGTAAGTAGAGCCGCCGGTCTTGCCGCAAGCGCATCGAGCACCAGCTTCCCATTCACGAACCAGGTCGCTACCAAAGCATTTCAGGGTGGAGGATACCCCGTGCCAGCCGGCAGCACTGCGCCACTTGCCGGAACCTGCCGTCTTGGACAGTACAACGCGAACGCGTCTGAGTCGTGGATCGCGGTGCGGCCGGGCACCGAGGATCTAGTGGGAACCTCGAAGGTTTTCTTCGAGAAATTCAGCACCTTCTACGACTTCCATCTGGGCTCGTATACCATCCTGAACGGCAGGCCTTCGGCCAGCAACATCGTTCAGGGCTATGAATGTATCAGCACCGGAACTCAGGCAATACCTCCGAGCTGGATGAACAACACCGACCCAAACGTAGACTTCGATACCCAAGGACGCGCCTATCAGGTAACCCTGCCCTTCAACCCGTGGTGGACGAACCATCTCCGCCCCGACGCCGCGATAGGGGTCTCCTACACTGACGACATGGGGAAGACCTGGAGGGCCGGGAACGGGGGGAAGTATCTCGACCGCGTTCCCAACCAATCCTCGAAGACCATTGGCGGTGTCGAGGACAAGCAGTGGATTGCCGTCAACCACATCCCCGGCAACGCCTTTCAGGATCATGTGTACGCGATGTGGGCGGTCTTCAACGGTTTTGCCGTTGAGGTCCGGTATGCGATCTCCCGCGACCGCGGACAGGCCTTCTCGCCCGTGCGGAAACTGACGATCCCGGCTAATCAGACCGGCCCTGCTGTTACATATGTCTACCCGGCAATCGATGCGGCCGGAACCGTCTACGTGGCGGTTGCCGCGTTCCCGCCGTGCTGCGTCACGCCCGCGACCCTCTACGTGACCCGGTCTACCGACGACGGGCAGACGTGGAGCCCGTTCGTCAAGGTGGCAACTGTCGGTGTGCTCGCGTCGGGCCAACTGCCCAACACGACGTTCCGGGACGGCATCGTGGAGAGCTTCACCGCAAGTCCGACCCATGCCGGACACGCGTACATGGTTTGGGAGGAGTGGGACGGCACGGATATGGACATCCTGTTCTCACAGTCGACCGACGGCGGTGAGACCTGGACTGCCCCGATCAAGGTGAACGACAACAGTGCCGAGCCGACCGATCAGTTCCAACCGACAGTCGCCGCGGGACCCAACGGGGCCGTCGCCGTCGCATTCTATGATCGCCGCCAGGCCTGTCCCAACGAGCCGTGGATCATCGACGAGCACGTCGGCCTGACCAACTTCTGCATCGACGTCTCGCTGCAGGCCTTCAAGGATAGCGGGAACGGCGCCGTGCCGGTGGGCGGTCGTCTGCGCAACGTCCGGATCAACGAATTCACGTGGGATCCGGAGCAGCCGGAGCAGACGATCGAGGGGATCGACCAGATGGCGTGTTCAGCGCACGAGAATCCATGCACCCAGCGTTCCTTCATCGGGGACTACTTCGGGCTGGCGATCTCGGTCAAGAACATCTACGCGCTGTTCGTCTCGACGCGATACCCGTCGACGGTCACCGGTGACGACGGCGGTGCCGTGCATTACCAGGTGCAGGTCCTGGCCACGGTGCCTCGTTCCGTCTTTGGTCGCGGGTACTGACAGGAGGGCTAGAGGGTGTCCGCCATCGCAGAGACGGCGCCATCAAAGGAGGAGTCGAGAGGGATCAGCGTATCCAGGCGCGTCAGCAACAGGATCCGCCGGATCACCGAGTGCTCCGGGGCCACGACGCGGATCCGCTGCTCGCGGCGGCGGAGACGCTCGGCCAGTTCGATCAGCAACTGCACGCCCCGGCTGTCGAGGTAGGTGGTGAGCGATAGGTCCACGACGAGCCCCGCCGCGTCGTTGGGTGCGGCCTCAAACAGCTGCCGGCCGATCTCGGCTGCATTGCTGACGTCGATTTCCCCCTCGACCGCGGCAACGACGATTCCGTTTCTGCGATTCACCGCGACATGCGCCAGCATCTCGGCTCTCACCGTTTCCCGATCCGGCGTCGCATGATGACCGTGGTGCCATCCCTGCCCGGCTGAACATCCACCGTGTCCATCATTTTCTCCATAATTGAGAGCCCCCGACCACGGTAGGCCCCCCTCGCGGGCCGCCACTTGCCCCAGTCCCGAATCGTCACAATTCCGTCGTCGCCCCGGCGCTCCGCCGTCACCTCGATCTCGGCATCCGCTGCCCCATACGCGTGCTCCACGGCATTGCCCGCCGCCTCGCTCACACCCACGGCGAAATCGAAGACGTCCGCAGCCGATGCACTCTGGGCTTCCAGCCAGCGCTGCACCGCCCGGCGGATGTCGCCCACCGAGGCGGGCACGGCGGGGACCCGCAACTGAAGACGGGCCTGGTTGAGGGCCGCGACCCGCAGCGCAAGCAACGCAACGTCGTCGGCGGGCGCCTTGCCGTGCAGAAGCGAGGCGACTACTTGCTCCAGAAGCAGTTCGGGGTCCGCCTGGTGCCATCGTGACAGCGTCGCTTCCAACTGAGCGAGACCCTGGTCGATGCCTTCGCGCTTCACTTCCACCAGGCCATCAGTATAGATGAGGACTGTCGAGCCGAGGTCGAGTTGCACCGATTCATCCACGTACGTCGCCGTCAGCAGCCCTCCCAGCGGGGGAGAGCCGGCGCCTTCGATCCGGCGCACGCGTCCGTCGGCGCTGAGAACGAGTGGCGGCAGATGGCCGGCATTCACATACTGGAGGGTCTGAGAGGCCGGGTCATACACCAGGTAGACCAGCGTGGCCATTTCCCCAAGCTCGATCAACTGATTCAGGCGCCGCGCCACCTCGGCCGGAGGCAAGTCTTCGGTGGCGTAGGCCCGAATGGCATTCCGGAGCTGGCCCATGACCGCGGCGGCGCGCACGCCGCGCCCGGCCACGTCTCCCATCACCATGCCGATCCGCCCGCCCGGGAGCGGCATAACATCGTACCAGTCCCCGCCCACCGCGGCGGCTGTGCCGGGGAGATAGCGCGCGGCGATCAGCACCCCAGGGATGTCCGGCAGCCGCTCGGGAAGGAGGCTGCGCTGAAGCGTCTCCGCGATCTCATGCTCACGTTCATAGAGGCGCACCAGCAGCGCCCCTCGTTCTTCCTCTGCCTGCTTGCGCTCGATGAACTGGCCGATCTGGCTTCCGATCGACGTCATCATATCGAGCAGCAATGTGTCGGGTTCGCGGATCGCATCGCCAAAGAAGCTCATCACGCCGAGGACCTGCTCTCCCGGCTGGAGGGGAAACGCCGCCGCGGAATGCAATCCCGCTGCCCGCGCGAGATCCAGGCGCCGGAATCCGGGATCCTGGGCCAGATCCGCCACCCAATGTGCGCGGGCGTCCTTCCAGACTCGGCCGGAGAGCCCTTCGCCCAACCGAAAGGTCAGGTCGCGCGAATGTCTGCTGAACTCCTCGATCCGCGCGCCTTTAGACCAGGTGTGCGCGCAGCGGAGCAGATCGCCCTCCCGCAGCCAGACCTCCCCGGCCTCGAAGTTCAGGCCCTCACCAATCGCCCGCAGGATCTTCGGACCCGCCGTTTCGAACGTGGCGGACTCCGCAAAGATCCGTGTTACTTCGTGCTGCACGGCGGTGCGGCGTTCTGCCTCTCGGCGCTCGGTGATGTCACGCGCGACGATGAGCAGCCCCGCGATTGTGCCGGACTTGTCGCGCACCAGGCCGCACGAGACGCTCACCGGCACGCGACGCCCCGAGGACAGGTGTAGGTCCAGATCGAGATTGCGCAGGACGCCGTCAGGAGCCCGTTCCAGCAACGCCTTCGGGGTCGCCGGAATCTCCGGCGATGGGGAGATCGCGACGAAGGGCATCCCTGCCAGCGCATCGGTCTCACGACCCAGGAGGTGCCGCGCGGCCGCGTTCGTGCGCTCGATTCGGCCAGCCGTGTCCACGATGACAAGCGCGTCCGCCATCGACTCCACGACGCGCCCAACGAGCTCGCGCATCTCCTCGATCGTCGCTGTGTGACGTTCCAGCTCGACCTGCGCTTCCATGAGCTCGGAGTGGGCCTTCTGCAGGTTGTCGGTCATGTCAGACCAGGCCGCCTGGTCCAGCGCCGCGGCGTCGGGCGTCGAGTCACGCTTCGGGGGCAACTCGTCTACCACCAGGGGTCCTCTCCAGGCACGGAGGTCGTCGCAATCGCCGTGCTGCAGCCGTCGCAGCTCGCACGGGCGATCCAGATCAGGTGGAGTGTGGTGTCAGACACCTATCTTCTACCTTACCATGCCCTGGCCCGGTCGAGCGTGCAGTGGGAGTTTCGCAACTAGTTGTTAGAGGAAAATACGCGCCATCTATGGCAACTGCGCCTGGAATATTGCGATGTTGGGTGCGATACGGAACGTCCGCGACGATCGTGCGCGTACGCGGTGAGGTCGATCTATCCTCATCGGAGATTCTGCGCCGGTGCATCACGCGCGCACTTACCCGCTCGCCCGCGGTGATCGTGGACATGGGCAGCGTCACCTACGTTGACGGCACCGGCATTCGTGTGCTCGAAGCGATGTCCACGCGCGCCGCGGACGTCTCTCGCCCATTCTGGGTCGTCCCGTCGCGCCAGGTGCGCCGCCTGGTCACAACGCTGCAGATGACCACGCTGCCCATCGCCGACTCCCTCGAAGAGGCAATCGAGCGCGTGACCCCTCCTGACTAGGGAAAATCGGTCGATTGTTCGGCTAACGTCTTGCCCTGCTCAGCGTCCGAACAGGCCGAGCAGGCCGATAATGATCAGGTACAGCGCGACGATGTAGTTCAGCAGGCGTGGTCGGATGAGGATGAGGATTCCGGCGATCAAGGCGATCAACGGCGAGAGGTTGGCGGTAGTAATCGTCATCGACGTCCTCCCTGGATGGTAGAGCGAATGGGGAGAGCCGGTCGGCTCTCCCCATCTGACTTACCTCATCCGGGGCGACGGCTCCTCTGACAGCAGCATGTCGAGGTCGCGCTCGATCTCTGCGCGGGTCTGACCGTACTTCTCCTGGATCTTGCCGACCAACAGATCAACGTTCCCCTCGATTTCGTCAAGCTCGTCATCGGTCAGCTTGCCCCACTGCGTCTTGACTTGCCCTCGGATCTGTCGCCATTTGCCCTCCAGAATATCTCTGTTCATGCCACTCACCCCTTTCGAAGGTCTCTCATACTGAATTTCCCCCTCGATGTCACTCAGAAACACTGGGGGCGTGTGAGGGCGGCGGGGCAATCCTAGGGTGCGGATTCGACGAGACGGAGGAACGCGCTGACGACCTGGGGATCGAAGTGCGTGCCGGTCTGCTCGCGGATATGGGCGATCGCCTTCTCCCTGGTCCAGGCGGGACGGTACGGGCGGTCCGAGGTGAGCGCATCCCAGACGTCGGCGACGGCGAAGATTCGGGCGGCCAGCGGAATGTCCTGTCCATGGAGCCCTTGTGGATAGCCCGTGCCGTCCCATTTTTCGTGATGGTAGAACGGAATGTCCAGCGCCTGGCGCAGGTACGGGATGGGCGTGAGCAACTGATTCGCATACACCGGGTGCTTCCGCATGATCACCCACTCCTCGGGCGTGAGCGGGCCGGGTTTCAGGAGGATGTTGTCCGGGATGCCCATCTTGCCAATATCGTGCAGGAGCGCGCCGCGCCGGATGTGCGGCACCTCCCCTTCCGCCACGCCCATCGCCCGTGCCAGCTGCATCGTGAACTCCGTGACGCGCTGCGTGTGGCCTTCGGTCTCCTTATCACGCAGGTCGAGGGCGCGCGACCACCCCTCGAGTGTGGTGTCGTAGGCCAGGGTGAGTTCGACGTTGGCCTGTTGCAGGTCGCGCACCAGGGCGGCGTTGTCGATGGCGATGGCGGCTTGGCCGGCGAGGGCTTCCAGAAACTGCATCCATTCCGAGCCGAACTCCAGGGGACCCCGGTGGAAGACCTCCAGCACGCCTT
>Ga0209853_1000261_pt1 | contig 14653 bp, 12 predicted proteins | sample GWRWS1_30_40_FD_187224 | JGI IMG/M metagenome (GOLD analysis project Ga0209853, IMG submission 187224) | Riverbed sediment microbial communities from areas with vegetation nearby in Columbia River, Washington, USA - GW-RW S1_30_40 (SPAdes)... | ecosystem: Environmental > Aquatic > Freshwater >...
AGCCGGGCACGACCATGGCCCGGAGGCCCTCCCGGACCCGGCGCCCCCGCACGACCTCGGCGGCCAGGCGGAGGTCCTCGATCCGGCTGTTCGTGCAGGAGCCGATGAACACGGTGTCGGGGCGGATGTCGCGGATGGCCGTCCCCGGCTCCAGGGCCATGTAGGCGAGCGCTCGCTCCGCCGCCTCCCGCCGAACCGGGTCGTGGAACGACGCCGGGTCAGGCACGAACCCGTCGATGGAGACGGTTTGCCCGGGGTTCGTTCCCCAGGAGACGTTGGGGGTGAGCTCGGCGGCGTCGATCACGAACTCCCGGTCGAAGGCGGCGCCTGGATCCGTGGCCAGCGACCGCCAGTGGTCGAGGGCCTGCTCCCAGCCGGAGCCCGCCGGCGCGTGGGGACGGCCGTCCAGGTAGGCGAACGTGGTGTCGTCGGGCGCCACCATGCCGGCCCGGGCGCCGGCCTCGATCGACATGTTGCACACCGTCATCCGCCCCTCCATGGAGAGCGAACGGATGGCCGAGCCCCGGTACTCGAGGACGTGGCCAACGCCACCGTCGGTCCCGACCCGGGCGATGATCCCGAGGATCACGTCCTTGGCCGTGACGCCCGGGTGCAGGTCGCCCTCAACGGTGATGGCCATAGAGCCCGGCCGGTTCGCCCGGAGCGTCTGGGTGGCCAGGACGTGCTCGACCTCGGAGGTCCCGATGCCGAACGCCAGCGCGCCGAAGGCGCCGTGGGTCGACGTGTGGGAGTCGCCGCACACGATGACCAGGCCCGGCTGGGTCAGGCCCATCTGCGGCCCGATCACGTGGACGATCCCCTGGCCGATGTGGCCGGTGGGGTAGAGGGCGATCCCGAACTCCTCGCAATTTCGGGCCAGGGCGTTCATCTGCCGCACGGAGATGGGGTCCTCCGGCCCGGGAGCGGTGGGGACGTTGTGGTCCATGGTCGCCACGGTGAGGTCGGGACGGCGGACCGACCGGCCGGCCTGTCGCAGCCCGTCGAAGGCCTGGGGGCTGGTGACCTCATGGACCATGTGGAGGTCCACGTACAGCAGGTCGGGCTGGTCTTCGGCCCGACGGACCACGTGCTGCTCCCACACCTTCTCGGAAAGCGTCTGCCCCATGGTGCCGCACCACTTCCGCCCGGGAGGTCGCCTCGAGGCACTCCCGGCCTCGTGTTGAACGTTCGCGCCGCTTTTTCTTCTTGTTCCAAATAGTGGAACATGGTACCAATATGCGGAACATGAGTGTAGCACGAACGCGTTGGGCAGGCTCGGCCGGTGTGGGCGTCCTCGACCGGTCCGTCGCCGTCCTCGAAGCGGTGGAGGGCGGGGCCCGGACCTTCACCGACATCGTCGAGGCCACCGGGTTGACCAGGCCGACCACCCATCGGTTGCTCGGGGCCCTGGAGTCTCATGGGTTCGTCGCTCGGGTGGGCGGCGTCGGATATCAACTCGGTCCGCGTCTCCTGCGACTCGCCGCGACCGCGATGCGGGAGCTCCCGCTGCGCAACCTGGCCCATCCGGCGTTGGAACGACTGGCTCGGTTCACGGGGGAGAGCGCACAGCTATTCCTCAGATCGGGAGACCGGCGGCTCTGCATCGACGCCGTCGAGTCCGAGAGCGAGCTCCGGACCATCGTCCAGGTGGGTGCCGTCCTCCCCCTGACCGCCGGATCGGCCGGGAAGGCGTTCCTCGCCTGGGCGCGAGACACGGATCGGCTCCTCGCCCAGGTCGAACAGCTCACCGAACGGACCCCTGGCGTCGAGCGATTGAGGCAGGAGCTCGCGACGGCCAGGCGGCGGGGGTGGGCCGAGAGCGCGGGCGAGCGCGAGCCCGGGGTCGCTTCCGTCAGCGCCCCGGTGTTCGGTCCGCTCGGAAACGTCATCGCGGTCGTTTCGGTGTCCGGGCCGATGCAGCGCCTGGGGCCGCGCCCGGGCAAGCATCACGCCTCCGCGGCCCTGGCCGCCGCGAGAGAGATCGAGGAGGCCTTGGGGGTCTCGCCGGAGCCGTAGGCTGCGGGCCGGGGTGGCGACTTCTACGCCGGGGTCGGGGAGCCCGGGAGGAACACCCGGAACGAGGCGCCGCCGCCCGGTCGGTCCTCCACCCAGGCCCGTCCGCCGTGCATCTCGGCGAACCTCGCGACAAGCGACAGGCCGATCCCGCTTCCCGGCAGCTCGGCGGCCTCCGGCCCCCGCCGAAACGCCTCGAAGATCTTCTCCTTCAGCACGTCGGGGACGCCGGGCCCGTCGTCCTCGACGGCGATCACCGCGCCGCCGTTCTGCTCCGAGACGCGGATCCAGATCCGGGAGGTCTCGGGCGTGTGGCGGTCGGCGTTCACCAGCAGGTTCTCCACGATCCGCTCGACCTTGGCCCGGTCCACCTCGAGGGTGACGTGGTCCGCCGCCTCGATCATCACCGGCCGTCCGTCGAGGTCGGGATGGTCGGCGACGCGTCGCACCAGCTCGGATAGGTCCACCATCTCCCGTCGGGGCTCCACGATGCCCGCGTCCAGGCGGTCCAGGTCCAAGAGGTCGGTGAGCAGGGTCTTGGCGGCCCGGGTCCGGGCCTCCAGGGCCCCAAGGAGGTTTCTCCGCTCGTCGTCGGTGAGCTCATGATCGAGCCGGGCCAGCGTGCTCGCGGTCCCCAAGATCGCCGTGAGCGGGTTCTGGAGGTCGTGGGACAGGGCCTGGAGGAGCGTGTCCTTCAGCCGGTCCAGGGCCCGGAGCTTCTCGACGGCCGCGGCCAGCTCCTCCTCGACCGCCTTGCGCTCGGTGAGGTCGTGCATGACGCCCTGGAGCACTATGGGCCGGCCCTCCGCGTCGCGCACGGGAGTGGCCTCGTCCAGGATCCACGTCCACCGGCCGTCCTTCGAGCGCATCCGGTACTCGGCCCGGAAGGGCTCGCCCATGGCGAGCGACCGATCCTCCTCCTCGCGCACTGCCGGGAGGTCGTCGGGGTGCGTGAACGACGCCATGGGGTGGGGGTGGACCAGCCACTCCTCCGGCGTGTACCCGAGGACCCGTTCGATCTGCGGGGAGATGTACAGCCAGTCGCCTTGCTCGCCGTACTCGGCGAGGTACACGACGGACGGGATCTGCTCCACGAGCGTCCGGTATTTCGCTTCGAGCTCGGCGCGATCCGCCTCGGCCAGCTTCTGCTCGGTGACATCCAGCATCACGCCTTGCCAGAATCTCACCCCGGAAAGCGGGTCCTCGACCACCGCCGCCTCGTCCCTGAACCACACCACCCGGCCGTCCCGGGCGATCATCCGGTACTCGGAGCTGAACCTGGACCGCGTCTCTCCCGACCTGCGGTCCTCCTCCAGCACGCGATCTCGGTCGTCCGGGTGCGTGGCCTTGAACCACAGCTCGGGGTCCGTCTGGAACTCGAAAGCCGTGTAACCCAGCATCCGCTCGGACTGGGGACTGACGTACACGTCGCGGAACGCGGTGGGGCTGGTCTCGTCCTCGATCTCCGTGTAGGTGATGGCCGGGATCTGCTCGACCAGCGCGCGGTAGCGGACCTCGGCCTCTCGGAGCTCGTAGTACCGGGCTCCGGCGGCCATCCGGCCCTCAACGTCCGATGCCCGAACGACGACGATGGGCTCGCCGCCGTCGGTGATGGCCTCGGCCCATAGGCGGAGGACCCGGCTCTCGCCGGAGGGCGTGCGGACGTGCGCGTCGAGGCCGTCGATGGTCCCTCGTTCCTGGAGGAGCTCCCGGGCACGCTCGTCGCCGAGCTCGGCGAACAGCCCGAGGTCCGCCACCGTCTGCCCCACGACGTCGTCGCGGTCCCGACCCACCAGGAACAGGAAGGCGTCGTTGGCCTCGGCGATGCGCCCGTCCAAGCGGGCGAGCAGGATCCCCTGCGAGCTGTGGTGGAAGATCTGCGCGAGCAGGTCCACCCGCCCGGGCGCGGTCAATCGAGACTCCATCGCTCATCCATCGGCCGGCCGGAGGACACGCTTTACGCTTCCGGGCATCCGGGGCCCGGCCGGGATCAGTGGGCGCTGCTCGCCAGGAGCCGGACGATCCGGTCCTCGATCCGGGAGGCCTGCCACTTGGGCATCCCCGCGGACAGGATGGAGAACTCGGCCCAGGCCCCCTCCTTCTCAAGCCACACCCAACCCGACAGGGCGGAGACGTCCTCCAGGGTGCCCGTCTTGGCCCGGACCCGGAGCCCGGCCAGGCGTCCCTCGAGCGTCCCCTGTCCCCCGGAGGGCAGGGTTTGGCGCAGAAGATCTCCCCACGGGGCGGCGTCGGCCACCCACAACAGCCGGAGGATGTCTTGGGCGGTCACGCGGTTCGCGTAGGACAGGCCCGAGCTGTCGTACAGGGTGAACTCGACGCCGTGGCTCGCCACCCAGGCCCGGATGGCCCCCGCACCCTTCGCGATGGTCCCCGGCGGCCCGGCAGCGCTGGCCCCGAGGAGCTTGCCCAGGACCTCGGCGTAGAAGTTGTCTGAAAGGCGGTTCATGAGGGTGAGGAGGGCGGGCAGCGGGCGGGACGCGATGGCCGCGACGCCCGTCAGACCATCGGGGGGCGGGCCCGAGCCTGGCGTCCCCCGGACCGCAACCCCCCGCTTCTCCAGGTGCTTCGTGAGCGAACGGGCGGCCAGGACCTCCGGGTTGCGGGTGACGCCCCGCCGCGTGGTGTTGCCCTCGAATGTGAGCGCCGTGGGCGGGGCCACGTACAGGCGGGTCCGGCCGACCTTCCATCCCTCCGCCCACCAATCGTGCCGGAAGTAGCCGGACGACCCCATCACGCTGCCACGCACCCTGGTCACCCCGGCCTCGATCAGCCGGCCGGCCAGAGAGGCCATCCCCGCCGCCGTGATCTCCGGGTCGCCCCGGCCAAGGACCCACAGGTCCCCCTGGACTACGCCTTCCTCCACCGAGGCCGCCGCAGCCCGGGTCGCGATCACGTGCCCTGGGCCGAGGGTGTCGAGGAGCGCCATCGAGAGCATGAGCTTCTCGTTGGAGGCGGGGATGCGGGGCGAGGTGTCGGCCCGCTGGTACAGGAACGAGCCGTCGTCGCCCACGGAGACCGAGACCGTGTGCCCCGCCACCAGCTGGTCGATCTTCTTCATCCACGGGGCCTTGGAGATCTGGAAGGCCAGCACGATGCCGGTACCGGGCGCGTTCAGGTCGTCCTGCTGGGGCCACCGGACCCGCAGCCGGACCACGCCGACGTCCTCCCACCCGAAGCAGGGGCTGGTCTGGGCGAACGACGAACCGTCCAGCATGAGCGCGTCCACCGTCTGCCACCCCGAGGCCGTCCGGCGTTCGATCACCACGTTCTGGCCGGCCTTGTCCGGTCGGACCGTGACGTCGAGCTCCAGGCAGCTCCCCGCGGTGAGCGACGAGGCGAGCAGCGTCGAGTCCACGAAGACCCGAACCCGGACCCCGACCGGATCGGACACCACGGCCAGGCAGGAGGCGGTCCCGGGGAGCGAGACCCGGTACCCGCCCGTGTACTGCTGGCCGTCGGTGAAGGCGAAGCTCCCGCCGCCGTCGGTGGTGCCCGTGCCGACGAGCGCCCACGCCGAGCTGTCCACGGGCCGCCATTCGAGCTCGACCGCTCGCGAGCCTTGACAGGAAGCGTCGCCGCTCACGGCGCCGGACAGCTGCACCTGGTCGCCGTTCACGATGAGCGTGGACGAGGCGCCGAGGGTGGCGACCTCCGGCCCGCCGGGCGCCGAGGCTCCGGCGGCGGCGGCCTCGGGCGTGGCCGCCGCCGCCGACACCAGGACGAACGAGGTGACGAACGTGAGCCGGGCGCTGCGGGCGATCCTCAGGTTCGGTCCTTCCTCGGCCGGGGACGGGGTGGATTCTCCCCCGTCCCGCCGGGTCGCTCAAGGAGGGGCGCCCGGTAACGATCAGGTGAACTTGGCTCGGTCCGGGTTGTGCTCGGTTGAACCCCGGCGCATCATGGGCCGACGACGAGGAACGTTGGGAGGCGGTGATGATGCTGGAGGCGTTCGTGCTCATCCAGAACGAGGTCGGAAGAAGCGCCCGTGTGGCCGGGTCCATCAGGGACCTCGACGGGGTGCTCCGGGTCGACGTGGTCACCGGCCCCTACGACGTCATCGTTCGAGCCGAGGCCGACAGCATCGACGAGCTCGGCAAGCGGGTGCTCCGCCCCATCCAGCAGGTGGAGGGGGTCATCCGCACCATGACCTGCCCAATCCTGTACCGGTAGCGCCGCTCCCCGCCAGACCCCCCACGCCATACGTGTGACCCCGTGTGTCTGGCCGTCCCTTTCCGGGTATCCCCCATCTACATCGAAAGTCGTAGCTAGCACCCGATCGTCCTGTCCACCGGCTGGGGGAAATGGACCATCGGCCGATGGCGGTGCAGCTGGCCCGAGTGGAGGATACGCACAAGAGTCCGGCCCGGTGAGGGGGCGGGCCGGGCCCGGCTGACGCGGGAGGGGTCGATGAGTCAAAACGCGGTCTTCTCGGAATCGGTCTCCGCCATGCTGCGCTTCGCCCAGGCAGACCCGGACAAGGCCCGGATCGCACTGGCCGCTCGGGGCGACCAGGTGCTGGCCGCCCTCCGCGACTCGCTCCAGCCCAGCGCCACCGACTCGCAGCGGATCGTGGCGCTGATCGACCTGTACATGCAGGCCACCTTCGAGCTGCTGTTCGAAGCGGCCCGGTCGGAGGACCGGATCGAGTTCGGCGAGGCCGAAGTCAAGGCGTGGGCGGTGGCCTCGTCCCTGGACCGGGGGGCGGAGGCGGCCCTCGCCGGGAACAAGGAGTCCCTGATCGCCTGCATGAAGGCCGCCGAGGCCGTCCTGGGCCTCGACCTGATGTCCACGTAGCCGCTCCCCCCGGCGCGGCGCCGCCCTCCGATTTGCTCCGGGTCCCGGCCCGAACGAGGATTCGGCCGGACCCGAACGGATCGGAGGGCCGGCTATGAACGGGACGTTCCTGTACTTCCGGCCGTGGTACCGGAAGTCGCCCTACTTCGAGGCCACGCGGCGGGCCGGGTGTCAGTCCTACGAGCTGTACAACCACATGTACCTTCCCGGCTTCTACACGAGCTTCGAGGAGGAGTACTGGCACCTGCTCGAGCACGTGTGCCTGTGGGACGTCGCCGTGGAGCGGTGCGTGGAGATCACCGGCCCCGACGCCTACCGGTTCACCAACATGCTCACCTGCCGCGACCTTAGCCGGTGCGCCGTGTGGCAGTGCAAGTACGTCCCCATCACCGCAGACGACGGCGGCATCGTGAACGATCCCGTGCTGCTCCGCCTGGGCGAGAACCAGTACTGGCTGGCCCTGGCGGACTCCGACGGCCTGTTGTACTGCCGGGGGGTGGCCGCGTTCGCCGGGATGAACGTGGAGATCCGGGAAGCCGACTCGTGGCCCGTCCAGGTCCAGGGCCCGAAGTCGAAGGAGGTCGTGCGCGCCCTGTTCGGCGACTCCATCCTCGACCTCCGGTACTACTGGTGCCGGGAGGCCGAGCTCGACGGGATCCCGGTGGTGATCTCGCGCACCGGATGGACCGCCGAGGTCGGGTACGAGATCTACCTCCGCGACTACGCCAGGGGCGAGGAGTTGTGGGACCGGATCCTGGAGGCCGGCGCGCCATCCAACATCCGGCCCACCGGACCGTCCGACATCCGGCGCATGGAGGCCGGCATCTTCAACTGGGGGCCCGACATGAACCTGTCGAACAACCCGTTCGAGGTCACGGGCATGGAGCGTCTGGTCGAGCCCCAGGAGGATGACTACATCGGAAGGGCTGCGCTGGAACGGATCCGGAGTGAAGGCGTCAGGCGGAAGCTGGTCGGGGTGGAGATCGGCGACGACCGGATGCCCGGGGAGCAGGAGGAGTTCTGGCCGGTGCACAAGGGCGGCCTGGAGGTCGGGCACGTCACGAACGCGGTGTGGTCGCCCCGTCTGGCCAAGAACATCGGGTACGCGTGGGTGCCGATCGAGCTCTCCGAGCCGGGGACGGTGCTCGAGGTCGAGTGGCCGTTCGGCCCGCCGGTCAAGGCCCAGGTCGTCCCCATCCCGTTCATCGACCCGAACAAGGAGATCCCCAAGGCGTAGGAACGGACGAGCCCACGGGGCGCGCGGTCGTCGGTAGGTCGCAGGCCGTGGCCGCGCGCGCACCAGGGCGAGCCCTCGACCTACTGCACCAGCGCCACCCCGAACGCGTACGGCAGGCCGTCATCCCGGGGTTGGCCGGCGCAGGAGTACGCGAAGCTCAGGTCCACCCAGCAGGTCGTCCGGGTGCTGGCGTTCGTGAGGACCAGGTGGATCTGGGCGATCGTCCCCCGGCCGAACGGCACCCGGCGCGACCCGCCGCCCCGGCGGTCCAGGCTGATCGTGTAGTACTTCACGACACCCGACTTCGACCGGGTCACCACCGATGCCTCGGGCCCGGTCCGGTACGCCGGCAGGTCCACCACGACCAGCAGCTTGGCGGTGGACCGCACGCCCCGGCCCGGCTTGAACTCGACGTAGCGGTTGCTCAGGTGGTCCAAGCGGTACCGATCCACGACCACGTCTCGACGCGCCGTGATGATGTGCTTCGCGGAGAGCCGTGGGAGGCGGTACTGCTCGGTCGAGCCCTCCTCGTACCACTCAGCCGGAAGGTCGTTCCGCGCGGCGAAGCTTGCGAACAACAACCGAAACGAGAGGCCCCGGTCCTCGGTGGCTTGGGCGATGGCCCGGAGGGAGTACTCGTCGGGCCCGGCAGCGCTCCCGTCTGCCAGCTCCCACGCCCGGCGGATCACCGCCGTGTCGTGCACGCCGCTCGAGGCGAAGTACTCGGACAGGAAGCGGAAGAAGATCCAGCCCCCGTACACCCCGTACCGTGAGTTGTTCGAGTCCAGGGGCCGCTGGGGCTTCGTGATCGGGGAGTCGAACAGGTACCCCACGTTGCCGTTCACGTCGTCGTAGACCTCGTCCTCCATCCAGGACGCGGTTCCCTCCAGGAACCACCGGTCGTCGAGGAAGTCGTAGGCGGCCTGCACAGCGTGGAAGAACTCGTGCGCGATGGTCGCCTGAAGGGCGGCCAGGCCGCTCGCCGACGGCGGCGGGAACTCGGCGACGCTGAAGTCGTCGTCGATCACGCAGTAGGCGGAGAAGTCGTAGTAGGCGTAGGTCCCGGTGAAGGCGTTGGGGTCGTCGGTGGTGCAGTAGCCGTACAGGGCCTGGTCACCCAGCTGGGCCAGGTAGAAGTCGATCTTGCCGTCAGGCCCGTGGTTCACCGAGGTGAGGTCGGACTTGGGCGGCCGGAACCCGAGCGTGGAGATCTCGACGGTCCACACGTTCTCGAGCACCGCGCCGACGCTGTCGACGTAGTCGGGCACACCGTTCACGTTGGCGTCGGTGAGGTCGGGCGCGTCGTCGGTGCTCGTCACGTAGTGGGAGCACGCGTTCGTGGAGCACACCGGCGCGGCCTCGGGGACGGTGTACCCATCGCCGACGGGATCGGCGGCGCCGTCGGTGGGCCGGGCCAGGATGCTTCGGGCCATCCGTCGGTCTCTCGGCGCGAGCTGCGGATACCTCGCCACGAGATCGCGAAGGATCAGCGTTGCGTCCCTGGGATCCGGGCGCGACACCCGACCGTACTGCCGGCGCACGAGACCGATGCGGAACAGGGAACGGGCCCGGGCCAGGGCGTACCGCGCCTCGGTGATGGAGCCGGCCTCGAGCGCTCTAGTGAGTGCGTCCTTGGGGGCCGGAACGAGCTCGGCGAGCGCCCGGTCGTGCCCCGTCGCCGTTCGCCCGTCCGTCGTCCGCCCCGCCGGGGCTACCCCGACCTGAGGGCGGACACGGGGCGAACGCTCCACTGCCGCGCTCTGGGCCGCCGTGAGCAGCACGATCGCAGCCGCCGCCGCAAGGATCCTCGATCGTGGAGATCCAACACTCATGAAGCCCCCAGGGGTTCGTTCCGCCCAAAGCAACCTGCGGATATTAGCGGCGGGTTGCCTGCCAGAGTAGGACCGATCTGGGGAAGGCCGTCCGGGGGCTTCCCCTTGACGAATCCCTTGGGTCATGGTCCGGTTGGGGGTGCCGTGATCCAGACTCGGTGCTACGGGCTGGTGGCAAAGATGATCCCCTCGCGCGTGTGCTGTACGGGCGTGCCTGCCCGCGGCGCCCAGCGCTGAACCAGGGATCACCATCGAGCGAGGAGGATACCCACCATGGCCATGGTCGATGAGTTCGTGAATAACAACCGCGCGTTCGCGAAGGGTTTCGACAAGGGCGACCTGCCGATGCCCCCTGCGAAGGGGCTCGTCGTCCTGACGTGCATGGACGCGAGGCTCCACCCGGCGAAGTTCCTTGGCCTTGCGATCGGGGACGCCCACGTCATCCGAAACGCCGGCGGCCGCGCGTCCGACGACGCGCTCCGCTCACTCATCATCTCCAGCCGGCTGCTCGGCACCCGCGAGTACGCCGTGATCCACCACACGGACTGCGGCATGCTCACGTTCAGCAACGAGGACCTCCGGGGCAAGCTCCAGGCCGACACGGGCGGGGACGCCTCGAACATCGACTTCCTGCCATTCTCCGACCTGGAGGAGAGCGTGCGGGACGACGTGGCCCGGATCAGGGAGAACCCGTTCATCCCCGAGGACATCGTCGTCTCCGGGTGGATCTACGACGTGAAGACGGGCCAGCTCCGGGAGGTCGTGCCCGCGGCGTGAACGCGATGGTGCTCGACGGCCCGGGGCAGGCCCTCCGGCTGGCCGAGCTTCGAAAGCCCGAGCCCGGCCCGGGGCAGGTGCTCCTTCGGGTGCGCGCGTGCTCGATCTGCCGGACCGACCTCCACATCCTGGACGGCGACCTGTCCGAGCCAAAGCTGCCGCTCGTCCTGGGGCATCAGATCGTGGCCGAGGTGGAGGGCCGGGGTCCGGGCGTCGAGGGCCTCACGACGGGGGACCGGGTGGGCGTTCCTTGGCTGGGCTGGTCCGACGGCGAGTGCCGGTACTGCACGGGCGGCCGGGAGAACCTGTGCCCGCGGGCGAGGTTCACCGGGTACCACATCGACGGCGGCTACGCCGAATACACCGTGGCCGACGCGAGGTTCTGTCTCCCCATCCCGAACGGCTACCCCGACCTCCAGGCCGCGCCGCTGCTCTGCGCCGGGCTCATCGGGTGGCGGTGTCTGAAGATGACCGACGACGCCGAGCGCGTGGGGATCTACGGGTTCGGGACGGCCGCCCACCTCGTTGCGCAGGTCGCCCTGCACCAGGGGCGGCGGATCTTCGCCTTCACTCGCCCGGGCGATGAGCAGGCGCAGCGCTTCGCCAAGGAGCTCGGGGCGGAATGGGCGGGCGGCTCGGACCAGCCTCCGCCCGAGGAGCTCGACGCCGCCATCCTGTTCGCGGCGGTGGGGGAGCTGGTCCCGGTGGCGCTTCGGGCCGTCGCCCCGGGCGGGACGGTCGTGTGCGGCGAGATCCACATGAGCGACATCCCGTCGTTCCCCTACGAGATCCTGTGGCGGGAGCGGGTGCTCCGCTCGGTGGCCAACCTCACCCGGCAGGATGGGTTGGAGCTCCTCGAGCTGGCGCCCACCGTGCCCGTGCGCTCGGAGGTGGCGGATTTCCCGCTGGAACGGGCGAACGAAGCCATCGACGCGGTGAGGGCCGGCGCGGTCCGCGGTGCGGTCGTTTTGCTGCCCGCGGCGGGAACTCCAACGGAACCAACCCCATCGTGAGTCTGCTTCCCGGGCTTACTTGGCGGACACGAGCTGCTGAACCCGCTGGTGCGAGATCTGAAGGAGCTCGGCGGCGTCCCGCACCGATAGGCCCAGTGATTTCGTGAGATCCCTCGCCGCTTCCACGGCGACGCCCTGGGCCTCCAGCTGGGCCTGCGTGCTTCGCTTCCGTGCGGCACGGACCCGGCGGTTCTCCCAGTCGTATCTCGTACTCGAGCACGGCCTTCTCCGCGTCCTCCACCCACAGGGCGAGGGCCTCCCGGAGCCGGCGGCGGGTCTGCGCGAGGCTGCGCCCGTAGGTGTGGCAGCCGGGGACGTCGGGAACCCGAGCCAGCCAGGCTCCGGTGTCATCCCGCTCGATCACCGCCCGATACGTCATCTCAGCCATCCTTTCCCGAGGGCACGGCTCCAGGTCCAGCTCGATCCTCCGAAGCGTGCCCCTCATGACAGCCAGGCGGTCGAAGGTCGTAATCCGCCCCGTTCGCAGCCGTAACCCCGTCCCACTCGAAGGCGTATCCACGCCCGTGGACGAAATGACTCGGGGTGGCGATACGCCGGCGCCGACCGCCGCCGATACCACCAGCAAGGAGGTTCCGATGGGCGCGAGGGCTGAGGACGTTTCCCCCCAACCGGCCCTTGCGGCCTCGGCGCCTCCGTCGCCCGAGGCGAAGCCCGTGGTCCACCACCCCAGGGGCCTCCGGCTGGTCCTGGTCCGGTGGCACGACGCGTGGTTCGACTTCGAGCACGGCAGCTCGGGCGGGTGGCGGGAGGACTACCTGGTCCAGACGGTGGGGTTCCTGGTCCGCCAGGATCCCGGCGTGGTCTCAGTGGCTCAGGAGCTCCTGCCGGGGCGCGATGGGTTCCGGGCGGTGACCCACATCCCCATGGGGGTCGTCGAGAGCATCGTCACCCTGGCCCAGAACGACGGGCCGGGGAGAAGCGCCGGAGACCGGCTGCTGCGGTCCGGCGCCGGAGCCCCGCCTGCGCTGACGCCCTCGCCCGCGCTCCCGCCCGCCGAAGCCCCACCGGTCCTGTCTCCAAGGGTGGGCTCGGGCCAGGTGCCGGCGGGGAGAAGGTCGGGCCGCAAGCCGCTATAGCCCGGCCTACAGGTGCGGCTCGAGGGCCAGGATCCCCGTTCGGTACGCCTCGCAGCTCCCCTCGGCGTCGCCTCGGGATCCCAGCAGGTCGCCCAGGGACCGGTAGGTGACCGCGATGTCCACGGCCTGCTCAGAGCGCTCGTACAGCTCGATCGCGAGCCGGAAGTTCTTCTCCGCCGCCATGGGGTCCTGATCGACGAAGACGAACCCCAGCTCCCGATAGGCCCACGCCAGGATGGGGGCGTCGCTGTCGCCCATGATCGAGATCGACCGTTCCAGGAGCTCCCGGGCCCGGTCGTTTCGGCCCTCCAGCCGCTCGACCCGTCCCAACTCGTTCAACGTTCGGGTCAGGTCCTTCTCGTCGGCCGTCTCCTCGAAGATGGCCAGGGCCTGTTCGAGCTCCTCCCGCGCCTTCGCGAGATTCCCTTCCCGGCTGAGGACGTAGCCCCTGGCCAGGAAGGCGTAGCCCTGCTCGACCTTCAGGTTGAGCTGCCGGTACGCGTCCTCCGCGCGCTGGAGTGAGTGCTGCGCGTCATCGATGTTGCCCTGGACCTGGTACAGGTGAGCCACGTGAAGGTGCATCTGGGCCACGCGCAGAGGGTCCGCTAGTTTCGGTGCGAGGAGATCGAGCTCGGCGGCCGCAGCGGCCGCCCGCTCGTACAGGCCGGCGTCCAGGTAGGCATCGAGCAGCGACGACTGCAGCCGGGCCAGCGCCTCTGGGTCGCGCATGCCCTCCCGCTCCAGCATGTCGATCAGGCTCTCCAGGACGTGGATCGCATACCGCACGTCGCCCAGGGCCTGGAAGCACCGCGCCTTGCCAGAGACGGCGTCGGCCAGGGCGCTGGGCGGCTCGGACCTGAGGATCTCTTCCTCCCGCTGATAGCGCTCGAGGGCCTCTTCAGGTTGGCCCTTGCGCTCCAGCAACAGCCCTCGCCCGTCCTCGGCCTTCCCCTCGATCCTTACGAGGCGAAACCGCTTCGCTTCCCTGACGATCGACCGGAACGCCTCCTCCGCCCTGTCGAGGTGTCCGGCTGACAGGTCAACCCTGGCCTCGAGCAGACGCAGGTGGAGCCGGGCCTCCAGGTCGGCCGGCTTCCCTGTGCGGAGCTCATCGACGTCCACGCCCAGCCTCCCCGCGAAGTGCTCGAGGGCCTCCCTGGACGGCGTGCGGCGCCCGGCCTCGATCGTGCTCACGTAGGCGTGGGTGTACTTGGGGGCGGCGAGCTCCTTTTGGGTCAAGCCCTGGGCCAGCCGCAGGCGCCGCAGCCTCGTCCCGATCATGGCTCCCTCCTCGATGCGGTTACGCGAAGCGTAACTCGGGTCGAGGGCTACTGCTCGAGTGCTCGTTCACGAAACTAAAGTTCGACACCCGGGTGGCCGACCTTTACTAGTATGTTTGCGCTACGGAGAGTAATTCGTTACATTCCGGAGGCTGTCCGGCCTACGAAGGGGGGAAGGACCGATGGCACGCGGAGCGATCCGCAGGTTCCGGTACCTGATGGTGTCCGCGGTCGTCCTGGCGTCCGTTTGGCTGGCGGGAGCCGCCAACTGGCCGAAGGGCTGATCGAACAGGGACCCGGGGGTTCCGGGGAACCCCCAACCCCTGAAGCCTCCCGCCGACCCCTATCGATCGAGACGAACGACTTGACCGTCGACCTTCCCAGCGAGCGGCGGATCTACCGACTGGGGGAGTCCGTGTTCCGGGTGTGGGTGACCCAGCCCGCGGCGGGCGCCGAGTACTTCAAAGGCGGCAAGTGGGTCTGGACGCCCATCCCCTCGGGCAGCATCATGGAGCACCCCCACTCCCAGGAGCTCACGGCGGAAGAGTTCGAGGCGTTGCGGGCGGGCGCGTCGGCCCCCCTCGACCCG
>Ga0209853_1000262_pt1 | contig 14652 bp, 14 predicted proteins | sample GWRWS1_30_40_FD_187224 | JGI IMG/M metagenome (GOLD analysis project Ga0209853, IMG submission 187224) | Riverbed sediment microbial communities from areas with vegetation nearby in Columbia River, Washington, USA - GW-RW S1_30_40 (SPAdes)... | ecosystem: Environmental > Aquatic > Freshwater >...
AGCCGCCTGCAGGCGGCCCGACGGTGGGGCGACGCCGTCGCGCTCTACCAGCGCGCGCTCGAGGTCGACAACCTCGCCGAGGACCTCTATCGGGGCCTCATGATCTGCCATCGCGAGCTCGGACAGCCGGCGGCCGCCCTCCAGGCGTACCGCCGCTGCCGGGAGCTCTTCTCGGTGGTGCTCGGCCTCGCCCCGTCAGCGGAGACGGAGGCGGTCCGCCGCACGCTCGACGCGTCGGCGTAAGGCTTCCGTCCCTTCTCCCGCGCCCGTGAGTCGCGTGTGAGTCGCTTGTGAGTGCTTTGACGCGACGCCGCATCAGCGCTGGGGGGCCGCGCCGCCCGCGGCCGGTGTGGAGCGCCCAAGTCATTGGGTCGCAATGGTTTTTTGACGCGCGTCGCCGTGCCGTGGGAGCGTTTCGCGATCCGTGAGCGATCGTTGAGTCCCGGCCCGGCACACTGCGCTCGCGATCGCGGAGGTCCCCGCCTCCGGATGCCGACGACCAGGAGGACATCATGCAAGCACTGCCGAACACCCCGCGGCCAGGCATGCGCCGGCCGTTCGATTACCGCTTCGAAGCCGCGTTGCGCCGCGCCGCCTGGGCCTGGTGCCTCGGCCGGATCGCAAGTGCCGTCGCGAGGTTCAAGGCCGGGCGGACGGTCCGGGAGCTTTCGCTGCTGAGCGACGGCCAATTGCGCGATATCGGACTGCTCCGCGCCGACATCGAACGGGTCGCCGCCGCGAGCGCGTCTTCGCGCACCCTGGCCACTGACGCTATTCAGAGGAGCATGGCGTCGTAAGCGCGAGGCGCGAGCCCGGCGCGCATCGTCCGGGACCTCGCGCAATCGGGGAGCGCGGCGGGGTGGCCGTCGATCGACGGTCGCCCCGCCCGCGTACACGGCCACGATCCGAATTCAGGACCTGGTTGCGCTAGGGTCCTACCCCGGGGGCGCGCTATGCTGCGCGCTTCCGGATGACCCCGCAATCGTTCTTCGCCACCTGCCCGCGCGGCCTCGAGGAGGTGCTCGCGCGGGAGCTGGAGAGCTGCGGCGCCCGCGGTACCCGGCCGGTCGGCGGCGGCGTGCACTTCGAAGGGGCGCTCGCGACTTGCTACCGGGCGAACCTGCACGCGCGCATTGCCTCCCGGATCCTCTGGCGCGTCGCCGAGGCGCCCTACGCGAACGAGCACGACATCTACGAGGCGGCGCTCCGCGTGCCGTGGCCCGAGCGCTTCCCCGTCGATCGGTCGATCCGCGTCGACGTGAGCGCGATCCGCTCGCCGGTGAAGAGCCTCGAGTTCGTGACACTGCGGGTGAAGGACGCGGTCTGCGACCGCTTCCGCGCCGACACCGGCAGTCGGCCCGACGTCGAGACCCGCTCGCCCGATGTGCGCATTCACGCCTTTCTCGATGCACGCTCGGTCACGCTCTATCTCGATACCTCCGGCGAGGCGCTCTGGAAGCGCGGCTGGCGCGGCGGCACCGGTGAGGCCCCGATCCGGGAGAACCTGGCCGCCGGAATCATCGCGCTCGCCGACTGGCAGCCCGGCGAGCCGTTCCTCGACCCGATGTGCGGCAGCGGAACGTTCCTCCTGGAGGCGGCTGCGCTGGCGCTGCGGATCGCGCCCGGCGCGCGGCGAGCCTTCGGGTTCGAGAAGCTCGCCGGCTTCGACGACGCGCTCTGGCAGCGCCTGCGCGAGGAGGCGCGGGCCGCGGAGCAGCCGCGCGTCCCGCTGCCGATCCACGGGAGCGACCGCTCGGGCGCCGAGCTCGCCAATGCGCGGGCGGCGATCGAGGGCGCGGGCCTCGCGGGCGTGATCCGGCTCGAGCAGGCGGACGTGCTCGAGCGGTCAGCCCCCGCGTCGAGCGGGGTGTTGGTCGCGAACCCGCCGTACGGCGTGCGCGTCGGGGAAGCGACGGCGCTGGAGGCGTTCTACCCGAAGCTCGGCGACGCGCTCAAGGCCCGCTTCGCCGGCTGGCGGTGCTACCTCTTCACCGCCGACGCGGCGCGCCTCGCCAAGCTGATCGGCCTGAAGGCGTCAAAGCGCGTTCCGCTCTACAACGGCCCGCTCGAGTGCCGGCTGCTGGAGTACCGGATCGTCGCCGGCACCATGCGGCGGAAGGGGCCCTCCCCGGCGCAGCAGGACGCCGCGGGCTGAGATACGCTTTCCGACTCGACCGAGGGAGACCACACCATGGCCCATACCTACGATGAGCTGAAGCACAAGACCGTCGCCGAGTTGCGCGAGATCGCCAAGGGCCTCGAGCACGAGGCGGTGAAGGGCTACACCCAGATGAACAAGGACCACCTGCTCGTCGGCCTGTGCAAGGCGCTCGCGATCGACATGCACGTCCATCATCACGCGGTGGGCGCCGAAAAGGTCAAGCAGAAAACGAAGATCAAGGCGCTGAAGAAGAAGCGCGACGAGATCCTCGCCTCGAAGGAGCGCGACGGGCTGAAGGCCGTGCTGCAGGAGATCCACGGCCTGAAGCGCGCGCTGCGGCGGGTGACGATCTAGCGACGGCGCGCCCCAGAAAAAAGGCCGGCAGGAGCCGGCCTTTGCTCTTCTGGATCCCGGCTTGCGCCGGGATGACCTTCGCCGCACGGCGCGTTCGCGCCGCGCTTGCGAAGGTCACTTGACGATATCGAGGTGCTCAATGCCCTTGCTGACGTCGCGGTTCTTCGCTTCCTTGGAGTGGAGCTTGATCGCGAGCCGCAGGTCGTTCACCGAGTCGGCGTTGCGCAGCGCGTCCTCGTAGGTGATGTGGCCGTTGTCGTAGAGGTCGAACAGGTGCTGGTCGAACGTCTGCATGCCGAGCTCGCGCGAGCGCTTCATGATCTCCTTGATCTCGTGCACGTCGCCCTTAAAGATGAGGTCGGCGATGAGCGGCGAGTTGAGCAGAATCTCGACCGCCGCGACCCGCCCCTTGCCCTGCTTCCTCGGGATCAGGCGCTGCGAGATCATCCCGCGGAGGTTCAGCGACAGGTCCATCAGCAGCTGCGGCCGCCGGTCCTCGGGGAAGAAGTTGATGATCCGGTCGAGGGCCTGGTTGGCGCTGTTCGCGTGCAGCGTCGCCATGCAGAGGTGGCCGGTCTCGGCGAACGCGATCCCGTAGTTCATCGTCTCGCGGTCGCGGATCTCGCCCATCATGATGACGTCCGGCGCCTGGCGCAGGGTGTTCTTCAGCGCGTTCTCCCATGAGTCGGTGTCCACCGCGATCTCGCGCTGGGTGATGATGCAGTTGCGATGCGGGTGGACGTACTCGATCGGGTCCTCGATCGTGATGATGTGGCCGTAGGAGTTCTCGTTGCGGTGGCCGACCATCGCCGCGAGCGACGTCGACTTGCCCGAACCGGTCGCGCCGACCATGATCACCAGGCCCCGCTTGGTCATCGCCACGTCCCTGAGCGTCGCCGGCAGACCCAGCTCCTCGAACGTCGGGATCTTCGAGTTGATCGTCCGCAGCACCATCCCGACGTTGCCCTGCTGGATGAGGGCGCTGACGCGGAACCGGCCGATCCCGCCGGGGCTGATCGCGAACTGGCACTCCTTGGTCGACTCGAACTCGGCCGCCTGGCGGTCGTTCATGACCGAGCGCACGAGCTCGGCGGTGTGCTGCCCCGACAGCGGCTGCTGCGACACCGGCGTGACCCGGCCGTCGAGCTTGATTGCCGGCGGGAAGCCCGCGGTGATGAAGAGGTCGGACGCCTTCTTGCTCGCCATCAGGCGCAGCAGGTCGTAGATGAACTTGGTTGCCTGGTCTCGTTCCATGTTGCCCCCTGCCTACGGGCCAAAGGTTTCGCCGATCTTACTCTTCCGACCGGCCGGGTAATAGGCCGTACGGGGGCGCCGTCCGGCGCCCCCGAGGAATTCGCGCGGGACGCGCTCGTCCACTACCGGGACGCGCTCGCTCACGGCCCGAGGAAATTGTCCTTGTTCGCCGCGTACGAGCGCGCCTCAGCCATGGTCACGGCTCCGCGCTTCACGAGCTCCTGCAGGTTCTGGTCGAGGGTCTGCATTCCATACTGCTGACCGGTCTGGATCGACGAGTACATCTGCGCCACCTTGTTCTCGCGGATCAGGTTGCGGATCGCCGGCGTGCCGATCATGATCTCGTGCGCCGCGAGGCGCCCGCTGCCGTCCTTGGTCTTGAGCAGCGCCTGCGAGATCACGGCGCGCAAACTCTCGGAGAGCATCGCGCGCACCATCTCCTTCTCCGCGGCCGGGAACACGTCGACGATCCGGTCGATCGTCTTCGCCGCCGAGCTCGTGTGCAGCGTTGCGAACACGAGGTGGCCGGTCTCGGCGCCGGTCAGCGCGAGGCGGATCGTCTCGAGGTCGCGCATCTCGCCGACCAGAATCGTGTCCGGGTCCTGGCGCGTGCAGGACCTGAGGGCGTTCGCGAACGACAGCGTGTGCGGCCCGACCTCGCGCTGGTTGATCAGGCACTTCTTCGACTCGTGCACGAACTCGATCGGGTCCTCCATGGTGAGAATGTGGCCGTACTCGTTCTCGTTGATGTAGTTGATCATCGCCGCAAGCGTCGTCGACTTGCCCGAGCCGGTCGGCCCGGTGACGAGCACGAGACCGCGCGGGTACTCGGCGATGGCGGTGAAGACCTTCGGTGCATTCAGCTCCTCGAGCGTCAGGACCTTGGTCGGAATCGTCCGCATCACGGCGGCGGCGCCGCGCTGCTGATTGAACGCGTTGACGCGGAAGCGCGCGAGCCCCGGGATCGCGAACGAGAAGTCGCACTCGAGGATCTCCTCGTAGGTCTTGCGCTGCGCGTCGTTCATGATGTCGTAGACCATCGAGTGCACGTCCTTGTGCTCGAGCGGCGGCAGGTTGATGCGCCGGATGTCGCCGTGCACGCGGATCATCGGCGGGAGGCCCGCCGAGAGGTGGAGGTCGGACGCCTTGTTCTTGACGACGAAGGCGAGCAGTTCGGAGATGTCCATATAATCGTTTACCTATTTTGCGATGATGCGTCGCTGAAAAGCTCTCGTACGAACAAGGGGAGACTCCCCTTGTATATCCCCCATGCTGGAACAAGGGGGCACGCCCCCTTGTAAATCCCCGTCGCTAGCCACGATATGCCCTCATCGGAGGTCATACCGCCAAGCCCTTGGCACGCCAGAGAAATCCTAGCGATTATGGACACAATCGAAAACCGTCTGCAAGCCGTAAAGTCGCGCATCGCGGCAGCGTGCCGGCTGGCCGCGCGCGACCCCCGTGACATAGTTCTCGTGGCCGTGGCCAAGGGGTTTCCCGCCGCGGACATGCGCGCCGCGCACGCAGCTGGGCAACGCGACTTCGGCGAGAACCACGTCCAGGAGGCGCTCGCCAAGCTCGCCGAGCTCGGCGGCCGCGACCTCGTGTGGCATTTCATCGGGCCCCTCCAGAGCAACAAGACACGGCCGGTCGCGGAGCGCTTCGACTGGGTGCACTCGATCGATCGCCTGAAGGTCGCGGAGCGCCTCGCGGCGCAGCGGCCGGGGCGGCTCCCGCCCCTCCAGGTCTGCGTGCAGGTGAACGTGAGCGGCGAGGCGTCGAAGAGCGGGGTGTCCCCCGAGGCGGCGCCCGGGCTCGCGCACGCCGTCGCCGGACTCCCCCGACTCCGGTTGCGCGGCCTGATGACCATCCCCGAGCCGACGTCCGATACCGCGCTCCAGCGGCAGCGGTTCGAGACGCTTCGCAGCCTCGAGAAGCGGCTCGTGCGCGAGGGCCTCGCGCTCGACACGCTGTCGATGGGGATGTCGGACGACCTGGAAGCGGCGATCGAGGCCGGGGCGACGATGGTGCGCGTGGGCACCGCGATCTTCGGCCCGCGGCCGAGCGGCGGGACCGCCAATCCACGATAATCGGCGCTCCCTCGCGGCGCAAATGGACCTCACCTTCATCGGCGGCGGCAACATGGCCACGGCGCTCGCCGGCGGCCTCGCCGCGAAGGGCTTCGACACCCAGCGGATGAAGGTCGTCGAGCTCCTGCCCGAGGCGCGCGCGCGGCTCACCGGCTCACTCGGCGTGCGGTGCTTCGAGCAGCCCGCAGCGGCCGCGCCCTACGGCGACGTGGTCGTGCTCGCGGTGAAGCCGCAGCAGATGCGCGAGGCGGCGCACGCACTTGCGCCGCACCTGAAGTCCGAGCTCGTTCTCTCGATCGCCGCCGGGATCCGGCTCGCCGATCTCGGCCGCTGGCTCGGCGGCTACGCGCGGCTCGCGCGGTGCATGCCGAACACCCCGGCGCTGATCGGCGCGGGCGTGACCGGCCTCTACGCCCGGGCCGAGGTCGAGTCGGCGCAGCGCGCCCAGGCTGAGGCCGTCCTCGAAGCGGTGGGCGAGGTGATCTGGGTCGACGACGAGCGGCTGCTGGACCCGGTGACCGCCATCTCCGCGAGCGGGCCGGCGTACGTGTTCTTCTTCATCGAGACGCTCGAGCGCGCGGCGCGCGAGCTCGGCATCGAGGCCGGCGCGGCGCGGCGGCTCGCGATCGCCACCTTTCGCGGTTCCGCGGAGCTCGCGGCGCGGTCGAGCGAGGCGCCCGCGACGCTGCGGGAGCGCGTCACGTCGAAGGGCGGAACCACCGAGCGCGCGCTCGCGTCGATGCGCAGCGACCGCGTCGACGAGGCGATCGTCCGCGCGGTGCGGGCCGCGAACGATCGCGCGCGCGAGCTCGGCGACGAGCTGGGCCGGGACTAGACCCCTTGTCAAAGGGGGTGAGCCGGGGTCTCGAGGGTGAGCCAGGAATTCGAAGGACGCACCTGCGTGCGTCCGAGCCGGCGACCGGCCCGGCGCGATGCAACGCGTCGGGCCGGTCGCGTGACGAAGTGAAGCGGGGGATTTGAGCGTCCATGCCGGGACAGATCGCGCACCTGCTGATCGAGACCGTGTTCGGTCTCTTCATCTACGTCGTGCTGCTGCGCTTCTGGATGCAGGCGCTGCGGGCGTCGTTCCGCACCCCCATCGGGCAGTTCGTGGTCGCGCTCACCAGCTGGGCGGTGCTGCCCCTGCGCCGGATCGTGCCGTCGTTCCGCCACTACGACCTCGCGAGCTTCGTCGTGGCGTGGCTCGCCCAGATCGTCAAGATGATCGCGCTCTACGCGGCCGCGAGCGGCGGGGTGTTCGTCGCGCCCGGTCTCGCGATGATCGTGTGGTCGCTCTTCGAGCTGCTGCGCTACAGCCTGCACCTGCTGATCCTGGTCGTCATCGTGCAGGTCCTGTTCAGCTGGTTCAACCCCGGCTCGCCGCTCGCGTATGTCTTCGGCGGTCTCGCGCAGCCGTTCTACGCCTTCTTCCGGCGGTTCATCCCGCCGATCGGCAGCGTGGACCTGTCGCCGCTCATCGTGGTCGTGCTCGCGCAGATCGTGCTGATCCTGCTCGACGGCGTGCCGCGCGCGCTGCTGATGAGTGGCAGCTGACGCGCGCCGGCACGCTCCGGAATCGATCGCCTGGTGCCGGCGCACCGCGGGCGGATGGACGTTCGCGGTGCACGTCCAGCCCGGCGCGAGGCGCTCCGAGATCGCCGGCCTGCACGGCGACCGCCTGAAGATCCGCATCGCCGCCCCGGCGCTCGACGGGCGGGCGAACGACGCGCTCGTCGCGTTCATCGCCGGCGAGCTCCGGATCCCAAAGGCCCGCGTCGCGGTCATCAAGGGGGAGCGCTCGCGGGAGAAGCTCCTCGCGGTGAGCGGGGATTGCGATCCCTCGCGGCTCGCCTAGCCGCGGCCTTCGTGCCGCACTTCGCCCGCGACGAGCGTGTAGCGCACCACGCCGGGCAGCTCGTAGCCGAGGAACGGCGTGTTCTTCCCCTGGCTGCGGAGCGTCGCCGGGGCCACCTTGAAGTAGGACTCCGGATCGAAGATGCACACGTCGGCCGGCGCGCCGACGGCCAAGTGCCCCGCGTCGACGCCGAGGATCCGCGCCGGCTCGGAGGTCACGCGCGCGAGCGCAACGGGGAGCGGCAGGCGGGACTCGCGGCTCCACTTCAGGGTGAGCGGCAGCAGGAGCTCGAGCCCGGTCGTGCCCGGCTCAGATTCCCCGAACGGCAGCTGCTTCGCGTCCTCGTCGACGGGCGTGTGATCCGAGCACACCGCGTCGATCGTGCCGTCGGCGAGGCCCGCCCGGAGCCGATCGCGGTCGCGCTGGCTCCGGAACGGCGGCACGACGTGGGCGTGCGCGTCGAAGTAGCCGAGGTCCATGTCCGACAGGTGCAGGTGATGCGCGGCGATGTCGCACGTGACCGCCAGGCCCTCCCGTTTCGCGGCCCGGACCATCTCGACCGAATCGGCGGCGGACAGGCGGCAGAGATGCACGCGCGTGCCGGTGACGCGCACCAGCGCGAGGATCGCGCCGAGCGCGATCGTCTCGGCGAACGCCGGGATCCCGGGCAGCCCGAGCCGGGTCGCGACCTCGCCGTCGTGCGCGACGCCGCCCTTCGCGAGGTACGGGTCCTGCGGCCGCAGCCAGACCGGGAAACCGAAGGTCGCCGCGTACTGCAGCGCCCGCCACAGGAGCTGCGTATCGTGCAGCGGGACGTCGGCCTGCGAGAACGCGACGCACCCGTGGTCGCGAAGCTCCGCCATCTCGGTGAGCCGCTCGCCTTCGAGCTTCGCCGTGAGCGCGCCCACGGGGTAGACCCGGGCGAGGTTCAGGCTAGCGGCGCGGCGCTTCAGCATCTCGACCAGCCCCGGCTCGTCGAGCGGCGGATCGGTGTCGGGCGGGCAGGCGAGGCTCGTCACGCCGCCCGCGACCGCGGCGAGCATCTCCGATTCGAGCGTCGCCTTGTACTCGAAGCCCGGCTCGCGCAGCCGCGCGGCAAGGTCGACGAGGCCCGGCGCGACGACCAGCCCGTTGGCGTCGATCACGCGATCGGCGCCGAACCCCTTCGGCGGCGAGCCGAACCCGGCGACGCGGCCCTCCGCGATGAAGAGATCGACCGGGCGGTCGACGCCGTTTTTCGGGTCGACGAGCCGGCCGTTCTTGATGTGGAGCTTCAACTTCCGCCCAGGATCGACATGACGGCCATCCGCACCGCAATCCCGAAGGTCACCTGCGGCAGGATGACCGAGCGCGGGCCGTCGGCCACCGCCGAATCGATCTCGATGCCGCGGTTCATCGGGCCGGGGTGCATCACGATCGCGTCGGGCTTCGCCGCCGCGAGCTTGTCCGGCGTGAGGCCGTAGTACTTGAAGAACTCCTGCGCCGACGGCAGCAGCGGGCCCCGCATGCGCTCGCTCTGCAGCCGCAGCATCACGACCACGTCGACCCCCGCGAGTCCCTGCCGCATGTCGTGGCAGACGCGCACGCCGAGGCTCTCGACCCCGGCGGGCATCAGGGTCTGCGGGCCGATCACCCGCACGTCGGGCGTGCCGAGGATGTTGAGCACGTGGATGAGCGAGCGCGCGACCCGCGAGTGCAGGATGTCGCCGACGATCGCGACCGAGAGCCCGCCGAAGTCGTGCTTGTAGTGCCGGATCGTGTAGGCGTCGAGCAGGCCCTGCGTGGGGTGGGCGTGCCGGCCGTCGCCGGCGTTGATGACGTGCCGCTCGGGGCCGACGTGCCGGGCGATCATGTGCGCCGCGCCGCTCTGCGCGTGGCGCACGACGAACATGTCGGCGTGCATCGCCGACAGGTTGTCCACGGTGTCGAGCAGCCTCTCGCCCTTCTGCGTCGCCGAGGTGTTGATGTTGAGGTTGATGACGTCCGCCGACAGGCGCTTCGCGGCGATCTCGAAGGTCGTGCGGGTGCGGGTCGAGTTCTCGAAGAACAGGTTGAAGACGCTCTTGCCGCGGAGCAGCGGCACTTTCTTCACCTCGCGCTCGGTGACGCCGACGAAGGAGGTCGCCGTGTCCAGGATGTTGACGATGATCTCGCGCGGCAGCCCCTCCAGCGTGAGGAGATGCGCGAGCTCGCCCTTGGCGTTCAGCTGAGGGTTATGCATCGTCCAGACGGAGAGCGAGCTTCCCGCGATCGTCGCGATGCAGCCGCAGCATCGCGCCCTTCGGCACCGCGTGGGTCGCGCCGCAGTACTGCGCGCAGATCGGCAGCTGCCGCTCGCCGCGATCGACGAGCGCGACCAGCGCGATCGACTCCGGCCGGCCGTAGTCGAACAGCTCGTTCATCGCGGCGCGCACCGTCCGGCCGGTGTAGAGCACGTCGTCGACCAGCAGGATGCGGCGGCCGTCGACCTCGAACGGGATCTGGCTCGCCTTGACCGACTTGTGCAGCCCCGACTTGTGGTAGTCGTCGCGGTAGAACGAGATGTCGAGGCGGCCGAGCGGCAGCTTCAGGCCGAGCTCGCGATGCAGGCGCTCCGCGAGCCACGCGCCGCCGGTGTGGATGCCGACCATCGCGGTCTCGGGCGTCACGACTGATCGGAGCTCCTTCACGAGCTCCGCGCAGAGCGCTTCGGCGTCAGGAAGCGGCATGCCGGTCGAAGAAGTCCTGCAGGATGACCTGCGCCGCCACCGGGTGCACGAGCCGCTTGCCGCGGCGCCCGCCGCGGCCGGCGGCGCGCAGCCGGTCCTCGGCTTCCACGGAGGAGAGCCGCTCGTCGACGAGCGTCACCGGCAGGCGAAAGCGCGCTTCCAGCTGTCGGGCGAACCGCTCGGCGCGGCGGGTGAGATCGTGCCGGTCCCCCTCGAGCCCGAGCGGCAGCCCGACGACGAGCTGCGCCGGCCGCCATTCGTCGACGAGCGTCGCGATCGCGTGGAATCGGGCCGCGGCGATGCGCGTGTCGATCGTCGCGAGCGGATGTGCGACGCGCACCCCCGACTCCCCGACCGCGACGCCGAGGAAGCGCTCGCCGTAGTCGAACGCGAGCACGGTGCCCGACGGGACGGGAGGAACGGGTAACGGCTGCTGGGCGGAACTCACTTGGTCCTCCACACGCGCCGCGGACCCATGACCCATCACCCGTCACCCGTCACGCGTGCCCCGCCTCATCGGCCAGCGTGGCGTACGAGACCCCGAGGAGCTCCATCGCCGCCGGCAGCCGCTCCTCCGCCGCCACGTCGAAGATGATCGCGTCCTGCGCCGCGACCGTGAGCCACGCGTTCTGCTTGATCTCGTGCTCGAGCTGGCCGGCCGCCCACCCGGAGTAGCCGAGCGTGACGATGATCCGGTCCGGGCCGGCGCCGTGGCTGACCGCCTCGAGGATGTCGCGCGAGGTCGTGAGCCCGAGCCGGTCGTGCACGGTCAGGGTCGAGCTCCAGCTTCCGATTGGCATGTGCAGTACGAACCCGCGATCGGTCTGCACCGGTCCGCCGAAGTAGACCGGCGTCTCGGCGAGCCCGCGCGCGCCGGTCTCCAGGCTCAGGCGCTCGAGGAGCGCCGCGAGCGTCATGTCGATCGGCCGGTTCACCACCAGGCCGAGCGCGCCCTGATCGTTGTGCTCGCAGATGTAGGTCAGCGTGCGGGAGAAGTACGGATCGACCATGCTCGGCATGGCGATCAGAAAGTGGTTCGTGAGGTTGACCGGCGGCACGCCGGCATTCTAGCGCCGCGGCCGGCCCGGCGCGCGGGGCTCGCGCCTCAGGCGAGCGCCGGCTTCTGGACGAAGCTGGCGATGTGCGCGAGCAGCTCCTCTTCCTGGTAGGGCTTGCCGAGATAGACGTTGACGCCGATCTCGCGCGCGTAGTTGCGGTGCTTCTCGGCGGTGCGCGAGGTGATCATGACGATCGGGATGCGCTTGAGGCGCGAATCGGCGCGGACGTTCCGCGTGAGGTCGAAGCCGTCCATCCGCGGCATCTCGATGTCGACCAGCATCACGTCGGGCACCGCGTCCTGGAGCTGCTCCATCGCGTCGACGCCGTCCTTCGCGGTGAGCACGTTGTAGCCCTCGCGCGCGAGCAGCCGCCCGGTGATCTTGCGCACGGTGAGCGAGTCGTCGACGATCATGATCGTCGGCACGGCCAGCGCGGCCGGCTCGAGCTGGGTCGCGACGTGCAGCGTCCCCGCCCGCCGCGCCGTCGTCACCGGCTCGCGGCCGGAGAGGATCAGCGGGTTGATGATCAGCACGATCTCGCCGGTGCCGAGCACCGTCGCGCCGGTGATCCCCGCCACGTGCGCGAGCAGCGGCCCGGTGTTCTTCACCACGATTTCCTGGCTGCCGATCACTTCCTCGAGCTGGACCGCGACCACGTTCACGCCGGTGCGCAGGAACATGACCGGCGTGACGCGGCGCGCTTCGGGCGTGAACTCGCTGTCGCCGAGCAGCCGCGGCAGGTACCGGAACGGGTAGCGCCGGTTCTGCCACTGCGCCTCGCCGGCGGTGTGGTAGGAGGCGAGCTCGTCGGCCTTCACCTGGCGCACCTGCTCCACCATGACCGCCGGGAGCGCGTAGGTCAGGCCGCCGGCGCGGATAAGCACCGCTTGAGTGACCGCCAGAGTGAGCGGCAGGTAGATGGTGAACCGCGTGCCGCGCCCGTTCTCGCTCGCGAGCTCCACGCGGCCGCCGAGCGCGGAGATCTCGGCCTTGACCACATCCATGCCGACACCGCGGCCCGCGAGTTGCGTCACCTCCTGGGCGGTCGAGAATCCAGGGTGGAAGATGAACTCCGCCACCTCGGCGTCGCTGGGGGTGGCCTCCGGGTCGAGCAGCCCGAGCGATACCGCCTTGGCACGGATGCGCTCGTAGTTGAGCCCGGCGCCGTCGTCCTGCACCGCGAGCACGATCTCGTTGCCTTCCTGGCGGACCTCGATCTTGATCTCGCCGAGCTCGGGCTTGCCCCGCTCGATGCGGACGGCGGTCGGCTCGATGCCGTGCACCACGGAGTTGCGCAGCATGTGCTCGAACGGCCCGGTGATCCGCTCGAGCACCGAGCGGTCGACCTCGACCTGGCCGCCCTTGATGTCGAGCACCGCGCGCCGCTCCTCTTCCTTCGCCGCCTGGCGCACGACGCGGAACAGGCGCTCGGAGATGCTCGCGAACGGCACCATGCGGATGCGCATCAGGTTCGCCTGCAGGCCGCGCGTCAGGCGCGCCTGCGCGGAGAGCGCGAGCTCGCCCTCGCCGAGCGCCTTGAGCAGGTTCTGCTGGACGGTCGCGACGTCGTTGACGCTCTCGGCCATCATCCGCGTGAGCTCCTGGAACCGCGTGAAGCGGTCGAACTCGAGCGGGTCGAACGCCTTGTCCTGCTCCTGGGCGAACGACACCTGCGACTGCATCTGCCCTTCGGCCTGGATCTCGATCTCGCGGAGCTGCGCCCGCAGGCGGTTCACGTTCTCGGTGAGCTCGAACAGCGCCCCCTTGATCGCGCGGAGGTCGCCCTCGATGCGGCTCCGCGCGATCGACACCTCGCCCGCCTCGTTCACGAGCCGGTCGATGAGGTCCGCCCGCACGCGCAGCATCGCGCGGGGCGCGGCCTCGGCGTCGGCGGGCGCTGCCTGGGGTTTCGCCGTCGCCGTCGCGGCCGCGGGTGCCGGTGCGGCGGGCGCGGGCTGGCGCGGCGCGCCCTCCACCGCCGGCGCGGGCGCCGTCTCGGGCTCTTCGTCCAGCGGCCCGGCCGCCTGCGGATTCAGCAGCCGGTCGTACAGCAAGCCCAGGCGGTCGTACGAGGTCTCGAGCTCGTCGAACAGCGTCGCCGGCAGGTGCTTCAGGGCGAGCGCGCTCTCGACGCGGGTCTCCATGTGGTGCGTCAGCTCGCCGAGCGCCATCGCGCCGCACATCCGGGCGGAGCCCTTGAGCGTGTGGAGCGTGCGCTGGAGCGCGTTGCCCGCGGCGGCGTGGCCCGGATTCGACCGCCAGTCGCGCAAGCCCTGCCCGACCGCCGGGACGAGCTCCTGGGCCTCCTCGAGGAAGACCGGCAGCAGGTCGGCGTCGATGTCGTCGTCGAGGCGGCGCGTGCGCCGCTCGACCGGGATCTCCTCGACCTCCACCGCCGGCGGCTCGGCCGCCGGCTCGTCCGAGGTCCGGAGGGTGACCACGTTGTTCGTCGGCGCAGGCGCAGCCGGCGGGGCCGGCGGGACGGCCTTCGGCGCCGGCGGGCGGTCGGCGGGTGGCCGTGCCGGCATCCCCACCGCCGGCTCGCCGATCGGCGATGCCGGCCGCGAGATCGTCGAGAAATCCAGCGTGGCGGTCGCGCCGGGCGGCGATTTCGCCGCGGCCGTCGGCTCGATCGCGAAGTCCAGATCGCCGAGCTCGGCCCGGGGTGCTTCAGGGGGCGCCGCGACGGCGGGCGCAGCGTCCTGCTCGGCGCCGTTCAGCTTCGCGACCAGGGCGGCTGACGGCTGCGGCCGCTTGCGCGCCTCGGCGGTGGCGAGCATCCCGCGCAGGGTATCGATCGCGTAGCCGATCAGCGCGCGGGTGCCGCCGCCCGGCGCGCGCCCGAGCGTCCGCTCGAGCAGCCCTTCGAGCGCGTGACCGAGGTCGCGCATCGCGTCGAGCTTGACCGTGCCGGCGGTGCCGGCGAGCGTGTGCGCGGCCCGCTCGAAGTCGTCGGTGACCGGATCGCCTTCCGCGAGCTTGGCGTGCGCCTCGCGCATGTGCTCGAGGTGGCTGCGGGACTCCTCGAGGAAGATCGCGTAGAGCGGGGCCGACAGCTGGGTCTCGCCGACGACGACGAGCTCCTCGTCGGCAGGCGCCGCCGGCCTCGCCGGCGCGGCCGCGGCCGGGGCGAGCCCCATCGGCGCGCCCGCCGGGGGCGCCGTGGCCGTCG
>Ga0209853_1000263_pt1 | contig 14629 bp, 14 predicted proteins | sample GWRWS1_30_40_FD_187224 | JGI IMG/M metagenome (GOLD analysis project Ga0209853, IMG submission 187224) | Riverbed sediment microbial communities from areas with vegetation nearby in Columbia River, Washington, USA - GW-RW S1_30_40 (SPAdes)... | ecosystem: Environmental > Aquatic > Freshwater >...
CTGCGGTGTGCGGCTCCAGCGGTTGTTGTTGAAGAGGACGTAGACCTTGTCGGCATTCTTTCCGAGCTCGCTGAGCGGCTCGACCCACTCCTCGAGCTCCTCGTCGGAGTAAAGGTAATCGAAGCGGTCGCTGGCGCTGCCGCCACGGGCATTCCAGGTGCCCGCATTCCGGCCGTGGAAGCGGACGTACGCCAGCGGGCTCGTTGCGGCGACCACGGTGGGGACGAGGTTCTTCGCCTCCGTCTTCGGGGCGTCCACGACCACGTTGGAGGCGCCGAGCTCCTCCAGGAGCGCCAGCGTCTCGTCGCGGTGTTCCTCGTCGAGCCAGCTCCGGTGGCGGAACTCGACAAGGGCGCGGTCGCCGTCCAGCTGCTCGACGGCCCAGCGGAGGTACTCGACGGACATGTCCTTTGAGACGACGTACGACGGAAATTGGAGAAGGATGCCGCCGAGCTTGCCGGTCTCACGCAGCGGTGCGAGCGCTCGGTGGAAGCGTTGAAAGACCTCGGCGCGAAACTCGCGCGGCGGCCGGTCGACTCGGCCTCGGTCGTCGACCGGGGCGGCGTCGCGAAGATCGGGCGGCAGCTGCTCGACCTTCACCGGGTGGCGGGTCATGACGCCGAACGCCTTCACGTGCATGACGAAGCCCGGGGGCGTCCGCTCGACCCACCGCGAGACCATCGCCTCGTCGGGCAGGCGGTAGTACGTCGAGTCCGCCTCGACCGTCGAGAACCGCTCGGCGTAGTAGCGGAGCCGAGCCTCGGCCGATTTGACCTCTTGCGGGTACCAGTGCTTCGTGAGCGCCTCGTCGGCCCAGGAGCACGTGCCGATGCGGATCGGCGCCATCAGGCGGACAACGCTAGCGGTGTAGCCTTGCGCGGTGCCGCAGGAGGCAGGCGCCCACGGCTAGACGGCGAGTGCCAGCTGCTCCTGCCGGCGGGCCGGCACAGGGCGGCCGCCGCCGGCCGGCGCGAGCCCGTGGCGCACGCGCAGGCGCGCGAAGCGCTCGCCGACCAGCTCCTGGTAGCGCTTCGGCGCGTAGGCGCCGCGGCCGTACAGCTCGACGTAGCGCGGATAGAGCCACGGGTACGCGAGCTTCATCCAGGGCATGAAGTGCTCCCTGATCGTCGGGCGGACGTGGAGGACGATGGCCGAGGCCCACGAGACCCCGGCGTCAGCACAGGCGCCGAGCACCTCGTCAAGGTGCTCCTCGTCGTCGGTCAGGCCGGGGAGGACCGGGGCCACGAGGACGCCCGTGCGGATGCCCACTTCCGCGAAGCGCGCGAGAATCTCGAGCCGCTTGCGGCCGGGCGGCGTTCCCGGCTCGACCACGCGCCGCACCTCCTCGTCCAGCGTGTTCACGCTCATGGAGACGGTCAGCGGAGCCACCTCGTTCAACCGTGCGAAGACGTCGAGGTCGCGCAAAATCAAGGTCGACTTCGTCAGCAGCGAGAGCGGGTTGGCGAAGTCGGCGAGCGCGTCGACCACGCCGCGGGTCAGCCGGTAGCGCCCCTCGCAGTGCTGGTAGGGGTCGGTAGCGGTGCCCATGGCGATCGTCTCCCTTTCCCAGCGCGGCGACGCGAGCTCGCGGCGCAGGACCTCGACGACGTTCGTCTTGACGACGATCTTCGAAGAGAAGTCGTCGCCGATCCCTAGGTCCAGGTAGCTGTGGAACGCGCGGGCGAAGCAGTAGTGGCAGCTATGCGTGCACCCGCGGTACGGGTTCACAGTCCAGCGGAAGGGGATGCGGCTCAGCTCCGGCACACGGTTCAGAGCCGACTTGCAGGTGTCCTCGAGGTACTGCGCGCGAGCCACGTCTGCCTCGAGTATAGAACATATGTTCGTATCAGGCGATGGACTTCACAAGCGCCCGCCCGCCTGGTAGACCTGTCGGGATGGCGGTTCAGCTCGATGAAGTCGTGCTGACGACGTGCCCGCGGGACTGCTACGACGCGTGCGGGATCGCCGTGGTCAGGCGTGACGGGGCGATCCGGCACGTGCGCGGGGATCCCGCCCACCCGGTCAGCCGTGGGAAGCTCTGCCGCAAGTGCTCGATCGGCTACAACGGCGCCTACCTCGATCCGCAGGCCCGGCTGACGCGGCCGCTCCGCCGAGTCGGTGCGAAGGGCGAGGGCCGGTTCGAGCCCGTCTCCTGGGACGAGGCGGTCGGTGAGATCACCGAGCGCCTCAAGCGGATCGACGCGCACACGATCCTGAACGCCCACTACACCGGCACCTTCGCGCTCCTCTCCTACTTCTTCCCGCTGCGGTTCTTCCACCGGCTCGGCGCGACCGAGGTCGACCCGGACACGATCTGCAACAAGGCGGGGCACGTGGCGCTCGAGTACGTCTACGGCACCTCGCTCGTTGGATTCGATCCGCTCACCGCCCGCGACTCGGCCTGCATCCTCGTCTGGGGCGCGAACCCCTCCGCGTCGGCGCCGCACGCGCACGAGCACTGGCTGCCGGAGTCGCCAGCCCGGGTGGTCGTCGTCGATCCCGTTCGGACGCCGACGGCTGAGGCGGCCGATCTCCATCTCCAGCCGTTCCCCGGCAGCGATGCCGCGCTGGCGTTCGCCCTGCTGCACGTAGTTGCGCGGGACGGGCTGGCCGACCGGGACTTCCTCGGGGAGCACGCGGTCGGCTGGGACGAGCTCGAGCCGCTGCTCGCGGACTGCACGCCCGAGTGGGGCGAGGCGGCGACGGGCGTCCCGGCCGGCCTCATCGAAGAGGCGGCCGGGCTCTACGCGCCCGGGCCCTCGCTGCTCTGGATCGGGCAAGGCCTCCAGCGCCAGCGGACGGGCGGCAACGTCGTCCGGGCGTGCGCGCTCCTTCCGGCCGTGACAGGCAACCTCGGCAGGCCGGGAGCCGGCTTCCTCTACCTCAACGGGACCGAGTCGCGCCGGCTCGACGAGGACTACCTCGCCGCCCCGCACCTCGGCTCGGACACCCCTCCTCCGATCAGCCACATGGACCTCGTTGACTGCTTGGAGGATCCAGCTCGGTCGCAGGCCCTCTTCTGCTGGAACATCAACGTCGCCGCCTCGAACCCGCAGCAGCGGCGCCTGCACGGGGCGCTCGGCCGCGAGGATCTCCTCACGGTCGCGGTCGACCTCTTCCCCACCGACACGACCGACTTCGCCGACTACGTCCTCCCCGCGGCGAGCTTCCTCGAGTTCGACGACCTCGTCGCCTCGTACTTCCAGCTCACGCTCTCGGCGCAGGTGAAGGTCGCCGAGCCGCTGGGGGAGGCGCTTCCGAACATGGAGATCTTCCGTCGGCTCGCCCGGGCGATGGGCTACGACGAGCCCGAGCTCTACGAGAGCGACGCCGAGCTGATCGCGACGCTCCTGGAGCGGTCGGGCGTCGGCGAGGACTTCGCTTCCCTGGCCGCCAAGGGCACCGTGGCGAACTCGGACGAGCCGCTGATCCAGTTCCCCGACCGCCGCTTCCCCACGCCGAGCGGGCGTGTCGAGCTCGCCTCGGCGCGCGCCGAGGCGGACGGCCTCCCCCGAGTACCGCTTCCGCTCGCGGACCCGCGGCCCCGCGGTGGGCGCCTCCGCCTCCTCTCTCCGGCGTCGCCCTGGCTCCTGAACGACAGCTTTGCGAACGACGCCAAGATCGCGAAGCGCATCGGCCCCGCCACCGTTGCCCTCCATCCCGACGACGCGGCAGACCGGGGCCTTGGCGAAGGCGACGCGGCGGACCTCGGCAACGAAACCGGGCACCTGCGGCTCCTGGTCACGCTCTCAGACGCAGTTCCGCGCGGCGTCGCCTACTCGCCGAAGGGACGCTGGCCGAAGCGGGAGCCGGCCGGCGCGAACGTCAACGCCCTCAACCCGGGCGAGCGCGCCGACATGGGCAAGAGCACCTCCGTGCACGGCGTCGAGGTGACGGTGAGGCCGGCCTCTGCGCCGTGACCTACGCGTGAGGCGAGCGCGCCACGTCGTCGATCACCGTGAAGATCCCGCTGCCCTTCGGCGCCTCCAGATAGCACGAGAGCCCGTTGCCGTTCACGTCCGTGCTTGGCGCTCCGGTGGCTTCGTCGGGAGCAGGCAGCAACCGCCATGCTGCCGTCGGGCATTGGCCCACGGGCGGGCCGGCGACCACCACTGCCGGCGCGGCGACGAGCGACGTTCCGGTGATCAGCCCGACGACCACGCACTTGCGAAGCACTGTCATGGTTCCTCCTTCCGCGAGGGTGCGGCCGATCGTATCAAGAGTCACAGACTGGCGAGTATCGCGACGGTGAATCTCCGGGACAACGAGCCGTGCGGCGCTCCTGCACCGTACGAGGCCGAAGCGCCCCGAAAGGCGTTTTCAGTCGACAGTCTCGCGTATGGTTGCAGACAGAACTCTTATGGATCCACAGCTCCAGGCGCTCCTCGAACGCGGTGAGGAATCCGAGTGCCTCGAGTACTCCGAGGTGGACGCGCTGGTCGAGGCGCTCGAGCTCGGCGAGGAGGAGCTCGAGGATCTCTACGAGGAGGTCGAGCGCCGCAGGATCGAGCTGCGCGACGACTGCGGCCGCGAGGCGAAGACCACCTACGTCAACGGCGACCTCGCCGTGGCGACGACCGACGCTCTCCAGCTCTTCATGCAGGAGATAGGGCGCTATCCGCTGCTCACGAAGGAGCAGGAGATCGAGCTCGCCCAGCGGATCGAGCGCGGAGACCCGGACGCGAAGGACCAGATGATCAACTCGAACCTGCGCCTGGTCGTCTCGATCGCCAAGCGCTACCAGGGCCATGGCCTCTCGCTCCTCGACCTGATCCAGGAGGGGATCATCGGCCTCATTCGCGCCGTCGAGAAGTTCGACTGGCGCAAGGGCTTCAAGTTCTCCACGTATGCGACCTGGTGGATCCGCCAGGCCGTGCAGCGGGGCGTGGCGAACAAGTCGCGCGAGATCCGGGTGCCGGTGCACATCGTCGAGCGCGAGCAGCGCATCTCGCGCGCCGAGCGCGACCTCGCTCCGAGGCTCGGGCGCATGCCGACCGACGACGAGGTGGCCGAGGCCGCCCGGATCACGGTCGCCCAGGTGGGGGAGGTGCGCGCGGCGGCACGCGCCGTCACGAGCCTCGACAAGCCGATCTCGGAGGCCAGCGGCACGACCTTCCAGGAGCTCCTCGCCGGCGAGGAGGAGGACGTCGAGCAGGAGGTGACGGTCAACCTGGCGCAGGAGGCGCTTCGCGACGCGCTCGACGAGCTTCCCGACCGCGAGCGCGAGGTGCTGAAGCGCCGCTACGGGCTGAACGGCGAGCGCGATCCCGAGTCGCTGGAGGAGATCGGGCGCGGCCTCGGCCTCACGCGGGAGCGCGTGCGCCAGATCGAGGCCGAAGCCCTCGAGCGGCTCGCGGTGCGCCGGGAGATCGCGGCTCTCCAGGGAGTCGTGTAGCCCCGCCGGCTGTGCGGCGCCTGGCTCTCGTGCTCGCCGTTGCTGGCCTGCTTTCCGCCTCGCCCGCGGCTGCGACCACCTGGAAGGAGCGAACCGCCGCAGCCGTTCGCTACCTCGAGAGCCGGGCCGGCGTCGAGAGCTTCGCTCTCGTCGACGACCGCGGGCGGATCCACGGCTTCCGGAGAGCGAGGCAGGCGCCCTCGGCTAGCCTCCTCAAGGCCATGGCGCTCGTCTCCTACCTCAAGCTCCCGACGGTGCGTGACCGCGCCCTGCGCGACTCCGACCGCCGGCTGCTCGGCCCGATGATCCGGCGGTCGGACGACGCCACGGCAAGCACCGTGCTCCGGACGGTCGGCGCGCGCAGGCTCTACCGGCTCGCCGAGCGCGCGGACATGCGGGCCTTCAGCTTTGCCTGGCCGATCTGGGGCCACTCGACGACGAGCGCGACCGACCAGGCGCGCTTCTTCTATCGGATCGACAAGCTCGTCCCTCCGCGCCACCGCGGCTACGCTCTCCGGCTGCTCGCGCGTATCGTGCAGTCGCAGCGCTGGGGGATCCCAAAGGTGCGCCCGCCCGGCTGGACGATCCACTTCAAGGGCGGCTGGGGATCCGGCACGGGGCTGGTCACGCACCAGTCCGCGCTCCTCCTGAACGGCGAGCTGCGGATCTCCCTCTCCGTGCTCACCCGCTGGAACCCGAGCCACCGCTACGGCACACGGACGATCCAAGGCGTGGCGGCCAGGCTGCTGCGGCTTCCGCTTCCCTGACAACGAAGACGAGGCGCTCGGCTCACTGGTCGGTGGTCCCGCCATGGCGCTGAACCGCGTTCCCCGCGTTCTTCCACGAAAACGAGGAGCCCGGCTCTCTCACCTCGGCTGGCTGCGGCGACCGCCGAGGATGACCGCGCTCCTCGTTCTCTCGGAGTGCCTATCGGCACGAACTGGCTCGAGCTTGAGCCCTTTCTAGGGGAAGTTCGAGCCGTCCGAATCGAGGTCGAGTGCGCCTCCGTCGCGGCAGTCCGGCGGGACGAGGTACTCGGTGCCCGACCCGCTGCGTCCGGCGTTCTCCGCCAGCTGCTGGCCCATCAGCTGGCGCGCGGTGTCCGCCGAAAGCCCGAGCCGCTGTCCGAGCTCGACGCCCGACTGGAGCGCGTAGCATTCGGTCGTCCCTTCGTCTCGGACGCCGTGGAGGTGCCAGGCCTCGTGGGCGAGGACGACGATCGCGCGCGCGGTCTGGCTCGAGGTCACCTCACCCTCGAACGCGAGCCGGTAGAGGTCGAGGCAGCGCTCCGGGGTGAGATAGGCGAGGTCGCCTCCCACCGTGGCCACGCCCTCCGTGTGCTGGATCGCTCCCACAAACTCGCCCGACTCGTCGCAGCGGATCCGCACCGGCTTCTCCGCGATCAACGAGGCCTCCTGGGAGAAGCGGTCCTGCGCCTCGGTGCGGGTCTCGACCGAGAGCGAGTCCCAGCCCGTGCGGCTCTCGACGAACCAGAAGAGGAGCGCGAGCGCGGCGATGACGCCCAATCCGACGAGAAACCTGCGAACCGCCGGCCAAACGCCTGCGTCCTCCTCGACCTCGTCCTCGTCGTCGTCCGGCCAGCCGAGGTAGCCGAAGCGCTCCCGATCGACGGGCTGCGGCCCTCGATCCGGCTGCGGCGTCGGGGGTCGACCGAGCGCGCCGACCAGGAAGTTCACCTCGAGCCCGAGGGCGATTAGGAAGGCGATCCAGACCGGGATCGCCGAACGCAGCTCGTACGGCCCGAAGATCCAGGCGAGCACGAAAGCGGCGAGGGCAAGGCGCAGCGCCGTCGGGAGGAGCGGGAGCCGGTCGACGAGACGGTGCACGTCTCGACGGTAGCCATTGACCTAGAGGCCTCGCGGAGCTGTGCGGCTCCCCCGAAAGGTTGATCTTTCGCGCCAAAGCGCAGGTTTCCGGCCGATAAAGCGTCCGTACGCACAGGAGCAAGTCCCAGCACCGCCGCATCGGAGCCGCCGCAATGCAGTACCTCCGCGCAGCCCTCGCCAGGGCACCCCTTCGCCGGTCGGACGGACAGGCCGTCGTCCTCATGGCTGTCTTCATGACGGTCATCATCGGCGCGGCGGGAGTCGTGCTCGACGTCGGCTCCTGGTACCGGGCGGATCGGGCGACCCAGGCGACGGCGGACGCCTCGGCGCTCGCGGGCGCCCAGGACCTGATCGAAGGAACCAGCCAGGCAACGGTTCTCGCGGAGGAGTACGCGGACAAGAACGGCGGCGGAGACGTCTCGATCTCGTTCGGGCGCAAGGTCGCCGACAACGACCTGATCACGGTGACCGTGGCGCGGCCGGCTCCCGCGTTCTTCACCAAGCTCTTCGGCGTCGACTCCGTCCAGGTGAACGCCCGGGCCACCGCCCGCGCCGGCGTCCCCTCCAGGGCGCGGTACGTCGCTCCGATCACCGTGAACGAGCAGCACCCGATGCTGCAGTGCCGCTGCTTCAACGCCTCCACGCAGGTCACGCTGATCAACCTCCACGCGTCCGGCAGCGGCGATGCGGCCGGTGCCTTCGGGCTCCTTAACCTGCAGAGCCAGGCGAACGCCGCGGGCAACATCGGCGCCGACGAGCTCGGCGAGTGGATCCGGGACGGCTACCAGGACGAGTTGAAGCTCGGCAAGTACGACTCCGCGCCCTCGGCCAACTTCAACTCGGACTACATCAGGAACGCGCTGCGCGACCGGATCGGCACGGAGCTGCTCTTCCCCGTCTATCGTTCCCCGATCATCGGCTCGGGCTCCGGGGCCAAGTACAACATCATCGGCTGGGTGGGCTTCATCCCGACGTCGTTCACCGCGGGCGGCAGCACCGGCACGATCCGCGGCTACTTCACGAAGGTCATCTGGCAGGGCCTCGCCGACGAGACCGGCACGGTCCCGGACTTCGGCGTCCGCGTCATCACTCTCGTCGAGTAGCCCTGCTACGTCAGCCGCAGTAGAGCTCGAGCGAGCGGGCTACTTCGATCGCCATCCCCTCGTCGGGCGCGTGGATTGCTACGACGAGGCCATTCGACCTGAGCAGCGCCATCGAGCCGGCCACGAGCGCCGTTCCTTCGGGCGGAACGTAGCCGTGGACGCCGACGAGCATCGTCAGCGCCGCGATCGGATCGCCCGCCCGAGGAGGCGTCGAAGCTCCTCGGCGCCTTGGCGGAGCGCGACCGGGCGCTGTGGGCCACGGCGTTCTACGCGGGCCTGCGCCGCAGCGAACTCATGGCGCTTCGGATCGCTGACGTCGATCTCGCCGCCGGCGTGATCCAGGTCGAGCGGGCGTGGGATGCGAAGGGCCGCGAGTACGTCGAGACCAAGAGCCGCGCCGGGCGGCGCACCGTCCCCATCCCGGCGGTGCTCCGCGACTCCCTGGACGAACACGTCCTCCGGCTCGGATGGGGCGAGGGGCTGCTGCTCGGGCGGACGGCCGGGAGCCGTTCGATGCCTCGGCGGTTCAGAACCGGGCCGACACCGCGTGGAGGTGGGCGGGGCTGGAGAGGGATCAGGCTCCACGAGGCCCGGCATACCTTCGCCTCGCTCATGATCGCCGCGGGCGTCAACTCGAAGGTGCTCTCCACCGTCCTGGGGCACGCCTCGGTAGCGATCACCCTCGACCGCTACGACGAAGCTGTTCGGGCCCAGGAGCGAGAGGCGGCTGGGCTGCTGGACGCCTATCTCGCCCGGGCGGACTCGACAGCCAGGGTCTCGCGGCTCGGCGCCGAGACGGAGGTCCTGTCCTAGATTAGAACTCGTCCAACTTGCCCGGCCAGGCTAGAACGATCCCCTCACTTGTGCAGAGGTCGGCCCAAGTGGCATCACTCGGTTCGCACTCGGAGACGATCATGGCCCGAACGGGGCCGGCTTTTCCGAGCAGCTGTCTGTACCGCACAACCTGCCCGACCGCAAGGCGTAGCTGTCGCTCCTCATTTTCGGGAGTGATGCTCTTGACCTCTGCCACCCAAGTGACAGCTCCTGCCTCCCAAGCGAGGTCGTATTGAGGCTCCTCCGGCTTCGGGCGGCGCGGAGAGAATCCGGCCTGCTGGACGGCCGAGGCGAGAAGGTTCTGAGTGACGTTGTGCGCTCGAAGTCCTCGCCCGCCAAGATCGGGGTCACGGCCCGCGTGTTCCGGAGCGTGAGGCCTGATTTCAGGATGCTCGTCCGCTTCAACGTATTCACGTCCGAGACCCTGGTCGAGACGGACTCTGTAGTCCTTGTCGATTACGCCGCTTTCGGTCGTTCCGCGCGCCTGAGCCTCCCACCAGTACGTCCCGACATGCCTTCCGAACAGCGGAGCTTCCTCGGTGAATGTCTTGAAATGGCCTCGGCAGATGTGAAGCGCGTGGCGTAGACCCTTCGCCTGCGCCTCGCCTTCGCTGTCGAGGACGCGGCGCATTGGCTGGATGTCTAGGACGTAGTAGCTGGTGAGCGGATTTCCGCGTTGGCGTGCAGCCTTACGCGAGAGCTTTGCCGGTGGGTCTACCTGGACGACGTCCACGTTCTTGCAGTGCATGAACGAGATCGCGAGGAGCGCCGGGGCGAACGTGCTCACGAAGTAGTCGGCCCAAGCCCGTCGATGATCCTCGGGCATCCCGTCGATCTCGACTAAGCGGCCGAAAAGCGTCCCTTGACCGTCGTCGTCGCCTTCGTGAAGGCATCCGTCGGAATCGAGAGGAAGGACCCAGGTCATGATCGGCCCGACTGGCTGTCCCTTCCGCCACTCGGCGACCATCGTGCCCAAGAGCACCCACGCATCTTCGGGCCGATCCGGTCGAGGGCCATCGCTTGGCCGCTGGAGAGTCTCGAACAGGACGCCCCAGGAATAGAGCCCGACTGGATTTCGAACTCCATTGAACTCGATGAAGAAGCGGTCGAAGGGCGGGGCGAGGACACTCACAATGTCTCGCACATTGGTTCCAATGGGAAAGGTCGCAAAGTACTCGCCGACCTCGTCTGCCGCTATTACGGCGGCGTCGTGGAGTTGCGCACGATCAAAGACGGTTGCTGCTCTCGCCTGCGATGCCTGTGCCAGTGCAACCTGAATCAGGTCGTCTACTGCTCCAGGCGTCGGCTCGATCCCGCTCGCGCGAAGATCATTACGGTAAGCCTCCCTGATATCAGGGTCATTCTTAGCCTGCCCGTAGAGCAGGCCTGCCGTGAGAGGCCGACACCCCTCATTCACCACCCGGTCGTACAAGCGCGCCATGGGCCAAGTGTGACATTGGCAAGCGGGCACGAGGGAGCCCTTTTGACGGGGCCTGCGCGCCCCAGTCGGCTCCAGTGCGCCCGACCGCAGGGCGGTCTTGAGCGGCGTTCAGCGGAGGGTTAGGGATCGAGCCCGAGCCCGGTCCTCGACGCCGCGTGATCCCGCATCGCGAGCCAGAATCCCGCCTCTATAGCGGCGGGGGTGGGATTCGAACCCACGAAACGGCTCAGCACCGTCTAGCGGTTTTCAAGACAGAGCCGAGATCGTCACGGAAGCCGCATAGATAGCGGCGATCCGGCTGCTCCGTCCGGCCTGCGCGGCAGTATGCGCGACAGTCCCATGAGCCAGACGACCGGCATCGAGGTTCGGCACTCGCGGCGCTGCCCGTCCCGTGCCGGGAGCAGGTGCGCGTGCAAGCCCACCTATCAGGCGAGCGTCTGGAGCGCCCGCGACAAGCGGCGGATTCGCAAGACGTTCGGGACCCTGGCTGAGGCGCGTGGATGGCGCGCGGAGGCGACAGTGGGCCTGCGACGAGGCTCAATGCGGGCGCCCTCAGCAGGCACGCTGCAAGACGCGGCGGAAGCGTGGATTCTCGGTGCGCGGGAAGGGACGATCCGCACTCGTTCCGGCGACCGCTACAAGCCGTCGGCCCTTCGCGGCTACGAGGCGTCCCTGCGGAACCGCATCCTTCCTGAGCTCGGTGCCGCCCGGCTATCCGACGTGCGGAGAACCGACGTCCAGGACCTCGTCGACCGTCTTCTCGCGGAGGGTTTCGACGCGAGCACGATCCGCAACACGGTTATGCCGCTGCGGGCGATTTTCCGGCGTTCCGTCGCGCGTGGCGATGTCGCCGTTAACCCGACGGCGGGCCTCGAGCTCCCCGCCGTGAGGGGCAAGCGCGACCGCATCGTGTCGCCCGCACAGGCTGCGGAGCTCCTCGCCGTGCTTCCCGACGAGGATCGGGCGCTCTGGGCGAGCGCGCTATACGCCGGGCTTCGCCGCGGAGAGTTGATGGCGCTGTCCTGGCGGGACGTCGATCTCCCGGCCGGCGTCATCCGCGTTGAGCGCTCCTGGGACGCGAAGAATCGCGTCATCGTCAGCCCCAAGAGTCGCGCCGGCTATCGTAAGGTGCCCATCGCCGGCGTCCTCCGCGACTTCCTCATCGAGCACAAGCTTCGGTCGGGACGGTCAGGAGGCTTCGTCTTCGGGCGAGTCAGCGACGGGCTCCCCTTCGACGCCTCAGCCCTTGCCGCGCGGGCGTACGCGGCATGGAGCGAGGCGGGGCTCGAGCCGATCACGCTCCATGAGGCGCGCCACACGTTCGCCAGCCTCATGATCGCCGCTGGCGTCAATGCCAAGGCCCTCGCCGCCTACATGGGCCACGCGTCGGTGACGATCACCTATGACCGCTACGGCCACCTGATGCCCGGGAACGAGCACGAGTCGGCCGACCTCCTCGATGCCTACCTAGCCCGGGCGACAGCCACGCCGGCCATCGGGGTTGGCTGACGACAGCCCTCTACCGCAGCCTGACCATCTCGGCCTTCCGGCCGGGAGCCTGGCTGTCGTTCCGGTCCCGGAGTCCGGCCTGACCCTGTTCCGCCTCCTCGAGGGCGAGACGCCGCGAGAGAAGGACTTCGAGCCGCGGCTCTCACGCAACCAGGCGCGGATTCGGAACGTTCCCGAGCTGTTCCGCATGAGCCTCAGCCACTGGCTGACCGAGGATCAGGCGCTGGCCCACAGCCAACGAAGACGTACGGCGATTGCGGAGCTCCGTGTTCTGCCTGGCGGGTTGACGCTCGTGGCCTTGACCGAGGAGTTCGACGAGGGCCATGTCGACGTGTGGGGGCACCCGCGCGACCTTCTCGACGCCGTAGCGCGCGTTGTTGTCCGGTCGAAGCGTCTCTAGACTGGGATCACTATGTTCGTCGTTCAGACAGCCACTCACGCTGACCGGGTGTCCGTCCACGACACTGAAGCAGAAGCCGTTCAGGCGATCCGCGAGCTCTTCGAGGCCGGTCTAGCCGAGCGCGGCGAGTTCAATATCGCCGAACTCGGTCCCGATCGACGCGTGATTCGAGTCTTCGGCGTCGACGACGAGGTCGCACCCGCCGCTGCCGCGACCGGAAGCTAACGGGCGCACGTCAGCCCCGCCGTGGCTGCTAAGCGGCTCTGGATAGCAGGAGGGCACATATGCATCATCGGATGCATCTGCGTCTGCATGGGCTTTCGCCTGTTGCACGACCACGGCTTTCAGCTACTTCACGTTGCGGGTGATGGACCACTCTCAATCGAGCACGCGTATCAGGTCGGCGGGTGATGAAGGGGAAGAACCGACGCTTGATCCTTTCGTTCTTGGCAATCGTCGCCGCCGCGGCTGCCACCAGCGCTGGCGTCGCCTTGCTCTCGTCGCGCAACAAGAGCCCGACCCCTCCGCCAGCGAGGTCGACTCGCCAGCCGGAGTCTTTTGCCGAGCTTCAAGCACGGCCGCTTCGTGTCCCGGTTCGACGCCCGGGCGGCAATTGCGCTCTCCCGCCTCAGCTTTCACCGGCGACTGTGGTTCCAGGAATCCTGGCCGAGGCTGGACTCGGGGCTGGCCCCGTTTACGTCGTCTTTCCCGCTGTCCCCCGTGTCTTGGACCTCTTCCCACCGGAGAAGAACAGCCTGCTCGCGAAGAGCGAGTGGAGGAGCGCCGAGACGGTGTGGGTGAGTGAGCCGGCTTACGATGGCCCCGTCCTCGTTCGTGGCCAGCAGATGGACGGCCGGAACAGGATCGGCTTCGGCACAGGCGTCGAACCCGAGTGGGGGCTCCGCCTGCCGGCAGGCACATGGGCTGAGGAGCGGGAGCCGCTCCGCGCATGGGGACGAACGCTCCGCCCGTCGAAGGGATGGCGCGCGGCCGTCGTCTACGTTCGGATTCGCGCGGACGGCGAGTCATTCACGCAGAGAATCGGCTTCGACACCGCATGGCAATCTTGAAGGGGTCGTTCCGCGAACGAAGATCCCGGCTGCGCGACAGTTGCGCGACAGTCTTCGGCGGATCTGAGCTGGCTCCAACGGCGGTGAGCGGAGACCAACCCCCGAGCTCAGCAAGTAAGTAAGAAAGAAAAACTGCTGCAAATCAGCCGATTCTCGGCTCCAGAGCGGCGGGGGTGGGATTCGAACCCACGAAACGGCTCAGCACCGTCTAGCGGTTTTCAAGACCGCCCCTTTCGACCGCTCGGGCACCCCGCCCGCCCGGAGTGTAGCCCCGGTCAGTCGCCGGGCTCGATGCGGGCCGGGGCGCCGAAGCCGACGAGAACCTCGGGCACCGACACGGCGCCGCCCTCGTCCTGGAGGTTCTCGAGGATCGCCATCATCGCCCGCGCCGTCACCGCGGTGCCGTTCAGGGTGTGGACGAACTCGAGCCCTGTGTCCGAGCGGAAGCGGATGTCGAGGCGGCGCGACTGGTAGTCGGTCGTGTTGGACGTGGACGTGAGCTCGCGGTAGCGGCCCTGGCCCGGGAACCATCCCTCGATGTCGTACTTCTTCGCGGGGGCGGCCCCGAGGTCGCCGGCCGCGATGTTGACCACGCGGTAGGGAATGCCCAGCTCGCCGACGAGCGCCTCCTCGGTCGCCAGCAGCAGCTCGTGCTCCGCCGGCGAGTCCTCGGGGCGGCAGAAGACGAACATCTCGACCTTGTCGAACTGGTGGACGCGGAACATGCCTCGGGTGTCCTTGCCCGCGGCGCCGGCCTCGCGCCGGAAGCACGTCGAATAGCCTGCGTAGCGGAGCGGGAGCGCGCCGGCGTCGAAGACCTCGCCGCCATGCATCGCCGCCAAGGCGACCTCGGAGGTACCGGTGAGGTAGAGCTCGTCGCGCTCGACGCGGTACAGGTTCACCTCCTCCGTGGGGAGGAAACCGGTGCCGTGCATGGCCTCCTCGCGGACGAGCACGGGCGGGAGCACGGCTGTGAGGCCCTCCGCAGTGAGCCGGTCGAGAGCGAAGCGGTAGAGCGCCAGCTCGAGCA
>Ga0209853_1000264_pt1 | contig 14624 bp, 14 predicted proteins | sample GWRWS1_30_40_FD_187224 | JGI IMG/M metagenome (GOLD analysis project Ga0209853, IMG submission 187224) | Riverbed sediment microbial communities from areas with vegetation nearby in Columbia River, Washington, USA - GW-RW S1_30_40 (SPAdes)... | ecosystem: Environmental > Aquatic > Freshwater >...
TTGCTGTGACCGACATCCATGTACTCGATGAACCGCACGATGTGCCCGGTGCCGCGGAAGTGCCGAGCCATGGGCAGGATGGAGTCCTCGTTCACCCCGCGCTTGACCACCATGTTGACCTTGATCGGCGCCAGGCCGGCTTCGGCCGCGGCACCGCCTCTGCGCCAGGTGATCGCGCTGGTCGAGCGCGCTCCGAAGCCGGTGATCGCGGCAATCCACAAGGTCGCCATGGGCGGCGGGCTCGAGCTCGCGCTCGGCTGCCACTACCGGGTCGCCGCGCCCGGGGCGCAACTCGCGCTGCCCGAGGTGAAGCTCGGCATCCTGCCCGGCGCCGGCGGCACGCAGCGCCTCCCGCGGGCGATCGACACGCGAGATGCGCTCGACATGATGGTGACCGGCAACCCGGTGATCTCCGACAAGGCGCCGCCGGGTCTCGTCGACGAGATCGTCGCGGGCGATCTCCTCCAGGGCGCGCTCGCCTTCGCACGTGAGGTGGTCGCCGAGAAGCGCCCGCTGCGGAAGCTGCGCGACGAGAAGGTGAAGTTCGAAGGCGACGCGGCGGCGCTGTTCGCCGAGGCGCGGCAACGCGTCGCGAAGGAGTCGCGCGGCTTTCCGGCCCCGCCCAGGATCGTCGACTGCGTGGAAGCCGCGCTGAAGCTGCCGTTCGACGAGGGCACCCGGTTCGAGCGCGAGCGCTACGAGGCGCTGGTGACCTCCACCGAGTCGAAGGCGATGCGGCACGCGTTCCTTGCCGAGCGGGCGGCAGCCAAGATCCCCGACGTCCCCGAGGCCACCTCGGTCAGGGAGGTGCGGCAGGTTGCGATCATCGGCGCGGGCACGATGGGCGGCGGCATCGTGATGGCGTTCGTGAACAGCGGGTTTTCGGTGCAGCTGCTCGAGGTCAAGCAGGAGGCGCTCGACCGCGGAGTGGAAACGATCCGCAGGAACTACGCCGCGACCGTCTCGAAGGGCCGCCTCTCGGCCGAAGAGATGGACAAGCGGATGTCGCGCCTCTCCACCACGCTCGCGTACGAAGCGATCCGCGACGCCGATCTCGTCATCGAGGCGGTGTTCGAGGACATGGGCGTCAAGGAGGTCGTGTTCAGGAAGCTCGACGAGGTCATGAAGCCCGGCGCGATCCTCGCCACCAACACCTCCACGCTCGACGTGAACCGCATCGCCGCGTTCACCAGGCGCCCCGGGGACGTCGTCGGCCTGCATTTCTTCAGCCCGGCGAATGTCATGCGGCTGCTGGAGGTGGTGCGCGGCACGAACACCTCGAAGGAGGTGCTCGCGACCGTGATGAAGGTCGCCAAGACGATCCGGAAGGTCGGCGTGCTGTCGGGCGTGTGCGACGGCTTCATCGGCAACCGGATGCTCGAGGAATACCTGCGGCAGGCCTACTTCCTCGTCGAGGAGGGCGCGCTCCCGCAACAGGTGGACAAGGCGCTGCAGGACTGGGGGCTGGCCATGGGCCCCTTCGCGATGTTGGATATGGCCGGGCAGGACATCGGCTGGCACGTCCGCAAGCGCCGCCGCGCCGAGGATCCGGAACGCCAGATCTACCCGGCATGGCTCGACCGCATCTGCGAGCTGGGCCGGTTCGGGCAGAAGACCGGAAAGGGTGTGTATCAATATCCGGCGGGGTCGCGGACGCCGGTGCCCGACCCCGAGATCGAGCAGCTCGTCATCGGCTACTCGAAGGAGATCGGCGTCGAGCGGCGGACCGTGGGCGACCAGCAGATCGTCGAACGCTGCATCTACGCGCTCGTGAACGAGGGCACGAAGATCCTCGAGGAAGGCATTGCGCTCCGCGCGAGCGACATCGACACGGTGTATCTGACCGGCTACGGGTTCCCGCTCTACCGCGGCGGCCCGATGTTCTACGCCGACACCGTCGGCCTGGGGAACGTCGCTGCGGCGATGGAGAAGTACGCGAAGGGGCGGAACGGCCAGTTCTGGAAGCCCGCGGGGCTCCTCGCCCGGCTCGCCGCGGAGGGCAAGACCTTCAATTGAACTGAACCGCCGCCCCTGGCGGCGAGGCGAAGGAGAGCGCTATGACCGAGGCAGTGATCGTATCGACGGCCCGCACGCCCCTCTGCAAGTCCTGGCGTGGGGCGTTCAACATGACCCACGGCGCGACGATGGGCGGGCACGCGGTGAAGCACGCGATCGCGCGCGCAAGACTGGATCCGGCCGAGGTCGAGGACGTGATCATGGGCTGCGCGAACCCCGAGGGCGCGACCGGCTGGAACATCGCCCGCCAGATCGCGATCCGTGCGGGCTGCCCCGTGACGACCTCCGGAATCACGGTGAACCGCTTCTGCTCGTCCGGCCTGCAGACGATCGCGATGGCTGCGCAGCGGATCCTGGCGGGCGAGGGCCAGATCTACGTCGCCGGCGGCGTCGAATCGATCTCGTGCGTGCAGAACGAGATGAACAAGCACATGTTCACCGAGGACTGGCTGACGCAGCACAAGCCGGAGATCTACTGGCCGATGCTGCAGACGGCGGAGAACGTCGCGGGGCGCTACAAGATCCCCCGCGAACCGCAGGACCGCTACGGGGTGCAGAGCCAGCTCCGCGCCGCGGCCGCGCGCGAAGCCGGCAAGTTCAGCGACGAGATCGTCCCGATCACCGTGAAGATGAAGGTGGTCGACAAGCAGACCGGCGCCGACTCGATCAAGGAGGTCACGTCGACCCAGGACGAGGGCATCCGCCCCGACACGACCTACGAAGGGGTGTCGCAGATCAAGCCCGCGATCGAGGGCGGCGTGATCGCCGCGGGCAACGCGAGCCAGTTCTCGGACGGCGCCTCGGCGTGCGTGGTCATGAGCGACAGGCTAGCGGCGCAGAAGGGTCTGAAGCCGCTCGGCGTCTACCGCGGCTTCGCGGTTGCCGGCTGCGAGCCCGACGAGATGGGCATCGGGCCGGTGTTCGCCGTGCCGAAGCTGCTGAAGCAGACCGGCAAGCGCATCGAAGACATCGGGCTGTGGGAGCTGAACGAGGCGTTCGCGGTGCAGGTGATCTACTGCCGCGACAAGCTCGGGATCCCGGGCGATCTCCTCAACGTGAACGGCGGCGCGATCGCCGTCGGGCACCCGTACGGGATGAGCGGCGCGCGGCTCACCGGCCACGCGCTGATCGAGGGCAAACGCCGCGGCGTGAGGCACATCGTCGCCACGATGTGCATCGGTGGCGGCATGGGCGCGGCGGGGTTGTTCGAGGTCGTCTGAGGGGCGTCGCCGGCACTGGTCGGCATGCGCCTTCGACCATAAGGCATTGATTTCAATGAAGTGGGATTAATCCCACTCAGCTGCGTTCAAAAAACGTGGTTGTCTTCCCACTCCGCTCGTGCCGAGAATGGGCGCGGAGGAGGGCTCCCAATGGAAGAGCTCCTGGGGCGCGCCACGACCCTGCTGGACAGCATCGCCGCGTTCTGCCGGCAACGCGGCATGGCCGAATCGACGTTCGGCCGGCGCGCGGTGAACGACGGCAAGTTCGTCGCGCGCCTGCGCGACGGCGCGCGCGTCACGCCGGAGACGCTCGAGCGCGTCTTCAACTTCATGGCGAAGCAAGGCGTCGCGCCGCCGCGCGAGGCCACTGCGGAGCTCGTGCACCTCCTGCGCGCGAGCCCGGGCACGCCGAAGGCGCCGGCCGCAGACGCGGCGCCGGGCGCGCGCGATTTCCGGTTCTTCGACAACCGCCAGAAGTACCTCCTCTTCGTCAACACCTGCAGCGAGAAGGAGGTCGTCGCCAAGCGCGTCGGCCTGGAGCTCGCGCACATCCACCCGAAGCCGCCCGCGATCCGGGTGTTCGACGCCGGAATGGGCGACGGCACCGTGCTCACGCGGGTGATGCGCGAGCTGCACCGCCGCTTCCCGACGATCCCGTCCTACATCGTCGGCAAGGAGATCAGCCTCGAGGACGTGCGGCTCTCGCTCGCCAAGATGGCGGACCGGCTGTTCGAGCATCCGGCCACGGTGCTGGTCGTCACCAACATGTACTACACCGAGGCGCCGTGGCTCTCGCCGAAGGCGCTCGCCGCGGCGACCTCGATGGTCTGGCACGAAGTGCCGCTCGCCGGCTCCACCGCGCACGAGTTCGGCGAGCAGATCGCCGGCCTCGAGCGGTTCCTCGCCACGCACTGGCAGGCGCGGCAGAACCCGCGCACCGGCAACCCGATGTACGAGCGCCCGGTCGCGCTGGTGCTCTACCGCGACGACTACCGCTTCCTGCTCGACGAGGTGATCCCCCGGCAGGGCACCGCGCGCGCGGACTACGATCTGGTGATCGCCTCGCAGCCCTACCGGGCGCGCGCGCCGCTCGAGTTCAAGGCGCAGAAGGTGATCGCGCCGCTCGCCCGCGCGCTGCGGCGGGGCGGCCGCGTGCTCGGCATCCACTCCCACGGCCGCGATCCGGGCCTCGAGATCATCGAACGCGTGTGGCCCGGCGAGAACCCGTTCACGACCAGCCGCCACGACCTGCTGCGCGGCCTGCGGGCCGATCTCGGGAAGGAGGCGAAGCGGTTCAACTTTAACGCCTATTCGGACGCGCGCGCGGTGTTCCGCTACGACATGCACACGCTCCCCACGGAGATCTCCTCGAGCATCGGCACCTCCACGCTGTTCGCGGCGTGGAACGCGGCGGTCTACGTGGCGCAGATCGAGGAGGAGCGGCTCACGGCCGCGCTCGGCGAGCGGCGCTATCTGGACGCCACCCGCGAGGTGCTGCAGAAGCACGGCGGCCTCTGGTTCCTGGACGAGTCGTATGTCGTTTCCAGAAAGCGGGACTGAAGACCGCCGCGCGCGGCTCGAGACCGCCCGCGCCGCTTCGGCCCGGATCGCCGAGCTGGCGTCGAACGGCTCGATCGAGCTCGCGCTGCGAGACCGGGACCGGGTCGCGGAGGCCGCCGCGCTGCTGCCCGCGGGCGCGAGGGTCTACGTCACGGCGCTCCCGAAGCATTCAATCACTGCGACGCTGGAAGGCCTGCGGGCGATCCGCGCCGCCGGGCTCGATCCGGTCCCGCACGTTGCCGCGCGGCGCATCGCGTCGCGCGCGGAGCTCGCCGGCTTTCTCGCGCAGGCCGTGCAGGAGCACGGCGTGCGGCGGGTGCTGCTGATCGGGGGCGACGAGCCCCAGCCGCGTGGGCCGTATCCGGATGCGCTGACGCTGCTGCGCGACGGATTGCTCGTCGAAGCCGGCATCCGCGAGGTCGGGATCGCGGGCTACCCCGAAGGCCATCCGCGGATCCCGCCGGCGGTGCTGAACGCCGCGCGGAACGAGAAGCTCGCGGAGATCGCGGCGCAGGGCCTCGGCGCCTACGTGGTGACCCAGTTCTCGTTCGTGCCGGCGCGCGTCGTCGAGTACTGTGCGGCGCTCGCGCGGACCGCGCCGGCGGTATCGGTCTACGTCGGCATCGCGGGCCCCACCGATCCGGCCGCACTGCTCCGCTACGCGCAGCGCTGCGGCGTCAGCGCGTCGTTGCGCGCGTTGCGGAATCTCGGCGTGGGCGTGGTCCGGATCGTGAGCCACACCGACCCGCGCGAGCAGCTGCTGGCGGTCGCGCACTACTGCGAAGGCCACGACGCCTGCAACGTCGTCGGGGCGCACTTCTTCAGCTTCGGGGGGTTCCTCCAGACCGCGCGCTGGATGAACACCACGATCGCCGAAGCGACGACCCTCCCCAGCGCTCACTCAACGGCATAGACGTCCAGGATCACGCGGTCCCGCGTCCGCACGCCTGAGCACACTGCCACCGTGCGGTTGAGCCAGGCGTGCTGCGGCGCTGCGGTCTCGAACACCGGGGTCGCGCGGAAGTAGTAGAGCGCCGGGTCGACCTCCTCTCCGCTCATGACGCGCGCCAGGACCTCCGCCGGCCCGTGGCGATAGCCGAAGTTGCGCACGTACACGAGCGCGCCGTCGGCGGTCTCGATCGTGTACCGCGCCTCGAGCACGGCGGTGCCGTCATCGCGTACGATCTGCCAGTCCGCGCCGCCCGGCAGGATCCGGCCGGCGAGCCGCTGGCCCGAGATCTCTCCGCCGGTGATGTCGACGATGCGCCGCTCGCCGGCGGGCGTGCGGCCGAGCAGCCGGGGCGCGGCGACGGCGATCTGCGCCCGGAAGATCGGCTCGAGGGCGGGTTGCGGCGGCGCGTATTTCATCGCGCAGTTCATCGGAGGTCTCCGCGTCATGAGCGTGAAGAAGCTCTTGGATCTTACCGGCAAAGTCGCGTTGATCACCGGCGGCTCGCGCGGCCTCGGCCTGCAGATCGCGTCCGGGCTCGGCGAGATGGGCGCGCGCGTCGCGCTCACCGCGCGCAAGGAGGATGAGCTCGAGCAGGCGCGGGCGCAGCTCGCACGCGAGCGGGTGGAGGCGTTCCCGGTCGTCTGCGATCTCTCGAAGCCGGAGGCGATCGTCCCGATGGTCGAGGCGGTGCTGAAGCACTACGGGCACATCGACATCCTCGTCAACAACGCCGGCGCGACCTGGGGCGCGCCCGCCGAGGAGCACCCGCTCGAGGCGTGGCAGAAGATCGTCAACCTCAACCTCACCGGGACGTTCCTCGTCTCCCAGGCCGTCGGCCAGCGGTCGATGATCCCGCGCCGCTACGGGCGGATCATCAACGTGGCGTCGATCGCCGGCCTGCGCGGCAACCTGCCCGACCGGATCCGGACGATCGGCTACAACACGACCAAGGGCGGCCTGGTGAACTTCACGCGCGCGCTCGCCGGCGAGTGGGGCCAGTACAACGTCACCGTGAACGCGATCGCGCCCGGCTTCTTCCCCTCGAAGATGAGCCAGGGGGTGCTCGAGAAGATCAGCGAGAGCGTCATCGCCACGACGCCGCTCCGGCGCCTGGGCGGCGACGAGGATCTCAAGGGCCTCGCCTGCCTGCTCGCGTCCGACGCCTCGCAGCACCTCACCGGGCAGATCATCGCCGTCGACGGCGGGGCGACGGCCGTTTAGACTCGGCTCGTGACCGGAGAACTCCACGCATGAGAGGCGACGAGCTCGAGCTCGTGACCCACCTGCTCGTCGCGACGCTCGCCGGCGGGCTGATCGGACTCGAGCGGAGCTACCACGGCAGGCCGGCGGGATTCCGCACGCACACGCTCGTCTGCGTGGCATCCAGCCTGCTCATGCTCGTCACCATCTATTCGGGCCGGTGGTTTCCGGCCGGAACGCTCGAGAAGGTGCAGATCGATCCCACGCGCATGGCGCAGGGAATCATGACCGGCATCGGCTTCCTCGGCGCCGGCGTGATTCTCCGCGAGGGGTTCTCGGTGCGCGGGCTGACCACCGCCGCCTCCATCTGGGTCACCGCCGCGATCGGGATCCTCGCCGGCATCGGGTTCTACTTCCCGGTCGCCGTCGCCACGGCGCTCGTGCTGGGCGTGCTGACGGTCTTCCGGTGGATCGAGGCGTGGATGCCCTCGCAGTTCTACGCGCATTTCCAGGTGCGCTTCCCGCGCGACATGGTGATGCCGGAGCCGGAACTGCGCGAGCTGGTCTCGAGGCTCGACTTCTCGATTGCCAACCTGAGCTACCGGCTCGAGGACAGCGGGCGCTACTTCGAATACCGCATGGTGATCCGGGCGAAGCACGAGGAGCAGGCAGCCAAGCTCGCCCGGGCGCTCGAGGAGACCCACTCCGTCGTCGAGTTCCGGATCGCTCCGACCGGGGATTGACAGCCGAGCCAACCTTCTGCGGCCTACGCAGTTGTACGTATTTCCCGGCGGCCCGGCCCGATGGACCATGGGTTCCGGTTCACGCCGGGCGGGGGCATAGCATGTCGAGCATCTACCACGAGGGCCAGCGGGCGTTGCAGGACCGCTTCGACACCCGGCGGCTCGCCGACCGGATCGAGCAAGTGATCCTGCGCGACCGGCTGACCGCGGACGATCGCGCCTTCGTCGAGCGGCTCGACCTCTTCTTCCTCGCCACCGCCGACGAGGCGGGTCGCCCCAACTGCTCCTACAAGGGCGGGGACCCGGGGTTCGTCCGCGCGCCGGACGAGCGCACCGTCGCCTTCCCGAACTACGACGGCAACGGGATGTACGTCTCGACCGGCAACGTCGTGCGGAACCCGCACGTGGGGCTGCTGTTCATCGACTTCGAGCGCCCGCGACGGTTGCGGGTCAACGGCGTCGCGCAGGTGCGTCAGGACGACGAGTTGCTCGCGGCGTTTCCGGGCGCCCAGTTCGTGGTGCGCGTGCAGGTGCGCGAGGTCTTCGACAACTGCCCGCGCTACATCCACAAGTACCGCCTGGAGGAGCGCTCCGCGTTCGTTCCCCGGGCCGGCCAGCAGGCGCCGGTCCCGAACTGGAAGCGAAGCACGTGGGCGTGCGACGTGCTACCTGCCGGCGACCCCGCTGGAGCGCGCAAGGAGTAAGGCGGGCTCGACAGACTTGTCCGCCGGCACGGATCGTGCGTGCCGGAGATCGGTGGCGCCGTACTTGAAGACGCGGCGCCGGGGATGCGATCATCCGGCCCATGAACGCGCCGCTCTCAAAGCTCCGGATTCCCTTCGTCGAGCACCTCGGCATCAAGCTCACCGAGCAGTCGAAGGAGCGCGCGTCCATCATCCTCGACAAGCGGCCCGAGCTCCTGAACAGCTGGGGCGCGGCGCACGGCGGCGTGCTGATGACGATGCTCGACTACGTGATGAGCGCCGCGGTGCGCGGCCACTACGGGATCGACGGCGGCGTCCTGACCGTCGACATGTCGGTCGGCTTCATGAATGCCGGGTACTCGGACCGCATCCTCGCCGAGGCCCGCGTGCTCCACGCCGGTCAGTCGACCGCGTTCTGCGAGTCCGAGGCGCGCGACGCCGCCGGCAAGCTGCTCGCCAAGGCGATCGGCACCTTCAAGCTGCTCGGCGACAAGAAGTAGCGCGCCGGCTCAGCCGATCCTCGGCCCCAGCGAGAGCTCCCCGCCGCCCACGAGCAGCCGGTTCCAGGTCGGCGTGATCACGATCTCGTTCAGGCACGCGTGCGCCGGCATCTCGGCGACGAAGCGGATGGTGCGGCCGAGGTCTTCGGGCTTCAGCATCCGGTCGATGTCCGCCTGCGCCGGCGGCACCGGGCGCCACTTGACGAGCGGCGTGGCGACCTCACCCGGGTAGATGACGCAGCCGCGGATGCCGTGCATCCCCTCCTCGATGTTGAGGTGGTGGGTAATCGTGGCCAGCGCGTGCTTGCTCGCGCCGTAGGCCGGCCCGCCGAGATAGCCGACCCAGCGGCCGAGCCACGAGGAAATGTTGATGACGAGCCCGTCCTTCTGCGCCCGCATCGCCGGCAGCAAGGCGGTGATGCAATAGAGCGCCCCGTTCAGGTTGATCCCGATCACCTTGTCCCAGTCCTCCGGCACGAGGTCCTTGTAGTAGCGCTTGGGCACGTTCACCCCGGCGCTGTTCACCAGGATGTCGCAACGGCCGTGGCCGTCGAGGAGCGTCTTCGCCGCGTGCGCGACCTGATGCCGGTCGGCGACGTCGAGCGGGAGCTTGTGGACCTCGCCGCCCGCCGCGGTGACGAGCTTGCGCGTGTCCTCGAGCGCCTCGGCGCGACGCCCCGAGATCACTACGGTGGCGCCCGCTCTCGCGAGCTCCACCGCGCCCGCCTGGCCGATGCCGCTGCCGGCGCCGGTCAGCCACGCGATCTTGCCGCTCAGCGTTCCCATCTCCTCCTCCGATCAAAGGCCAACCGATCGTAGCACGCGGTCGCGAAGGCTCCCGACCCCGAGCCGCAGCCTTACGAGCGCGACCCCAAAGCCCGGGGCACCGCGCAATGCGCAGAGCGCGGGCGGAATTTCTCATCCGTGCCCGAGGAAGCTTGGTTCAATGCAAGTATGGTACAAAAGGGCTTGTTTCTCGCTCGGGGGCTGGGCCGCGAGGTGATGTGCCCATGCCGACGACCGCCATCGTGAATGAATTTGTGACCGCTCGCGCGCGGCATGCGTTTGACAGAGCAGGATTTCGCCGCTGTACTTGATGTCCCGGCACGAATGTCTGGAGCTGCAAAATGACAACCGCCATCGCCCCATCCAAGACACCTTCCGGAATTGACGTTGATCAGCTGCTCCGCATGTATCGGCGGATGCTCATGATTCGTTTGTTCGAAGAGAAGGTGAACGAGCTTTACACCCGCGCCCTGATGCCCGGCCTGGCCCACCTTTACATCGGGGAAGAAGCGGTGGCTGTTGGCGTCTGTGAGGCGCTCAAGCCGGACGATTACATCACGAGCACTCATCGCGGCCACGGGCATTGCCTCGCCAAAGGGGCCGAACTGAACCGGATGTTCGCCGAGCTGCTCGGCAAGGAAGCAGGCTATTGCAAAGGCAAGGGCGGGTCGATGCACATTGCCGATCCGGATACGGGCAACCTCGGCGCGAACGCCATCGTGGGCGGCAGCGCGGGAATTGCCACGGGTGCGGCGCTTTCGGCCAAGCGCCTGAAGACGGACCAGGTCGCGGTCTGCTTCTTCGGTGACGGCGCAATGGGACAGGGACTGCTCTACGAAGTCATGAACATGGCGGCGCTCTGGAAGCTTCCGGTGATCTACGTCTGCGAAAACAATCTCTACAACGAGTACACGCACAACTCGGAGACGCTCGCAGGTGACATCTTGACGCGAACCGCCGGTTTCGGTGTTCAGGGCCAGAGCGTCGATGGGCAGGACGTCCGAAAGGTCTACGCAACGGCCAAGGAAATCGTCGATCGCGTCCGTCGCGGGGCGGGTCCGGCCTTCCTTGTTTGCAATACCTACCGCTTCATGGGACACCATGTCGGTGATGTGAACCGTGAGTACTACCGATCCAAACAGGAAGAGCAGATGTGGAAAACCGAACGCGACCCGCTCAAGCTGATGGCGGACTGGTTGACCAAGGAGCAGCTCGCCGATCGCGCCCGATTGGATCGGATGCAGGCCGAAGTAAAGTCGGAAATCGAAAAGGCGGTCGAGTTTGCGGTATCGGCGCCATATCCGAGCGTGGACAAAGTGGATCAAGACGTCTATGCCTGAGACTCGTGAATTGACCTTGGGAGAAGCGGTCCGCGAAGCGCTCGCGGAGGAAATGCGGCGTGATTCGCGCGTTTTCATCTGCGGTGAGGACATTGCCGAAGCGGGGACGGTGTACAAGGTGCTCACCGGCCTGGTCGAGGAATTCGGCACCGAACGCGTGCTCGATACACCGATCTCGGAAGCGGGTTTCACCGGAATGGCGGTTGGCGCAGCGATGACCGGAATGCGGCCGGTGGTCGACATCATGTTCGGCGATTTCTCCACCCTGGTGATGGACCAAATGGTCAATCAAGCCGCCAAGATTCACTACATGTCGGGCGGGAAGTGGAAAGTTCCAATGGTGATGCGGGCCACATTGGGTGCAACTCGCCGCTCGGCCGCGCAGCACTCGCAGTCGCTGCACGCGTGGTTCTGCCACATCCCGGGATTGAAAGTCGTGCTTCCCTCGACGCCCTACGACGCCAAGGGGCTCATGAAGACGGCGATCCGGGACGACAACCCGGTCGTCTTTTTCGAAGACAAGATGATGTACAGGATGAAAGGGCCCGTGCCGGCGGAGGACTACACGATTCCGTTCGGCGTGGCGGACATCAAGCGCCCCGGCACCGACATCACGATCGTCGCAACGAGCAGCATGGTTCAGGTGGCGCTTGGCGCAGCGAAGCTGCTTGAGCAGGTCGGCATCAGCGCGGAGGTCATCGATCCGCGCACCGTTTGGCCGCTCGACGAGAAGACGCTCGTCGAATCGGTAAAGAGGACGTCGCGCGCCATTGTTGTTGACGAAGGTTATGGACGTTACGGCGTGACTGCGGAAATCGCGTCGGTCATCGCGGAAGGCGCATTCTTCAATCTGGAGGCGCCGGTAAAGCGGATGGGGGCGATGCACGTTCCCATTCCATTCTCTCCGCCCCTGGAAGACGCGACCGTCCCCACTGAGCAGACGGTGTTCGAGGCGGCGAAGGCACTCTGCGGCTAGAACCCCACCGCTATCCAGACAGACAATATGGCTGCTAGTGTTGTAATGCCGGCGCTGGAAATGGCGCAGGAGACCGGAAAGATCGTCTCGTGGTTGAAAAAAGAAGGCGACGCCATCAGCAAAGGTGAGCCGCTCCTCGAGGTGGAAACCGACAAAGCCGTAGTCGAGATCGAGGCGACCGCTGATGGGGTGCTCGGAGGCGTCAAGTCGCACGAAGGCGACGTAGTGCCCGTCGGCGTGACGATCGCGTGGATACTCGCGCCCGGGGAGCAGCCGCCCGCCGAATCATCCACTGCCGCTCCATCCGCACGAAAGATCACCGAGCGACCGCAAGCCGCGGCGCCAAGTTCAACTCCGGCACCTGCAGAAGCCGTTGTACCCGCCGAAGGCGGTGCCAGAATTTCACCCAAGGCCCGACGCCTGGCCAAAGAGCGGGGCGTGGACATCAACCGCATCCGAGGAACGGGTGCCGATGGAACCATTACCAGCGAAGACGTTCTGGCGGCAGCGGAAGCTCTTGCGGTCTCAGCCGCTCCGGCCCAGGCGCCCGCGGCTCTCAGTGCCATCGCCCGGCTAATGGCCGAGCGAACCACCCAGAGCTGGACGCAGGTACCGCACTTCTTTCTCGTGCGTGAAGTCGATGCCGGAGCTCTGCTGCAGACCCGGGAGCAACTGGGACCTGTCATCGAACGCGACCGCGGAGTGAGGCTCACTCACACGGATCTGCTCGTCGCACTCACGGCGCGAGTGCTGAAAAAACATCCCAAGATGAACGCGAGCTGGGCCGGCAATGCAATCCAGCTGAATCCACAAGTGAACATGAGTGTGGCCATGGCGGTTACCGATGGCATCGTCGGCGCCGTAATTCCCAACGCGGACCTCGCGGCGCTTGCCGACATCGCGCTGCAGCGACGAGATCTCACCGAGCGAGCCAGGAGCGGACGTCTGAGGCCCGCGGATGTGGCCGCCGGAACCTTCACTATCACCAACCTGGGCATGTACGGCGTCGATGCTTTCAACGCCATCATCGCACCCCCGCAGGCCGCCATCCTGGCAGTTGGGCGCATTGCCGATCGGGTGGTGGCGGTGAATGGTCAACCCGGTGTCCGTCCAATGATGACCCTTACACTCTCGGGTGATCACCGAGTTGTCGATGGCGCTCAAGCCGCCGTTTTTCTCAATGACCTGGCCGAAGCGATTCGCGTGCCGGGGGAATGGCTCGGATAAGATTGCTGGAGACACGCGAGCCGAGCGCCGCTTCGACGCCGTGCCGACGCGTGAGGGTGAGCGCAACTAGCGCCGCGCGTACTGCACCGAGCCGAACATCACCTCGCGCTGCTCGGGCGTGAGCGGCCCGGTGCGGCGCCGGTCCGCGAGGACCTGGAGCCCGCGCTTGACCGCCGGGCGCTCGTTGAGCTTGTCGAACCAGCGCCTGACGTTCGGGTAGTCGTCCATGTTCACGCCCTGCCGCTCGTAGGAGCGGAGCCACGGCATGATCGCCATGTCGGCGATCGTGTACTCGCGGCACGCGACGTACGGGCTCTCGCCGAGGCGCCGGTCGAGCACGCCATAGAGCCGGTTTGCCTCGTTCCGGTAGCGGTCGATCGCGTAGGGGATCTTCTCGACCGAATAGCCGAGGAAGTGGTGCGCCTGGCCGAGCATCGGCCCGATGTGCCCCATCTGGAACATGACCCACTGCATCACCGCCCAGCGGTCGCGGAGGCCCGCGGGCAGGAACTTGCCGGTCTTGGACGCGAGGTAGAAGAGGATCGCGCCAGACTCGGCGAGCGCCATCGGCTTGCCGCCCGGCCCGTCGCGATCGACGATCGCCGGCATCTTGTTGTTCGGGCTGATCTTGAGGAAGTCGGGCTTGAACTGGTCGCCGGCCTGGATGTCGATCGAGTGCACGGTGTACGGGAGCCCGGTTTCCTCGAGCATGATGTGGACCTTGTGGCCGTTCGGGGTTGGCCAGGTGTAGACGTCGATCATTTCACTCCTTTCGGCTGTAGATGAAGCCTCATCGCGGGGGACGCGTCGCGGCGTCCTCCGCGGTGACGTTCGTTACGTCAATTTCACGAGCTGCTTGCCGAGGTTCTCGCCGCGCAGCATGCCGATGAACGCCCGCGGCGCGTTCTCGAGCCCGTGAGCGACCGTCTCCCGGTACCTGATCTTGCCCTCGGCCACCCAGCGCCCGAGCTCCTCGAGCGCGCGCGGCCAGAGCTCCATGCGGTCGCTCACGATGAAGCCCTGCATGCGAATGCGGTTCACGAGCACCGAGCGGAGGTTCTTGACGCCGTAGGGCTCGGTCGCGTTGTACTGCGAGACCAGCCCACAGATCGTGATCCGCGAAGCCGGGTTCATCAGCGGCAGGACGGCGTCCAGCACCTCGCCGCCGACGCTCTCGAAGTACACGTCGACGCCCTTCGGCGCCGCGGCCTGCAGGTCGTCACGCAGCCGGCCCGCCTTGTAGTCGACGCAGGCATCGAACCCCAGCTCAGCTGCGACGTACTCGCACTTGGTCCTGCCGCCCGCGATGCCCACCGCGCGGCAACCCTTGAGCTTTGCGAGCTGTCCGACCACGCTGCCGACCGCGCCCGAGGCGGCGGACACGACGACGGTCTCGCCCG
>Ga0209853_1000265_pt1 | contig 14587 bp, 16 predicted proteins | sample GWRWS1_30_40_FD_187224 | JGI IMG/M metagenome (GOLD analysis project Ga0209853, IMG submission 187224) | Riverbed sediment microbial communities from areas with vegetation nearby in Columbia River, Washington, USA - GW-RW S1_30_40 (SPAdes)... | ecosystem: Environmental > Aquatic > Freshwater >...
AGGTCCTTCCCATCGGCGCGATGGGCAAAGAGCGCGTCGTCGGCCATCAGATATTCCAGGGGGAGATTTGCCTCGTATCCCTGCTCTGCGTGCACCATAACGAACCGGGCCTCGGGCTTGACCTTCGCCAGATCCAGCAGGGTTTTCGCGGGCACGCCTTCGAACGCGACGTCGAACTTCGACCAGGCTGTGACGCAGTGGATGTCGCGGGTCAGCGTCGTCCTCGGCAGCGCCATGAACTCCTGATAGGTCAGCCGCACCGGCGTCTCCACCGCGCCGAACACCCGGAAATCCCACCGCGCCGGGTCGAAGCGGGGCACGCTGCCGTAATGGAGCACCGGCCACTTCTCGGTTTTGTACTGGCCGGGGGGAAGGCGGTCACTCATGGTCGGGGTTCCTCAGCCATTATAGTCGATGCGCCTTAGACGGCAATGTCGCGCCGATCGAAGACGATCACCGCCAGGAACATCGAGATCATGGCGATGGCCAGGATCACCCCGACGTCGGAGGCGATCACCGTACCACGGCGGATCACGCCCTGTGGATCCCAGTACGCGAAGATCGAATAGCGGGCGAGCCATCCCCAGTCGGGCTGGAGGTTGGCGAGATAGTTCGCGACGTACGAGGCCAGCGCGAACCCGGTCCCGATCCCGGCCGCGCGGCCGGATTCGCTGCTCGCCGCAGACGCAAGCAAGGTGATCCCGCCGATGGACCAGCAGAGCGCCGCGCCGGCGGCCGCCGCCCATCCGTACGGCGCGAGGTCGATCGGGCCGAGTCCCCTCAGCCGGGTCCATAGCGCCATCCCACCCCATGCGGCGGCAAAGAGCACGGCGCCGGCCAGAATGAGAATCAGCGCCGCGCTCGCCACGATGCGCACCCGGGTGATCGGACGCACGAGGACGAGGGCGATGGTCCTTCGCTCCACCTCCCCCGCCAGGGCCCCGGCGGCAAACGCGATGGGGAATGCTACGAACAGCACCAGCATGACGGGATGCGTGAAGATGATGCCCAAAAACCCCTGCGCCGACAGCAGCCGCTCGGCGTCCGCTCCCAGCATCGCCTGCAGCGCGCGCGGCAGCGACTCGAAGATGGGTTGCAGGCGCTCCACGTCGAGGGTATCGAAGACGAGCACCAGCAGATACTCGAAGAGCACGATTGCGACAGTGTACACGGCCAGTGTGCGGACGGCGAACCGCAGTCGTCTGCGAAGGTCAGCGCGCATCGGCGGTCTCTCGATAGTACGCGAGGAAGATGTCCTCGAGGGAGGGCCGCTCCCACACCACGTCGGTCAGCGTACGCTCCGCGAGGGCGCGCACCACCACGTTGACATGCTCCAGCGGAACGCGCATGGACACGTGCGAACCCTGCCGGTCCTCTTCCGTGACGCCTGGCGGAGGCGCAAACGCTGCTGCCTCCGCGGCGCTGGCGAAATGGGCCTCGACGCGCCGGGCCAATCGCCGACGCAGGTCATCGATGCGCTCGGTCGCGACCAGCCGGCCCTCCCGGATGATCGCCACGCGGTCGCACGTCCGCTCGACCTCGTAGAGAATGTGCGAGGAGACGAACACGGTGCGGCCCTGCGCACGCAGCTCACCGAGCAGGCCGTAGAACTCCTGCTGCATGAGTGGATCGAGACCTTCGGTCGGCTCGTCCATGACCAGCAGCTCCGGATCGTGCTGCAGAGCCTGGATGATCCCGAGCTTCTGCTTCATCCCCCGTGAGTAGTGGCGAATCGGGCGCCTCAGGTCGGCCGGGCTGAGGGCGAACCGCTCGATAAGGGCGCCCCGCCGGATCGCTGGCCGGCCGGTGAGGGATTCAAGGTAGTCCAGCAAGTAGGCTCCCGTCATATGCTCGAACAGGCTCAGCTCCCCGGGCACCACGCCGAGGCGGCTCCTGTCCGTCTGGCGTGGCGGCTGGCCGAGGACGCGCGCGCCGCCCTTCTGCGGACGCATGAATCCGAGGAGCACGCGAATCGTGGTGGTCTTCCCTGCCCCGTTGGGCCCGAGGAACCCGAAGATCTCTCCGCGTGGGACGGAGAAGGTGACGTTCTCAATCCCCCGCCGCCGGCCGTAGGACTTCGTGAGCCCGGCCGCCTCGATGACCGCCTCAGGACTTCGCATCGACCGCACCGGCGTTGAAGCGGTTCATCGCGGCAGGAACCCCCTCCCGGATGGCCACCTCGAGGGCCTCTGCCGCCCGGTCGAGCACCTTGTCGAGCTCCCCGAGTTCGGCCGGTGCGAACCGGGTCAGCACGAACTCCGCCGGATCGACGCCCTCGGGCGGCCGCCCCACACCGACCCGCAGCCGCGGAAACTCATTCGTGCCGAGCGCCTCGATGATCGACTTCAGCCCGTTGTGCCCACCGGCGCTGCCCCTGGCGCGAAGGCGGAGCCGGCCGACCGGTAGATCAAGATCGTCCACCACAACGAAGATGTCCTTCGGCGCCACCCGGTGCCTGCGGCGTAGGTCGCGAACCGCCGCGCCGCTGACGTTGACATAGGTCTCGGGGATCGCCAGCAGAACTCGCGTGCCGCCGATCACACCACGCCCCACTTTCGCGAACCCAGCTTCTTCGCTGATATCGATGCCCGCCCGCTTGGACAGCCGTCCGACCACCTCCGTCCCGACGTTGTGCCGGGTGCCTCGGTAACGGCGTCCGGGATTCCCCAATCCAATCACAAGCTTCATGAGGCGGCTCTTGTAAGAGGCGGCTTACGTGAACAGAGGGCGCCGCAGGTGCAGCGCCCTCCGCGTCATGCCACCCGTGCGATCCGGGCTACTCCTTTTCTCGCTTTTCCTTCCGGCCCTCGGCTTTGCCCTCCGGCTTGCCCTTTTCCTCAGGCGCCTGGGCAGATGGCGTCGCCGCACCAGGCTCGGCACCGGGTACCGCGGCCGCCTCCGTGCCGGGCACGGCAGCAGCCTCCGGAACGGGCGTAGGAGCGACAACCTCCTCCTTGGGCGCAACGACCGTGGCCACAACCTCTTCCGGCTCCGAGACGAGGGTAACCTCAGCCGGCATGACCACATCGCGCACGTGCAGTGAGTGGCCGAGCGTCAGCGCGCTGATGTCCAGCTCAATGTGTTCCGGAATCTGGGTCGGCAGACACTCCACGACGACTTCGCGGAGATGCACTTCGAAGATGCCCCCCTCGTCCACCACGCCCGTGGCATGCCCTTTGAACACGAGCGGGACATGTGCTTCCACCTTCTCGGTGAGGTCGATGGTGTTGAAGTCGACGTGGATGATGTCTCGGCGGAAGATGTCGCGCTGAAGGTCCTTGACCATCACGGTCCGGCCGGCCTGCGCGCTGTCGCCGATCGCCAGGTCGATGAGCACGTTCCTGCCCGCGGCGGTGTGCAGAATGCTGCGCAGGGACTTTGCGTCCACCGACACGGGCGTCGGCTCGATCCCCCGCCCGTAAACGATGGCGGGGACCATGCCGGTCCGGCGGAGCTTCTTGGCCTTCCCCTTCCCCAGATCGTCCCGCTGCTTTGCCTCGAGGGACACGCGTTCCATGCTTGAACCTCCAAATGAAACGGCCGGGGTGCCCGGCCGCAAGCCTCGCGTATTATACCAAGCCGAAAGACGGGGTGTCCACCGCCTCAGGGCTGGACGGTCGTCCTGTGGAGCAGCCGGCCCTCGACGTCGTAGATCTCGATGACCAGGGCCGATGCGCTGACGCGGACCAGGCCGAACGTAAAGCTGGAGTTGGACGAGAACTCCGTCTCCGGCTGGCCGGCGGCGGCGCGCTCGCGGTTGATCAGGGTCGCCAGCGGCCCGACATAGCTTTCTACGAATCCTTGTTTGTGGCGGAGCACCGCGGCGTAGTGCACGTCGGCGGCCAGGAACACCACGCCCCGAATGTTGTTGCGCGCGATGAAGTCGAACAGCTCGCCGCGCTCTGTCTTGTAGCCGTCCCACGAATCCGCCCCGTGATACTTCAGGGTCACGCTCGTCGCGATCACCTTGAATGCCGCGGTGGAAGCGGCCAGGCCACGCTTCAACCACTCCCTTTGCGCCACGCCGAGCATCATCTTCTCGGCGTTATCGCGATCAGCTGAGGGCGAACGGTACTGGCGCGTATCGAGGATGAACAGTTCCAGCAATCGCCCCCAGCGGAACGAACGGTACAATCGGGCGGGTTCGGATGGCTCCTGGCGGAGAGGCCAGTATTCCAGAAACGCCTGGCGGCCGACCGGCAGCCGTGGCTCCGTCCGGTCGAAATTGTTGGCCACCTCGTGGTCATCCCAGATCGCGTAGATGGACGTGGCGCGCGCAAACCGCAGGAACGGCTCGTCATCGCGATTGCGCCGGTATGCCGCCCGGTATTCCTCCAGCGTCCGGGCGTTTCCGTCGAGGTCTGCGTAGATCGTATCGCCCAGGAACAAAAAGAAATCCGCCTGCCTGGCGCGCATCGCATCGTAGATGCGGAACGGTTGGAACCGCTCGCTCGTGTCCCCGCCCCAGACGAAACTCACCTCGGCCGCGTCTGCGGGCGCGGGCGCCGTCTTGAAGGAGCCGGCAAGCGTGGTCGTCTGCCGTGCGCCCGCTTCGGCGGACATCCGGTAGTAGTAGCGACTCCCGGGCTGCAATCCGGACAGATCGACCTTGACCGCGAAGTCGGACGCGGGCTCGGCGCGGACCGCCTCGGTGCGCCGGCCGAGGGAGGCGAAGGGCCCATACTCCACGCGCACCGCCGCCCGCGCGTTCACCCGGCCCCATACCACGGCCCGGGTGTCTGTGACGTCGCCGACCAGCGCGCCGTCCGGGAACGTGAGCAGCGTCTGCGACCACGCGGGCCAGGCGACCGCAGAGACTGCGACAAGCGCGAAGACGACTCGCCCGATGCGGTTCAAGAACGCTACTCGGGTACGCCGGATGGCTCCAGCGCGGTGCGATCGAGAGAGACCTCAGCCTGCTTGAGCATTTCGAGGGCCAGCGGGTCGGGGTAGTCGCCGGCAAAGACAATGCGACGTATGCCGGCGTTGACGATCATCTTCGCACACGTGAGACAGGGCTGGTGTGTCGTATACAGCGTGCCCCCGGCGATAGACACGCCGTGGTAGGCCGCCTGAATGATCGTATTCTGTTCGGAATGGATGCACAGACACGTGTCGAGTGACACCCCTGAGGGCACCTCGGAGGCGCAGCGGGCGCATCCTCCTTCGCCGCAATTCGGCAGCCCCCGCGGTGTGTCATTGTACCCGGTGGAGAGGACCATGCGGTCCTTGACGATGACGGCCCCGACGTGACGGCGCAGACAGGTAGAGCGCGTCGCGGCGAGAGCCGCCATCCGAAGGAAATACTGATCCCAGTTCGGCCGCATCCCTACTTCGTGCCAAAAAGCCGGTCGCCCGCGTCACCGAGGCCCGGCACGATGTAGCCGTGGTCGTTCAGGTGGCTGTCCACGGCGGCGGTGTAGATCTCAACGTCCGGATGGGCGTTGTGCACCTTCTCGATCCCCTCCGGGGCGGCGATGATCGCCAGTACACGGATCGTCCGGCAGCCTTTCTGCTTTAGCGTGTCAATCGCCGACACCGTGGACCCGCCCGTGGCCAGCATCGGATCCAGAATCAAGACCTCGCGCTCGGCGATGTCTTCGGGCAGCTTCGAGTAGTAAGGAACCGGCTCGAGCGATTCCGGATCGCGGTAGATACCGATATGGCCGACCCGCGCGGTGGGGATCAACCGCGTGATGCCGGCTTCCATGACCAGCCCGGCGCGCAGGATCGGCACGACCGCGATCTCCTGGCCCGCGATGCTCCGTCCTTTCGCCTTGGCCAGCGGCGTCTCGACCTCGACCTCGCGGGTCGGATGGGAACGGGTGACTTCGTACGCCATCAACATTGCCAGCTCTTCGACGAGCTCGCGGAACTCTTTGTGCCCGGTGTTCTTGTTGCGGAGGATGGTGACCTTGTGCAAAATCAGCGGGTGGTCGAAGACGTAGACCTTTCCTTTGGCCACACCCGCACCTCCTATCGCGAGTCCGGGCCGCTGCGGTTCCGCGACCCCGTCTTGCCGCGCTCGATTGCCACCAGCTTCTCCAACCGGCGCTCGTGCCGCCCGCCCTCAAACGGTACCTCCAGAAACGTCCGCACCGTGTCGCGCGCCACCTCGCTGCCGATGATGCGCGCGCCGAGGGACAGGACATTGGCGTCGTTGTGCGCGCGGGCCAGCGCGGCCGTCGTCACGTCGTGGCAGAGCGCGCAGCGGATACCGGGGACCTTGTTCGCGACCATCGCCTCGCCGTTGCCGGACCCGCCGATCACGATGCCGCGCTCGCAGTCTCCGGCGGCCACGGCCTCAACGGCGGGGGCGATGAGGTCCGGGTAGTCCACGGGTTCATCCGAGTTCGTCCCGAAATCGCGGACCTCGTGCCCGAGCTCGCGCAGCACCAATTTGACCTCTTCCTTCATCCGATATCCGGCGTGGTCGCAGGCGACGGCGATTCTCATCGGTTACGCGGCTGCATCGCGCAGCGCGAGCGGCCCCTGGCGCACGAGGCGCGGCGGATCTCCTGTCGCGTCGACCACGGTCGATTCTCTGCCGAGGGGGCACCGGCCGCCGTCGAGCACGAGATCGACGCGATCGCCGAGATCGAAGACCGCCTGCTGAGCCGTGACCGGTGGGGGCGCGCCGTGGGTGTTTGCGCTCGTGCCCACGATCGGGATGCCCAGTTCCCGGATCAGGGCGCGTGGCACAGCATGGCCGGGGACACGCAGGCCGATCGTCTCCCCGCCGCCCGCGACGAGTGCCGGAACGCGGCTCGAACGCCGGACGATAATCGTGAGCGCGCCGGGCCAGTAGAGCGCCGCCAGCCGGCGCGCGCCGGGCGTGATATTCGTCCCGTATTCGTCCATCTGCGCGGGGTCTGCGAGCAGAACCGGCAGGGGCTCGTTCGTGGCGCGGCCCTTCAGCTCGTAGATGCGCCGGACCGCGGCCTCGTTGTCGATCCGGCAGCCGACGCCATACACCGTGTCGGTTGGGTATACCAGTATCCTGCCGTTGCGCAGCGTCTCAAGGGCGCGCCGCGGGGCGCGGCGTTCGCCGGGCTCAACGCGGATGATCGGGATGGGACGGGGCGTGAGTTCGCCAAGGTTGGCGAACGTAAGACTGTAGTACGACATCACTTTAGTAATTCCGCCCACTCAAGTGCTGTCCCTTTGATTCGGGCGACGGCCGGAGAGCGGTCACCGCAGTGTGGCGGACACAACCCGCTCGATACCCACGGGATCAGGAAGAAGGGCGACATGATCAAATCCGCCGGCATCCTCCACGGCGTCGCCGACAGTGGGGGCCTGGCCCGCTCCAACTTCCATCGCCAGCAGACCACCCGGCCGCAGCCAGCGCGGCGCCATCTCGATCAGCCGTCTGTGCATCTCCGTGCCGTCGCCGGGGACAAAGATCGCCTGCTCGGGCTCGAACGCGGTGATCTCGCGGGACAGCAGGAAGGCCTGGTCGCGGGGAACGTAGGGCGGGTTGCTGGCGACGGCATCGATACGGCCGGCGAGGTCCGGAGGGAGCGACCGCATCAGGTCGCCCTGCACGAAATGGATTCGCTCGATCACGCCGTGCCTGGCGGCATTCGCGCGGGCGACGTCCAGTGCGTCGGGGGACAGATCCGCCGCATACACTGTCACGTGCGGAAGGACGTGGGCCAGGCTGACCGCGATGCATCCGCTGCCTGTGCCGACGTCGACGAGCCGGGATCCACCGTGGTCCCGGACCCAGGCGACGACGTGCTCCACCAGCAGCTCGGTATCCGGGCGAGGGATCAAGACCCGCTCGTCAATGGCAAACAGCAGCCCCATGAACTCCCGCTCGCCGACGATGTAGTGCACCGGGCGGCCGCCCGCTCGCTCGTCCAGCCGCGCGCGGTACTGCTCCCACGCCGCCGCAGCGATGGTGCCGTCCCAGTGAGTGTACAGCTGCGCGCGGTCGATCCCCAGCACAAAGCGCAACAGCATCTCCGCCTCGATCGCCGGCTCATGCACGCCGGCGGCCTTGAGGTGATCCCGACCCAGCAGATAGGCGTCCTTGGTCGTCAACGCTCAGCTCGGGGCTGACGTGAGGTCGCGCAATTCCGCGGCTCCGAGGGCTTCAAACAACTCGTCCAGGTCGCCGTCCAGCACCATATTGAGGCGGTGCAGGGAGAGCCCAATACGGTGGTCCGTCAGGCGGTTCTGTGGAAAGTTGTAGGTGCGGATCTTCTCGCTCCGCTCGCCGCTGCCGACCTGCTGGCGGCGCTGCTTCGCGATGGCCTCGTGCTGCCGCTGCACCTCCAGCTCGAGCAGTTTGGCCCGCAGGATCCGCATCGCCTTCTCGCGGTTCTGGTGTTGAGAGCGTTCGTCCTGACACGCCACGACCAGTCCGGTAGGCAGATGCTTGATGCGCACGGCCGTCTCGACCTTGTTCACGTTCTGTCCGCCCGCCCCGCCGGCCCGGTACGTCTCAATCTCGATCTCGTCGGGACGGATGCGGACGTCCACCTCTTCCGCTTCCGGGAGGACGGCGACCGTGGCGGTCGACGTGTGGATCCGGCCCGCCGCCTCGGTCGCGGGGACGCGCTGCACGCGATGCACGCCGCTCTCATACTTCAGCCGGCGGTACACGCCTTTGCCCTGGATGGCGAAGATGATCTCCTTGAAGCCGCCGAGCTCGGAGGGGCTGCTCTGAAGAACTTCAACTTTCCAGCGGTTGCGTTCCGCGAAGCGCGAGTACATGCGGAACAGATCCCCGGCAAACAGCCCGGCTTCATCGCCCCCGGCGCCGGCGCGAATCTCCACGATGATATTGCGGTCGGCCAGAGGATCCTTGGGCGTCAGCAACCCGCGCAATCGTGCCAGCAGGGCCTCGGCGTCCTCGCGGAGCCGCTCCTCCTCCGTTTTTGCCATCTCGCGGAGGTCGGTGTCCTGCTCCTCCCGCGCCAGTTGAGCGACCTGCTCCATCTCCCGCGTCACCCGCTGGTATTCACGGTACGTGGAGACGGCCTGCGCCAGGGAGGCCTGCTCCCGGGCGACCTGCTGATAGCGCTCGGGATCTGCGAAGATGGACGGATCGGCGAGCGCCCGCAGCAACTCCTCATAACGCACGGACATCGCGCCCAGTCGCTCCATCATCACGGTGCGATCAATACTCATGCCACACCCATTATATCGGGTCCCTTCTGCTCACGGTCTAGCACCTCGCGTAGCGCCCGCACGGCGACCTCGATCTGGCGGTCATCGGGCTCCTGGGTCGTGAGGCGCTGCAGCCACATCCCCGGGACCACGAGCGGGCGGAACCAGCGGAACCGCGCGCCCGCGCGGATCACTTCGTAGCTCAGTCCTGCCACCACCGGGATGAGCGCCAGGCGGCTCACGATGCGCAGCAGCAGCGGGGGCCGGCCGAGGAACGAGAAGACGATAATCGCGACGATCATCACAATGAGGAGGAAGCTCGTGCCGCACCGGGGGTGGAAGCGGCTGTGCACCCGCACCGTCTCGGTCACGAGCGGCGCCCCCGCCTCATAGGCGTTCACCGCCTTGTGCTCCGCTCCATGGTACCCGAAGACCCGGCGGATGTCCGGGACCCTCCCGATCGAGGCGATGTACGCGATGAGAATCCCAACCCGGACGGCGCCCTCGGCCAGATTCAGCGTGTAGACGCTGGCAAGGTACGGATCGGCTAAGCGCGCGACAACGGTCGGCAGGACGAAAAACAGGGCGATCGCCAGGCCCAGGCCGGTCACGACGGACAGGCCGACCTGCTGCGGGGTCATCTTCTCGTCTTCTCCCAGCGCCGCGTTTGCTGACAGAAATAACGCCCGGATCCCGATCGTGAGGGCTTCGTAGAGGACAATCGCCCCGCGGATGACCGGGGCCCGCAGCCAGCGTCTCCGCAGCAGCAGCGAATCGAACGCGCTTGTGAACGCGGTGACCTCACCGCTCGGCAGACGCACGGCGGTCGACGTCCAGCGCGGCGAGCGCATCATGACGCCTTCCAGCACCGCCTGGCCGCCAATCAGCATCCGTGGGTCAGCCATAACCTCGTTCGCCTCCTACCGCCGGTGGGTCCCGGCCACGCGAGGGGCGCCGACACGCGCCCGAAGGCTCGGCCACAGCAGCCACGCAACCGCCAGCAGGATGGGCGTAAGGACGACCACGTACACGATGCCGCGCAGCGTGGTCTCTGTCCGCTGCTCCTGCTGTTCGGCCCGGCGGCTCGCCCGGGCAGCGGTCTCCATGCGCGTCCGGACTCTTTCCAGGTTCAGCCTCCGCAATGGCTCCACGGCGGCAAACGCCTCGCTGACCACAACCGGCCCATCAGGCAGCAGCATCTGGCGGCCTGGATTCCCCGCAAGGGTAACCCGGTAGATAAAGCTGTTGGCCGCGAGGTATGTGGACGAATCGATCCTGCCGGTCACCGTTGCCGAGGAGATCCGCACCTGCCACGCGCGCTCCACCTCGGCGAGCCGCGCATGGAAGTGCATGATGAACAAATTCTCAAAATCGAAGTAACGATAGTCCACTCGCTCGACGAACGACGCCGTCCGCGCAAATCCGTAACGCTCGATCAGAAAGGCCATGAACGACACGGCCGTGGGGTAGCTCAGGGGAAGCGCATTGCCGAAGTCGCTTGGTGCGAGGATGTCCCGCAACGCCGGGATGACGAGCCCCGCACCGACGGCCGCCTTCAGATGGCCATTGGCGTCCACGCCGGCGAACGAATCCCCGAGCGCTTCACCCAATCCCCACCTCAGCAGCGGAATCGCCCTGGGAAACGCATCGGAGACCACGACGCGGGTGAGCGTGTAGGGTGTGATTTCGCGGGAGTCGCCCGTGTAAGTCGTTCCCCACCCATGCACCACGTCGCCGTACCCCAGCGTGGCAAAGTGCCACCAGTCTCTTCGGAAGACCTCCAGCGATGCGTAGAGTGGATAGATCAATCGTGACGGAGGGAGGTCCAGCGGCGCGATGACCTCCATATGGATAAGCTCCAGATCCGCCTTGATTTGCTCGATGTCGCGAGACGCCCGGGTCCCGTCGACCGCGTAAATGAGGAAATGTGGGGTCTCGTGCAGGCGCCAGCCCGGCACGGATTGAGCGGGGGCCGCAGGGGCCAGCGCGCCGGTCACGGCGACCGTGGCGCAGAAATAAAGAAGGGGACGGGAGAACCGCCCCCTCAGTCGGGATGGCACGTCCGTCCGCTCAGGACACCTTCAGCCCATACTTCTTGGCGAACTTTTGCACGCGGCCCTCTGCGTCGATGAACTTCCGGGTCCCCGTGTAGAATGGGTGGCACTTCGAGCAGATCTCCACCCTGATATTCTGCTTCGTGGAGCCCGTGACAAACGTCTCGCCGCAGGCGCACGTCACCGTCGTCTCATAATAGGCGGGATGAATACCCTTTCTCATGGTGACACCTCAACCCTCAAACGATCCGCTTTCTAAGACCGTGCGATTATATCACACGGATAACGGCTTGTGAAACGGCGGAGGGTGGAGGTAGTGGGTCGGTGAACGCAGTGGCAGGGTCTAGAGGTATTTCATTGGGTTCACCGCGCGCCCGTTGATCCGCACCTCGAAGTGCAGGTGCGGGCCAGTCGAGCGTCCGGTGGAACCCACGTGCGCTATCAACTCACCCTTTTTCACCTGGTCTCCCCGCTGGACCAGCACTCTGCTCGCGTGGCCGTAGATCGTCTGGAGGCCGTTCCCGTGGCTGACGATCACGGTCTTCCCGTACGCATAGTACCAGCCGGCAAAGACGACCGTCCCGTCGCGGGCCGCGGTGATCGGGGCGCCATAGGGGGCGGCAATGTCGATGCCGTCATGATGGCGCAGCCGCCGCCAGCCGAATCCCGAGCTCAGCCGGCCCCGCGCCGGCCAGATGAATCCCTGGGCAAGAACCACCGCGGAGGAGGCCACCGAGCCCGCTGATTCAGCGATCGCCGCGGCGACCCGCCGGGGGCTCAACACCGACGCCTGTACCGGCACCACCAGCCGTTGGCCGGCCCTCACGAAGTCCGGGCTGCTGAGCCCGTTTGCGGCCACGATCTCCTCGACGGAGACGCCGTACGCTTGGGCAACGTCCCATACCGTCTGGCCATTGTAAATCCGGACAACGACCGTCTTTGTCCCGGGTTTGGAGGTTCTCGCGACCATCTTCTTCGGTGTTGGCCTAGCGGCGGTTGCCCCGGGGATGACTACTGACGTGCCCGTGCGGATCGTCCGCGCATTGCTCAGCCCATTCGCGGCGGCGATTGCATCAACCGTCGTCCCGTACTGAGCCGCAAGCGACCACAGGGACTGCCCGTCGCGAATCGTCACGGTCACCGGAGGACGCGCCACGGCATCGGCGTCCGCGGATTCTGCAGGAGCCGGGATCTGCTCTTCACTCGCTGAGGCGACCGTGCTAGAGATAGGGGTGGCGATGCCGACTGCGGAAAGCGCGCGGACCGCCCGGACTTCAGCAGAAACTCGATCCAGGAAGGGACCTTGGGCGGCCTGTGGGTGGAACCGGGTAGGGAAGCTTTCTAGAGGAAGGCAGAGTAGGCCGATAGCGAGCAGAACCCATCCGTAGCGACTTGCCGCTCCCCGCATCGCCCACCTGCGCCGAGTAAGTTGCCCGAAGGATACTACCGCGGAGGGCCAGGATCACGGCCCCGTGCCGGGTCCTCCGCTCCCGGAGCATCCTGCTTCGCGACAATGGATTCCGGGGGGTGTACGTTCGGGCTCGGTGTACTCGGGTCCTGCCCGCGGCGGGCAGGTTCTAGACGGGAACAGGCGGCTCGGGGCTACTGCACGTCCTCCTCGGAGCTCTTCACGATGGACCGCAGGAACGCCTGGTTGTTGGCGGTCTTGCGCAGTCGGTCGAGGATCAGCTCAGTCATGGCCACCGTGTCAAGCTGCTCCAGGCTCTTGCGCAGCACCCAGACTTTGCGCAGCTCCTCCTCGGTGAGCAACAGCTCCTCTCGCCGGGTGCTGCTCATCTTGATGTCGATGGCCGGGAAGGTGCGCCGCTCCTGGAGTTTGCGGTTCAGATGAAGCTCCATGTTTCCGGTGCCCTTGAACTCTTCGTAAATGACGTCGTCCATCCGGCTGCCGGTGTCAATCAGCGCCGTGGCGACAACGGTCAGGCTGCCACCCTCCTCGATCTTTCGGGCCGCGCCGAAGAAGCGCTTAGGCCGGTGGAGCGAGGCAGGATCGAGACCGCCGGTCAGCGTCCGGCCGGAGGGGGGGATGACCAGGTTGTTGGCGCGAGAGAAGCGCGTCAGGCTGTCGAGCAGGACGACGACGTCGCGGCCGCCCTCAACCAGGCGCTTCGCCCGCTCGAGCACCAGGTCCGCCACCTGGATGTGCTCTTCGGGCGGTCTGTCGAACGTCGAGGCCACCACCTCGGCCTCGACGGACCGGCGCATGTCGGTGACCTCTTCTGGCCGCTCGTCCAGCAGCAGCACCATGAGGTAGATCTCGGGGTAGTTGTTGACCACCGCCTGGCCGATCTTCTTGAGGATGGTGGTCTTGCCCGCCTTCGGCGGTGAGACGATCATCGCCCGCTGGCCCTTGCCGATGGGCGCGAAGAGGTCCACCACGCGGGTGGTGAGATCCCCCTCAGCTTCCAGCTTGATCCGCTCATGCGGGAAGACCGGCGTCAAACGCTCGAAGTCGGGGCGGTTGCGCGCCTGCTCCGGATCGAGACCGTTCACCGCCTCGACGCGCAGCAGCGCATAGTACTTCTCGTTGTCCTTGGGAGGACGCACCTGGCCCAGTACTTCGTCCCCGACCCGCAGGCCGAACCGCTTGATCTGTGAGGGTGACACGTAAATATCTTCAGAGCCCGGAAGGTATCCGTCGTGCCGGAGGAAGCCGTACCCCTCAGCCATGATCTCCAGGATGCCGGCGCGGAACATCAGGCCCGATTGTTCGGTCTGCGCCTGGAGGATCCGCATGATCAGCTCCTGCTTACGGTAGCGGCGGAAGTTGGCAACGTTGAGCTCCTTGGCCAGGCCCTGGAGCTCATCCATCGTCTTGGTTTCGAGTTCGGCGATCGCGGCCACGCGGGATCCCTTTCCTATACCTTGGTCTTCTTGCGTTCCAGTTCTGCCTGCAACTTCCGCCAGTCAGCCAGGAATCGTTCCTGGCCGGTGTCGGTGAGCGGGTGTTTGAACAACTGCTCCATCACCTTGAATGGGATGGTGGCGATATCCGCGCCAGCCTTTGCCGCCTCGACCACGTGTATCGGATGACGGAGACTGGCGGCCAGCACCTTTGTCCGGAACCCGAAGTTACGGTAGATCTGCACGGTGTCCCGAACAACCTGCATCCCGTCTTCGCTGATGTCGTCCAATCGGCCGACGAATGGGCTGACGAAGTAGGCTCCGACCTTGGCGGCGAGGAGCGCCTGGTTGGGCGAGAACACCAGGGTGACATTGATTCTGATGCCCTCTTTGCCCATGATTGAGGCGGCCTTGATCCCCTCGGCGGTGGCGGGGACCTTGACGATCGCGTTGGGCGCCCACGTGACATACTCGCGGCCCTGGGCTACCATCTCCTCCGCCCGTTCGCTGGTCGTCTCCACCGAGATCGGCCCGGACGTGATCGACGC
>Ga0209853_1000266_pt1 | contig 14579 bp, 17 predicted proteins | sample GWRWS1_30_40_FD_187224 | JGI IMG/M metagenome (GOLD analysis project Ga0209853, IMG submission 187224) | Riverbed sediment microbial communities from areas with vegetation nearby in Columbia River, Washington, USA - GW-RW S1_30_40 (SPAdes)... | ecosystem: Environmental > Aquatic > Freshwater >...
AGCGCGCCGACGGGTTCTGGAACTTCGCGGTCTACGACCGCGAGGGCCGGCTGGCCGACCGCACCATCGCCTTCGGCGACGAGGGGGAGACGCTGCCCGGCCAGGGCTTCCGCGTGCCCGGCGATTGCGCGATGTGCCACCGCCTGGACCGCCTCGATCCCTCCGGTGATCCCGAGCCGCCCGTGCGCTCGCCGGTCCGTTGGTTCAGGACGTCACGTACGGCATTGATGGATCGCGCTGACCGCACCCAACGGCGGCCCGCGGCTGCGCGCTGCCAGTTGCCACTCAGGATCGGGACCGACGATTCACCGCGCGGCGAGCGTGAGCTTGAAGGGCCACAGCACGTCGTGTGTATCGCCCAGGACGACCCTGGCGACGAGCGTATACACGCCCGGCTCCATGAGCTGGTGAATGTGGATGGTGCCGTCGCGGGTGACGCGCCAATACGCCGGGATGCCCCCCCGGGCGTACGCGATCATCTTGTCGCCGGCGTCTGTCGTCTGGGTGGACCTGCTGGCGATCTCCACGACGAGTGCCGGACTTACCACGCTGACATCGTTGAAGTCGGCCGCCGCGACCGGCGTGCCTGGGGGGAGCACGACGAGGTCAGGGACGAAACGGTCGTCGCCGATGGCGAGGCCGATCTCGTAGAGGACCCGCCATCCCGGCGGCGCAGCGGCGGCGAGCTGGGAAATCAGGCTCACGCCGCGGGAATTGTGCAATTCGCCGGCGGGTGGGACCACGTAGAGCCTCCCATCGATGATCTCGTACCGCGATCCATCGCCGGGCAACTCCGCGAGGTCCGCCTCCGTCCACACTCGCTTGAACGGGATGAGGTCCACTGTCATCGTCGCCTCCCTTCGACCACCCATGGTAGTAGATCATTGGGTTGACCGTCATGTGCGCCAGGCGAGTGCGCGACGCGGATGGCAACTACGTCGAGGCCGTCTGCCACGCTCCCGAGTGACGAACGCCCTGCCGAGAGGAGTCACGCAATGTTGCCGTGGGACGCACGTCTGGCCGGGCGGCTCGATCGCGAGCTGATCGATTCACAATTGCTGCGAGGCAATCCGCTCGGCGACCCGCACGAGCGACCATTGTGGATATACGTTCCGCCGGGCTACGAGGACGAGAAGACGCTCTACCCCGCGGTCTACGTGATCCAGGGCTATACCGGACACGTCACGATGTGGGCCAACCGTACGCCGTACCGCCAGCCCTTTATCGAGACCGCGGACATGATCTTTGCCTCCGGGGAGGCGCCTGCTTGCATCGTCGTCTACGTCGACGCCTGGACGGCATATGGCGGATCGCAGTTCGTCGACTCCCCCGGCACGGGCGCCTATCATTCGTATCTCTGCGACGAGGTCGTGCCATGGGTGGACGCGCGCTACCGCACCATCGCCGACCGCGAGTCGCGCGGCATCTCGGGCAAGTCGTCGGGTGGGTTCGGGGCGATGATCACTCCGATGCTGCGCCCGGATCTATTCTCCGCGTTGGCCACCCACGCTGGCGACTCGCTTTATGAGCTGTCCTACGTGCCCGAGTTCGGCAAGGCGGTGCGCTTCCTGCGGGACTACGAGCACGACATCACACGTTGGTGGGCCGACTTCAGGTCGCGCACGCCGTTCACCAAGGAGGCCGACATCACCCTGTTGATAATGCTCGGCTGCTCGGCGTGCTTCTCCGCCCGCGACGACGGCACGCCCGAGTTGCCGTTCGATCAGAAATCAGGCGCACTGCGGCCCGAGGTGTGGCAACGCTGGCTGGATTGGGACCCAGTTCGTCGAGCGCTACGCCGACGCCCTCCGCTCACAGCGCGCGATCTGGATCGACGCGGGCACCCGCGACGAGTGGTTCCTCGACCTGGGCGCCGTGGCCTTCCGGGCCGAACTCTCGCGCATCGGCGTACCAGAAGACCGGGTGCAGTTCGAGCTCTTCGACGCCACCCACGCCGCGATCGATTATCGCTACCCGCTCGCGCTGTCCTGGCTTGCCCATCGGCTGGCGCGCTAGCGCTTTGGATCTAGACGACCTGTGGCGTCATGGCTACCACAGGTCGTCTAGATCCACTTGAGCGATCAGGCGCCGCGTAGGGTGGCGCTGAACCTCTCCGCAGCTACCGCGACGGCGGCGTCGCGAGCGGCGACGGCCTCCTCAGCCGTGAGCGTCCGGTCGGCCGCGCGGAACGTCAGCTTGTATGCCAACGACTTGCGCCCCTGCCCGACCTGGGCACCCGTGAACACGTCGAAGAGCCGTACCGCCTCGAGCAGCTCCCCCGCGCCGTCGACCAGGGCCGCCTCGACCTCGGCCGCTGGTACAGCGGCATCTACGACGAGTGCTACGTCGATGAGGGCGGGCGGGAAGGTCGACACCGTCGGCGCCGGGGTCACCGGCGGCAATGGCAGGGCGTCAAGGTCGAGCTCCATCGCACATGTCCGCTTGGGAAGGTCGAAGGCCGCACAGACGGCCTTGTGAAGCTCGCCGGCGTGCCCGACGACCGCGCCGTCCACGACGATCTCGGCACAGCGCCCCGGATGCCACGGGGCATATGACGCCGACCGCACCCGCGCCGAGACGTCGGCCGCGGCGCAGACGATCCGGGCCGCCTCAATGGCGTCCGCCCAGCTCCCCTGACGGCCGGACCCCCACCAGCCGGTGGGCTCGAACTCACCGGCGAGGACCGCCGCGACGTGCCAGGGTTGGCGGGGCAGCACGGCGTCGGAGACCGCGAACTCCACGTCGGTCGGTCGGCGGTCGACGCCCATCGACGGCGGTGCCCCGGCCCCGGAGATGGGGTGGAAGACCAGTCCCTGCTCGAAGAGCGCGATGTCGCGCGAGCCTCGCCCGACGTTGCGGCGCAGGGTGGCTAGCAGCGGCGGCAGGAGCGTGGTTCGCATGAGCGGCTCTTCCACGGAGAGAGGGTTGGCCAGCCGCACCGCATCGCGGCGCGGGTCGTCGCGGGAGAGGCCGAGAGAGTCGGCCGCGGCGGGAGACACGAAGGGGTACGACAGCACCTCCACGTAGCCCACCTCGGCGAGCGTCCGCCCCACGCTGCGCCGGCGGCGCTGCTCCGGCGTCAGGCCATTGCCGGGCGGCGCGACGGGCAGCTCGCTCGGAAGCTTGTCGTACCCGTCGAGCCGGATCACCTCCTCGGCCAGATCGGCCGGGTCGGTGAGATCCGGCCGCCAGGTCGGCGGCGTCACTGCGAGCCTTCCGGTGCCGGCGGCGGCCACGTGAGCGCCGATCTCCTTGAGCAGTGCGGTAACGCGCTTGGCGGGGTACGAAACGCCGGCCACCCGCGATGGTCCGTCACTCGCGATCACGATGGGCTCGCGGGGCGCGACCGTGTTGATGTCCAGCACCCGCTCGTCGACGCTGCCGCCGGCGTACCGCGTGAGCAGCTCGACCGCCCGCTCGATCGCGACCGGGCCCATGGCCGGGTCCACGCCCCGTTCGAAGCGCCTACTGGCCTCGCTGGGGAGCCGGTGGCGGCGGGCCGCGCGGGCGACCGCCACCGGATCCCAGTGCGCCGCCTCGAAGAGTATGTCGGTGGTCGTGGCAGATACTTCGGTGGTCGCGCCACCCATGACCGCCGCGAGCGAGATGACCCCGGAGTCATCCACGATGACGAGATCTTCGGCGTCGAGGGCTCGGTTGACCCCGTCCAGAGTGGTCAGTCGCTCGCCGGCCTTGGCCCGACGGACCACGAGCGGACCGCGCAGGCGGGCCGCGTCGAAGGCGTGCATGGGCTGGCCGAGCTCGAGCATCAGGTAGTTGGTGATGTCCACGGATAGCGAGATCGGGCGTACGCCCGCGAGGGTGAGCCGGCGCCTGAGCCAACCCGGGCTCGGCTCGGTCGGGTCGATGCCCGTGACGAGGCGGGCCACAAAGCGGTCGCAGCCAATTGGGTCGGCCACCGTGATGGGGTACGGCGGCTTCCGCGTCGGCGCGGGGATCTCGCGCGCGCCCGGGTCGCGGAACTTCACGCCGAGGGAGTGCGACAGCTCCCGGGCGACGCCGCGCACCGAGAAGCAGTAGCCGCGGTCGGGTGTGACGTTGAGCTCCACAACGATCTCGTCAAGCCCCACCACCGGACGAGCGTCGCTGCCCACGGGATCCACATCGGACGGCAGCACGAGTATGCCAGCCGCAGTTGACGCAGGCCCAGTGTCATCGCCGAGACCCAGCTCGCGGGCGGAGCAGATCATGCCGTCGGAGAGATGCCCGTACGTCTGGCGCGACGCGATCGTGAACCCGCCCGGCAGCACCCCACCCGGCAGGATGACGGCGACCTTGTCGCCGATGGCGAAATTGGTCGCACCGCACACGATGGACCTCGGCTCGGCTTCGCCGACGTCGACAAGTACATGGCGGATCGGCTTCTTGAACTCGGTCAGCTCCGTGATGGCGGCGACCTGGCCGACGACGAGAGGCCCGCCCACCGTCTGACGCAGGTCGACGATCTCCTCGACCTCAAGACCTACCCGAACCAGCGCCGCTTCGAGTACATCCGGGTCGAGCGGCGCGTCAACGTACTCGCGCAGCCACGAAACAGGGACCTTCACGGCGTTAGACCTCCATGCCGAAAGCTCGTGTGAAACGGACGTCGCCCTCGACCATGTCGCGCATGTCCGTGACCCCGTGGCGGAACATCAGGGTGCGCTCGATCCCCATGCCGAACGCGAATCCCGAGTAGAGGTCCGGGTCGACCCCGCATGAGCGCAGCACTCTCGGGTTGACCATGCCGCAGCCACCCCACTCGATCCACCGGGCGCCACCACGCGCCTGCGGGAACCACAGATCCAGCTCGGCCGACGGCTCGGTGAAGGGAAAGTACGACGGACGTAGCCGCGTTGCGGCCTCGGGGCCGAACATGGCGCGGGCGAAGTGGTCCAGCGTCCCCTTGAGGTGCGCCATCGTGATGCCCTTGTCCACGACGAGGCCTTCGACCTGATGGAAGACCGGCGTATGTGTCGCGTCAAGTTCGTCGGTCCGGTAGACCCGGCCAGGGCACACGACATAGATAGGAGGCTTCCGGGTGAGCATCGTGCGCGCCTGCACCGGCGAGGTATGGGTTCGAAGGACGAGCCCGCTCCCCCCGGTACCAGCTCGTGCCGACGCCACGTAGAAGGTGTCCATCATGGTGCGTGCCGGGTGGTCGGGCGCGATGTTGAGCGCGTCGAAGTTCGCCCACTCCAATTCGAGCTCAGGGCCCTCGGCGATCTCGTAGCCCATCCCGACGAACAGGTCTCCGATGCGGTCCATCAGCGTCGTGAGCGGGTGCCGGGCCCCACGCGGATGCCGGTCCCACGGCAGCGTGACGTCGACCGACTCCTCCACGAGAGCCTTGCGAGCTCGGTCGGCTTCCAGATCGACCAGGCGGGCTTCGAAGGCCGACTGAATCCTCGCGCGGGCCTCGTTGACGCGCTTGCCCGCGTCGGACTTTGCCCTCGGCGGCAGGGCACCGATCTCGCGGCGAGCGAGCGACACCGCCGCGCGGTCACCGAGGTGCTGGTGCTTGACCGCGGTCAACGCATCGACATCTGTGGCGTCGGCGAACGCCTTCTCGGCCTGCGCCACGGCGTCATCGAGCGATGATTGGTCGAGCAGGGCGACCTGCTTGGGGTCGTACGGATCGTTGCGGTACGTCATCGTCAGTCCTCCGGCCGCCGGCAACCACACGAGTTTACGGACGCGCGGCTTCGCCGCCACCCACCGGTGTCCGTGCCTGAGGTGCCGTCAGCCCTCCAGCCCGCTACCGGCGGGCTTGGTAAATGACTTCGCGTGCATCATGTGGGGGCTCCCGGGCCACGATGTGCTCTGGCGGAAGCGTACAGGCACACTGCCGCGGCCGCAGCGAGGTTCAGGCTCTCGGCGCGCCCGTGGATCGGCACCCTCACCTGGGCGTCGGCGAGGGCGGCCAGCTCGGGCGGCAGGCCGTGCGCCTCAGAGCCAAACAACCAGGCGGTACGGGCACTGAGCCCGCCACCGTCGGCGTAGTCGTCGAGATCGATGTCGCCGTGGGCATCCGCCGCGAGCACCGCCATGCCCGCCGCGCGAATGGCCTTGACCGCCGTTCCGGCCGACCCGCCCCGGACGAGGTCGACGTGGAACAGGCTGCCCGCGCTGGCGCGGACACACTTGCCGTTGTACGGGTCAACGGTGCCCTCCGGGAAGACGACCACGGTCGCCCCGGCTGCGTCAGCCGTGCGCAACACCGTACCAGCGTTGCCGGGATCGGAGATACCGGCGAGAACGACCACGAGCCTCGGCTCGCCGGACAGCGTGCCGGCTAGGTCGGGGTGATGTCCGTGCCGGCACACGGCGACGATTCCTTGGGGCGTCACCGTCTCCGTCAGCGAGGCCAGCCCCTGCTCGGTGACCGGCCAGACCGGGATGTCAGCAGCGTGGGCCGCGTCGACGAGGTCACTCGCTCGGCCGTACCCCTCGATCGTGCCGAAGAGTTCCTCCACCGCATTGCCGCGCAAGGCCTCGCGTACCGCCTGGGGCCCTTCGGCCAGAAACCGGCCAGTCTCGTCGCGGTGCCGGCGTCGCAGCAGCCGGTGAGCGGCAACGACCCGGGGCGACCGTTGGGTGTAGGGATCGCTCCCGGGTCGGGAAAGCCGCACGACGGCAGACTCTGAGCGCCGGCTCAGGCAGCAGCTTCAGTCGCCGGTAGGGCGGCGCGCGCCGCCTCAACCAGACTGGCGAAGGTCGTCGCGTCGTTGACCGCCAGGTCAGCGAGAATCTTGCGGTCCACCTCGATGCCGGCCAGGCGCAGGCCCTGGATCAGGCGGTTGTATGTCATGCCGTTGGCCCGAGCCGCCGCGTTGATCCGCGTGATCCACAGCTGGCGGAAGTCGCCCTTCTTGTCGCGGCGGTCACGGTAGGCGTACTGCATCGAGTGCAGCATCTGCTCCTTGGCCTTGCGGTACAGGCGCGAACGCTGCCCGCGGTAGCCGCTGGCGCCCTCCAGGATGGTACGGCGCTTCTTATGGGCGTTGACCGCCCGCTTGACGCGTGCCACGTTGTCACTCCTCAGTAGTTATGCGCGCCGCGCGTCAGCGGCCCAGCAGTCTCTTGACCCGCTTGCGGTCCGCTTTGGACACTTCGACCGTCCCCGTGAGACGGCGGGTCCGCCGGGAGGTCTTGCTCTCCAGCCGGTGGCGCTTGCCCGCCTGCTCAGTGACGAGCTTGCCGCTGCCGGTCACCTTGACCCGCTTCCCCATGCCGGTGTGGGTCTTCGTCTTCGGCATCTAAGGCTCTCCCCTACTACTCGCCCGAACCCGTGCCCGCGTCGGGCTCCGCGCTGGCGTCCAGACCAGTCTCGTCCGGTTCGCCCTCGCGGGGCTTATGTCCGCCGCGCGCGGGCTTGGTTGCCCGGTGCGGAGCGATAACCATGATCATGTTTCGGCCGTCCTGCTTGGGTGCGGCCTCGACGTACCCCAGTTCCTGGATCTCTTCCTCGAGCCGACGCAGGAGCCGGAATCCCAGCTCGGGGCGGCTCTGCTCGCGACCGCGGAACATGATCGTCACCTTGACCTTGTCGCCCGCCTTGAGGAACCGCACGACGTGACCCTTCTTGGTCTCATAGTCATGCGAGTCAATCTTCGGGCGAAGCTTCATCTCCTTGATGACGGTCTGCTGCTGGTTGCGCCGCGCTTCCCGAGCCTTGAGCGCGCTCTCGTACTTGAACTTGCCGAAGTCCATGAGCTTGCATACGGGCGGGCGCGCCATCGGCGCCACCTCGACCAGGTCCAGGTCAACGTCGGCGGCCAACTGAAGAGCGCGCTCCAATGGGACGATGCCCACCTGCTCACCCTCCGGACCGACCAGCCGTACCTCACGAGCGCGGATTTGATCGTTAACGCGTGGCTCGACGCTGATGGGGCCTCCTCGTGTCCGACTTCACCGGTCCCGCCGCTGCGAGCCCGGTCTCCCTGTCGCCCCCACCCACCGGTTGGCTGGCTCGCCCAAAGCAAAGGCCCCGGCGAATGCCAGGGCCCGCTCGACCGGTCGTCGCGCACCATCGCGGCTGCGCACTAAGCGCCGGCCGGACTGACCCGGTTGGCGCGGACCGGACCCGGCTACCTCACGGCGGCTCGGGTGGGAGCGGGTGCTCCACTTCGGGACACCACGCAAAAAAGCGTGGTGCGGTCGACTCGCCTAGATTAGCAGACCGGCGGCAACGCGGCCCAATTCGGGCACCCCAAGATCCCCGTGATCACGTTCTCACCGTCGTGAATTGGCGCCGATCATGACCTCCAGGTCATGATCGACCGGGGAGGTGGGCGGCTGCCAGAAGGCTTCGCAAGGCCCGGGCGCCGGCCACGGCGTACTCCTTGTCGGCCGCCTGCACCGCCATCACCGCTACCACGTCGTCGTCCTCCAGCTCGAGCGTGAGCCACGGATTGCCCCGCTCGAAGCGAACCGCCCGGACGACCTGCCACGGCAGGTCATACCCACCGATCACGTTCTGAATCTTGATGTGGTGCTGATCCGCGGTCACCTTCGGCCGGGTGAAGAGAAGGACCGCCGTCGCGGCCAGCACACCGAGGCCGATCATCGCGATCTGGTCGCTGGGCTGGAACACGCCCGCGCCCTCACCGGTCTCGCCCCGAAGCGCGATGGCCAGCGCCACGAAACACGCGAGGACCACCGGCGCCAGCACCCAGCAGACACGGCGGATCTTTCGCGGACGGATCGTGACACTCTCGGCGCTCGGCACGCCTGAGAGTCTGCCACGATGCCCTATGGCCGGCGGGTGCGGTCCGTGGCGGCGGCGCGAGCCTCGGCGAGTTCGCCGGCCCGCCGTTGCGCGACCGCCTCGCGATAGGACCCGAGCACCCTGACCTGCAGGATCTGCTCGGCTGCCCGCCCGCGACGGCCACCCTTCACGGCCCGCTCGGGCGCCAGGAGGAGGACCGGGGCGAAGACCCGCGGGCGCTCCGTCGGCCGCGATTCCACCCCCCGCACCTGCGTCCACGGCACTCTGGTGGTGCGGGTGAGCTCTCGGATGATCAGGCCGGTCGGGGTCGCGCGCACGCCGGTGGCGAGCACTCGCAGCAGTCCGGCCCCCGCGCCGACGGTTACCAGCAAGGAGATGAGCGACCCGAGGACGGACGCATTCAGGCCGAGCCCAGCCAGACCGAGCAGGGCCAGTCCGCCGAGGACCACCGCGAGCGCGATGGTCCATGGCCATGACCGCCATACGCGCCGCCGAGTGTTCACGCCGGAAAGCTACCCGAGACGAAGGCTGGCGCGAATCCAACCCCGGTGTTACAGGCGGCAGGCGTGGATGTCGGTGACCAGAATGGCCCGCGCGCCGATCTCGTACAGCTCATCCATGATCTTGTGAACGTCGGCGCGGAGGACCATCGCCTGCACCGCCACCCAGCCCTCGCGGTGCAGCGGCGAGATAGTCGGGGACTCGATGCCGGGGGTCAACGCGACCGCGTCTTCCAGCTCGACCACCCGCACGTCGTAGGCGAGCATGACGTAGCGCCGCGCCACCAGGACACCGCTCAGTCGGCGTACCAGCTGGGTTACCGGGCCGTTGCCGGGCGCGGCGCGGCGCCGTACCAAGACGGCCGTGGATGTCAGGACGACCTCGCCGACCGGCTCCAGGCCGGCCTTACGCAGCGTCCCGCCGGTATCCACGACGTCGGCGATCACGTCGGCCAGGCCGAGCCCGACCGCGTTCTCCACGGCGCCATCGAGGCGGATCACGTCGGCCTTAATGCCGTGGATATCAAGGAAACGGGCGACGACGCCCGGATATGACGTGGCGATCCGCGCGTCGGCGAGGTCGGCCACGGAGTCGTACGTGCCCGGCCTCGCGGCGAAGCGGAAGGTGGCCGCGCCGAAGTCCAGGTCGAGCACCTCGTCCACGTCAGCGTTCGCGTCGAAGAGCAGATCCCGGCCAGTGATGCCGAGGTCGAGGTCACCGGAGGCTACGTACGTGGCGATGTCACGCGGGCGCAGGTAGAAGAACTCGACGTCGTTGTCGAGGTCGAGGCAGGTGAGGTCCTTGTCGTCGGTGCGCTGGCGATAGCCGGCCTCGCGCAGCATCTGCGCGGCGGCGGGGGCAAGCCCGCCCTTGTTGGGTATGGCAACACGTAGCATCGGGTGCTCCTGACAGAGACGGACGGACGCAGAGACGTTGGAACGACGTTGTACGGGTTAAGCCCGTCACAGATGTCGATACACGTCCTTGAGATCCAGCCCCTTAGCCAGCATCAGCACCTGCGCGTAGTAGATCAACTGGGCGATCTCCTCGGCCGCGCGCTCGTTGTCCTCGTACTCCGCCGCCATCCACGCCTCGGCCGACTCTTCGACCACCTTCTTGCCCACGGCGTGCACGCCCTGCGAGAGCAGCGCCACCGTGCCGGAGCCGGGAGTGCGCTGTGCAGCCTTGGCCGCCAGTTCGTCCCAGAGCTCCTCGAAGGTCTTCACAGCTACGCATTGTGGCAGGGCACACGGAACGCGGCCACCATGGCCGGCTGTCGTGGCACATCGTGGGATCTATCCTTGCCCGGAGACCGAGCGACCAGGAGGCACGATGCTCAAGACCTTGCAGGGCTTCAAGGACTTCATCATGCGAGGCAACGTGATCGACCTCGCGGTCGGCATCGTGATTGGAGCCGCGTTCACCGGATTGGTGACGACATTCACCGGCTCGTTTGTCGAACCATTGATCAAGGCCTTCGGCGCCGGCGCGCCCGAGACAGCCGGCGTGTGGATCATCGCCGGGCAGGACTTCAAGTGGGCTGCCGTCATCAACGGGCTCATCACCTTCACGATCACCGCGGCCGTGCTCTACTTCCTCGTCGTGCTCCCGACGAACAAGCTGGCCGCGCGCCGCAAGCGCGGCGACGAGCCGGAGCCGAAGGCGCCGAGCGAAGAGGTGATCTTGCTCACGGAGATCCGCGATGCCCTCGTGGCCGGCTCCGCGCCCCGCCAGCGGGGAGCGGCGGCCGACGCCGCCGACCCCCGCTGACCCCGCCCCGGATCACGTGACCGTGATGTCGTGGTTGTCGAGAGCCTGGACGCTACCGTCGTCCAAGGAGTAGTAGAACGCCTCGAGGGTGTAGCGGCCCGGCGCCAGCGTGACCGAGGTGTGCGCCTCGCCACGCGAGGGAGCGCCCTTGTCCAGCGTGACTGTCTTCTCCTGTACCACATCACCGGCCGCGTTGCGGATGCGCAGGGTGGCCGTGGCCTCTTTGACAGCGCCGCCGATGTGGACATCGAACGTGCCCGACACGGTGTCGCCCTCCTGCGGGGAGATCAGCCACACCAGCGCCTGCGTCTGTAACGCGTCGGCCCTCGTCAGCGTGCCCGAGACATTGACGCTGCCCCACAGGGTGGTGACCGGCTTTCCGTCCAGCAGCAGACGCACGCCGTCCACCGGCGCCTTGTGATCGGCCGCCACAGCCGTGACGGTCCAGACGAGCTGCTGCACGGCAGCGCGCGCCGTCGCCGGGTCGACGCTGTTGACCGACGCACCGCCTAGGTCGACGACGGCCACGTTACCGTTCAGTTCGACGCTGTGCACCGAGGCGCCGACTGGCCACGAGCTGGTGTAGTTCGGGTCGAGCGGATCGCCGGCGAGCATGACGCCAACGGCCACCCGGATCCGATCCGTCAATGACCCATCCGCCAGCACCTCCGTGCGGAACTCCCGGTAGAGCACAGGTCTGCCCCGGTCGACGCCGATGTAGTAGGCGGGCAGCTTCGCAGTCAAAACCGAATGCGCCGGCTCGGACGGGCTGGTGGGGACAACCGGGCCGGAAGGAGCGCCGGGCTGCAGTGGTGCGGTGTCGGGGGGTACGCAACTGGCTAGGCCTACGACAACCGCGGTCGCGGTCGCCGCGGCTGCGGTGGCGAGGGAAGCGAGGCTCATCGTCAGGAACCTCCTTTGGTGGGTGCGGCGGCCCACCCGGGTCCGGATGGATCCCAGCGCGTCCGGAGCGAACTCGACCCGGTCGGCCTCCGCCTCGAAGGCTTGGCGTAGAACGTCTTCGGGGGTCATGACAGCGGCTCCATCGTGCGACGAAGGGCCGCCAGGGCCCGCGAGGTGTGACTCTTCACGGCACCCTGGCTCACGCCCATGACTTCAGCGGTCTGTGCCTCGGACAGGTCGGCGTAGTACCGCAGGACCAGCGCCTCCTGCTGCCGGGCGGGCAGCTTTCGCACGGCGGCGAGCACCTCGGCGTTCGTCTCGTTAACGAGCGCCCCCGACTCAGCGCTCGGTACGCTCATCGGCGCGGATTGCCGGCGGAGGAAGCGATCGACGACGACGCGGTGGCGCAGTGCCGAGCGGGCCCGGTTGACCACAGTTTGCCGCAGATATGCCACCGCCTTCTCCGGCTCCCGCAGTCGCCCCCATCGTTCGTGCAGCGCCACGAACGCGTCCTGAGCGATCTCCTCGGCCGCGCTCGAGTCGTGCAACAACAGCGCCGCGAGGCGAACGAGGGGGCGGTACTCCGACGCGAAGAGTCGCGTCACCGCCTCGTCCGCAGTCCACGCCGAGGCGGTGAGGTCGCCAGCGGGCATGAACGCCACGGCCCTCCCGCCCCAAACGTCCGACGCCAAGCTGGGTGCCATGCATAGCAGACGCGCACCCGTATCCACAGGTTTACCTACTCGTCCCCGCCGATCAAGGGTTTATGCCTTTGGTTGGATCACCGATTCACACCCTTAGGTCCTTGATCGGCGAGATTGGGTGAAATTAGGCGTGATCATGAGAGGGAGCGGATGGCCAGGGCGGCGTCGAGGGCGGCCACGGTCGCCGACCAGCCCTTGTCCTCGGGCGAATCGGGGAAGCCCGCCCGCTTGCGGGCCTGCTCGAGGGTGTCGACGGTCAGCACGCCATGCGCGACCGGCGTCGACTCATCCAGGGCCACCCTGGTCAGCCCGTCGGTGACCGACCGGCAGACGTAGTCGAAGTGGGCCGTCTCCCCTCGGATGACGACGCCGAGCGCCACCACTGCGTCGAGGCGCCGCGCCAGCGCCTGCGCCACCACCGGCAACTCGACCGACCCCGACACCCGCACCACGACGACGTCGACCACGCCGCATGCCTTCGCGGCCGCCTGCGCGCGGTCCACCATGTGGTCGACCAGGCCGGCGTGCCAGCGCGTCGCGACGACACCCAACGTCAGCCCGGCCGCCTCGACGGTCGGCAGATCCGGCTCTCCGAAGCCCGCCATCACGCCAGCCGCCTTATCACGCCAAACCCTCTGCCACTTGATCGAGGTCGTCGAGCAGGTGACCCATCCGATCGCGTTTCGTGCGCAGGTATCGCACGTTCTCCGGGTGTGGCCGCACGGGCATGGACTCGCGTCCGGTGACCGACAGCCCGTACCCCTCGAGCCCGGCCCGTTTGGCCGGGTTGTTGGTCAGCAGACGCATCGTCTTGATGCCGAGGTCGGCGAGGATCTGCGCCCCGGTGCCATAGTCGCGGGCGTCTGCCGGCAGGCCGAGTTCGAGGTTGGCGTCGACCGTGTCGCGGCCCTGGTCCTGCAGCTGGTAGGCCTGCAGCTTATGCATCAGGCCGATGCCGCGGCCCTCGTGCCCGCGCACGTAGAGCACGACCCCCCGCCCCTCCTCGGCGACGCGCTGCAGCGCCGCCTGCAGCTGGGGTCCGCAGTCGCAGCGCAGCGACCCGAACACATCTCCGGTGAGGCACTCGGAGTGGACCCGTACCAGCACGTCCTGCCCGTCGCCGATCTCGCCGTAGACGAGCGCGATGTGGTCGGCGCCGTCGCTCAGCGCGCGGTACCCGACCGCCCGGAAGACGCCGTACTCCATCGGCAGTCGCGCCTCCGCTAGCTTCTCCACCTGACGCTCGTGCGCGCGGCGGTACGCGATGAGGTCCGCGATGGTGATGAGCGCCAGGCCGTGCGCGTCGGCGAAGCGGCGCAGGTCGGGCAGGCGCATCATCGTGCCGTCGTCGTTGACCAGCTCACAGAGCACGCCCGCGGGCCGCAGCCCGGCCAGCCGGGCCAGGTCCACCGCGGCCTCGGTGTGGCCCGGACGCCGCAGGACGCCCCCCGGCCGCGCCCGAAGCGGGACGACATGGCCGGGCCGGGACAGGTCTGCTGGCGTGGTCGACGGGTCCGCGAGAAGACGGATCGTGTACGCCCGTTCGGCCGCCGAGATTCCCGTGGTGACCCCTTCGCGCGCGTCGACGGTGACCGTGTACGCGGTGCCGCGCCGATCCTGGTTCGTGATATACATCGGCGGCAACTCAAGTCGGTCGGCATCGTCCTCGGTCAATGGTGCGCAGATGAAGCCCGATGTGTGGCGCACCATGAACGCCAACAGCTGCGGCGTCGACATTTGCGCGGCGAAGATGAGGTCGCCCTCGTTCTCCCGATCCTCGTCGTCCACGACCACGACGGCGCGCCCGGCGGCGATCTCCTTGACCGCCTCCTCGATCGTGCTGAACTGCGTGGTGCTGACATCCGTCATCGCGAACCCCCCGCCACGAGTTTCTCGACATACTTGGCGATCACATCGACCTCCAGATTCACCAGCGCCCCGACGTCCTTGTGCCCCAACGTGGTCATCGC
>Ga0209853_1000267_pt1 | contig 14577 bp, 10 predicted proteins | sample GWRWS1_30_40_FD_187224 | JGI IMG/M metagenome (GOLD analysis project Ga0209853, IMG submission 187224) | Riverbed sediment microbial communities from areas with vegetation nearby in Columbia River, Washington, USA - GW-RW S1_30_40 (SPAdes)... | ecosystem: Environmental > Aquatic > Freshwater >...
AGAAGAACCCGACGAGCGGGAATTCGCCGAGCCGGTCGCGGACGACGCCGAGCTCCGCCGAGCGCCGCCCGAACATGTGCTCGCCCCGGCCGAGGCACGAGAAGTAGAGGCCACCCTTGGGCGGTGCGTCGAACTCCCGGCCGATGCTGTCGAGCATTCGCAACAGATCCTCGTGCGCCGCGGCGCGGTCGCGCCGGCAGAAGAGGATCGGCATCCCGGGCTCGACCGAGCCACCGATCGCGATCAGCTTGTGCTGCGGATCGATGCCGACGAGATTGCGCACGAGGTAGTCGCCGGTGTCGGAGCCCGGGACCGGCAGGCCGGCGTGGATGTTCTGCGCGGCGCGGCGCAAGTCCCGAGCCGCGACCTCGCCGAGGTCCTCCTTGAGGACATCGAGCGCCGGACGGCCGTCGAGCGCGGCGATGATGTTCCGCTCCCCCTCGGTGACGACGTGGCGAACAGGCGACTTTTCGGCGCCCTGCCGCAACGGCGAGCAGCCTTGCGTGAGCCGGGTCGCGACCTGGATGGCGGAGGAGAGCACCACGCCCGAGAGGCCGCCCTGCAACACCTCGTTCGCGAGCTGGAAGGTCGTCTGGCGCGAGCTCGAGAGGCCGCCGACGAGGTAACCGCTCGCGACCTTCGCCGACATATCCTCGATCAGCTCCGGGATGTCGTCGGTGTGCGGGTCGCCGTGAACGATCGCGAAATGTGCCGCTTCGGCGCCGCTCGGCGTCCTGGCGCCGAGCGGCGGCGGGCGCGACCTCCCGGAGAACACCTTGAACTCCCCCTCGGGCAACGCGGCGAGCATCACGGCGAGCGCGGGCTCGTCGAAGTACTCGATCCCGGTGGCGAGCACCCCCACGCCGACCGTTCCCACCCATTCCCGGACGCCGGTCGCCTCCTTCAGATGCTCGAGGATCTCCGCGGCGGCAGGGGCCAGCCGGTCGCTCACGTAGAGGAATCCGAGGTTGGCGCCCCCGGGAATCGATCCCGCTTGGCGCAGCGCCGCTTCGACGGCGTCCTCCCAACGGTCCGCACGCGCGTGACCGGCGCGGAACGCTACCGGACTGTCCCGGCGGCGCGAGGTCATTTCGGTTTTTTCTCGCGCTTCGGCTCGGATTGCGGCGCGGGCGGCGCCGCGGCTTGCGTCTGCTGAAGCAGATTCCACCCCGCGTCGGGCGTGCCCGCCGGGGCGCTGGGCCGCGCAGCCGCCTCCTGCGTCGGCGCCTGCGCTCCCGCCGCGACCGGAGCGTGCAGCGCCTGGAAGGCCGCGAGCGTGGCCCGCTGCATCTCGAGCCCCTGAATGGTCATGCGCAGCACGTTCAGGTTCATGGCGAGCCAGTTCTCGACCGACTTGAGGTCGGCGATGCGCTTCTCGATCTCGTTGGGATCGAGGAGCGGCGCCATCGCGCCCGGCATGGGCAACCCCATGGGCGCCCACATCCTCTTCAGGAACTCGAACGGGTCATGAAGCTGGGTGTCCTGGGTCATGGCGGCCACCGGGAAGCGAGCGCTGGATGAGGCGAGTGTAGAGCCGATCCCGCAAGCGTGCACAGGCCGGAAGGACCCCGATCGGGCGTCCGACCCTGTGGGACCTCAAGCGGGCGTCGGAGGAGGCGAGTCCTCGGCACCACGCCGCAGGAACGCCATCATCTCGTCCCGGCGGGACATCGTGTCACCGTAGCCGAGCTCCATCAGCGCGCGCGTGAACGGGGCCTCGAACAGCAGGTAGCTCGCGAGGTTCGAGCCATTGCGGTTCATGGCACCGACCGTGCGCAGCAGAAACCGGACCGCGCGCGGGAAGTGCTGGACGTACCGGGCGGTAATGCGCTCGATCGGCTGGCTCGGCTGCAGGACGAAGACGTCGATCGGGCGCAGTCTCAGGCCGACCTCCTCCGCCCGCTCCGGGGAGACGCATTGCAGGGTCTTGTTGATCCGCTGCAGGCGCTCGATGTCGACCGCGAGGCTGTCGAGGAAGATGGAGTTCAGCGCGTGGCCGGCGATCTGCGCGAGCGAGGGATAGAGGTTCGAGCGGACCCGCGTCGGCTCCTGGGACTGCCGGCCGGTGCCGATCACGAGCACGCGGTCGGCGCCGAGGTGCAGCGCCGGCGAGATCGGCGCGATCTGTCGCATCGAGCCGTCGCCGAAGAACTCGCGGTGGACCTTGACGGCCGGAAAGATGAACGGGAGTGCGCTCGAGGCGAGCAGCAGGTCGACGTTGAGCGTCGTCGAGGCGCCGACCCGCTGCCAGCGCGCCCAATCCTCGACCCCGGACCCGCCCTGGTAGAAGGTCACGCTCTGCCCGGAGGTGTAGCCCGACGCCGTGACCGACACGGCGTAGAGCGCGCCGTTGTCGATGTTCGCCTGGATGCGCTCGAACTCCATCGTGCGGGCGAGCAGCTCCCGGAGCGGCGTGTTGTCGAGCAGCGAGATCGGATTGGCGCGGTTGAGCAGCATCAGCGCGGTCAGCCAGCGGTTGCCGGTGCGGATGATGCCCGGCCAGTCGCTGCGGTAGACGTGATGGCACTGGAAGGCTTCCCAGACGTCGACGAGATGCCGCACACCTCCGGCGAAATCGTCGGCCCGGATTGCGAGCGCGGCCGCATTGATCGCGCCGGCGGAGGTGCCGCAAACGATCGGAAACGGGTTGTCGCGCGGCTCCCCGAGCAGCTCGCTCACCGCCTTCAACACGCCGACCTGATAGGCCGCGCGCGCCCCGCCGCCAGCGAGAATCAGCCCGGTCTTCCTTGTCGCGATCATGAACCCTCCGCGGGACCCGGCACCCCGTCCCTCCGCCGGGCCCCGCGGCGAAAGTTTAGCGTCCGTCAGCCGCCAAGCGCCACTACCGCGGGGCCCGGCCTGCACCCCTAGGTCGAGAAGAGCGGCCGTTGGGCATTGGAATTGGCGCCCACGACCGCAAGCGCGGTCATGTTGACGATTCGCCGCACCGTCGCCGACGGGGTGAGGACGTGCGCCGGCCTGGCGCAACCGAGCAGGATGGGGCCGATCGTGATGCCGTCCGCGGACGCGGTCTTCAACAGGTTGAACGCGATGTTCGCGGCGTCGAGCGTCGGCATGATCAGCAGATTCGCCTCGCCCTTCAGCCGCGACCGCGGGAACACTTCCGCTCGCACGTCGTCCGAGAGCGCGGCGTCGCCGTGCATCTCCCCCTCGACTTCGAGGTCCGGCGCGCGGCGCGCGACGAGCTCGAGCGCGTGCCGCATCTTGACCGCGCTCGGCTGGTCGCTCGTGCCGAAGTTCGAGTGCGAGAGCAGCGCGACTTTCGGCGTGATCCCGAAGCGTCTGACCTCTTCGGCCGCGAGCACCGTCAGCTCCGCGATCTGCTCCGCGGTCGGGTCGAAGTTCACGTAGGTGTCGCAGATGAAGAGCGTGCGCTTCGGCAGGATGAGCGCGTTCATCGCATAGTAGTCGTTGACCCCGGGCTTGCGGCCGAGGATCTGATCGATGTAGTGCAGGTGCAGACCGTGGGTCCCGAACGTGCCGCAGAGCATCCCGTCGGCTTCGCCGCGATGGATCGCCATCGCGCCGATGCCCGTCGCCCGGCGGCGCATCTCGATCTTCGCGTACTGCACCGAGACGCCGCGGCGCTCGGTGAGGCGGTGGTATTCCTGCCAGTACTCGCGATAGCTCGGGTGGGATTCGATGTTGACGAGCTCGAAGTCGACCCCGGGGTTGATCCGCAGCCCGGCGTGCTCGATCGCGCGCTCGATCACCGCCGGGCGGCCGATCAGGATCGGTCGTGCGAGCCCCTCGTCGACCACGACCTGCACCGCTCGCAGGACCCGCTCGTCCTCGCCCTCGGCGTAGACGATCCGCCGCGGCGCCTGTTTCGCCGCCGCGAACAGCGGCTTCATGATGAAACCGGTGTTGTAGACGAACTGCTGGAGCGAGTCGCGGTAGGCGCCGAAGTTCTCGATCGGCCGCGTCGCGACCCCCGAGTCGATCGCGGCCTTCGCCACCGCCGGCGCGATCTGGACGATCAGGCGCGGATCGAACGGCCTCGGGATCAGGTAGTCGGGGCCGAACCTGAGGTTCTGCTCGCCGTAAGCGGCCGCGACGATGTCGGACTGCTCGGCCATGGCGAGGTCGGCGATCGCCTTGACCGCGGCGATCTTCATCGCCTCGTTGATCTGCGTCGCGCCGACGTCGAGCGCGCCGCGGAAGATGAACGGGAAGCAGAGGACGTTGTTGACCTGGTTCGGGTAGTCCGAGCGGCCGGTCGCGATGATCGCGTCGGGCCGCACCTGCATTGCAAGATCGGGCAGGATCTCGGGCTCGGGGTTGGCGAGCGCGAGGATCAGCGGTTGCTTCGCCATCCGCTTCACCAGCTCGGGTTTGAGCACGCCGCCGGCCGAGAGTCCGAGAAAGATGTCCGCGCCGTCGAGGATGTCGCCGAGCGTCCGCGCGGAGGTCTGCCGCGCGTAGCGCGCCTTGTTCGGGTCCATCTCCTCCTTGCGGCCCTCGTACACCGCGCCGGCGATGTCCGAGACCCAGACGTTCTCCATCCGCAGCCCGAGGCTCACGAGGAGGTCCAGGCAGGCGAGCGCCGCCGCGCCGGCCCCGGAGGTCACGAGCTTCACCTTGGCGATGTCCTTGCCGACGACGCGCAGCCCGTTCGTCACCGCGGCGCCGACGATGATCGCGGTGCCGTGCTGGTCGTCGTGGAACACCGGGATCCGCATCCGTTCGCGGAGGCGCCGCTCGATGTGGAAGCACTCCGGCGCCTTGATGTCCTCGAGGTTGATGCCGCCGAAGGTCGGCTCGAGGGAGGCGATGATCTCCACGAGCTTGTCCGGATCGCGCTCGTCGATCTCGAGGTCGAAGACGTCGATGCCGGCGAACTTCTTGAACAGCACCCCCTTGCCCTCCATCACCGGCTTGCCGGCGAGCGGCCCGATCGCGCCCAAGCCGAGCACCGCGGTGCCGTTCGTGATCACCGCGACGAGATTGGCGCGTGAAGTGAGGGTCGCGGCCGCGCCCGGGTCGCGCACGATCTCCTCGCACGCGGCGGCGACGCCCGGCGAGTACGCGAGCGCGAGGTCGCGCTGGTTGAGCAGGCCCTTGGTGGGGGTGACCGAGATCTTTCCGGGCTTGGGGAACCGGTGGTAGTCGAGCGCCGCTTTCCGGAGCGAGTCTTCCACGGCGGAGTCTCCTGTGTCGAGGGCTTCGCGTCGATTATAGTCGGCCAGCCAAGCGCATATAATCTCCAAGCGTGCCGTGGAGAAGCCGATGAACGGACGCGATGTGCTCCTTGTCGTCGACGTGCAGAACGACTTCATGCCGGGCGGCGCGCTCGCGGTGCCGCGCGGCGATGAAGTCGTGCCGATCATCAACCGGCTCGCGCGGCGGTTCACGAACGTCGTACTCACGCAGGACTGGCACACGCCGGGCCACGTCTCGTTCGCGTCGACCCATCCGGGCAAGCAGCCGTTCGATCGGATCCGGCTCGAGTACGGCGAGCAGGTCCTCTGGCCCGATCACTGCGTCCAGGGCACCAAGGGCGCAGCTTTCCACGGGGATCTCGCGATCCCGCACGTGCAACTGGTGGTGCGCAAGGGCTATCACCCGAACGTCGACAGCTACTCGACGTTCGTCGAGGCGGACGGCAAGCACACGACCGGGCTCGCGGGGTACCTCCGCGAGCGCGGGATCGAGCGCATCTTTCTCTGCGGCCTCGCTACCGATTTTTGCGTCGCGTGGTCAGCGGTCGACGCGCGGAAGGCGGGCTTCGAAGTCACGGTGATCGAGGACGCGTGTCGCGCGATCGACACCGGCGGCTCGCTCGCCGCCGCGGGGCGCGACATGGCCGCTGCCGGGGTCACGCGGGTTCGATCCGTGGAACTTACAGTGTGAGCGGCGAGTCAACGCCGCTACCCTCGGAACGTTGAGACGTCATCAGGCCATGCGCAAGACACTCATTGCTTTGCTCGCCTTCGCCGCCGCCGGCTGCACGACCTCGCCGAGCGTGAGCCAGCGCGACGCGATCGGCAACCCGCGCCTCGAGCGCCTGACCTCGCAGGAGCTCGCGAAGCTCGGACCGACCGCGCCGGTCAAGCTCTCCGCCGAAGACCTCGTCCGCCTGACACAGCAGGGCGCCTCGCCCGATCAGGTCATCGATCGCTTCTACCAGTCCGGCTCGCGGCTGAAGCTCAGCGACGCGCAGATCGCCGAGCTGCGCCGTCGTGGCGTCGATCATCGCGTGGTGGAATACGTGGTGAGCCACGAGCGTGAGGCGGAAAAGATCGATGCGATCACGGCGCAGGCCGATCGCGATGCGCAGGTCCGCGCGAGCGCACAGCGCGTCTACCGTTACTACCGCTATTACGACCCCTACGTGGGTTGGGACCCGTTCTCATACCCGTATTACCCGGGACCACGTGTTTACCCGTACCTCGGCTATGGCTGGAGCCGCTGGGGCGGCGGCTGGTACGGCGGCATCGGGATCGGGTTCTAGAGCGACCGAGGGGGGTCAATGACGGCGCCCGGGTCTGATCGGGCGTCTTTGTTTCGGGGTGACGCCCCACCCAGCGGTTAGAATCGTCCGCTCGAGCCGCGCCGAGCCGACCCGCATGGACGCCGCCGCACCCGTCCCAAAGCACGCACGCCTGCGCCTCGCTGCGCGCATGGACGCGATCGAGCCGTTCCATGTGATGGAAGTGCAGCGGCGTGCGTTCGAGCTCGAAGCTGCGGGACGGCGTGTGATCCACATGGAGATCGGACAACCCGATTTCTCGGCCCCCCAGCCGGTGATCGACGCGGCGATTCGGGCGCTTCATCGCGAGCCGATGGGCTACACCGCGTCGCTCGGGCTCCCCGCGCTGCGCGAGGCGCTCGCGCGGTTCTACGCCGACCGCTACGGGGTGGACGTGGCACCGGAGCGGATCATGGTCACTGCCGGCGCATCGGGAGCGTTCCTGATCGCGATGGGCTCGCTGATCGATCCCGGCGACGAGCTCCTGATGCCCGATCCGTGCTATCCGTGCAACCGGCACTTCGTCCGGATGTTCGAAGGGAGCGCGAAGACCATCGCGTCGGACGAGGGGACGCACTACCAGCTTTCGGCGAAGGACCTGCAGCGGCACTGGGGCGCGCGAACGCGCGGCGTCGTGCTGGCGTCGCCTTCGAACCCTACGGGCACGATGGTGCCGCACGACGCGCTGCAAGCGATCCTCGCCGAGGTCGAGCGCCGCGGCGGCATCGCCATCCTCGACGAGATCTATCAGGGCCTGACCTACGGCGGAGAACGCCACCCGACAGCGCTCGAAGCGTCGGAGGGGATCCTCGTCGTCAACAGCTTCTCGAAGTACTTCAGCATGACCGGGTGGCGCCTCGGCTGGCTCGTCGCGCCACGCGAGTACGTGCGGGAGATGGAGCGGTTCGCGCAGAACGCGTTCATCTCGGTGTCCGCCCCGGCACAGTACGCGGCGCTCGCTGCATTTCGGCCGGAGACGATCGAGATTCTCGAGGCCCGCCGCGCGGAGTTCCAGCACCGGCGGGACTTCCTGGTGCCCGCGCTCCGCTCGCTGGGCTTCGCGGTGCCGCTCATGCCGGAAGGGGCCTTTTACGTCTACGCAGGCTGCGCCCGCTTCACCGACGACAGCGAGTCGTTCGCGCTGCGGCTCCTCGACGAAGCCGGTGTCGCCATCACGCCCGGAGTCGACTTCGGCGTGCACCGCGCCCGGTCGCACGTCCGCTTCGCCTACACCCGGTCGCTCGCGGATCTGGAGGAAGGTGTAGCGCGGATCGCGCGGTTCCTCCGGGGCGACTAAAGCATCGATCCCGCGAACCGCCGGATCGGGAGCCCTGGCAGGCCGCGATTAGGCGGCGGTCCCGCGGCCCCCGGGCCGGGGAAGCGTCTGTTCCAAGCGTTGCCTCTCGGCAATCACCTTTTGGGCGTAGCCCTGCGAGGGATCGTCGGATGCGCCGTTGTACATCTGCAACCCGGCCTCGAGAGTGCCGGCGCGCACGATGTACTCCTTCAGGATCTGGGCACCCACGAGCATGTTGGTCCGCGGGTCGAGCACTGCGTCCGCGCCGCCGTGCTCGGCGAGCTTTTCGTAGTGCCACTTGGGAATCACCTGCATCAGACCCTTCGCGCCCTTGTCGCTCTCGGCGATGGGGTTGAAACGCGACTCGACCGAGATCACGGCGAGGATGAGCAACGGATCGAGCCCTACGGCACGCCCGACTGCATATGCCTCGCTCACGAGGTCGGCGGTGGCGTCGGTCGCGATCCGATAGCGCCGCGCAAGGTAGCTGGCGAGCACCTGGTGGTGCGGATTGGGCCGCGCGCCAGCAGCGGGGTCGAGCTGCGGTTGCGCCTCGAGAGTCTTGCCGTAGGCGATCGCGCCGCGCGGCGCTCCCCCGAAGGGCATCAACCGTCCTCCTTCGACCGCCAGGAACAGGAGCGCGAGCAGGCCGAACCCGGCGAGCGCGCCCTGAAGCGCGCCAACGACCGCTTGCCATCCCATGCGCACCTGCACCGGCAGGTTGGGTAGTCTCATGTCGACCTCCATTCATGCCACGTAGCCGGCGCGCGCAACGCACGCCGACCTGAGCCCAGGCGCGCTCGCTCACATGAGCGCCCCGGACGCCTCGTTGTCCCCTGTTTGAGCTCTGGTCCGGCGAGAAGCCGCTCCCGGCTTTCCGGACCCCCCCGACGGCGCACCGCCCGGCCCCAGCCTCACTGATCCGACCCACCTCGGATGCAAGACGCTCTCAGCCGCGCGTCGCGCTTTGAATACCGCACTGTGGAATTGCGCGAAACCGCAGTCTAATGAACGAGTTAGCATCTGTCAAGCGACCGAAAACCGACGCTGGATCAAACACTTGGGTGGACGTTTGTGCTGCGACGCACAATAAAAAAATTTTGGGCCAAAAGCGCCCCGGCTTCGCCACCGGCCGACTGATAAAATACGCGGGTCTTCCGTGGTGAGAGCCGGGGGGACAGGCACTTCGAGCGCCGAATGTCTGCGGATCGGACTTTGCCTACACAAAGCCCGACCGCAGACAATTCGACCACCGCCTAGGGCCGAGACCCGGTCGGAAACGGCCAAGCAGCAGCGGGATTCAGGGCAGTCTTTGCCCCAGGGGCCGCCGCCGTCGACGGTACAGCAGGAACCGCCGCCGGGGCAGGCGCCGCTGGTCTCGCCGCAGGCCTGGTCGTCTTCATCCGTCGCTTGGCTTTCTTCTTGGCGGGTTTCTTCGCAGCTTTTTTCTTGGCGGCCTTCCTGGCCGCCTTTTTCTTCTTCTTCGCCGGTTTCTTCTTGGCTACCGCTCTGCGTTTGGCAGCCTTTTTCTTCTTCCCAGCTTTCTTCTTGGCGGTTTTCTTCGCAGCCTTCCTGCGCTTCGTTGCCATGCTCAGACTCCTTCGCGAGTTGACGAAAGTACTGCTCTACTGCACCCGGCCGTACCCGGCCGAACATCCAGCCGCTGGAGCGAACCCCAGCCGCCGAATCCACGCGCGACGCTCTTCGAACGCGGCGCCCCACACAAAAATGTCGGAGCCCGGGAGGGGTCCGACATTCGTGCGGTCCCATGCGCGCAACTTGCGCACGCCTCTGAGCCGCCGCGCCACGCATCCACCCTCCGGATGCGCGCGGGTCGACTCGCCCGGTTGACATGACGTTAAACGAGTCTGGGCGGAGCGACAACACTCTAGTCCCAACTGAGAGCGCCCCCCGTCTGGTACTCGATCACCCGCGTCTCGAAAAAGTTGCGCTCCTTCTTGAGATCGGTCATCTCGCTCATCCACGGGAACGGGTTGGTCGCACCCGGATAGAGCACCTCCACGCCGATCTGCTGGCAGCGCCGGTTGGCGATGAAGCGCAGGTACTCCTTGAACATCGGCGCGTTCAATCCGAGCACCCCGCGCGGCATGGTGTCCTCCGCGTAACGGTACTCGAGCTCTACGGCCTGCCTCAGCAGTCCCTGCACTTCCTCGCGGAACTCCGGTGTCCACAGGTGCGGGTTCTCGAGCTTGATCTGGTTGATGAGGTCGATGCCGAAGTTGCAGTGCATCGACTCGTCCCGCAGGATGTACTGGTACTGCTCGGCCGCGCCGGTCATCTTGTTCTGGCGCCCGAGCGCCAGGATCTGCGTGAACCCGACGTAGAAGAACAGCCCCTCCATGACGCACGCGAACACGATCAGGCTCCGCAGCAGCCGCTGGTCATTCTCGGGCGTGCCGGTCCTGAACGCGGGGTCGGTCAGCGTGTCGATGAACGGGATCAGGAACTCGTCCTTGTCGCGGATGCAGGTGATCTCGCGGTAGGCGTTGAACACCTCTCCCTCGTCGAGCGCGAGGCTCTCCACGATGTACTGATACGCGTGGGTGTGGATCGCCTCCTCGAACGCCTGCCTTAGCAAGTACTGCCGGCACTCGGGCGCGGTGATGTGGCGGTACGTTCCCAGCACGATGTTGTTGGCCGCGAGCGAGTCCGCCGTCACGAAGAACCCGAGGTTGCGCTTCACGACTCGCCGTTCGTCCTCGGTCAGGCCGTTCGTGTCCTTCCAGAGGGCGATGTCGCGGCTCATGTTGACCTCCTGCGGCATCCAGTGGTTGGCGCACGCCGAGAGGTACTTGTCCCACGCCCACTTGTACTTGAACGGGACGAGCTGGTTGACGTCGGTCCGGCCGTTGATGATCCGTTTGTCCTCGATCCGGATCCGGCGATGCTCCGGGCCGTCGCCTCCCCGGTCCTCGGACGATGGCGCGGGCGCGGCCGGGGCGACCGGCACGAAGCCGGCCAGCGGTTGCAGGCCGAACCCCGACATGGTCTGCAGGCCGAGCACTCCGGTGATCCCTGGGTCTTCGTCGAACGTGAGCATTCTCCTTTCCTCCGCGCGCTTCTATGGCGCTATTGGCATGCCTCGCACTCGGGGTCGTCGACGGCGCAGAACGCCGGCTCCGCCGCTTCGGCCGTCCCTGCACCGACAACGCTGCCTTCGGTCGGCACGGCGTTGAGCTGCCCTGCCTTCACCGTCGACTTCTCGGCATGGGTCGCACCCAAGGCACGCAGGTAGTAGGTCGTCTTCAGCCCCCGGACCCACGCGAGCTTGTAGGTGTCGTCGAGCCTCTTCCCCGAGGCGTTCGCGAGGTAGATGTTGAGCGACTGGGACTGGTCGATCCACTTCTGCCGCCGCGCCGCCGCCTCGACCAGCCAGGCCGGGTCGATCTCGAACGCCGTCGCGTACCTGCGCCGCAGCTCGGCCGGCGCGCGGTCGATCTTGGCCAGGCTGCCGTCGAAGTACTTGAGATCGGCGATCATCACCTCGTCCCACAGCCCTTGCCGCTTCAGGTCGGCGACCAGGTACTCGTTGACGACGGTGAACTCGCCCGAGAGGTTCGACTTGACGTAGAGGTTCTGGTACGTCGGCTCGATCGACGGGGACACGCCGATGATGTTGGCGATGGTGGCGGTGGGTGCGATCGCCAGGCAGTTGGAGTTCCGCATGCCGTGCCGCTTGATCCGCTCGCGGAGCGCCTTCCACTCGAGCAGCTCCGATTCGTCGAGCTCCACGTAGCCGCCCCGCTCGTCCCTCAGCAGCTTCAGCGTGTCCTGCGGCAGGATCCCGCGGTCCCAGAGCGACCCCTTGAAGCTCGAGTACCGCCCGCGCTCCTCCGCGAGCTCCGTCGACGCCCAGTAGGCGTGGTACGCCACCGCCTCCATCGACCGGTCGGCGAACTCGACCGCCTCCGGCGACGCGTACGAAACGTGCAGGAGGTGCAGGCAGTCCTGAAACCCCATGATGCCCAGCCCGACCGGGCGGTGCTTGGCATTGGAATTGCGCGCCTTCGCCACCGCGTAGTAGTTGATGTCGATCACGTTGTCGAGCATTCGCATCGCGGTGGCGATGGTGCGCTTGAGCTTCCCGTGGTCGAGCCGGCCCTCGCGCATGTGGGCCACCAGGTTGACCGACCCCAGATTGCAGACCGCGATCTCGCGGTCGTTGGTGTTGAGCGTGATCTCGGTGCAGAGGTTCGAGCTGTGCACCACGCCCGCGTGGCTCTGCGGCGATCGGATGTTGCAGGGATCCTTGAAAGTGATCCACGGGTGGCCGGTCTCGAACAGCATCGAGAGCATCTTGCGCCAGAGCTGCACGGCCGGGATCCGCTTGAAGAGCTTGATCTCCCCGCGCGCCGCCTTTTCCTCGTACATCAGGTAGGCCTTCTCGAAGGCGCGCCCGTACTTGTCGTGCAGCTCGGGGACGTCGGACGGCGAGAACAGGACCCAATCTCGGCTCTCCATCACCCGCTTCATGAAGAGGTCCGGGATCCAGTTGGCCGTGTTCATGTCGTGGGTGCGGCGGCGGTCGTCGCCGGTGTTCTTGCGCAGCTCGAGGAACTCCTCGATGTCGAGGTGCCACGTCTCCAGGTAGGAGCAGACGGCGCCCTTCCGCTTGCCGCCCTGGTTGACCGCCACTGCGGTGTCGTTCACGACCTTCAGGAACGGCACGACCCCCTGGGACTTCCCGTTCGTCCCCTTGATGTGGCTGCCGAGCGCCCGCACCGGCGTCCAGTCGTTGCCGAGCCCCCCGGCGTACTTGGCGAGCAGCGCGTTCTCCTTGATCGCCTCGTAGATGCCGTCGAGATCGTCGGAAACCGTGGTCAGATAGCAGCTCGACAGCTGCGAGCGCCGCGTCCCGGAATTGAAGAGCGTCGGCGTCGAGCTCATGAAGTCGAAGCTCGAGAGCACGTCGTAGAACTCGATCGCCCGATCTTCCTTGTTGATCTCGTTCAGGGCGAGCCCCATCGCAACGCGCATGAAGAACGCCTGCGGCAGCTCGATCCGGCGGCCGTCGACATGCAGGAAGTATCGGTCGTACAGCGTTTGCAGCCCCAGGTAGCCGAACTTCAGGTCGCGCCGGGCGTCGAGCGCGGCGCCGAGCTCGAGCAGGTCGAAGCGCGCCAGGCGCTCGTCCAGGAGTTCCGCCTGGATGCCGTGCTTGATGAACTGGGGGAAGTACTCGGGGTACCGCGCCCCCATGTCGGCCTGGGACACCTCCTCGCCCAGGACCTCCAGCCGGATCGTGTTCAGGAGCAGCCGCGCCGTGACGTAGCCGTACGCGGGGTCCTTCTCGATCAGCGCCCGCGCCGACAGGATCGCCGACTTGCGAACCTCGTCCATCGGAACACCGTCGTAGATGTTCTTCAGCGTGTCCTGCAGGATCGGCTGCGACGCGACGGCGTCGCCGAGGTCCGCGCAGGCCGAGTCGATCTGCTCAGTCAGGCCGGTCAGGTCCAGCGGGACGCGCGCGCCGTTCTCGACGGTGTGCAGCACCGGGGGCGCGGCGGCAGCCTTCTTCTGCGCTGCCTCCTGCGCCCTCGCCTGGGCGCGCTTCTCCCGGTACAGCACGTACGCCCGGGCAACGTCGTGCTCGCCCGAACGCATCAGCGCGAGCTCGACCTGGTCCTGGACGTCCTCGATGTGGAACGTGCCGCCCGCCGGCTGGCGCCGGATGAGCGCCCCGACCACGCCCTCGGTGAGCTGTGCCACGAGCTCCCGGATCCGTGCCGATCCTGCGCCCTGCCCGCCGCTGACCGCGAGAAACGCCTTCGTCATCGCCACCGAGATCTTGGTGGGCTCGAAGCCGACCACGGCGCCGTTGCGCCGAATGACCTTGTACTGCGCGAGGAGCGATGGCTGGTAGACGGGGGACGGAGCGGGCAGACCTGCGGGCACGAACGGCTGGGGTGCGGTCTCACCGGCAAGCTGCATCTCCGTCTCCTCTGCGCACGATTTTTTGGTTGGCGCGGGTCCCCGCGGGCCCGCCGGCCCAGCGCCTAGGCCGGGCTGACACACTATATGTAGTGTGTCTTTCGCATTCCGGTACGAATTCTAGTGCGACCGGCCTGATTTAGCAAGATTTTTCTCAAGCCATTCACGGCTCCAGCGCGCGTTGTGCGCGCAGCCCGTGAAGTTCGTCACGGAATCGTCATGACGGCGGGCCCGGCATTGGCCCGCCGGGCAGCGGTTACCTCGACCGCGGGGCGCGGCCGACGAGTGCGCGAAGTCGTCTCCAGTCGAATGCCGGGCCGGGATCGGTCTTGCGTCCGGGCGCGATGTCGCTGTGGCCGACGATCTCGGCGATGGGGTAGCGGCGTCGAAGCGTGGCGGCGAGCGGGACGAGCCGCGCGTACTGGCGCTCGGTGTAGGACCGGGTGTCGACGCCTTCGAGCTCCACTCCGATCGAGAAGTCGTTGCACCGCTCGCGCCCCCGCCAGCTCGACTCGCCGGCATGCCAGGCGCGCCGGCCGCAGGGCACGAACTGGATGATCTCGCCGGTGCGCCGGACGAAGAAGTGCGCCGATACTCGCAGGCCCCTGAGCGTCTCGTAGAACGGGTGCGCGGCCCAGTCGAGGGTATTGGTGAACAGGCGCAGCACGCCGTCACCCCCGAACTTGCCCGGCGGGAGGCTGATGCCGTGGATCACCAGCAGCGAGACCTCGGCCGCGGGCGGACGGTCGTCGCAGTTGGGCGACTCGATGAACCTGAACCGGGCGCTGCGGAGCAGCCCCGCCTCGTCGATGTCCATCCGCCCCGGGCCGCGGCC
>Ga0209853_1000268_pt1 | contig 14553 bp, 11 predicted proteins | sample GWRWS1_30_40_FD_187224 | JGI IMG/M metagenome (GOLD analysis project Ga0209853, IMG submission 187224) | Riverbed sediment microbial communities from areas with vegetation nearby in Columbia River, Washington, USA - GW-RW S1_30_40 (SPAdes)... | ecosystem: Environmental > Aquatic > Freshwater >...
AACGTGCACCCTTTTCACCATCGACTGCAGGTGAACCAGCTCCCCCGCGGCGAGGCACGCGTCGAGTCCGGCGATCATGTCGCGGCGGTCGGCGCCCTCCAGCAGCGCGCGCTCCGCGTCGCGGTCGGGATAGCCCAAGTCGATCCTCATCAGAAACCGGTCGAGCTGCGATTCGGGCAGCGGAAAAGTGCCCACGAGATGCGAGGGGTTCTGCGTCGCGACGACGAAGAAGGGCTCGGGGAGCTTGCGCGTCTCGCCTTCGGCGGTGACCTGATGCTCCTCCATCGCCTCGAGCAGCGCGCTCTGCGTCTTCGGCGTTGCGCGGTTCACCTCGTCGGCCAGGATCAGCTGGGCGAAGATCGGGCCGGGGTGGAACTTGAAGGTGCCCGAGTCGCGCTCGTAGATCGACACGCCGAGGATGTCGGCCGGCAGCATGTCGCTCGTGAACTGGATGCGGTGAAACCCGAGCCCGAGCGACCGCGCGAGCACGTGCGCTAGCGTGGTCTTGCCGACCCCGGGCAGGTCCTCGATCAGGAGGTGGCCGCGGGCGAGCAGGCACGCGAGCGCCATGCGGATCTGGCGCTCCTTGCCGAGGATCACCCGGCTCGCCTGCTGGGTCACGCGCTGGAGGGACGACGACATTGGCGCACTTGCAAGTTGCGACGAAGCATTAGTGTAGCCCGGCGTGCGCTATGATTTCTATCGGTTCCGGCGGGGAGTGAGGAATATTCGATGGCAACCGCGTTCATCGGCCATGCCGATTGCATGAAGCACGACATGGGTGCCTACCATCCGGAATGCCCGGCGCGGCTTTCTGCCATCGACGACCAGCTGATCTCGTCCGGCATCGCGGGTTACCTCCAGCACCACGCGGCGCCGCTCGCCACTGCCGAGCAGCTCGCGCGGGTCCATCCGCGCGAGTACATCGAGGCGATCCGCGCGGCAGCACCGCAGCGGGGCATCGTGCACCTCGACCCGGACACGGCGATGAGCCCCGGCACCTGGGGCGCGGCGCTCCGCGCCGCCGGGGCGGCGGTCCTCGCGACCGATCTGGTGGTCGGCGGCGAGGCGGAGAGCGCGTTCTGCAGCGTTCGCCCGCCGGGCCACCACGCCACGCGCACGCGCGCAATGGGGTTCTGCATCTTCAACAACGTGGCGGTGGCGGCGCTGCACGCGCTGGAGGGCCACGGCCTCGAGCGCGTGGCGATCATCGACTTCGACGTCCACCACGGCAACGGGACCGAGGACATCTTCTCCGACGACGAGCGAGTGCTGATGGTCAGCACTTTCCAGCACCCGTTCTATCCGTACAGCGGCACCAATAACCCCGCGCCGAACATGGTCAACGTGCCGCTGGCCGCGGGCACCGGCAGCCAGGGGTTCCGCGAGGTGGTCGAGCGGCATTGGCTGCCGGCGCTCGCGGATTTCGCGCCGCAGCTCGTCCTCTTCTCCGCCGGGTTCGACGCGCACGTCGAGGACGACATGGCGATGCTGCGGCTCGTCGACCAGGACTACGCCTGGGTCACGCAGCAGGTGAAGGCCGTCGCCGACCGCCACGCGGGCGGACGGATCGTTTCGGTGCTGGAAGGGGGCTACGCGCTATCCGCGCTCGGGCGCAGCGTCGTGCAGCACCTCCGCGTGCTCGGCGGCTTCTGACGACAAGCCCTGAGGTTGCTTAGGCCTGAGCGGCGGCGGGCTCGCGCTCGGCGAAGGTGCGCAGCGCCTCCGCCAGGTGGGCGATGGAAGCGGGGGACAGATCGCGGGGTCGCAGCACCTGCGCCGTCGCGAGCCCCGGGTAGTTCTTCTGCGTCGAGCGGCGGTAGGCGGGGTCGTAGTGCGCCACGAGGAGATCCTCGACCAGCTGCTCCCACTCCCCCCGATCGGCCAGCGCATGCCAGGCGCCGATCGCCTCGCGCCCGTGCAGCCCGATGAGGCAGTCGAGCTGCGCCTTCAACCGCCCCGGGTCGGCGAGGAAGTGCCCGTACTCGGCGATGAGGAACTTCACGCGCACCGCGATGGGCGCCTCGACCCGCACGCAGTTGCCGGCGCGCATCGTCTCGAGCAGCGCGTCGGGCACCTGCAGCTGACCGATCTTCTTGCTCTCCGCCTCGACGAACACGGGCGTGCCGGGGTCGAGCTTCCGCAGCTCGTCCCACAGCCGCGTCTCGAACAGCTTCTGCGACGGCTGCGCCTCGTCCGGCAGGTTCCCCAGCACCGAGCCGCGATGCGCGGCCATCCGCTCGAGGTCGAGCACCTGGGCGCCGGCGGCGCCGAGCGCCTCGAGCAGCCGGCTCTTCGCGCTGCCGGTCTCGCCGCAGAGGACGACGTAACGGAACTCGCGCGGGAGACGTTCGAGCTGCGCGAGCACCTCGCGCCGGTAGGCCTTGTAGCCCCCCTGGAGCTGCGCCGCCTGCCAGCCGATCCTGCGCAGCACGTGAACCATGGCGCCGGAGCGTTCGCCCCCGCGCCAGCAGTAGACGAGCGGTCGCCAGCTGCGGTCGCGCTCGACGAACGTCTGCTCGAGATGGCGGGCGATGTTGCGCGAGACGAGCGCGGCGCCGCGCTTCTTCGAGTCGAACGGCGAGACTTGCTTATACATCTTGCCCACCTCCGCGCGCTCGGCGTCGTCGAGCACCGGGTGGTTCGCCGCGCGCGGCACGTGGTCCTCGGCGAACTCCGACGGTGAGCGGACGTCGATCACCTCGTCGAAGAGGGCGATCTCGCGCACGCTGATCGATTCGGGGAACTTCACGGGAGCGCAACGGTCTCGGAAACGCGAGGTGGGATTCTACCCGCTACTTCTCGAGCAGCGGCTGCAGCTGCTGCCACACGGTCTCGAGCATCAGCGGCTGCGCGGCCTCGGTCGGGTGGATCTGGTCGGGCTGGAACAGCTCGCGGCGCTCGCCGATGCGGTCGAGCAGGAACGGGACGTAGGCCGCCTGCTGCCGCTTCGCGACGTCCGCAAAGGCCTGGAAGAACTCCTCCGTGTACTGCCGCCCGTAGTTCGGCGGGATGCGCATGCCGACGACGAGCACCCGCGCCTTGCGCGCCTGCGCGGCGCGGATGATCTTGGTCAGATTGGCCTTCATCTCGGCGACCGGCAGCCCCCGCAGGCCGTCGTTGCCGCCGAGCGCGAGGACGACGATGTCGGGCCGGAAGCGCTCCAGCGCATCGCCGATGCGGGCTGCGCCGCCGCTCGTCGTCTCGCCGGAGATGCTCGCGTTCACGACTGTATAATTGTTTCGCTTCAGCCGCTCGCCGAGCAGACTCACCCAGCCGTCCTTCTGGCTGATCCCGTACGCCGCCGAAAGGCTGTCGCCGTAGACGAGAACGGTCCCGGCCGCCGCGGACGCGGCGCTCCAGGCGGCGCACAACGCAAAGAGCAACCCTCGCAACATGGATGTCGGAAATCAGCGACCGATCGTGAAGGCGACCGGCCTGTCGAAAATCGTGCCCCTCGTAGCCAACGGCGGGGCGTCGCAGCTCGCAATTCTCCAGGATATCGACCTCGCGGTCATGTCCGGTGAGGCGGTCGCCGTGGTCGGCGCTTCGGGCTCGGGCAAGTCGACGCTCCTGGGGCTGCTCGCCGGGCTCGACACGCCGACGCGCGGCTCGGTCGCGCTCGACGGGGTCGAGCTCTTCGCGCTCGACGAGGACGGCCGGGCGGAGCTCCGCAAGCGCCTCATCGGCTTCGTGTTCCAGTCGTTCCAGCTGCTCGCGCCGCTCAACGCGCTGGAGAATGTGATGCTGCCGCTCGAGCTCTCCGGCGATCCCGAGGCGAGCCGCAAGGCGCGCGAGATGCTCGACCGCGTGGGCTTGAGCGAGCGGCTGCGGCACTATCCGAAGACCCTTTCCGGCGGCGAGCAGCAACGCGTCGCGCTCGCCCGCGCGTTCGTGTTGCGGCCCAAGCTGCTGCTCGCCGACGAGCCGACCGGGAACCTCGACGCGGCGACCGGCGCGGGCATCATCGATCTCATCTTCGAGCTCAACGCCGAGCAGGGGACCACGCTGGTCATGGTCACGCACGACGAGGCGCTCGCGACGCGCTGCGGCCGCACGGTGCGGCTCGCGGCGGGCAGGATCCAGTAGCGCCGCGCCATGAACCTCGCCCTCCCGCTTCGGATGCTCGGCCGGGACTGGCGTGCGGGGGAATTACGAATCCTCGCGCTGGCGCTGGTCGTCGCCGTCGCGAGCGTGACCAGCGTCGCCTTCTTCGCCGACCGCGTGCGGCAGGCGCTCGTCCGCGAGTCGCACCAGCTCCTCGGCGCGGACCTCGTGCTGAACGCGGATCATCCGTGGCGATCGGAGTTCCGCGACGAGATCGCGCGCGGGGGCCTCAAGCTCGCGGAGAGCACGACCTTCATCAGCATGGCGCGCCACCGCGGCGAGTCGCATCTCGCGGGAATCAAGGCGGTGAGCGACGGCTACCCGCTGCGCGGAAGGCTCCGCACCGCGCCGGCGCTGAACGTCCCCGACGCCTTGGCCGACGGCGTGCCGCCGCCCGGAAGCGTGTGGATCGACGAGCAGCTCTCCCTTGCGTTCGGCGCGAGCGTCGGTGACCCGATCGAGCTCGGCGACGCGACGTTCCGGGTCGCCGCGATCCTCACGCTGGAGCCCGATCGCAGCGTGAGCTTCTTCAACATCGCCCCCCGCCTGATGATGCACCGGGACGACCTGGCGAAGACCGGACTGATCCAGCCCGGCAGCCGCGTGTGGTACTACCTGCTCGCCGCCGGCGAGCGCGAGGCGGTCGATCGGTTCGAGTCGTGGGTCAAGCCGCGGCTCGGCCGCGGGGAGTCGGTGCAGAGCCTCGCCAACGCCCGGCCCGAGATCCGCGCCGGACTCGAGCGCGCGCAGAAATTCATCGGCCTGACGGCGCTGCTCGCGGTGATCCTCGCCGCCGTGGCGGTCTCGGTCGCGACGCGCCGGTACACCCGGCGTCACCTCGACGGGTATGCCGTGATGCGCTGCCTGGGCGCGACGCAGGCCCAGCTCACGCGCCTGTTCGCCTGGGAGTTCGTCGCGCTCGGCGTCGCGGCGTGCACGATCGGCTGCCTCGTCGGCTACGCGGCGCACCTCGTCATCTCGTGGCTAGTGGGTGGCCTCGTGATGATCGCGCTGCCGCAGCCTTCGCTCCTGCCCGCGGCGCAGGGTTTTCTCACCGGGATGGCGTTGCTGCTCGGCTTCGCGCTGCCGCCCTTGCTCCAGCTCAAGAACGTGCCGGCCCTGCGCGTGCTTCGCCGCGACGTGGGTGCGCCGCGGCAGAGCGCGGTCGTCGCCTACGGCCTCGGCGTCGCGGCCATGGCGGGGCTGCTCGTCTGGCAGGCAGGGGACACCAGGCTGGGGCTGGTGGTCCTCGGCGGCTTCGCCGCGGGGCTCGTGGTGTTCGCGCTCGTCGCGTTCGGGGCGCTGCACGCGGCCGCGCGCGCGTCGGGCCTTGCGGGCGCGAGCTGGCGCTACGGGCTTGCGTCGCTCCGCCGGCGGGCCCGGGCGAACACGGTGCAGATCATCGCGCTCGGCCTCGGGCTGACGGCGATCCTGCTGCTCACGTTCACCCGTGCCGATCTGCTCGACACGTGGCGTTCGAAGACCCCGCCCGACGCGCCGAACCGTTTCATCGTGAACATCCAGCCCGAGCAGCGCGCGCCGGTCACGGCGTTCTTCGCCGAGAACCGGATCGCTGCGCCGCGCATCTATCCGATGGTCCGCGGGCGGTACGTGGCGCTGAACGGCGTGCCGGTCGAGGCGGAGGCGTTCGAAGGGCGCGACAAGCGCCTCGTCGAGCGCGAGTTCAACCTGTCGTTCCTGGCGGCCAGGCCGGCGCACAACGAAGTGATCTCCGGGGCGTGGTTCGGGCCGCACGACCTCGAATCGGGCGGACTGTCGGTCGAGGAGGGCATCGCGAAATCCCTGGGCTGGAAGATCGGCGATCGCCTCACCTGGCAGGTCGCCGGGCGGAGCTTCGAGGCGCCGATCACCAACCTCCGCAAGCTCGACTGGGACTCGATGCGGGTCAACTTCTTCGTGATCACGACCCCGAAGCTGCTCGAGGGCTTCCCGGCGAGCTACGTGACGAGCTTCCATCTTCCCGATGCGCAGGCGGCGTTCGTCAACCGGCTGTCGCAGCGCTTTCCGACCCTGACCGTGATCGACACGAGCGCGATCCTGCGGCAGGTGAAGACGATGATGGATCAGGTCATTCGCGCGGTGCAGTTCGTGTTCCTGTTCGCGCTCGGCGCCGGGGTGCTCGTGCTGTACGCGGCGCTGCTCGCGACGCAGGACGAGCGCGTGCACGAGGCCGCGGTCATGCGCGCGCTGGGGGCGAGCCGCGCCCAGGTGCTCGCCGCGCAACGCACGGAGTTCCTCGCGCTGGGTCTCCTCGCGGGCGCGCTCGCCGCGGTCGGCGCGACGGCGATCGGGTACGCGATTGCGAACCTGGTGTTTCAGTTCAGCTACCAACCGAACCACTGGGTCTGGCTCGCCGGGCCGGCGCTCGGGCTCGTGTGCGTGTCGCTGAACGTGTGGGCCGGGGCGCGCGCGGTGCTCAACCATCCGCCAATCGCGGCGCTGCGCGAAGCGTAGACGCGTCCCCGGGGAAGAGGCTGGGGCTGACGTGAGAATCGGACTTCGTGAGCTCGCCCTGCGCGACGCCCTCGCCGTCGGCATCCCGACGCTCGCCCTCCTCGTCGCGGGCTTCTGGTACGCGGCGCAGTTCATCAAGCCCGCGCCACCGGGTCAGGTGGTGATCGCTACCGGCGGCGAGGGTGGGGCCTACCAGCGCTTCGCCGCGCTCTACAAGCCGCTCATCGAGCGGAACGGGATCAGGTTCATCGAGCGGCCGACCGCCGGCGCGGTCGAGAACCTCGCGCTGCTGCGCTCGGCGGACCAGGACCTCGACGTCGCGTTCGTGCAGGGCGGCCTCGGCCTGGGGAGCGACACCGCGGGCCTGGTCTCGCTCGGCAGCATCTACTACGAGCCGCTCTGGGTGTTCTATCGCGGCGTGGAACCGGTCGACCGCCTCGTGAACTTGCGGGGCAAGCGCATCGCCATCGGCGCCGAGGGCAGCGGGACGCGCCAGCTCGGGCTGGAGCTGCTCGAGGCGAGCGGCGCCGCGGCGGCGCCGACGCGGCTCCTGCCGCTCGGCGGCCTGGCGGCGGTCGAGGCGCTCAAGGCCGGCGAGGCCGACGCGATTTTCCTCGTGGGGCCCGCGAACTCGGGCGCGGTGTGGGCGTCCTTCTACGGCGAGGGCTTTCGCCTCATGAGCTTCTCGCAGGCCGATGCCTACGTGCGCCGGTGGCCGTATCTCTCGAAGCTCACGCTCCCGCGCGGGGCGATCGATCTCGTGCGCGACATCCCGGGCCGCGACGTGGCGCTCGTCGCCCCGGTGGCGTCGCTCGTCGCCCGGGAGTCCATTCATCCGGCGCTCATCGACGTCCTGCTCCAGACGGCCGCCGAGGTCCACGGGCAGCCTGGGCTCTTCCAGCGCGCCGGCGAGTTTCCGAACCCCCGGCAGGTGGACTTTCCGCTCTCGAGCGAGGCCGACCGGTTCTACCGGTCCGGCACGCGCTTCCTGCAGCGCTACCTGCCGTTCTGGGTGGCGACGCTCGTCGACCGGCTGGTGGTGCTCCTCATTCCCGTATTCGTGCTCGCGATCCCGCTGATGCGGATCGCCCCGGCGCTCTACGGCTGGCGCTCGCGCTCGCGGATCTACAAGTGGTACGGCCAGCTCAAGTTTCTCGAGGAGGCGTGGCGTCGCGATCCGGGTGCGCGGCCCCGGGACGAGTGGCTGTCCGAGCTCGACCGGCTCGAGGCGCGGGTGAACAAGATCCGGACGCCGCTCGCGTTCGCGCACCAGCTATACATTTTGCGCGAGCACATCGGGCTCGTGCGGCGGGCGATGCTCGGGAGCGGCGAGGCTAGGGCGAGCGCGCCCGCCCGAGACTGACGGACGAGCCCCGCTAGCATTCCCGGGTTGCTACACTGCTCATGTCGATGGACCCGCGGACGCTCGGTCGATACGAGATCCTCTCCCTGCTCGGGGAGGGCGGCATGGGCTGCGTCTACAAGGCGCTCGATCCCATGATCGGGCGCACGGTCGCGATCAAGACCTTGACTGCCGGGCTGGGCGAGGAGGAACTCGCCGAGTTCAAGCGCCGCTTCTTCCGGGAGGCGCGCACCGCCGGGCGCGTCGCGCACCCCAACGTCGTGACGATCTACGACGTCGGCGAGGCCGAGGGCACGCCGTTCATCGCGATGGAGTACGTCGAGGGCCGGACCCTGCGCGCGGTGCTCGACGCCGAGGGGCCGCTCGGCGCGGAGGCGGCCTGCCGGATCGCCACTCAGGTGGCGGCGGGGCTCGCCGCCGCGCACAAGCTCGCCATCGTCCACCGGGACGTGAAGCCCGCGAACATCATGATCGTCGCGGGCGCGCCGGTGAAGCTCATGGACTTCGGCATCGCGAAGCTGCCCGACGGCACGAAGACGCAGACCGGACTGATCCTCGGCTCGCCGATCTACCTCGCGCCGGAGCAGGTGATCGGGCGATCGGTCGACGGACGGTCCGACGTCTTCTCCCTCGGGGTCGTGCTCTACGAGATGCTCACCGGCAGCGTGCCGTTCGGCGGGATGGCCGTAGGTGCGCTGCTCTACAGCGTGCTGAACGAGGCGCATCCGCCGCCGAGCGCCTACAACACGCGCGTCCCGGCGGTCTTCGAGCGGATCCTGGCGCGGGCGCTCGCCAAGCACCCCGACGACCGGTATCAGGACGCCGAGGAGCTCGCGCGCGACCTCCGCGACTGGCGCAGTCTCCCGCGCCCGACGCCCGAGGAGCTCGCGAGCCTGCGCGAACCGCCACGGCGCACGCTCGATCGGCGGACCGCGCGGCGCGGCTGAGCGTTCCGTCAGCCCGACCGAACGTCGCGCAACGCGCGCTTCAGGAGCTTGCCGTTCGCGTTGCGCGGCAACGGCTCGGTTCGGAGCGTGATGAAGTCGGGCACCTTGTAGTCGGCGAGGTGCTGCGCGCAGTGTGCCCGAAGGAGATCGGCGCCGCACGCCGGGTCGCGGGTCACCACGTGCGCGTGCGCTTTCTCACCAAGCACCGGGTCGGGCACCGCAACGAGCGCCGACTCGACCACCAGCGGATGCAGGCTGAGCACGCTCTCGACCTCCGCACTGTAGACCTTGTAGCCGCCGCGGTTGATCATGTCCTTCTTGCGGTCGAAGACGCGCACCAACCCCCCCGCGTCGATCGAGCCGATGTCGCCCGACTTCCAGTAGCCGCCGGCGAACTCTCGCGCAGTCGCTTCAGGATTCTCCCAGTAACCGGGCACGACCATCGGCCCCGCGATCCAGAACTCGCCCGGGTTGCCGGCCGCAACCGCACGGCCCGAGTCGTCCATCACCCGCACGTCGCCGCAGGGCACGACCACCCCGACGCTGTCGAGGTTCGCTGCCTGCCGCCCCATCGGCATGATCGTGGTCGGCGAGGTCGTCTCGGTCGCCCCGTACGCATTCATCAGTGTCAGTCCGGGGAGCCGCTCCGCCAGCGTCCGGATCGTCCCCTCGGGCATCGACGCGCCGCCGAAGCCGCCGACGCGCCAGGCCGAGAGGGCGAATCGGCCGAAGTCGGGCTCGCGCAGGCACAGGTTGTAGATCGCCGGCACCACCAGCGTGTGCGTCATCCGTTCGCGCGCGGCGAGCTCGAGGAAGGCCCGCGCCTTGAACTCGCGCAACATGATCACGCAGCCGCCGACGGCGAGCATCGCGAGGGTGATCGCCACGAGCCCGGTGACGTGGCTCGCCGGCACCGCGAGGACCGAGCGGTCGGCCGACGTGAGCCGCATGCAAAACCTATAGTGAAGCACGGAATGGATCACGTTCAAGTGCGCGAGCACCGCGCCCTTCGGGCGGCCGGTGGTCCCTGACGTGTATAGGATCACCGCGGGCTCTTCCTCTGCGGGATCGGCGGGCGGGGCGTCCGGCGAGCGCGTCTCGAGCAACTCCTCGAAGGCGATCGCTCCGGGCGCTGCGCCGCCGACGCTCAGGCGAACGGAAAGCGCAGGCACATCCGCGGGAGCCGGGAGGCGATCGGCGAGGGCCGCGTCGAACGCGATCGCTTTGGCACCGCACTGATTGAGGATGAAGGTGAGCTCCGGGCGCTGCTCGCGGACGTTGACCGGGACCGCGATCGCGCCGAGCCGCAAGGTGGCGAGCAGGGCGTGCACGAACTCGCGCTCGTTCCCGAGGTACAGCGCGATCCGGTCGCCGCGCGCGAGGCCGAGACGGTGGAAGTGCCCGGCGAGGCGGTCGGCGATGCGATCGAGCCTCGCGTAGTCGAGCCGCTGCGCGCCGTCCACCAGAGCCTCGCGGTCACGGTGGCGCGCGACCGTGTCGGCGAACATCGCGTTGAGGTTCGGTGGCCGGTCCGCGAAGCAGCGCATCGCGCGACCGAAATGGGTTTCGGGACGGATCGGCGGAACGTCGGTCCAATGCATTGCGCCGGGATTGTACTCAGGCTCGGCGCATGAGCCACTCGCTTCGCTATACTCGCCGCACGCATGCCCCCGACGATCTCTTCCTTGCCGGTCGACCAGCTCCTCATCGTCATCGCGGTCCTCGTTGCCGGCCTGCTCATCGGCGTCGTCGTGGCCTGGCTCGTCGCGAGCCGGTCGAGGGCGGACGCGCTGGAGCAGGCGGCGCTCCGCTTCGAGGTCACGCGTGCCCAGCTCACCGAGCGCGCGGGAGCGGCCGACCGCGAGCTCGCCGACGCGCGGGCGCAGCTCGCGGCCGAGAGCGCCAAGCTCGAAGAGAAGCGCGGCTCGCTCACCGAGCTGCACGCGCGCGCCGAGAGCCTCGCGACGGAGCTGCGCCTCGAGCGCGAGGCGACGACCGGGAAGCTCGCCGAGGTCGAGCGCGCCCGCGAGCACCTTTCGCAGGCGTTCAGCGCGCTGTCGGCGGACGCGCTCAAGAGCAACAACCAGGCGTTCATCGACCTCGCGCAGGCGACATTCGGCAAGCTGCAGGAAGCGGCGAAGGGCGAGCTCGAGAAGCGACAGGAGGCGATCGCCGAGCTCGTCAAGCCGGTGCGCGAGTCGCTCGACAAGTTCGACGTGAAGGTGCAAGAGATCGAGAAATCGCGCGTTGGCGCCTATGCCGAGCTCAGCCAGCAGGTGCGCTCGCTCGCCGAGAGCCAGACCCAGCTGCGCAGCGAGACGTCGAACCTGGTGAAAGCGCTGCGCCAGCCGCACGTGCGCGGGCGCTGGGGGGAGATGCAGCTGCGGCGGGTGATCGAGATGGCGGGCATGCTCGAGCATTGCGACTTCCTCGAGCAGGAGACCGCGACGGTCGACGACCGGAGATTGCGCCCGGATGTGATCGTGAAGCTGCCGGGTGGCAAGAACCTCGTCGTCGACGCGAAGGCGCCGCTCAGCGCCTACCTCGATGCGGTCGAGGCCCCCGACGACGACACGCGCCGCGCGTACCTCGCGGACCATGCGCGGCAGCTCCGCGCCCATCTCGTTGCGTTGGGTCGCAAGGCGTATTGGGATCAGTTCCAGCCGTCGCCCGATTTCGTCGTGATGTTCGTCCCGGGGGAGATGTTCTTCAGCGCGGCGCTCGAGCAGGATCCGTCGCTCATCGAATCCGGCCCGGAGCAAGGGGTGATGCTGGCGGGTCCGCTGACGCTGATCGCGCTGCTGAAGGCGGTCGCGTACGGCTGGCGGCAGGAGGCGCTCGCGGAGAACGCGCGCGCGGTGAGCGCGCTCGGCGCCGAGCTGTACACGCGCCTCGCCACGATGGGCGAGCACTTCGCGACGCTGGGACGCAATCTGGAGCGCGCGGTCAGGTCGTACAACGACGCGGTCGGCTCGCTCGAGTCGCGCGTGCTGGTCAGCGCCCGGAAGTTTCGCGATCTCCAGGCAGTGGGCGTCGACGCGCTGCTCGAGTTGCCGGCGCCGATCGACTCGCTGCCGCGCGATGTCCGCGCCGAGGATCTGGCCCCCGCGCCCGGGGTCGAAGCGTCGGATTAGTCTTCTAGGCCAGCCCGTCCATCGCCTGGACGCTCACGAGATCGCCGGGCTTCACGTCGCCGCGCTCGTGCTCGAGCACGATGAAGCAGTTGGCCTCGGACATGGAGCGGAGCACCCCCGAGCCCTGGCTGCCGGTCACGCGCACCGTCCAGTGACCCTCGGGGCCCCGCGCGAGCACGCCGCGCTGGAACTCGGTGCGGCCGGGCTTCTTGCGGAGCGCGCTCGCGCACGGCACGCGCACGACCGGTAGCGCGAAGTCATCGGTGCGCCCGGCGAGCGCGAGCAGCGCGTCGCGCACGAACTCGTAGAACGTCACCATCACCGCGACCGGGTTGCCGGGCAGCCCGAAGAAATACGCGTCGCCGATCCGGCCGAACGCCATCGGCCGTCCCGGGCGCATCGCGATCTTCCAGAACAGCACCTCGCCGATCCGCGCGAGGAGGTCGCGCGTGAAGTCGGCTTCGCCGACCGACACCCCGCCAGAGCTGACGATGGCGTCGGCCGTGGCGGCAGCCTGCTTGAACGCCCGCTCGAGCGCCGCCGGATCGTCGCGCACGACGCCCATGTCGATCACGTCGACGCCCAGGCGCGCGAGCATCCCGTAGATCGTGTAGCGGTTGGAGTCGTAGACCTCGCCCTCCTTGAGCGCCGTGCCGATCGAGGCCAGCTCGTCGCCGGTCGAGAAGAACGCCACGCGGAGCTTGCGCCGCACCGCGACCTCGGCCAGGCCCAGCGAGGCGAGGAGCCCGAGCTCGGCGGGCCGCACCGGGTGGCCGGCACGCAGCACGAGGCGGCCGAGAGCAAGATCCTCGCCGGCGAGCCGGCGGTTCTGGCCGGTCTTCTGCCCCGGCGGCACCACGACGCGCTCGCCTTCGGTGCGCACGATCTCCTGGATCACCACGGTATCGGTTCCCGGAGGCATCACCGCGCCGGTCATCACCCGCACGCATTCGCCCGAGCGGACCTGGCCCTCGAAGACGCGGCCGGCGAACGCGGTGCCGAGCTCGCGCAGGACCGTCTCGCGGTCCGGATCCAGGTCGGCGCCGCGCACCGCCCAGCCGTCCATCGCCGAGTTGTCGTGCGCGGGAACGTTCACCGTCGACACGATGTCCTCGCCGAGCACCCGACCCAGGCTGGCGCGCACCGCGACGCGCTCGTTCGCGGTGATCGGCACAAGAAAGGAGCGGATGACCTCGCACGCCTTGTCGACCGGGAGCGCATCGGGGTCGTAGCCGTCCATGCAGCTCACGATGTGCTTGAGCGAGCTCATGCCCGTTTCTCGAACTCCGCCAGCTCGTCCCGGGTGTTGATGTTGGAGAACGCCTCCGCCTGGTCGTCGAACGGCACCTCGACGACCTGGAGCGCGGCATACCACCCGTCGATCTTGCGCCCGCCGGCCTCGAGGAACCCCGCGAGATGCGTCGACAGCGCCGCACGCACGAGCGCGAACACCGGGTGCGGCTGGTCGCCGGTCTTCGCCACCGCGAGGTCGGCGTGTTGCGCCACGAGCGCCGCGTGCAGGCGCGACACGAGATCGCGCGGCAGGAACGGCGAGTCGCAGGGCGCGGTCACCAGGAACGGGTGGACGTTGACCTTCAGGCCCGCGTGCAGCCCGGCGAGCGGGCCGGCGAAACCGCCGATCTCGTCGCTCACGACGCGGTAGCCGTAGCGCGCGTAGTCGGCCTCGTGCTGGTTGGCGTTGATGACGACCTCGGTGACCTGCGGCTTGAGCCGCTCGAGCACCCACTCGACCATGGGCCGGCCGCGGAGGAGCTGCAGACCCTTGTCGACGCCGCCCATGCGACGGCCCTGGCCGCCCGCGAGGATGAGCCCGGTGAGCCGGACGGGGTCGCGGAGGTCCACTATGCGAGCATCGTCGGCATCGCGGTCTTCACGAACCGATGCTTGCCGGTGAAGAGGAGATAGTGGCGGTTCACCGCCCGCCCAAGCATCGTGAGGCCGACCTTGTCGGCGATCCGCCAGCCCATCTGCGTGAGCCCGGAGCGCGAGACCAGGAACGGGATCCGCATCTGCGCGCACTTGATCACCATCTCCGAGGTGAGCCGCCCGGTGGTGTAGAAGATCTTGTCGGAGCCGTCGACGCCGTCGAGCCACATCTGGCCGGCGATGGCGTCGACCGCGTTGTGGCGGCCGACGTCCTCGACGAACGTGAGGATCTCGCTCGCGCCGTCCGCGTTGGTGGCGAGCGCGCAGCCGTGCACCGCGCCGGCGGTCTTGTAGATCGTCTCGTGCTTGCGAACGAGATCGAGCAGCGCGTACAGCGTCTCCTCAGTGAGCCGCACATCCTCCCGCAGCTTGATCGACTCGATCTCCTCCATGAGGTCGCCGAACACCGTCCCCTGGCCGCACCCCGTGGTGACGGTCCGCTTCTTCATCTTCTCCGTGAGCCCCTTCACGCCCTTGCGCGTCTTGACCACGACCGACTCGGTCTCCCAGTCGACCTGCACGGCCGCGATCTCCTCGATCGAGCGGACGAGGCGCTGGTTGCGGAGGTAACCGATCGCAA
>Ga0209853_1000270_pt1 | contig 14500 bp, 8 predicted proteins | sample GWRWS1_30_40_FD_187224 | JGI IMG/M metagenome (GOLD analysis project Ga0209853, IMG submission 187224) | Riverbed sediment microbial communities from areas with vegetation nearby in Columbia River, Washington, USA - GW-RW S1_30_40 (SPAdes)... | ecosystem: Environmental > Aquatic > Freshwater >...
GCTGATCGGGCATCGAATCTCCTTGCGAGGCCCGAGTGTATCCCCCTCCGCCCGCCCTCGTTCGGGTCGGTCAGCCCCGCGCGATGAAATCGTGGACCGCGACTGCGATCTCGTCCCGCACACGGCGGAACTCCGCCAACCGAGCCGCCTGGTCGCCGGTTGCGGCCGAGGGGTCGTCGAACATCCATCGCTCGACACGTCTGGCCCCCGGAATCCAGGGACATGCCTCGCAGGCCTCTTCGCAGACCGGGATCAGTGCCTCCCATGACTGCCCGATGTACCCCTCCACGGTCTTGCTTGCCTGGTCGCGGATGTCGATCCCGAGCTCGTCCATGACGGCAATCGCCTCGGGTCGAACCGCGGTGGCCTCCATGCCCGCCGAATGTGCCTCGAAGCGGCCTTCTCCCCAGGCGCGGAGCATGGCCTCCGCCATCTGGGAGCGTGCCGAGTTGTGCTGGCACAGGAACAGGATTCGGTGGGGCGCCATCAGTTTTTCAGAGCGTACCGCGATTCAAAGTGCGCTGCTGGGGATAGGGTGTGGACAATTGTCAACGCTCGTTTCCAAAGTCGGGGATAAGCGGATTGCCGTCCCGTATGACCTGCGGCTAACGTTGGACGCGTCCCGAAGGGGCAGCCAACGGTGCCGTCGAGTCACATCAACGGTCTGAGGGCGGTCACTTCGGGACATTTCGTTGTCTGCGGCGCTATCCACTCCTTATGGCACCCAACTCAGGCTCCCGACGCGGGCGGGAAGGTCCCGAACTGACGGTCGCCGGCGTCGCCCAGGCCCGGCATGATGTAGCCCCGCTCATTCAGCTGGCGGTCGACCGCCCCGACATGGATCTCGACGTCGGGGTGCGCCTCGGTCAGCGTCGCAATCCCCTCCGGCGCTGCGATCAGCGAGACCTGCTTGATGCGCGTCGCACCCCAGGCCTTGAGGATGTCGACCGTCGCCGCGCTCGAGCCGCCGGTGGCCAGCATGGGATCCAGGATGAGGCAGACCTGAACGGTGGCCGCGTCGGGCAGCTTGTTGTAGTACTCGACCGGCTTGAGCGTCCGTTCGTCACGGTACAGCCCGATGTGCCAGACCTCGGCCATGGGCATCAGCTCGAGCATGGCCTCCACCATCCCCAGGCCCGCACGCAGTACGGGGACCAGGCCGACCTTGGTTTCCAGACGAGCGCCGGTCATCGGCTCCAGCGGCGTCTCCAGCCGGTAGGGCTCGGTGGTCAGGTCCGCCATGGCCTCGTAGCCCAGCAGCCACGACAGCTCGCGGACCAGCTCGCGGAACACCTTGGGTTCGGTATTCCGCTCCCGCAGGAGCGACAGCTTGTGGGCCACCAGCGGGTGCGTGGAGGCGTGCACGGTGGCAGGGAGTGGCTCGGGCATCGGCGGCGATTCTAGTCCCGCCGGACGTACCGCCGGAGTTGTGGCCGGCGGACTACCGGACAGCGCGTGAGGCTGATACGCTATTCATCCACACGAATCGCGTGCGTGCGCCTCGCGTGCCCGCCCGCCCGCACCGAGAGGTTGTGCACATGGTCTTTGGGAAACGTGACCCGCGGGACGCGCCGCAGGAAGAGTTGATCGGATCGCTGTATTCAGACGTCCCGGGCGAGCCGTCGACGGGCTCTCCGATCGATGCACGTCGGGACGCGAGCGAGGGCATCCTCGACTCTCACGCGCGCTTCAATGGCAAGTTCGTGAGCGACCGTGACCTGCGCATCGACGGCGAGGCGCAGGGCGAGATCGAGTGCCAGGGAACCCTGGTCCTCAGTCCCCAAGCCCGGGTGCGCGCCAGCATCAAGGCCCACAACGTCGTGATCAATGGTGACTACGAGGGCAACGTGGACTCCGGTGGGCGCGTCGAGATCGGCTCGACCGGGAGGGTCAAGGGCGAGGTCAAGACCCAGGTCCTGGTCATCAAGGAAGGCGCCTTCTTCGAGGGGTCGGTCATCATGGCCCGCCAGTCGCCGGCCGAGGGTGCTCCGGGTTCCGGCGCGGGCTCAAGCGCCGAGCGTGGGTCGGCAACGACGAAGTCGGGGAGCGGCGGGGCAGCCTCATCGGCCTCCGCCGGCTCCGCAATCCCTGCCGAATCAGCCGATGCCGACGCCCTGTTCTCCAAGGAGGTCATTGGCGAACCGGCTCGAGCTGGGGCCGGCAGCGCCCGGCAGCCCACCGGTCCCGGCGACGCCGACAAGTAGCCCCGCACTCACCGTCGAGGTCACTCGCGGAGAACGGGTCGAGTCCCGGCATCGCGGGTCCATCGCCGTCGTCAACGCGGACGGCGCGCGCGTCGCCCATCTGGGCGACCCGGACGAGCCAACCTTCCTCCGCTCCTCGGCCAAGCCGTTCCAGCTGGCGCCGTTCGTCGCGTCCGGGCGCTTCGACGCCTACAACTTCCCGGATCCGGTCCAGACCCTGGCCGTCATGGCAGCCAGCCACGCTGGCGAGGACCGCCACGTACGCCTGGTCCAGGGCGCGCTGCGCGCGGGCGGGCTGACCCGATCCGCACTCCAGTGCGGAACGCACACCCCGTTCGATGCGGAGACTGCCCAGCGCCTGGCCCGTGACGGCGAGCCGCCGAACGAGCTGCGCCACAACTGCTCCGGCAAGCACGCCGCCATGGCCCTGCATGCCAAGGCCGGGGGCTGGGACGTCGATACCTACTGGCAGCCCGACCACCCGGTCCAGCAACTGGCTCTGGAGACCGTGGCGGCGGTCTCCGGCGTCCCGGCCCGCCGAATCGGGACCGCGACCGACGGCTGCGGCGTGGTGAGCTTCGCCATACCCCTGCACGCCATCGCGCGCGCTTACGCGCGCCTCGCCAATCCGACCGGCCTGACCGATGCGCCCCTGCGCGAGGCGTTGACCCGGATTCGCGACGCCATGCTGGCCCATCCCGAGCTGGTGTCCGGCGAACGGCGCCAATTCGACACCGACCTGATGCGCGCCGCGCCCGGCCGGCTGGTGGCCAAAGGCGGTGCGGAAGGGCTGCGTTGCGTGGGCGTGCTACCGGGTGGGATGGGCGCGAATGCCCCTGCGGCCGGCGTGGCGGTGAAGATCGAGGATGGCGATGCGGCCCGCCGGGCAGGCGCCGCCACGACCTGCGAGACGCTGCGCCAGATCGGCTTCCTGGGAGAGGTCGAGCTGTCTCAGCTGGCCGCGTATGCCGCTCCGCCGATCCTCGACCTGCCCCGTGGCGAGGTCGTCGGGGAGGTGCGGGTCGCCTTCACGCTGGCCCGCTGACGCCCTGGATGAGCCGACATGACCTCGTCGCGCTGGGCGCCGCGCTGCTCCTCGGCGCCGCCTGCACCGTGACAGTCCAGCCGACCCCGTCGTCGATGAACATGAGTTACGTCGCGCTCGGAGACTCGTACACCATCGGCACGGCACTCTCTGCGACCGACAGCTGGCCCAGCCAGCTGGTAGACCGCCTGGACGGACGCCTGGAGCTGGTCGCCAACCTGGGAGTCAACGGCTACAGCACCGCTGACCTGATCGCCGCCGAGCTGCCAGCCCTCGACGACCTTGATCCGGAGTTCGTCACCATCCAGATCGGCGTCAACGACGTGGTGCGCGGAGTTCCACAATCGGCATACACGGCGAACGTCGAGCTCATCCTGGATGCGCTGCTCGAGCGGCTGACGCCTGCCCGCATCCTGGCCGTGGCCACGCCGGACTACACCCTGACGCCGGCGGGCTCCTCCTTCGGCGACCCGGCCCAGCAGAGCGGGGAGATCGCCCGCTTCAACGAGGTGCTCCGCTCGGCGGCCGAGGCGCGGGGCATCGCCTTCGTGGCGGACATCTACCAGATCTCGCGCCGAGCCGCCTCGGATCCATCGTTTGTGGCTGGCGACGGGCTCCATCCCAGTGGAGCGCAATACGCCCTGTGGGTCGACGCCATCCTGCCAGCGGTCCAGGAGTTGCTCGCCGGGTCGTGATGCTGCGGGGCGCTTCGGCCGGGCCTCCGGGCCCTGTAAGGTCCCCACCCACGCGTCTATAGCGGCGGGCCGGGCGGTACCATCGCGGGACCGATGAGTGCCCAATCCACCACCAGCCCTGACGAGCGGCCGATTCGGGTTCGGATGGCGCCCAGCCCCACCGGACCGCTGCATATCGGTACCGCTCGGACCGGTCTGTACAACTACCTGTTCGCGCGCGCGACCGGCGGGACCTACGTGCTCCGCATCGAGGACACCGACCAGGCCCGCAGTACGCCCGAATTCGAGCACGACATCCTCGACAACCTCCACTGGCTCGGGATCACGTGGGACGAAGGCCCGCAAACGGCAGGCGGCGAGGACATCGGTCCATTCGGACCCTACCGTCAGAGCCTGCGCATGGACCGATATGCCCGCGAGGCGGATCGGCTCCTCGAGAGCCGGGCCGCCTACCGCTGCTGGTGCACGCCCGAGGAGCTGGATGCCGTCCGCCGTGAGCAGGAGGCCAAGCGGGAACCCCCGCGCTACAACGGGCGCTGCCTGCGCCTGACCGATGCCGATCGGGCTGCATTCGAGGCCGAGGGACGCCGCCCGGCCCTCCGCTTCCGTGTCCCGCCGGAGACCATCCGCTTCGACGACCTGATCAGGGGCGAGGTGGAGTTCGACAACGCCCTGCTGGGCGACTTCGTGATCGTGCGGGCCGATGGCGCGCCGCTGTACCACTTCGTGGTGGTGATCGACGACGAGCAGATGGAGATCAGCCACGTGATCCGGGGCGAGGACCACCTCTCCAACACGCCCAAGCACATCGCGCTCATCCGAGCTCTGGGGTATCGCGAGCCGGTCTTTGGGCACATCCCGCTCATCCTGAACCCGGATCGCTCGAAGATGAGCAAGCGGAAGTCGCAGACCGCGATCAGCGACTACCGGGCCGAGGGCTACCTGCCCGAGGCGATGGTCAACTTCCTGGCCTTCTTGGGCTGGTCGCCGGGGACCGAGGAGGAGATCTTCAGCCTGGACGAGCTGGCCGCGCGGTTCGAGATCGGGGAGGTCCACAAAGCGGGAGCGGTCTTCGATCGCGACCGGCTCGACCACCTCAACGGGGTCTACATCCGCTCCCTGACCGATGCGGATCTCGCGTTACGGCTGCGGCCGCTGCTGCCGGAGGCGATCTCGGACGCGACCCTGGCCGGGCTGGTGCTGGTGGTGCGCGAGCGCATGGTGCGACTGACCGATGCCGTTGAGCTATCCGGGTTCCTGGCCGAGCCCGACGAGGTGGTGGCCGGCTGGTGGAGCGTGGACGACCTCGTGCCCAAGGGCCGGGACGCCACCGAGGTGGCCGGCGCGGTGGGGGTCGCACGCGACGCGCTGGTGGCCTGCGGGGAGTGGTCGGCCGAGGTGCTGGAGGCGGCGGCGCGTGGCGCTGCCGATGCGCTGGGCTGGAAGGCCGGCGACTTCTTCCGCCCCCTCCGGCTGGCGGTGACGGGGAAGGCCGTCTCGCCGCCCCTCTTCGGTTCCATGGTCCTGCTGGGCCGCGAACGCACGCTGGCGCGCCTGGATGCCGCGCTGGAGCGGTTGCGGGCCGGGCCTCCGGCATGAAGGCGCCGCCGGCGTGACCGCGACCGTCGCGTGCCCGTCATGCGGAGCCGCGAACCTGCCCGGTTCGCGCTTCTGCTCGTCATGCGCGACCCCGTTCGAGGCGGCTGCTCCCCAGGGCGAGACGCGAAAGACCGTCACCATCCTGTACTGCGACGCCATCTCGTCCACGGCGCTCGGGGAGCGGATCGATCCCGAGTCGCTCCGGTCGCTCATGACCCGCTACTTCGACGTCATGCGCGAGGTGATCGAGTTCCATGGCGGCGTGGTCGAGAAATTCATTGGTGACGCCGTCATGGCCGTGTTCGGGGTGCCCACGGTCCACGAGGATGATGCCCTGCGCGCCTGTCGGGCGGCGGTGGAGATCCGCGAGCGGCTGGCGGGTTTGGATGCCGGGATCAACTCCGAGCGCGGCGCAACCGTGGAGTGGCGGATGGGGATCAACACCGGAGAGGTGGTCGCGGGCGACGGGAGCGCGACGCAGCGGATCGTGACCGGGGACGCGGTGAATGTCGCGGCCCGGATGGAGGGTGCGGCCGCGCCGGGCGAGATCCTGATGGGTGCGGACACGTACGCCCTGGTGCGCTCGGCCGTATCGGCGGAGGCAGTCGAGCCCCTGTCGCTGAAGGGGAAGGCGGAGCCCGTCGCCGCGTGGCGGCTGTTGGGCGTCGTCGACACTGTCGGCCGCCACACTCGCCCGCTCGAGGCACCGCTGGTCGGGCGGCTGCGACCGCTGCGCCTGCTGGACGAGGCGTTCCGCGAGGCGATTGAGGAGCATATCTGCCACCTGTTCACGATCCTGGGCGTTGCCGGAGTCGGAAAGTCACGGCTGGTGGACGAGTTCATCGGCTCGTTGGGCGAGCAGGCGCAGTTGGCGATCGGCCGATGCATCGCGTATGGCCACGGGATCACCTATTGGCCCGTGGCAGAGGCCATCCGGGACGGGGCCGGCATCCGCGAGGAGGACGGAGCGGAGGCTGCCCGTGACCGGCTGAACGACCTCCTGGCCGATGAACCCGAGGCCGCGCGAATCGTCGAAATCGTGGCCGGCATCATCGGCCTGGAGGCTGCCAGCCCGCCGCCCGAGCAAATCTTCTGGGCCATTCGGAAGACGTTCGAGCGTCTCGCCCGGCAGCGTCCGTTGGTGCTCGTGTTCGACGACGTCCAGTGGGGCGAGCCGACGTTCCTGGATCTGGTGGAGCACATCGCCGACTGGACCCGAGACGCCCCGATTCTGCTCATCGTGATGGCCAGATCGGAGCTGATCGAGAAGCGGCCAGCGTGGGGTGGCGGGAAGCGCTGGTCGACGACCGTTCAGCTCGAGCCTCTGTCCGAGGGTGAGAGCGACGAGCTGCTGACCAGCCTGCTCGGGCAGGCGCACCTCCCGCCCGACGTGCGACGTCGGGTGAGCCACGCCGCCGAGGGCAATCCACTGTTCGTGGAGGAGCTGCTCGCCAAGCTCATTGACGACGGCTTCCTGACCAAGGCCGATGGCAGCTGGCTCGCAGCCCGAGATCTCGGAGAGCTGGCCATCCCGCCGACCATTCAGGCTCTGCTGTCGGCCCGGCTGGACGGTCTGGACAGCGAAGAGAGGACCGTCATCGAGCGCGCCTCGGTCGAGGGCAACACGTTCCATCGAGGTGCAGTCATCGAGCTGGCGCCCGAGCCGATCAAGATCCGAGTGCGCGACCGTCTGACGGCCCTCCTGCGTATGGAGCTGGTCCGACCCGACCAGGCCTCGTTCGCGGGTGAGGAGGCCTATCGATTCCGCCATCTGCTCATCCGCGATGCGGCCTATCAGGCCCTCGCCAAGCAGACCCGCTCCGAGCTTCACGAGCGCTTTGCCGACTGGCTCGAACGCATCGCCGCGGAGAGGGTGGTCGAGTACGAAGAAATCGTGGCCTACCACCTGGAGCAGGCATACCGATATCGGGCCGAGCTGGGGCCCCCCGATGCCCTCGCGCGCGAGCTGGCCGTCCGTGCCAGCGGCCTGCTGGCGGCTGCCGGACGTCGAGCCGACCTCCGTGCCGACGCCGCCGCTGCGGCGGACCTGTTGGGTCGGGCCATCGACCTGATGCCGGTAGATGCTCCCGACCGTGGCGTGATCATGGTGTTGCTGGCACGACGTCTGCCGGCCGTCGGCGAGGCGGCTCGCGCAGACGGTCTGCTCGTGGAGGCGGTGGCTGCCGCGACGCAGGCAGGCGACGAGAGGGCGCGCGCGTGGGCCGAACTGGCGTTGATCGAGCTGCGCGGATCCACCCAGTCGGCGTCGACGTCCGAATCGATGCGCGAAGCCGAGCGCCTCCGAGATGTGCTCGCCGGCCTGGGTGATGACGTCGGGGCCAGCCTGGCCGAGCTGGTCGCCACCTGGGCCCTGTACTCGATGGGTCGAGCCGGCGAAGCGTCGACGCGAGCGCGGGATGCTCTCGACCGACCGGGGGGTGTCGGACCCTGGCTGCGCGAGGCGAAGATCCAGATCGGAGCAGCGGCGGTATACGGGCCTACGCCGGCCGACGAGGGGATTCGGCTGATCGGAGACCTGGTCGGCAGCGACTACAGCCCTGGCGCCGACCTGGGGGTCGGTCGGCTGCTTACCATACAGGGCGCCTTCGAAGATGCACGCGAGCGGATCGAGCGAGCCGCGAGAAGTCTGGAGGAGCTCGGCGATCGCTTCTTCCTGACCGAGACGGACGCGGCTCTGGGCCAGGTAGCCCTTCTGTCGGGAGATGCGGCGGCGGCCGTCCGACACTATCGCGAGTCGTACGAGCGGAAGATCGGCCTGGGCGACCGGGGCTATGCCTCAACCACTGCCGTCGGGTTGTCCACCGCCCTCTTGGCGGATGGCGACATAGACGAGGCTTGGCGCTACGCAACCGTCGCTCGCGAAACGTCCGCCAGCGACGACATCTTGTCGCAGGCCGGTGGCCGTGGAGTGCAGGCGCGCGTTCTATCGGCCCGTGGGCGGCACGCGGAGGCAGAGGACGTGGCCCGCGAGGCGGCGGCCATCATGGGGAAGACGGACTACCTTCTCGCGCATGGCGACGCGCTTGTCCACCGGGCCCACGTGCTTCGCGAGTCCGGCAAGCAGGACCAGGCCGTGGCGGCGGGTCGCGAAGCGCTGGCCCTGTATGAGCAGAAGGGCGCGACCTTCTACGTGGCTGAGACGCGGCGCCTGATCGACGAGTGGACTCGGTGATGGCTGAGACAGGGCTCGTCTGCGCCAACTGCGGGACCGAGAACCCGGCCGGCTCCCGGTTCTGCAACGGATGCGCGGCCGCGCTCGAGGCCGCGTCCCTTCCCGCGGCGGAAACCCGCAAGACGGTGACTGTCCTGTATTGCGATGCGATTTCGTCCACCGCTCTCGGGGAGCGGATCGATCCCGAATCCCTGCGGAACCTGATGACTCGCTATTTCGACGTCATGCGCGAGGTCATTGAGTTCCACGGCGGTGTCGTGGAGAAGTTCATCGGCGACGCAGTGATGGCCGTGTTCGGGGTCCCCGTGGTCCACGAGGACGATGCGCTGCGCGCCTGCCGCGCAGCTGTCGAGATCCGTAACCGGCTGGCCGCCCTCGACACCGAGATCCGGGCCGATCGGGGAGCCACGGTCGAATGGCGGATGGGTATCAACACCGGCGAGGTGGTGGCCGGGGACGCCAGCGCGGGCCAGCGCATCGTGACCGGGGATGCCGTGAATGTGGCGGCGCGCCTCGAAGGGGCGGCAGCGCCCGGCGAGATCTTGCTGGGCGCCGAGACGCACGCCCTGGTTCGCAAATCGGTGACCGCCGATCCGATTGAGCCCTTGACCCTCAAGGGGAAGTCCGAGCCAGTTCCCGCATGGCGGCTGGCGGGGGTTACCGATGAGGTCCGGCGCCATACCCGCCCGCTCGAGGCGCCGCTGGTCGGGCGCCGCCGCCCGATGCGCCTCCTGGATGACGCTTTCCGTGAGGCGGTCGAGGAGCGCGTCTGCCACCTGTTCACCATCCTCGGGGTGGCGGGCGTGGGGAAGTCGCGGTTGGTGGACGAGTTCATCGGTTCGGTGGGCGACCAGGCTCAGGTGGCCGCCGGACGATGCCTGGCATACGGCCACGGGATCACCTACTGGCCGGTGGCTGAGGCAATCCGCCACGGAGCCGGAATCGCCGAGGGCGACCCGCCGGAGGCGGCGGTCGCACGCCTGCGCGAGCTGCTGGGCGCCGAGCCGGACGCCGAGCGAGTCGCCGCGATCGTGGGCGGCCTGCTGGGCATCGAGGACAGCCCGCCGGCACCCGACGAAATCTTCTGGGCGATCCGCAAGACGTTCGAAGCGATGGCGCGTAACAGGCCCTTGATCCTGACCTTCGACGACGTCCACTGGGGGGAGCCCACATTCCTCGACTTGGTGGACCACATTGCCGACTGGACCCGCGACGCCCCGATCCTGCTGATCGCCATGGCGCGGGCCGAGCTGCTCGAGAAGCGGCCCACCTGGGGCGGCGGGAAGCGGTGGGTGACTACCATGGCCCTGGAGCCGCTCTCGGACGTCGAAAGCGAGGAGTTGGTCACCAGCTTGCTGGGACGTGCGGAACTGCCCCCCGAGGTGAGGACCCAGATCAGCCATGCGGCGGAGGGAAACCCGCTCTTCGTAGAAGAGCTCCTCGGCAAGCTGATCGACGACGGTTTCCTCGTGACGGCCGGAGATGGGTGGTCATCGACGGGTGACCTGCGCCAGCTGACCATCCCACCCAGCATCCAGGCATTGCTTGCCGCCCGGTTGGATGGCCTCAATGGTGAGGAGCGGACGGTAATCGAGCGCGCCGCCGTGGAGGGCAAGGTCTTCCATCGCGGGGCCGTGACGGAGCTGGCGCCCGAACCGATGCGGGGCCAGGTACGCGATCGGCTGGCGAGCCTGATGCGGATGGAGCTGGTTCGTCCCGACCAGGCATCCTTCGCGGGCGAGGAGGCCTATCGGTTCCGTCACCTGCTCATCCGCGACGCCGCATACCAGGCGCTCGCCAAACAGACCCGATCTGAGCTGCACGAGCGGTTCGCGGCTTGGCTGGAACGCGTCGCGGCTGATCGGCTGGCCGAGTACGAGGAGATCATCGCGTACCACCTCGAGCAGGCGTATCGCTACCGGATCGAGCTGAGCCAGCCCGACGCGCACGCCCGGGAGCTGGCTCTCCGCGCGGGAACGCTTCTGGCGGACGCCGGCGAGCGCGCCGACGCGCGCGCCGATGTCGCAGCCACCGTCGATCTCCTGGGTCGTGCTGTCGAGTTGCTACCGGAGGACTCGCCACGACGACGACGATTGCTCTTCACCCTCGGTAACCGGAGCTATGACGCGGGCGATGCGCCGCGGGCAGAACAGATCCTGACCGATGCTATCGCCGAGTCGGAACGTGCCGGCGACGAGGGAGCGAGCGCGCTGGCCGCGCTTGGTCTGATGGCTGTTCGTTCATCGACTCGGTCGACCGAGCAGGCGGAATCGCTCCGCGATGCGGATCAGTTGGCCGCAATCCTGGCGCGGGTCGGTGACGAGGAAGGTGCGCGCCTAGCCGAGGCCTGGGCCGCATTCCTATTGTTCGCGATGGGCCATGCGGCGGAGGGCGCGCGACGGGCCGGGGCCCTGGTCGAGCTGGGCGACGGGAATGAGATGTGGCAGCGTGAAGCCCGGATGACCAGAGGCGTGTCGCTGGTCTTTGGGCCAACGCCGGCTGAGGAGGTCGTTGCTGAGCTCCGAGCCCAGAAGGAACGCGCCCAAGGATCCCACTGGGCCATGGGCGCCGACCGCGGCATTGGTCGGATGCGGGCGCTCCAGGGGCGGTTCGACGAGGCCCGTGAGCTTAACGCGGGTGTGCAATCCACGTTCGAGGAACTCGGGAACAGACAGCAAGTTGCGTCGTGTCTGGACTTCCAGGGCCAGGTGGAACACCTGACTGGCAACCACGCTGAGGGCGCTCGTCTGATCCGCGAGGGATTTGACGCCATGACCGCGATCGGGGACCAGTCTTTCGCCTCCACCGTCGCGGTTGGGCTTGGGGACGCGTACCTCGATCTCCACGAAGACGACGAGGCGTGGCGTTTTGGGACCATCGCCCGCGGAACCTCTTCGAGCGACGACGTGGTCTCCCAGGCCGGCGGGCGGGCGATCCAGGCGCGGGTCCTGTCGAGGCGCGGCGACCACGACGGAGCCGAGTCGTTGGCGCGGGAGGCGGCGGAGATCATGGCCCACACCGACTACCTCGATCAGCACGCGATGGTGCGCGTTCATCTGGCGCGTGTGCTTCACGAAGCCGGCAAGACGGACGAAGCGGTGGCCGCCGCGCGCGAGGCGGTCGCCCTCTACGATCAGAAAGGCGCGACCTTCTTTGCCGAGCGGACCCAGCGCTTGATTGACGAGTGGACGAGCTGATGGCTGAGGCAGGCCGCGTCTGCGCCAACTGCGGGACACAGAATCCTGCCGAAGCCCGGTTCTGCTTCTCCTGCGGGGCAGCCCTCGAGATCTTGGGACCCGCAGCTGCGGAGACCCGCAAGACCGTGACAGTTCTGTTCTGCGACCTCGTGGGTTCGACCGCGATGGGCGAACAGCTTGATCCGGAGACGTTGCGGAGCCTGCTGAGCCGGTCATTCGATCGGGTCAGCGCGATCGTCGAGAGCCACGGGGGCGTGATCGAGAAGTTCATCGGCGATGCGGCAATGGCCGTGTTCGGCATTCCCCGCGTCCACGAGGACGACGCGTTGCGTGCCGTTCGGGCGGCGGCCGAGATTCGCGACGCGCTGCAGGCCGTGGCTGGCGTGGGGGGCGGCGCCGCGGTGGCATGGCGGACCGGCATCGCCACCGGGGAGGTGGTGGCAGGCGATGCCGGCGCCGGCTCCCGGCTCGTCACTGGTGACGCGGTGAATGTCGCCGCTCGTCTCCAGCAGACCGCTCAACCGGGCGAGATTCTGATCACGGCCGAGACACACCGGCTCGTGCGCGACGCGGTGCAGGTCGAACCGCTGGGAGAGGTGGCGGTCAAGGGTCGCAAGGCACCCATCGACGCCTTCCGACTCCTTGTGGTGGACCGATCCGCCGCCGGGCACGAGCGACGCCTTGACTCGCCGATGGTCGGGCGCGAGCGGCCGCGCCGCCTCCTCGACGAGGTATTTACCGAAGTCCGCGACGACCGAGTCTGCCACCTGTTCACGATCCTGGGCTCGGCCGGCGTGGGCAAGACGCGATTGGTCAACGAGTTCGTCACATCCCTGGGGGACCGCGCTCGCGTTGTGCACGGCCGATGTCTGTCATACGGAGAGGGGATCACGTACTGGCCGGTCTCGGAGATCGTGCGCGGGGCGACGGGCATCGGCCAGACCGCGGGAGGGGATCCGGCGGCTGACCTTGCTCGCATTGCGGAGCTGATGGGCGAGAACGACGACCGTGACCGGATTGCCGAGCGGGTCGGCGAGGCCATCGGTCTGACCCGCGGCGAGCCAGTGCCTGACGAGACCCCTTGGGCCATACGCTCGTTCCTCGAGGGCCTGGCCAGAGACCTGCCATTGGTCGTCGTTCTGGAAGACCTCCAGTGGGGCCAGCCGCTGCTGCTGGACCTGGTCGAGCACATCGCCGATTGGTCTCGCGACGCTCCTATCCTGCTCATCGTCCTGGCTCGCCAGGAGCTGCTCGAATTGCGTCCGGCATGGGGTGGTGGCAAGCGCTCAGCGACGATCATCTCGCTGGAGCCGCTGAACGCCGAGGAAACGGCGCGCCTCATCGACAACCTGCTCGGTGAGGCCGAGCTGCCGGCGACGGTCTTCGACCGGATTCGCTCTGCGGCCGAGGGGAATCCCCTGTTCGTCGAAGAGCTGCTCGAGATGCTGATTGACGACGGGGCGCTGGCGAGGAAGAACGGGAATTGGACGGCTAGCCGGGACCTTGCCAACCTGGCGGTCCCCCCGACCATCCAGGCACTCCTCTCGGCCCGGCTCGATGGTCTAGCCGGGCCGGATCGCGCCGTCCTCGAGCGAGGTGCGGTGGAGGGGACCGTATTCCATCGTGACGCCGTGGCCGCCTTGACTGCGGACGGCCTGCGGGAGTCGATTGGACCGACACTCCTGACCCTGACTCGCCGGGAGTTCGTGGCCCCCGACCGGGCAGAGCTCGCCGGCCGCGAAGCGTTCCGGTTCCGCCACCAGCTCATTCGGGATGCCGCCTACCAGGCGATTGCCAAGCAGAGCCGGGCGGAGCTCCATGAACGCTTTGCAGACTGGCTAGAGAGCGCGCTCGGGGAGAGGCTCAACGAGTACCGACCAATCCTCGCCTATCACCTCGAGCAGGCAGCTCGCTATCGGCGAGAGCTGGATCCGGCAGATCCGACGCTTTCACATCTCGCGCACCGTGCCGCGGCTGAGCTCGCGGCGGCCGGCGAAGGGGCCCTAGACCAAGGGGACTTCCTCGGCAGCGCAAACCTTCTGGGCAGGGCTGTTGCGATGCTCGAGTCGGATGACCCTGACGCCCTGGCCATTCGCCTCATCCTCGGCGAAGCTTTGCCCTACTCGGGCGAGATCCAGGCCATGGACACCTTCCTGCAGGAGACGCGCACGATTGCCGACCGGCTGGGCGACGAACGGTCTGCCGCCATGGCGGAGACCCTTCGACTATACGCCCGCGTCTCGCAGGGAATGGAGCCGATGAGCCTCCTCGAAAAGGAGGCCACCCGACTCCACCAACGGCTCGTCGAATTAGACGACCAGCCGGGCGCCGTCCGCGCAGGGTTGGAGGTCGCCAAGCTGCGGTTTTGGAGTGGGCACGGCCAGAGCGCCCTCGAGGTGGCGCAGGGATTGCTTCCAACGGCTGGCGCGGAGCGAGTGGGGGACGACCTCCGCGCCTGGATCGTGACCTTTGCCTACTGGGGCCCCACGCCTGCGGTAGAAGGGATCAGCCTCGCGCAGCGCCTGGCATCCGAATTTCGCGACGCCCGCCACGGTGCCAACCTGACC
>Ga0209853_1000271_pt1 | contig 14466 bp, 11 predicted proteins | sample GWRWS1_30_40_FD_187224 | JGI IMG/M metagenome (GOLD analysis project Ga0209853, IMG submission 187224) | Riverbed sediment microbial communities from areas with vegetation nearby in Columbia River, Washington, USA - GW-RW S1_30_40 (SPAdes)... | ecosystem: Environmental > Aquatic > Freshwater >...
AGAAGCTGTCAGTTCGCGTTCAGAATCATCCTGAGTGGGAACGTCTGGTGAAGACGAGCAGTCGGGCCCACGCGAGGTACCAGCAGGTTGGCACCCCCGATGCCCGCGGATTCTATCACGGTTTGCTTACCGGATTTGCCGTAGCGATCAAGGCACTTCAGGGAAAGACGGCCTCGCGGTCTGTCCCAGGTGGGAGGCGGTTGAGGCCCTAGATTACAACGATCGTGCCCTCCATCCCCGCGTCCCTGTGTCCAGGCACGGTGCAGATTACCTGATACGTCCCAGGGTTGAGTTCCACCTCAACTTCAGATACTTTGTTCGGCTGGATTAGCCTGGTTTCGTGCTCGGCGCCGTGCTCGGCAACGCCCACAATTTCGAAGTCATGCTCGACGGTGCCCTCGTTGCGCACGACGAACTTCGCCGCCCCGGCTTTGACCTCGATCTGCCTCGGTTCGAACGCAAACTCCTTCGCGACCACGTTAACGACCTGCATGGTATCTTCGTCGGCCATGCGCGGTTTGGGTGATTGTGCCGCCCGTTGGCAACCGGCCGCTGCAATTACAACGCCGGCAATCAAAACAACGAACAGCGTACCTCGATGCATCGCATCCTCCCACCAGGAAGAGGCTAGGCGCCTGCTACTCATCAATACCCATCGGATGCACTCGGGTGCGAGGCGGTTAGACGATAAAGGGGTCCCAGCCGCCATACCGGTTCCGGATGGCCCCTCGGGGGACACTAAGCGCGATCAGGAGCACACCGGCGACCAAGTCATTCACACGCGTGACCGGCGAAGACCCCGCGAGAAGCCAGGGCGTAAGTACGATCCCCAGGCCGAGCAGGACGTTCATGAACCGGGCCGCGCGGCCCACTTCGGCAAAGGCGATGAAGGCGACCGTCACGGCAAGCGCACCGAGCACGCTTTCTACGTCCGCGGCAGTCCCGGTCGTGCCGAGCACAGATGGCGCGGCCAGCAGCCAGGTGCCGATTAGGGCGCTGGCGAGCAGCGTCCACGGAACGTTGGCGCCTCCGAGCATCTCTCTCCAGGAGCTCACCCGCCGGCGCTCCAGACCCATCTCCTCGATCGGGCGGGGGAGGTCTCCCCCCACCCAAAACAGCCGCCACGCCGAGAGCCCGGCGCGCCGGCCGATGATCAAGAACTGCACCGACGCGAGGATCTCGTCCAGTGAGAGAGTGACCATGATCAACATCAGGAGCGCTGATGCGAGGCACAAGGTGCACCAGGCGCCGACCGCTACGGGCTGGAGCATGATCAGCACGACGCTCGTGATGCCGAGCGGCACCACGGCGAAGCCGAATAGCGCCACCATCCAGGGCATCGTACGCCACCGCCGGACATCTCCCATCAACCCGGAGAGGATCTCGATCATGTACGTGTAGGCGCCCAGCCCGGCGTCGGAGATCGGGAACGCGCGCGAGACCTCTGAAGTCAGCACGATCTCTGTTCCTTTGCCGAAAATCGGGTCCCAGGCGGAGGGAATGTGCTCGAGCTGAAACGCCGCCATGTAGCGCGCCATAAAGAAGCTCAACAAGGCAAGCCCGATGATGGGGGCGCGTTGCGGCCATGTGGATGGGTTGTAAATCCATCCGGGCGGAATTTCCTCCCCGGGCATGTCCGTGCGCATCGGGATGATGATCGCGAAACCGATGACCAGTGCTCCGAGCAGGGTGTCGTTCGCGTAGGCCGCAGCGTCCCGTGTCCAAAACGCCAGGGGGGCAAACATCAGCCAGAGCCCGACGAAGGTGTTTGCCCAGGGGGCCCACAGACGGTGTCTTGCACTGAGCGCGCCGAACACGATGATCAGGATGCCGCTCGCGGTATCGCTCCATGCCATTGCCCGGCTGCTGTAGCCGAGGGCCGAGGGGCTCGCGACGAGCCACGCACCCAAGGTTATTACCGCGAGGTGCGTCCAGGGCTCCATCGCCACATGTCGCGCCATCAGCACGCCCATGTCGAGCTCTGTGACCTCAGTCGCTTTCTTGCGCTGTCCCCTCTGGATCCGCTCGGTCTCCTGGAACACCTCGGCCTCGTGTTTCAGCAATGCTTCGGGCAGCTCGCGGACCAGGGCTTGTCGCTCCTGCAGAGGCCGCATCATTTCGACGTGCCCACGCGGGTCGGTCTCCATGAGTTGCTGAGCTTCACTATCGTGTCGACGCTGCTCCTCGAACTCACGCTGGCGCTCGCGCTCGAGGAGCGTCTGCAGGCCGCGGAGCTCTTGCAAGTGCTCGAACCCGGGAGGAAGCTCTTCGGCGCGGTTCGGCGGATGCGTTTTGTGCGCACCATGTTGGGCGTGCGCGCCGACCTTAGCTACTTCGGTGGCTCGATCTTTGCTCGTGACTGCCTCATGATCCATGTGCTCCGTGTGCCCTGCGTGCCCCGTGTCCCGCTCTCTTTGATCGCCTGTCATGACTGCACCGGGGCATCATGGACATGCACGTTACCGCGCATCAGGTCGCGCAACTCGTCCAAAAGCCGCGGGCTGAGTTCGGTTTCCGATGGACCAGGAGGGAACGTCTCCGCAAGCCAGGCCGGCACTTCCAGCTCATTCTCCCGGTACCAGGCCCAGGGATCCGCCTTCAGCGCGGCGACGATCTTCGGCATTGTCTCCCTCAACCGACGCTTCGGTTCCCATCCGACGACCGTGTGCACCCGCGTGATGTCCAGCTCGTAGTGGTCATCCGCGCGGTCGATCATCCAGGGCTTGACGAAGGGCTTCCTGCCCAGGGGCAGATTGTCCTGAAGCCAGGCGCCCACTTTCGCCACCGCCTTGGGAATCCGGATGGTCCTCCAATCCTCGTCGTGGATGAGGCGTCCGAGGAGCAGCTGCATCTCCCCATATCCCGGAGTCTCCGGCTCGCCGGCCACCAGCACCAGCTCGGGCGGGAGTTCTGCCCGGCGCTCCACGAGGCGTGCGTAGAGACTTATGGTGTCGTCAAGATGAACAAGCGCCTGGCCGTGGGCGAGGTTGCCCGGGAAGAAATAGGCGGTCGGGTCGCGCTCGAAGATACGCTGGATCTGGCGGGGGAGCGGCGCGGTGTGACCGAGGTCATCGTAGACGCCGGCCATCCGCAGGAACACCGCCGGGATATCGCCCCGCTCGTCAAGGATGACCTGTTCGGTTCGGACTTTCGATGCCGGATACGGCCAGGTCGGGCGGACGGGCCAGTCTTCATTGATCGGCCGTCCGGGTGTCGTCGGCGCGTGGACCAGCATCGTGCTGGCGAAAATGAATTGTTCCACCCGGAACCGGAGCTCGCGGAGCATTCGCAGCAACCGCGCCGTGCCCTGCACGGTGACCTTCTCATACAAGCGACTCGGCGCTCCGGAGAAATCGTAGTATGCCGCAAAATGGACGACGGACGCCAGACGCTCGCCGTGGAGTTCCCGCACCGCTTCCAGCGCCCGCCGCAGGCTCGGTTCGGAGGTGAGGTCGGTGTACAAGCACTCGGCCGTGGGCGGCGGATGAGAGGGTGCGCGCCGGTCGAATCCAACGACGGCGAATTTCTTGGCGAGTTCCTTCGCCACGGCATACCCGAGGTAGCCGCTGCTCCCAGTGACGAGAATCGTTCCTGCCGGTGTCATCGGCTCGGCACCCGATTTCCACTTTCCCGCGGTGTTTCTGAAACTTGCTCAGAGGATGAAGAGAAACCTCCCTCGCCCGTGTTCGGTCAGTTGCGACGCAGAAGGCGATCTGTTGCCACCAGCGTCACCGGACGGTGTGTGGCGACCAGGGCCGTGGCCACCCCCGAACAGGAGCAGGATGACAAACAGCAGGACCACGGCGAGGGCGATGATCCCAAACACCTTCACCCAAAGTGGTGTGCCGGGGGTGGATTCGCGGTCGCGCCCAACGCCGGTGTCGGGGGGCAGGCCAGCCATGTGCGTGTTCTCCTCTGTCGCGCGTGTGGTGAGTTCGGCCGCCGCGACGAACCCGACGCCCCAGGCAATGGCCGCGAGTGCCCAGACCAGGCCGAGGCTCGAGGTGGCGTCCGGGTACACCACCGAAGCGAGCCCGAGGAGGGCTGGGAGGAGGCCGGCGACCCACGCCGTGAGCCTCCAGCCGTCAGGCCGCAGGCTCGCCAAGAGGCCCACCCCGATGACGGTGAAGCCGAAGGCCGCCATGAAACCGTAGTGGCCCATGCCGGCATGGTCGTCGGGGACGGTTCCCTGCAGCCCGATGTTGGTGGAAGCGAATACGAGCAGCGGCACCGCTGCGATGATGACCAGTGCGAGCATCACCCAGTTGATTCGCGCGACGCTGAACGAACGGAAGAAATCACGCCAAGTCGGGTGAAGAACATTTGCAATGAGCGCTGCCACCCCGACCGTTACCCACGGAGGCTGCAGAACGTTCGTGTTGTCTGTGAGGACAAAGGTCAGCACCAGGGTCAGCACCAGCCCGACCGAAGGGATGAGTGCCATCAACTGACCGGCGACGTTCTTCGACGGCCGCCGGAGCTGGGCGAGCATCCCTACTACGGCCGGCACGAAGATGAACCCGAACGTGAGGTCGTGGGTGCGGTGGTGTGCCTCCGTGAAGTGCGTCATTTGGGCGAATGGCCCAGGGAGGAGGAAGTCGAGCCGCAAGGCCATCAGACCGACCATCAGACCGTTGAGCCCAGCTAGTCCAAGGGTGATCAGCACGGCGAGTGCGAACCCGGGCGAAGCGCGGAGCCAGTGCATGAGCTCGCTCACCCAGCGTGGTCTGCTGGTAGTCGGTTCGCGGTCGCGCCCTACGACGGGCCCCACGCCGGTGTCGTCGCCGGTGTCGGGGTAGGTGGGCGGGTCAGCCATGTGCGTGTCCTCCTCTGTCGCGCCCTTGACTGTCTGAACAGTCAGTATGATACTGAACGTGGCGTTTCGGTTCTTGATTCTATTGGCTGTTGGCCTGCGCCGTCAACAGACAATGTGCGGGTCGTCGTTCGGTAGCAAACCAACAAGTGGAAATTATTCAGGAACTCGGAGGTTGCGCGTGGACAGCAAACGTGGAGACCGGCGCGTGCGCCGCTCGCACCGGATGCTGCACGAGGCGCTGCAGTCTCTGATCCTGGAAAAGGGCTACGACCGGGTCACAGTGCAAGACGTGATTGACCGCGCCGATGTCGGCCGCGCCACGTTCTACGCGCACTTCCGCGACAAGGATGACCTGCTGATGAGCGGTTTGGAGGAAATGCGGCAATCTCTGCAACAGCAGCTGGCCACATTTCCACGAACTCGGGGAGATCGGTCAGGCGACGGGCTCGGGTTCACGCGTGTGTTTTTCGATCATGCCGCGGGCCATCGCAGAGAGTACCGTGCGCTCGTAGGTAGCCGGATCGGCGGTGTCATCCTCACATCCGTGCACAAGGAACTGGCTTCGCTGATGCGGGCGCACCTCGACGAAGCCGTGGCGCGTCGTCGAGTGAAACCGTTGGTGCCGGTCGAGATCATCACTCATTACGTGGTGAGCGCGCTCTTGTCGTTGCTCACGTGGTGGCTCGACAACGACCTTCCATACAGTGCGGAGCAAATGGCGCAGATGTTCGAGCGCCTGACCAGACCCGCGGTCGCTGCCGCACTGGGTGTGAACCCCAGACCGTCCATCCAATCGCGGCGAGGATGAGGGCAGAGATTGCCGCAACGCTCCACCAGAAGCTCTGCCTTCGCCTGGGCGAGCGAGGTCGGCGACCCATCGTGTCTCGTTGGTTAGGACCGCTGGCGACAGATGATTCGAGGGCTCAGGGGCGACTTTGCTCTTCCGCCGCCGCGACGTACACCGCCTCCGCAAGAAATCGCGGGACCTGCGCTTCTGCTTCACCAGCCCGCAGGCGGATGCTCCCGTCTTCCGCAACATCCATGATGTGCACGCGGGTACCGGGAAGCAGGCCTTCGGCCGCAAGATCGTTGAGGATGCGAGGATCCCGATCGCTGACACGGACGATCACCGCGCGCTCACCCGCGTCCAGATCGGCCAGCAGGGGGTATGAACGGTCGTCCAGGATCCCTTCGCGGGAGGGGATGGGATCACCGTGCGGATCGCGGGTCGGCTCCCCCAGCGCGGCCGCAATCTTTTCCTCCAGATCCTCGGAGATGACGTGCTCCAGCCGCTCTGCCTCTTCATGCAGCCGGTCAAGGCGAACGCCCAAGTGCTGTGAAAGGTACAGCTCCAACAACCGGTGGTGACGTATGACCTCTAGGGCAATCTTTTCTCCGCCGTTTGTGAGGACAACACCCCTGTAAGGGGTGTGCTCCACCAGCCTGAGACCGGCCAGCTTCTTGATCATATTTGAGGCGGATGGCGCGGCGACTCCCATCCGTTCAGCGACGGCATTCGTCGTGACGGACTGCTCCTCGCGCTGCAACTTGTAGATAATCTTCAGATAATCCTCAATCGCCTGGGTCAGCATTCACGCCGCCACAAACAGCCCAGTAAGGTACATGATGAGCAGCCCGGCCGCAAAGCCTGCGATTTGGTACCCGAAGGCAGGCGACCGCCCCTCCGCGACCATCAACTTCACCAGCTCGTAGACGACCTGGAAAATGGCGCCGGCGCCGACCGCCAGAAAGAGCGTCGCCAGCACCGGCGAGTAGCTGAGACCGCCGATCCAGGCGCCGGCGATTGTGGGCGCGCCCGCAATGATCCCGAGGAGGACAAGAGTTCCCAGACGGATCCGGTCGCGGGCAATCGGCGCGACGATGGCCAACCCTTCGGTGGTGTTGTGGATGGTAAAGCCGATCACCAGGAAGGTGCCGAGCGCAATCTTCCCCAGGCTGTAGGCCGCTCCGATAGCGAGGCCTTCGCCGAGGTTGTGCAACCCGATGCCGGTCGCGATAAGCAAGGCCAAACCAAAGCGCCGGGTCACCTCGTCGCCTGCCCCTAGCCGCCGGCTTACCCACACTAGTATGAGCACGCTGACCACGACGCCTGTGAGGATGAGGCCAAGACCCTGGTACGCCGGGGGCAACCCCTCCGCTACTTCAAGAGCTTCGTCGAGCGCATCCACACCAAGGAAGAGCAGCAGTCCCGCAGTCAGGCTGAGGAAGAATGCCACCCAACGGCGATCCAGCGCACGGATGAACGGCAGCCACAGCAGCCCCAGGAAGACCGGTATCACGCCCACGTAGATCCCCAGCAGCGTGAAGGTCGCCAAGTAACGTGCGTCCACCCGAGGGCTTTCGGTCGCGACGTCGATCGTGTGCTCAAAGGCCGTGCCCGTGGTCGTGAGCAACTTCAGATGATGCGCCTCTCCTTCAACCCACGGGTAGCCAAGGGTGAGGGTCGCCGTGCCGAGCCGCTTGATCGTCGCCTCGGGCTCCATCGCGAACTGCCAGTAAGCCTCGTCCACGAGGACCTGCGAGACCGTGACCTCCTGCGGGCCGCCGTTGGTCACGTGCACGACGATGCGGCCGGGAGACAGTGTCACCCGGTCGATGGTGAGCTCCTCCACCGGTGGGAACGCCGCCTGAAATACTCCGAGCAACCCGACACGGAGCAATAACACCACTAGGAGAGCGAGGAGGAGCAGTGGGAGTAATCCCCACAGCCACTTAGACCGCGCCATCGTCGGTCACCTCGAACAGCCCCATCCAGCCGAGCTCCGTGAACTCAGTCTGGTGTGCGTGGAACATGAAGCGCCCGTTGAAGGGGAAGCGCAACTCCAGCACGGCGCGCTCCGCCTGACAGAGCATGATCGTGTCAGTGAATTCCGTGGACTGCAGCGACGTGCCGGTGCGGTACACGTGGAAGAAGTTGCCGTGGACGTGGATGGAGTTGATCGGGTCGAACTCTGTGATGTTCACCAGGTAGATGCGCACCAGTTCGTTGCGCTTCACCCGGATCGGGTGTTTGGCGAAGTGGAACGCCACGGTATTGACGGCGTAGACTTCATTCTCCCCGTCGAAGTTCGTGTCGAAGGCGTTCATCGTCATCACGAGCTCTCGCGCCTGTGGCCGGCCCTGCTTCGGATCGATGATGAACATCCCGTACAGCCCCTTGTGGATGTGTCGCTTCAGGGGAGCCGTGTGGCAGTGGTAGAGATGCAGGCCGAACGGGGCCGCCTCGAACTCGTAGGCGAAGCTCTCGCCCGGCATAATGTCGCCGCGTCCGATACCCGGCACGCCGTCCATCTCGGCCTTGTGGAACCCGTGGAAGTGCATCGTGTGCGGATGGTTACTGGCGTTGATCAGCCTGACGCGCACCAGGTCGCCCTCCTGACAGCGAAGGGTGGGACCGGGCACGGTGCCGTTGAACACCCAGGCGGGGAAGAACACCCCCGGCGCGATCTCGATCTCTCGTTCTGAGGCCACAATTGTGTAGTCCCTGATGGTCCGGCCACTGGGGCTTTTTGATACCTTCCCGAGGTCAAACTGGGTGAGGTAGCGCGCGGGGTCAAAACCCATGCGCTTGACGTCCACCTCCCCGACGGTCATGTTGCCCCCGTGAGTCGGCACATGGATGGCGCCCGGGGCTGCTGCCGCCTCTGGGATCTGGCCCACTCGGCCAACTGCGATGGCCCCGAGCATTCCTGCAGCACCCCTAATGATGAAGTTCCGTCGCGAAACCGCGCTCATTTTAGCCTCGCCTAATTTAGCCATGCCTAAATCCTAGATGGGGTTGGGGTTGCAGTCAAGCCCTCAAGCGGGCAGGGGTGCCGCAAACTAGGCAGCTGGGGGCGCAGGGCTCGACGTGGATCGTGATGTCGGTCCCAGGAAGGGCCTGCTCGATATGCTCTTCGAGATGATCGCAGAGTTGGTGGGCCTTGCCGACGGTGAGCGTCCGGTGCAGCACAAGATGAAGATCAATGAACCGCCTCGTCCCGGCTCTCCGCGACCGAAGCGCGTGGTACTCTACGATGTCGCCTCGATGGGCGTCCAGGATCTCCCGAATCGTCGCCTCCTCACGAGGAGGCAACCGCGTGTCCATCAGGCCGCCCAGCATTTGCCGGTAGACCCCCCACCCCATGCGCAGCACGTGTACGGCGACGAGAGCGGCAGCCGCCGCATCCACCCTGGGCTCATGGATGAGCCATGCCAGGCCGACGCCGACCAGGACACCCAACGACGTCAGCACGTCGGCCATCAGGTGACTGGCATCAGCCTCGAGGGCAACAGAGTCCGCCTCGCGTGAGACGCGCAGCAGAAATCGCGCAGTGAGATAGTTGGCAGCCGTCGCCACAGCGAGGACCGCGAGCCCCCAGTCCAGGTTGTGCAGCGGCAGGGGATTGAGGAATCGCCTCGTCGCGGTAATGAAAATCCACACACCGGCCAGGAGGATCAATCCGCCTTCGGTCGCGCCGCTGATGTACTCCGCCTTCCCGTGGCCGTACTGGTGGCCCTCATCCGGAGGGCGCACTGCCACGATCAGACTGATCAGCGCGACGTTGGCCGCAAACACGTTGACGACGGACTCAGCCGCGTCGGACAGCATAGCGACGGACCCGGTTATCGCGTAGGCGCCGAACTTGAACACGAGGATGCCGATACCCGCGGCGACGGAGATGAATGCGGCCCGGACCTGCGGCACGCGGAAGACTCGCTTGGGGGAGACGCTTTCGAGCATCGTCACGAGTCTATCACTGGGATACCCACAAACACGAGGAGTTGCACACCGCGGCGCGAAGGACGGTGCATCATGCGCCGCCTCCTGCTGAGTATCATGACAATCTTCGCGCTGGTCGTCGTCGCCGCCGCCGGGTTTGGCGTGTACAGAGTCCGGCAGCCGTTCCCGCAGGTCCGCGGAGCGCTCGCCGTCGCCGGCCTCCAGGCTCCCGTCGAGGTGATCCGCGACCGGTGGGGGATCCCGCACCTCCTCGCGCGGAACGAGCACGACCTCTTCCTGGCTCAGGGATTCGTGCACGCGCAGGATCGCCTGTGGCAGATGGAGTTCAACCGGCGCATCGCGGCAGGTCGCCTCTCTGAGATCTTCGGCGAGACCACGCTCGAGACGGACCGGTTCTTGCGCACCATCGGGCTGCGCCGCGCTGCTGAAGCGGAGTGGGAAATTCAGGATCCCGATGCCCGCGCGGCCGCCGACGCCTATGCCGAGGGTGTGAACGCCTTTCTCGCGCGGTATCGCGGCCGGCTGCCGATTGAGTTCGGGTTGCTCCGCTTCGCGCCGGAGGCGTGGACGCCGATCGACTCGCTATCCTATGCCAAGTTGATGTCATGGGTGCTCTCGGGCAACTGGGAGTCGGAGATTCTCCGCGCGCATCTGGTCAGCCGCTTCGGGCCGGAGGGAGCGCAGACACTCTTGCCTGCGTATCCCGGAGACCATCCGGTGATCGTCCCGCAGGCGGTGGACTACACACCCTTCCGTTCCCCGGCCGTGCTGCGCGCGCTCGACGTATCGCCGCTCCGCGCCGGCGTCGGGAGCAACAACTGGGTTGTCGCGGGCGCGCGGACGATGACCGGATCTCCTCTTCTCGCAAACGACCCGCACCTAGAAGCAGGGATGCCGTCGATCTGGTACGAGATGCACCTCACCGGCGGGACTATCAACGTCGTGGGCAGCACGTTTCCCGGCACGCCCGGCGTCATCATCGGGCATAACGAGCACATCGCCTGGGGCGTCACCAACGCCGGACCGGACGTGCAAGACCTCTACATCGAGCGCTTTCACCCGGCGGATCCTACGCGCTACCTGTTCAAGGGAACATGGGAGAACGTCACCGTGGTTGAGGAACGGATCGTCGTGAAGGGCCGGCGCGATCCGGTCATGCTCCCGGTCCGGATCACCCGCCACGGGCCCATCCTCAACGGCGTGGTGGACGGGCTGCCGCATTTCGTAGCGCTGCGGTGGACGGCGCTGGAGCGTGGAACGCTTCTGACTTCTTTCTCCCGGCTCATGCGGGCGAAGAACTGGAACGAGTTTCGCGACGCGCTCAGGCTGTGGACGGTGCCGGCACAGAATTTTGTCTTCGCCGACCGCGCGGGCAACATCGGCTACCAGCTCCCCGGGCGCATCCCCATCCGCGCAAAAGGAGACGGGCTGCTTCCTGTGCCGGGATGGACGGGCGAGTACGAATGGACCGGGGAGATCCCGTTCGAGCAGCTGCCGTCGTGGTTCAACCCGGCCCGCGGCTACATCGTCACGGCCAACAACCGTATCGCGCCGGAACGATACCGGTACTTGCTCGCGCACGAATGGGATCCGGGATTCAGAGCGAGCCGGATCGAGGCCGGGCTTATGGCGAAGCCGAAGGTCGGGACGGAAGACGTACAACGGATTCAGATGGACGTGGCGTCGCTGCCGGCGCGCGCCATCGTGCGGGCGTTGAGTACTGTGCGTATCGCGGAGGAACCGGCCGCATCGCTGCTGGCTGAGTTGACCGCGTGGGACGGCGTGCTGAGTCCGGACAGCCGGCCCGCGGCGATCTACGAAGTCTTCCGCGTCACCCTGCCCGCACTCATCTTCAAGGACGTCCTCGGAGCAGACCTGTTCGAGAAGTACATGGGGCGCTCGGACGCATGGACGCTGACTATCATGCGCCTGCTGGGCGAGCCACGATCCCCATGGTGGGGCCCGGACGGCCGGGAAGCGATTGTGGCAAAAGCACTGGCGCAGGCCAACGAGGTGCTGACGCAGCGCCTGGGCTCAGACCGCAGCACATGGGCATGGGGCAGACTCCACGTCATGCGGTTTGAGCATCCCATCGGGCGCGTGCCGGCGCTCGGCTGGATCTTCAATGCTACCGCGCCTGCGACAGGAGGCGACGCGTACACCGTCAATAACGCGGGATTCAGCCCTGAGACGTTCCGGCAGATCGTCGTCGCGTCGTACCGGCAGATCATCGACCTGGGCGATTTTGACCGCTCGGTCAGCATCCACACCACGGGCCAGAGCGGACTGCCGTTCCACCCTCACTACAAGGACTTTGTGCCGATGTGGGCCACCGGGCAGTACCATCCGATGCTGTTCTCCCGCGCCCGGATCCAAGAGGCTGCGAAGAGTACGCTGACACTCACCCCGCGCTGAAAGGGCGCGGCGCTGAACGATCGCCGATATAGGGCCGTCGCCAGAGAATCGATGAAAGCCGCCGGGAATGTCAGCTTCTTCGTGGAGTGGGTTCTCGGGCACACCCTCGCTTTCTACCCAAGCAATATTCTCAGCGCACAGATCGGTAGATACGTGCGTATCGCGATTTGGCCCGGCTTCCCGGACCCGCCAGTACGCGCGGTAGCGATCATCGTCAGTGCCCTCGTGGAAGGGATCTTCTATGGCCTGGCGATCGGAATTATTCAATACATCATCCTCGCCAGGCACGGCGTCAATGTTAAAGGATGGGCCTTTGACAGCGCGGCTGGCTGGGGGGTAGGTCTAATGCTTTCAGCCCTTGCGGGTGTGCCCAAACAACCATTTGTCGCGGGCGCATTTGCCACACTTGGCGAGGTCAGCGGGATCGGTTTGGCGGCAGGGTTGCAGAGCAGGCGTTTGCAAGCCTTTGCACCATCTGCACGACGCTGGTGGCTCACCTATCCAGCCGCCTGGTTGATCGCTGTGATTTTTGCCGGAATTCTTCAAACCATTATCCAGGTGACTGCCGCCAACCGAATTGGTGGTTTGACTGTGCCGCTTATTCTCGCCGGGATTAGCGGCGATTTCGTCTTCGGCATTATTTCGGGCAGATCGCTTATGCGAATCGTCCCTCTTTTGTCAACCGCCCAAAAGAGAAGCTGACCGGACCGCCCAACGTGAAACCTCCGTGCTCTTAGCACATCGCGGGGTTGTGTCGGGGAGGCGAGACCAGGGCGTCATGGGGCAACTAGGTCCCCACCGAGTTGTGTTCGGTGATCCGCATGGACTATGCTGAACAATTGAAGAAATGATGCGACGGCTCCGAAAAGCAGCGGTTCTGGGTTCCGGCGTGATGGGCGGGGCGATTGCCGCGCACCTTGCCAACGCGGGTGTCCCCGTGCTGCTCCTCGACATCGTCCCCGGCGAACTCACGGAGGAGGAGCGACGTCGGGGATTCACCCCCAACGACATGCCGGTGCGCAACCGCATCGCCGCGGCGGGCAAGGAACGCACGCTCCGGGCGAATCCTGCTGCGTTTTTCACGCCCGCCCGGGCGAGCCTGGTCACCGTCGGAAACTTCGAGGACCACCTCAAGGAGATCGCGGACGCCGACTGGGTGATCGAGGCGATCGTCGAAGACCTGGCGATCAAGCAGCAGCTGCTGGAGCGTGTCGAGAGGCACTGGCGCGAGGGCATCGTGGTCAGCACCAACACGTCGGGGCTCCCGGTCGCGCAGATCTCGGGCGGGCGCGGGAGCGCCTTCCGCCGCCACTTCCTCGGCACACACTTCTTCAATCCGCCGCGGTACCTGAAGCTGCTCGAGATCATCCCATTGCCGGAGACCGACCGCGCCGTCGTGGAAACCGCAACCTACTGGGGTGAGCGGCAACTGGGCAAGGGGATCGTCTACGCTCACGACCGGCCCAATTTCATCGCCAATCGCATCGGCAGCTACGGATTTCGCAGGGCCGTCCACCTGATGCTGGACCTCGGCCTCACGATCGAGGACGTGGACGAACTCACGGGCCCGTTGATCGGCCGGCCGCGGAGCGCCACCTTCCGCACCACCGACCTGGTCGGACTCGACACCGCCATTGCCGTCTCAGAGAACTCATACCGCAACCTGTCCGACGATCCGGAGCGCGACGTCTTCATCGTGCCGGATCTCTTTCGCGAGATGGCCCGCCGCGGCTGGCTGGGCGAGAAGAGCGGGAGCGGGTTCTATAAACGGGTTGATGGAGAGATCTACGCGCTCGACCATAGAACGATGGAGTACCGGCCCCGGCAGAAACCCAAACTCAGCAGCATCGAGGCCGCGCGGCTGATCGAGGATCCGGCGAAGCGCCTGCGCCAGATTCTCTCGGCGCCGGATAAGGCCGGCCAGTTTCTCTGGCAGCTGACCAGCAGCATTCTCTCCTACGCGGCGAAACGCGTGCCCGAGATTGCCGATGACGTGGTGAACGTGGACCGCGCGATGAAGTGGGGATTCGCGTGGGACGCCGGGCCATTCGAGACCTGGGACCTGCTGGGCGTTGCAGAGCTCGCCACACGGCTGGAGGGCGAGGGCCGGGAGGTGCCGGACCTGGTCCGCTCCGTGCTCACGCAGGGGGAGGGGCGCTTCTATCGCAAGCGCAACGGCGCGGATGAGTTCTTCGATGTGGCGACCAGGACGTATGCCTCGGTGCCGGAGCGGCCCAACGTCGTGCTGTTGCCGAAGCTCAAAGAGCAGGGACGCACGGTGGCGGCGAATCCGGGCGCCAGCCTGCTGGATCTGGGCGACGGCATTGCGTGCCTGGAGTTCCACTCGAAGATGAACACGCTCGGCGAGGACACGCTGCGGATGATCCACCGCAGCCTCGATGAAGTGCGCAAAGGCTTCGATGGCCTGGTCATCGGCAACCAGGGGCCGGAATTCTCGGCCGGCGCGAACCTGATGTTGATGCTGCTCGAG
>Ga0209853_1000272_pt1 | contig 14322 bp, 11 predicted proteins | sample GWRWS1_30_40_FD_187224 | JGI IMG/M metagenome (GOLD analysis project Ga0209853, IMG submission 187224) | Riverbed sediment microbial communities from areas with vegetation nearby in Columbia River, Washington, USA - GW-RW S1_30_40 (SPAdes)... | ecosystem: Environmental > Aquatic > Freshwater >...
CATCTCGTTTCTTGGCGCCGAGTTTATTTTAAGGATCATGGGCTTTAGCGGAGCCCCTCAGGCGTCGGTCACTAATGTTTATCCTGTTGACGACCCTATACTAGACTGGCGAACTCTACCTAACTCAGAATACAAAGAGGGAGGAGTTCTTTATAAATACAATTCCTCTGGCTTTCGTGATGTAGAACATGCAGTGGTAAAACCTTCTGGTGTGACGCGAATCGTTGTCCTTGGAGATTCCGTTTCAGAAGGACTTGGATTTGAAGCGAAAGATACCTTTTCTTACGTTCTTCAATCAGAACTCGGTGATAAATTTGAAGTGATCAATATCGTAGCTCGGGCACTCAATACTCCACAGGAGATTCATCTGTTTGAGAAAGAAGGGCTTAAATACAAGTCGGATCTCGTGATACTCAACTTTGTTTTGAATGACAGTGATTTCTACTCCAGTCTTGAGAATGCGCGGCGTGCCGAAGCGGAGAACGAATCCAAAATGTTCCTGTTTGGCATCTCGATCAATCCAAAGTTGAAACGGCTCCTTAAATCTTCGGCTGCCGTCTACTTTGTACACCAACGGGTCCATGAGCTTAAATCAAAGCTGATGGGAATGGACGAACAAGACTATTATACAGACCTTTGGAAGAAACAAGAGAACCGTCTCAAGGTCATCAATGCGTTTGACAAGTTAGCTTTACTAAGAAAACAAGACCGCTTCGAAGTCATGATAATCATTTGGCCACTTATCACGGATTACGAGCATTATGGCTTGGCATTCGTGCATAACTGGCTCACCAAGGAAGCTGAAACTCGAGGTTTTATGTCAGTTGACCTCCTGCCAATCTTCTCCAAGTTCCCTTGGGAGGACTTACGGTTAACGACTGACGACAATATTCATCCTAATGGACTTGGACACAAGTTAGCTGTGGCATCCTTTCTTAGCTGGTACCGTTCACTAAAGTAGGCAACTCTTTGGTTTTATTAATGCGGGCTCCTCATCTAACCCCGTCATTTCTGGGTAGACAGTAAGCTATTGATCGATACAGACCTATTCCATAACTTTACATTAAGAGACTCCCGATCCCTACTCAAACTCGTTGGTCATCTGCCCTATGAGTCATGGACAGTTTCTATCGAGAGCTATTAAAGTCTGCCATATTGCTCACGGAGATCTCTGGGCAGGAGCTGAGGTCCAGCTTGTGACACTTCTCAGTTCTCTGGTTCGAATACCGGGTTTTGAGTTTTCGGTTGTTCTCTTAAACGAGGGGAGGCTAGCAAAAGAATTGAGACGCTTGGAAATCAATGTAACGGTCATTCCCGAGCGCAGTTCTAGCTCGGGAAGAATAGTAAGCAAGTTAGTGGGACATCTCCGGAAGAACAGAGCCGATATCATCCATACACATAAATACAAAGACAATATCCTGGGTGCCATTGCAGGAAAGTTAGTGGGAGTACCGTACATAATACGAATGGTTCATGGCTTGTCTGAACCATTCCATGGGACGGAATATGTAAAAATGGCCTTTTACGAAAGGCTCGATGGAATTATGAACAGATGCATGGTGAAAAAGCTTGTCGCTGTTTCCTTAAATATCAAGGCGGTCTTGGATAAGAAGTACGGATCAGACAAGATTGTTCACATTCACAATGGAATAGATCTCGAGAAAGTAGTGGTCAAGAAAGACAAGTGGGAGAAACGAAGGGAGCTTCACGTAGATCAGAATTGCTACCTTATCGGAACTGTTGGCCGGCTGACACCTGTGAAAGGTCATGAAATCTTCCTAGAAGCAGCTAGTCTACTGCTCAAAGAGGGGCGTAATGTCAAGTGTCTTCTTGTTGGGGACGGTCCTTTGAAGGAACGATTGAAAGAACTTGCCATCCAATTAGGAATTGAGAAGAATGTTATTCTTACCGGCCACCAGGATGACGTGTATGATTTCATCAACGTCATGGATGTGTTTGTGCTGCCATCATTACACGAAGGGATCCCTATGGTATTGCTCGAAGCATTGGCTCTAGAACGACCAGTCGTTGCGAGTCGGATAGGAGGGATTCCTGAGGTTATTGAGCACGGGAGAAGTGGACTTTTGGTCACACCAGGGGCAATCAAAGAGTTGGCCCAAACCCTCATCTCCTTATTAGGTGACAAGCACTTAGCCGAGAGTTTGGGGAAAGCAGGTCGTAAGCGTGTGGAGGGATACTTTGACGCAGGACTTATGGCACAAAGCGTCGCGCAAGTTTATCGGACGCTCGTCTTCGAGGGAGGAAGTCGATGAAGGTTGGTGTTGTCGGATGTGGGGAGATTGCTCGTGCACACATCCCTTTTATTCTTGGTGAAACAAGGCACACAATCGTCGGTGTCTGCGATGCCGACACGAAAAGGGCCGACGAGCTAGCGCGAAGATGTGGGGCAGGAAGAGCCTATGACAGGTTGGCCAATCTCCTTGATCAGCAAAAACCTGACGTAGTCCATGTGTTGACACCTCCACAGTCTCATGCTGCTCTTGCAGTGCAGGCGATGGAAGCAGGTTGCCACGTGTTGGTTGAAAAACCTATGTCGCTGTCTCTTGAAGAGGCTGACGCGATGGTCGCCGCCAGCCAAGCTCATAACGTGAAGCTCTGTGTCGATCACAATCAGCTCTTCGACCCAGTTGTCTTAGAGGCGAAGAAGTTGATCGCGGATGGTGTTCTAGGAACTGTGGTTGCGGTTGACAGCCACTATGGGTTCCTGCCGAGCAAGGCGGTTGATCGACGATGGGTTGAGAACCTGCCTGGAGGGTTTTTTCAAAATCTGGCACCCCATCCGCTCTATTTACTACTCGAATTCCTCGGGAATCCACTTGAGATGCATGTCTCTACACTGACAACTGGATCAATTGGTCCAGGGATGCCGGACGAGTTGAGAGTGCTCATGAAAGGAAAACAGGTCATCGGCACCTTGTCCATTTCCCTCCGAATCAAGCCACATGTGAATTATCTCCGTATCTATGGCTCCAATGCCATCTTAAATGTCGATCTCGCGAACATGATGTTGGTTCTGGAGCGACTGAGGCCTCTTCCCAAGGCCGTGGCACGTGGGCTCATGAATGTTGAACAGGGAATACAACTCGTAGCAGGCGCTGCCGGCAACGCCATGAATTTTATATTAGGCCGGTTAAAGCCGTATCAGGGAATTGGCAATCTGATTAAAGAGTTCTACAAAAGTATTGAGAACGATACCGCCCCTCCTGTTACGGGCCAAGCGGGTCGGCGGGTTGTTGAAATAATGCAACAGATTCAAGCGAAAATTCCTGTCTCTCCAAGTCCGCAACCTCGTGTTCACCGTTCCGGGACAATCGGACCTCGGGTATTCGTAACCGGAGCCACTGGCTTTGTCGGAGGCCATCTGGTGAGACGGTTAGTTCAAGAGGGAGCTGAGGTTCGAGCCCTTGTGCGACCAACGAGCCCGATTGGTCGTCTCAAATCATTAGGCATCGACTGTGTAGACGGAGATTTGACCGATGCAAAAGCTCTTCAAAGGAATCTTGATGGATGCGAGATGGTATACCATTGTGCGGCTACGACCAAAGGGTCATGGAGCGAGTATGTTGAGGGCACCATTCAAGGGACTGAGAGGATTCTCGAGGCAAGTAGCGCTGCCGGCGTCAAAACACTCGTCTACATCAGTTCTCTTTCAGTGTATGGAGTGAGTGCATTTAAGGATCATGATATGGTGACTGAAGATTCGCCGTACGAACCACGCTTAGAAGAACGTGGCTATTATACCCACTCCAAAGTTGAAGCAGAAAAGCTCGTGCGGCGCTATGCTAGAGAACGAGGATTGCGGACGACTATTCTTCGGCCTGGAACGATCTATGGTCCAGGTGGCAAAGTGTTTTTCCCCCGTATTGGTTTCAACTTGAAGAACAAGCTGTTTTTTATCATCGGTCACGGGAATCACGAATTGCCCCTTGCCTATATTGAGAATGTCGTCGACGCAATTTGCTTGGCTGGAATCCGGGATGAGGCGACCGGTCAGATTTACAACATTGTTGATGATGAACGACTGACGCAACTCGAGTACGTGAAGAAACTCAAGAAAATGGCAGGAATCGACGCCTACACAGTGCGCGTGCCTTTTGGTTTTCTCTACATGGCTACATCAATGGTGGAGTTAATCGCAGCGTTGGCCGGCAAGAAACGTCTCCCAATTACTCGTTATAAGCTGGCTTGCAATACGAAAGACCTTCGGTATTCCACAGACCGGGCAAAAGACCATTTGCAGTGGAAACCTGTTGTTTCTCTCGAGGAAGGCCTAAGGAGAACATTTGAGTGGTATAGGAGCGGACGCCTGCATCATTGAAAAAGAGTTCTCCAGGACTAAATCCTACCTGACTGTGTTGTCCACTCGCTTGGCATTCATAGCAGTTCCCCCTATAGAGAAATTTAGAATTCTATGTGTGTCGGCTTCGCCAAGGTAAAGGGTATTAGGTGTGCCTAAATGACGACCCTAATTGAGCTGATGTGTGTCGTCCTGCTTTTACCAGTCAGCCTTTTATCTGCTTACCAGTGGGTGCTCGCCGTCATCTCACTCCTTTCATCATCACGCTTTCGGGAAGGAGTGCGTTCAAGTCACCACCTAAAATTTATTGTTCTCATACCGGCTCATAATGAAGAATCTGGGCTGCCAAGTACTATCAATAGTCTTGGGCAGCTCCACTATCCTAAGGAACTCACGCGTGTCGTTGTCGTTGCAGATCGATGTGATGATGCGACGGCCGCTGTGGCACGGAACTCTGATGTTGACTGCCTTGAGCGGCGCAACGGTCAGGGTGGAAAAGGAGCAGCCATTGCTTGGGCTCTTCAAGAGATTAAAGCAGCTGGAATCACTTTTGATGGGTTGGTCATTATAGACGCGGATGCCCTCGCTCATCCCCATCTTCTCGAAGCCTTCAATCAGGGTTTGCTGACTGGGCATCAGGTTCAGCAAGGATATAACTACCTTTCAAATCCTTGGGAAAGCCCTTTCACTCGCATCATCGCTGTCACCAGTGTTCTCAGAAATGGCCTCTTTTATGCGGGAAGAGAACAAGTTGGGCTCTCGTGTATGCTGACGGGAACAGGAATGTGTTTTAGTCGTAAGATCATTGAACAGCATGGATGGACAGCGTTCTCGGTCGGGGAAGATTGGGAATTTTCTACCTCATTGCTGCTGGCAGGGGAAAGGATTCACTTCAATGCATCAGCAATGGTTCTTGCCAAAGAGTCTCATGATTTAAAGGAAGCTTCAAGGCAACGACTGCGATGGGCAAGCGGGCGGTATGCAGTCATTACCAGTAGCGCCTGGCAACTGTTTGTGAACGGAATACAGCGGCGCAGCGTATCCTTAATGGAAGCGGCGGTAACTCTAGTTTCACCAAACTATAGTAGTCAGGCATCGCTGGCTACTCTGGGGCTTATGGGAGGTTGGGTTGTACTAGAGGACCCGTCAGGGGGATTTCTGCTTACTTGGGCGATGGTGCTTATTACATCCCTTGGTATGTATTTCTTTCTGGGAGTGTTGTTGACGGAAGCGCCATGGAGGACACTTGCGGGGATTCCTCTCATTCCAATCTTTCTTGCATGGAGATTGGCCATCGAGGTCCTTGGATTGCTTGGCTATGGGCGGAAGCATTGGGCTCGAACGTCCCGTCCCACAGTGTCTGGGCAAGAAACTGATCACTAGCCTTATATTATGTGCGGCATTGTAGGCATAGTCAGTCAGGACGTCGGGAACATCGATGCTGAGTCTGTGCGCAAGATGTGCAGGCTTATAACCCGTCGCGGTCCTGATGATGAAGGTTATTATTTTGGTGACCATGTAGCATTGGGCATGCGGCGGCTGGCGATTATAGATGTGCAAACCGGTCATCAGCCAGTTCACAATGAGGATAAGTCTGTTTGGGTGGTGTTCAACGGAGAAATTTACAATTATCGGGAACTTCGTCAAGAGCTCGAAACACGCGGCCACACGTTGGCGAGCTGGTCGGATACGGAATGCCTTGTTCATCTCTACGAGGACTTTGGTGATGAATGTGTGTCGCATCTTCGCGGCATGTTTGCCTTCGCACTATGGGATGATCGTCGCAAGAGGCTGCTCCTTGCGAGAGATCGACTCGGAATCAAGCCTCTGTATTACAGCCGGCATCATAGTAATTTGAACTTTGGTTCGGAAATGAAGTGTTTGCTCGCCGTGGATGGATTTGAGCGAGAGACAAACCTTGAAGCCTTGTCGGAGTTTTTTACCTATAAGTATGTCCCAGGGCCGGCGACAATCTATGATGGCATCTACGAGGTTCCACCAGCTCATCTCGGTGTTTGGAGTAACGGGAACTTTCACCTGAGGCGCTACTGGGATCTCAAGCCGAGTCCCGACGTTAATAAGTCAATCGAATACTTTCGTGAAGGCCTTCTCCATCACCTCAAAGAGGCAGTGGACCTGCACCTTGTGAGCGACGTCCCGCTCGGCGCGTTTTTGAGTGGCGGCATTGACTCGAGCGCGATTGTGGCACTCATGGCTCAAGCATGCACTGGGAAGGTGAAAACATTTACGGTGGGTTTCCCGGCAGGACAACTCGGGGTCGACGAACGGCCTTTTGCGAGAATGATTGCAGAGGCGTATGGGACGAATCACTCTGAGTGTTTGTATGAAAACCCACAGGCTCAAATTGAAGGTATTTTGCCCGCCATAATTCGTTCCTTCGATGAGCCATTTGCAGACTCATCTATGATTCCCAACTACCTGGTCTGCGAGGCAGCGCGCAATTGGGTGACCGTGGCTCTCTCCGGGATTGGCGGAGACGAGCTGTTCGCTGGCTATGAACGATACCGAGGTGCGCTCCTTGCCGGCTACTATCAGCGGTTGCCTCGATGGCTGCATCGGGGGGTGATCAAGCGATGTGTTGATGCGGCACCTGAATCTCGCAAGAGCGGGCTGTGGGTAGATCGGTTGAAGCGATTTCTTGATGGTGCAGATCTGCCTTTGGCCGATCGATACCAAAGGTATCTGGCAGCCTATAACGATGAGGACAAGACTCAAGTGTTTAGCAGGGATTTGCTGCTCGAGCTGGAAAAATGTGGCGCGAATGTCACTCAACTTGCAATGCACAAGGTCAAAGCAAACAGCGACGAACTTGATTGGATACTTGCCACAGATATGGCTACGTATCTGCCGGATGATGAGCTAAGAAAAGCGGATAGGTTGAGCATGTGGCATTCACTCGAAGTGCGAGTTCCATTCCTAGACCATAAACTCGTTGAGTTCGTCGCAACCATTCCTTCCTGGTATAAGCTCAGATGGTGGAAAAAGAAGCATATTTTAATCGAAACTATCAGAGGAATCGTCCCGAATGCAGTTCTCACCCGTCGTAAACAGGGATTTTCAATCCCGCTAGCGAATTGGTTGCGTGGACCATTGCAAAACCTTGTGCATTCGTACTTGTCGCGATCTGCACTACGGGATGTGGGACTATTCAACGTTCAAACAGTTGAGAGAATGTTGAATGAGCACGACCGCCGGATCAGAAACCACGAAACCAAGATATGGGTGCTCTTAACCTTCATGTTGTGGAGGGAATTATATATTCGCAATCGCACACTCTGAATTGTTGGACGCGTCGCAATTGAGAATAATCCGAATACCTGTCGGTGCCTTCTGCTTTCAACCCACTCGGCTCGCTGCTACTTGATCAGTGGTATGAAGCCCTCGGAAGCCGCAACATTTCTCATACAAGACTAATGTCCAGCGATCATTATTCTGGCAAGAAACATTATGGCCTTGCGTCTGCTTTTATTGGGGTTGTCATATTAGCAACACCAGTTACCGTGCAGGCTGGGACGGATACCGAAGCGGTACAACAATTTCTTGGCCGCTGGGACATCACTCTCCATGATACTGATGGCCTCAAGGCTTCGTGGATTGAAATTACGCATCACCAGGACAAACTCATCGGCCGGCTTGTGTGGCTTTTTGGAAGCGTTGTAACGGTGCCCGACATGGCAGTGGTGGATGGTGAGCTGATCTTCGAACTTCACTTCATGGGCGACGATCTTCTTTTCAGGGCGCGTCCAGAGAATGGGAAGCTTACGGGCCTAACCCAAGCTAGAGGACACGCGTTCAAATGGACAGGTGAACAATCACCCCCGCTGCTGCCTCAACCTAGACCACAGTGGGATGAGCCTATGCTTTTATTCAACGGCCATGATCTTGAAGGCTGGGTATTGCGGAATGAGAAAGCATCAGAGTGCTGGAGTGCGGTCGAAGGCGTACTTGCAAATCGTATGCCTTGCGTGGACCTTATCAGTAGGCAGACTTTCAAGGACTTTAAGATTCATGTCGAATTTAAACTGATCGAGGGAACAGGCAGCGGTATTTACCTGCGAGGACGATACGAGGTCCAGATCCAAAATGATTTCGGCAAACAGACGGGTGTGCAAAGCATGGGCGCGGTATTCGGTTTTATCGCTCCATCGGCCAATGCAGCGATGCCTGAAGGAGAGTGGCAGTGCTATGACATTACGCTAATCGGTCGCCGAGTAACGGTCGTGCTTAACGGTCAGACGATCATCCATGAACAAGACATTCCTGGCATTACAGGCGGTGCACGGGACAGCCGCGAGGGTGATCCCGGTCCAGTGATGCTGCAAGGAGACCACGGTCGAATGTCTTTTCGGAATATCATCGTTACTCCAGCCAAGGGCTAGCTGCCAGCCGTAGTTGTAAGGATTCATAGATTTTGCGAGGGCAAGCGCGCTTGCTCTCATTCCAGCGTCATTGTCGCTTCTTCTGATTAGATCAAGTAGCGCCCACCTTCTTCCTTTAAGAGCTTTGAAAATCGTACCACGTAAAGAAATGAGTCCTGTGGTGCGGACACAGGGGGAATCCTTTTTGATTGATTCTGCCGGGGATACCTGCAGATTAAAAAGAGTGCTCTACCTGATCAACTTGGATCCATCACTGAAGTTCGGCTCTATGGAAGAACAAATTCTGTTCATTGCTAAGGCATTTCGAGCTCGGGGCAGCCTGTTTTTCCCACTGTTCATCCGCTCCATGAGGGAGAAGGAAAAAGGTGAATATCAATCTGCAGGGCTAGTGGGCGGACATTTGGATTTGACACGCTTTTCGTTGGCTTCTCTGCGCGGTCTTCTGTCTCTCATAACCCGGCACGAGATTGAGGTGGTTCACTGGAATTTCTATCATCCACTTAATGCGTACGTGTGGCTTCTGACGATCCTCAAACCGCAGGTCGCACACTTCCTGACTGACCATAATTCTCGGACTTCGTTTGGCTATCCGCGCATTACGCCCATGATAAGAGGAATCAGAAGGGTTCTTCTTCGACGCTACAGTAGAGTGCTGTGTGTCAGTGATTTCGTCATGCAAGATTTGGAGCGACAAGGGATGTGGTCGAACCTTGGTCGATATCACCATTTCATTAACACCGATCGTTTTAAGCCAGATCAGTGTGTACGGATCACAAAGCGAAGAGAACTTGGCGCAGAAAAGCTCTTTATCCTGCTGGTGGTCGCACATCTGATCCGTGAAAAAGGGGTCGATGTGGCGATCAAAGCCTTGCGCGAACTTCCGCCACACGTTGTTCTGTGGATCATCGGAGGCGGTCCTGAACGTAAGGCTCTGCAAGAGCTGGTTGACCAATTCGGTTTGCAAGACCGAGTGGTCCTTTGGGGTGTTCAGCGGAGCGTCGCGCAGTATATGCAAGCAGCGGACTGCATTATTTGCCCGTCAGTGTGGGCGGAGGCTGCAGGCTTGGTGATTCTTGAGGCCTTAGGGTGTGGACTGCCGGTGATTGCAAGCAAGATTGGCGGAATCCCGGAATTCCTCGAAGAAGGGAAGACCGGCTTTTTGTTTCCTGCCGGAGATTATCTGTCATTGGCAGAAAGGGTAACCCGATTACTCACGATTCCGGAACTGACTCTAACAATTGGACAACAGGCTCGAAGCACCGCTGTGGCTGATTTCTCGGTTGAGAGCCGGCTTAATGAATTGCTGACTGACTATGAGGCAGCTCCAGGGAGGTAGAACCATGAACCACTCGCTTACCACTGAGCTTGAACAGAACGGCATTGTGTTGCTGCCCAATCTTTTGACCCTCGCACAACTCAGAGGAATGCAACAGGCATTCGAAGTCAAGCTGCGACGGATGCGGTGGAACGACTTTGACGGGTATGAGAAGACCGAGTTGTATCGAGAAATGATTCAAGATGTGCTCACGTTGGACCAGGGCTTTGTCGATGTGGCTCTTCACCCTCTTGTCAAGCAAATCCTCCGCGAATACATAGGGGAGCGGTTCCAATTAGTTGAGGCTAAGGGGTGGAGGTCATTGGCGACGAAAGTCGATTTTCATGGATGGCATGGAGACGCATGGTATGATCAGAAACGGGTGTGCGATATCCCCAAAGAAGTAAAACTTGGAGTGTACCTGACTGAGGTAAGGTCCGGGGCCTTCAATTACAGTAAGGGAACGCATCGCAAACAGCACCCGCGACCGGTTCGCAGTAGCGAAGTACAGGATGTCCCTCGATCTCACATTGTCGAGGTCACCGGTCCAGCAGGTTCCGCATTCCTTTTTGACACGTCTGGAATCCATCGTCAGAGCATCCCAATGCTGGAACCACGACAGGCGGTCTTTTTCAATTACCACGACCCTGATGTGCCTCTCCAACAGGAGGATCTCCATTACTACAGATATCACCCGCTTCTCTTGAATTCGGCCTTTCTGGGGAACCTGTCCGAAGAGGATAGACGGATCCTTGGCTTTGGCGACAAGAGGAACTATGTTCATGCCTATGAACGACAGGCAAAGGACACAACTCTGCAAGCGTTCATTAAATTTCTGTTCGACGTTAAACTTCGGTTGAACCAGTTGGACTACTATCAGGGACGACTGTACGCAAAAGCCAAACGGGTCATAGGCGTGGGGCAGGGCTAGGAGCACCACATGAGCCGAGCAATTCAGCGTCAGCTTCTACCATGGGAAGCACAAGAGAACAAAACCCTTCCGTACTACGCCAGCAGGTGTTGGTTACACCATACGTTGGACTCTGCCTGTTGGCCTGTTCCCTCATCGCTCTCATACTTGTGGAGGATACTCTTCCCTCTGCAGGGACCTGGAAGAGCTTAGCAACAGCGCCAACGAAGCGGACAGAAGTCGCTGCGGCTGCAGTGGGGGGAAAAATCTATGTCGTGGGCGGATTCAGCGAGCCGAGCTGGTTGCAGAGCATCGTCAATCGTCTCCTGAACCGCTTCGACCTGGTCGTTACAGACGTTGTGGAGGAGTATGATCCGGCCACTAACCGCTGGACAGGAAAAGCACCATTGCCGATCCCACTCCACCATACAAGCGCAGCAGTAGTGGGAAATCGACTCTATATCATCGGTGGCTTCACCCCATCACTTCCCTACCATAGTAAAAGAGTGTTTGTCTATGATCCCTCGGTGAACTCCTGGTCGGACCGCGCTCCAATGCCCACTCCTCGGGGGGCGCTTGCAACGGCGGAATTCAATGGAAAGCTGTTCGCGATAGGCGGAATGGCGGACAAGGGGAATTCGGCCGCAGTCGAGATGTACGATCCCGTGAAAGATACGTGGAGTTCACGAGCACCGATACCGACGCCTCGGGATCATTTGGCTACCGCGGCTGCGGGCAAGCTCATTTATGCCATTGGGGGGCGTTTGCAAGGAGACTACAGTCAAAATCTCTCGACGGTCGAAGCCTATGATCCGATCACTGACCGGTGGGTGTCAATGACAAGTTTGGCAACACCACGAAGTGGAATTGCAGCAGGAGTCATTCGCGATATCATTTATGTTGTTGGCGGTGAGAACCCCAGCACTACCTACAGCACCAACGAAGCGTATTCCCCAGAAGCCAATCGTTGGCAGGTCATGGCTCCGATGCCATCTGCCCGCCACGGACTCGGTGTCTCTGTTGTCAATGGTCGTCTGTATGTGCTGAGTGGTGGTCCGACGCCTGGCGCTTCCTATACAAACGTCAACGAAATGTTTATCCCACCAGAGAATTCGACATAGTAGCTATCTTTCCGCCGTGTCAGTCCCATGCGATCGCCCTCCTTCTTCCAACCGAAGAAGGCTAACGTAGGGTAAATGTGTGAGATTGGCTGGTCCAAATTTTCAACTACGCAGCAGGGTCTTGCCACCGGCAACACAGACGGCCTAACCTCCTGCATCTTATAGCCCTCTTATGGCGGAAAAACTGGACCCCAAAGAGACCGTCACCATCGCGGACCTTTCTATCTCCAGCATGTGAGAGATTGCTGCAATTGTAGATCTTCTGGAGCGTAAGGGCCTCTGCACCAAGCAAGAAATAGTGTGTTCCCAGAGCCCTATCTCCTGACAGAGATGGAGAACAAGCTCATTGACCAAATACTGAAGCTGTTCAATAACAACGGACTCTCCGCGCATTAGGGAACTAATTGAATATGCTGTGCAAATGGTCGGCACGGTTACTATTATTGGGAGCTTTCATCTGCACCTCGACTTGCCGACCCCCCCAAAATGATGGAGCAATGTATACAGATCCCGCCAGAGCAGGTCCGGATTATGAAATTCAAGGCGAGTACCTCGGACAAGCTCGCCTGGAAAAAGGCGAGCAAACTTGGGGGGCCCAGGTGATCGCATTAGGCAACGGGAAATTCCATCTCGTCCTTTTCCACGGTGGTTTACCGGGGATGGGATGGAAGCGCGGCGATGAGCAATTATTGGGCGATGGACAAATCAGCGATGGCGGCGCCACGTTTCAGATGGATCAATGGAGCGCGACCATCCGAGTTGGCACGCTAACGGTCTTCAATCGTGACATGTCGCCGATCGGGGTGCTCAAGAAGATGGAGCGTAAAAGTCCGACGCTGGGAGCTAAGCCGCCTGCCAGAGCAGTCGTGCTTTTTGAGGGCACAACAGCAGACACGTTCAAAAACGGCAAGATCGTGATGGGAAACCTCTTGGCTGCGGATTGCACCAGCAAGCAAAAATTCGGCGACCACTCGTTGCATGTCGAGTTCCGTATCCCGTTTAAGCCGAATGCGAGGGGCCAAGCTCGCGGCAATAGCGGCGTCTATGTGCAGAGCCGTTACGAAATCCAGGTGCTGGACTCGTTTGGGCTTGAAGGGAAGGATGATGAGTGCGGCGGGATCTATAGCATCGCCGCACCAGTGGTGAACATGTGCCTTCCACCGCTGACTTGGCAGACCTATGACCTCGATTTCACAGCGGCCCGCTATGATAGTGGGGGCAAGAAGATCCAGAATGCACGAATCACAATGCATCACAATGGCGTCATGATCCATGATAACCTGGAATTGAGCCATGGGACGCCGGGTCCTTCTCCCGAAGGGCCAGCGCCAGAAGCCCTTTATCTTCAGGGTCACGGCGACCCGGTGGTGTTCCGCAATATCTGGGCGATCTCCAAGTAGGAAAAGTTCACGAGATGATTGGATCGAGGTCAGCCAGACCCAGTAGAGGTGCAGAAATGCGCGCAGTCCAACACTGCCTCACCAGCCCCCCCGCAACATGCCATGGAGCTCGTCTTACATGGTAGTGCTGACCTGACAAGTGATTGAGCTGCCATGACCGAAATCGCTCCGAATCGCATCCTCGCTGGCTTACGGCGCCACACGCTCGCTATCTTACGCCGCGTCATCCCACAACCTGTCAAGGACGCCTATCGCTGGTTGGTCCCGCGCACCATGACGAGGGCATTCAGCGAGGTGTACCGCGACGACCACTGGCAGGGTGGCTCGGGCCGCGGCTCGACGCCGGAGAACACCACGGAATACCGAGAATTCATCGAGTGCTTCCTCCGCGAGCGCAAGATCCGCAGCGTCGTCGACATCGGTTGCGGCGATTGGGCGTTCTCGCGCCTCGTCGACTGGGGAAATGTGGACTACCTCGGCGTCGATGCGGTACCAGGGGTCATCGAATACAACCGCGCGCGTTTCGGGCCACGCTATCGCTTCATCCAGCTCGACGCATCCCGTGACCCGCTTCCGCCCGCAGATCTAGTCCTCATTAAAGATGTGCTGCAGCACTGGCCGACACCCGCCATCCAAGCGTTCCTTCCGCGTCTCGCGGTGTATCGCTACGTCCTCCTCACCAACGACGCCTGGCCGTCCACTCAGCTCAACAGTGACGTGGCCATGACTGGCTATCGCCCGCTGGACCTGCGTGCGGCACCCTTTCAGCTTCCTGCGACGGAGGTACTGCGCTATCGCACCGACAATGCTCGTGAGGGCTGTTGCAACAGACTAGTGCTCCTTTACTGCCCGTGAAAA
>Ga0209853_1000273_pt1 | contig 14318 bp, 13 predicted proteins | sample GWRWS1_30_40_FD_187224 | JGI IMG/M metagenome (GOLD analysis project Ga0209853, IMG submission 187224) | Riverbed sediment microbial communities from areas with vegetation nearby in Columbia River, Washington, USA - GW-RW S1_30_40 (SPAdes)... | ecosystem: Environmental > Aquatic > Freshwater >...
TGTCCTTGTTGAAACCGTCGTAGTCGAAGGCGTAGCTGATGGCCCGCCGCACATGCACGTCGTTGAGCGGCGGCCGCTGGTTGTTGATCTGGAACATCTTGATCCGCATCGACTCCTGCTCGACGATCTTCACGTTCTGCGCCTCGCGCAGGCGCTTCACCTGGTCGTTGGGCAGGTAGCCGCCCGTCCCCTGGTAGTCGCCCTTGATCATGCCGAGCACGCGCGTGTTGTCTTCCTTGACGGTGCGGAACTCGATCTCGTCGATGTACTTCTGGCCCCACGGCATGAAGTGCCCCGCGAAGCGCTTGGCGATGAAGCCGACGGCGGGGTCGTAGCGCGTGAGCGTGTAGGACCCGGAGCCCGCCTCGTTGCTGGTGAGCCACGCCGCGCCCCAGTCCCCGTCCTTCTCGTGCTTCTTGAGGAGCGCCGCGTTCACCACGTGGACCTCGGGCACGACGGCCACGAAGATCGCGGCGGGCTTGGTGAGCGTGAACTGGACGGTGTGGCGATCGAGCGCCTTCGTCGCGCCGGGCGCGATCATCGTGGACAGGAGCGCCGCCGCGCCCTTCTTCAGGGCGAGGATGCGGTCGGCGCTGTACCGCACGTCCTCCGCGGTGATCTCGGCGCCGTCGTGGAACTTGGCGCCTCGCCGCAGCTTGAAGGTGTACGTTTGGCCGTCCGGGGAGACCGTGTGGCTCTCGGCCAGCCACGGCTCGAGCTTGGGCGGGTTGTCGAGCCAGCGGTAGAGCCCGTCGTACAGGTTGAGGCGCACGGCCACGCGGCCGACGTCGAAGGCCGCGTGCGGGTCCATCGTGTCGTACGGGCTCTCGTTCGCGAACACGAACCGCGTCTGCGCCAGGGCCGGCGCTGACGGGATCGCCGCCAGCATACCGATGACAAGGGCGAGGACCAGATAGGAACGGCCGTGAGTCATGTCGAGCCTCCAGAAATCCTGATGTCGGCGCTTCGGGCGATGTGCCGGGATCATACTGCACGACTTTCGAGACAGGCAAGCGCGTGGCCCGTCTTGACACCCCGAGCGGCCCGCCCATAGAATCCGCCGCGACTCCACCCGCTCGCACGAGAAGAGGAGCCTCCCATGACTCGACGGGTTCTGCTCTCGCTCGCGATCGTTCTGGCGCTCTTCAGGGGCGCGGCCGCCCAACCCAAGGAGGTAGTCATCGGCGTGATCTACCCGTTGTCGGGGCCAGCCGCCCTGACCGGGCTCGAGAACAAGGTGGTGAACGAAATCGCCCGCGACATCGCCAACGGCGAGGTCGATATCCCGCTGCCCTTCTACCAGCGGCTCAAAGGCATGCCCGGCCTCAAGGGCGCGAAGGTCCGATTGATCTTCGCCGATCACCAGGGGAAGCCGGAGGTCGGTCAGGCCGAGGCCGAGCGTCTCATCACGCAGGAGAAGGTGCACGCCACGTACGGGTCGTGGCACTCCTCCGTCACCGCCACCGTGAGCCAGGTGGCGGAGCGCTACGGCATTCCCCACGTCAACGGCCAGTCGTCCTCGCCCGGCCTGACCAAGCGCGGCTTCAAGTGGTTCTTCCGCACCTCCCCTCACGACGAGCACTTCACGCAGACGATGTTCGACTTCTTCCGCGACTTCCAGAAGAAGAAGGGGATCACGCTCAAGACCCTCGGGATCACGTACGAGGACACGTTGTTCGGCGCCGACAGCGGCAAGGTGATGCGCGAGCTGGCCAAGAAGTACAACTACGAGGTCGTCGTCGACATGCAGTACCGCGCGCGGGCGACCTCGCTGCAGGCCGAGGTGCAGCGGCTGAAGGCGGCCAACCCCGACGTCTGGATGCCGACGTCCTACCACACCGACGCCATTCTGTTCGTGCGCCACAGCAAGGAGCTGGACTTCAATCCCAAGATGATCATGGCCCAGAACGCCGGACATCTGGCGCCCGACTTCGTCACCGCGGTCGGTAAGGAGGCCGAGGGCACGATGTCGCGAGCGCCCTTCAACACCGACCTGATCGACAAGCGGCCGGCGGCCAAGGCCGTCGCCGCCGTGTACAAGCAACGCCACGGCAAGGACTTCTACGACAACCCCGCCCGGTCCTTCACGGGCATGATGACGCTCCTCGACGCGATCAACCGGGCCGGCTCGACGGACCCCGAGGCTATCCGCAAGGCGCTCGTCGCCACCAGTATTCCGGGCGACCAGCTGGTCATGACCTGGGACGGCATCAAGTTCGACGAGACGGGCCAGAACATCCACGTGAAGGGCATCATCATCCAGCTCCAGGGCCTCAAGTGGCACACCGTCTACCCGTTCGACGTGGCCACGACGGATGTGCTCTATCCGATCCCGGCGTGGAAGGACCGCAAGTAGCCTGACCGCCGAGATCTTCCTCCAGGCGGCGATCGGGGGCGTGCTCATGGGGTGTGTGTACGCCCTCGTCGCCGCAGGCCTCTCCCTCATCTTCGGGCTGATGGAGCTCGTGAACTTCGCCCACGGCGAGTTCCTGATGCTGGCGATGTACGTGGCCTTTTTCGCGTGGTCGCTGGGCGGGCTCGACCCCGTGATCGCCGCTCCGCTGGCGGCCGCCGCGCTGGGCGCCGTCGGCTGGCTGACCTATCACGGCCTCATCCGCCGTGTCCTGGCCGCCCCGATGCTCGCTCAGATCTTCGCCACGTTCGGCCTGGGCGTCTTCCTGCGCAACGGCGCCCAGTTCGCGTTCGGCGTCGACTTCCTCACCGTGCAGGAGCCGTGGCTGGCTGGCCGGGTGTCGCTCGGCGGGCTGTTCATCGGGCTGCCCCAGGTCGGCGCCAGCCTGGCCGCGCTCGGCGCGTTCGTGGGGCTTCATCTCTTTCTGTCGCGTTCGGAGACCGGGCTGGCGTTGACGGCGACGGCGCAGGACCGCCAGGCCGCCTCGCTCATGGGCATCGACACCGAGCGCATGTTCGCGCTCGGCTGGGTGATCGGCGGGGCCTGCGTCGGCGTGGCCGGCGCGCTGCTCACGATGTTCTTCTATATCTATCCGGATGTCGGGGGACCGTTCGCGCTCCTGGCCTACGTCACCGTGGCCCTCGGCGGCTTCGGCAACGTGGCGGGGACGCTGTTCGCCGGCGTGGTGGTGGGGCTCGTCGAGGCGCTGGCGGGGCTGGTGATCCCGCCCGCGTTCAAGTACTCCGTCGTCTTCGTGCTCTACCTGGTGGTCGTGCTCTGGCGGCCCCAGGGACTCTTCGGACGATTTTGAGGCGGGCGCTCGCAGCCCTCCTGCTCCTGACTGTCCTCGCGTTCCCGCTCGTCTTCACCCGGCCCTTCCCGCGCCACGTCATGATCATGATCTTCCTGTACGGGGCGCTGGCCACGGCCTGGAACATCCTGGCCGGCTATTGCGGCCAGATCTCGCTCGGCCACGCCGTCTACTTCGGCCTCGGCGCCTACACGTCCACGCTTCTGGTGCGGGAGGCGGCGCTCACGCCCTGGCTCGGCATGCTGGCCGGCGCAGCGCTGGCGGTCGGCATCTCGCAGGCGATCGGCTATCCGGTCTTCCGGCTGCGCGGGCACTACTTCGCGATCGCGACGATCGGGTTCGGCGAGATCGTGCAGACGACCGTCCTCAACTGGGACGGGATCGGTGGCGCCCGCGGCCTGTTCGTTCCGATCAAGCGGCCCGACAGCCTGCTCAACTTCCAGTTCCACGAGTCGAAGGCGGTCTATTACTACATCGCGCTGGGGTTGCTGGCCCTGGCCCTGGTGGTGACGCGGTGGATCGAACGCTCGCGTCGCGGCTACTACTTCCGGGCCATCCGGGAAGATCAGGACGCGGCGGCCAGCCTGGGCGTGCCGGTGGCCCGCGAGAAGCACGCTGCGATGGCGGTGTCAGCGGCGCTGACCGCGCTCGGCGGCACCTTCTGGGCCCAGTACGTGCTCTTCATCGACCCGGAGTCGGTCTTCCCGCTGTCGCTCTCGATCCTCATCTGCCTCGTCGCGGTCATGGGGGGCGTCGGCAGCCTGTGGGGCCCGCTGCTCGGGGCCGCGGTCCTGGTGCCGCTCTCCGAGGGCACGCGCGTGCTGCTCGGGGGGACGGGCAAGGCGCTCGACCTCGTCATCTACGGCGCGCTCATCATGGTGATCGCGGTGTTCCAGCCGGCCGGGTTGATGGGGCTGGTGCGACACCTCGGGCGCCGGCGCCCGCTCGCCGCGAGCGCCGGCGCCCGCCGGGAATCGGCCGCGTGAGCCCGAGCCTCCTGCAGGTCTCGGGGCTCACCAAGCGCTTCGGCGGCATCATCGCCAACCACGAGATTTCCTTCGCGGTGCGCCCGGGCGAGCTGGTTGGCGTCATCGGACCCAACGGGGCCGGCAAATCCACGCTGTTCGACCTGATCACCGGCTTCACCCGACCGGACACCGGACGCGTGAGCCTCGACGGACGCGACGCCACGGGGTTGCGCCCGGACCAGATTTGCCGGCTCGGGGTAGGCCGAACGTTTCAGAAGCTGCGCCCCTTCCGGGAGATGACCGCGCTCGAGAACGTGATGATCGGCGCGTTCCTGAACACGGCGGACGTCGCCGAGGCTCGCCAGGCCGCGCTGGCCGCGCTGACCAGCGTCGGCCTCGGCGACCGCGCGGCCGCGCACGCCCGCGGCCTCTCCACCGGCCAGCGCAAACGCCTCGAGCTGGCGCGTGCGCTGGCCACCCGGCCGCGGCTGCTCCTGCTCGACGAGGTGACGGGCGGCGTCGACCCGGGCGCGATCCCGGGGCTCGTGGCCCTCGTGCGCGACCTGCACGCCCGCGGGCTCGCCTTGATCGTCATCGAGCACAACATGCGCGTGATCATGGACATCGCCCAGCGCGTACTGGCGCTGCACCTCGGCGAGGTCATCGCCGACGCGCCGCCAGCGGAGGTCGTGCGCGACCAGCGGGTGATCGACGCCTACCTCGGGGAGGCGTGGCGCTGATGCTGGAGGCGCGCGGGCTCGACGTCCTGCTCGACGACTACCAGGTCCTCTGGAGCGCTCGGGTCAGCGTCGGCGAGGGCGAGATCGTCGCGCTGCTGGGGCCGAACGGCGCCGGCAAGTCGACGCTCATGAACACGATCTCGGGACTCCTGCGCCCGCGGGCCGGGCAGGTGGAGCTCGCCGGCCGTTCGATCGCCGGCTTCCCCGCTCACCGCATCGTGCGCGAGGGCGTGAGCCACGTGCTCGAGCGGCGCCGCCTGTTTCCCTACCTCACCGTGCGCCAGAACGTCCTGCTCGGCGCCTACAATCCTGCCGCGCACGCCGGCCGCGACGCCCAGCTCCGGCACGTCACGGAGCTGTTCCCGCTCATCGAGTCGCGGGCCGACCAGCTCGCGCACACGCTCTCCGGCGGCGAGCAGCAAATGGTAGCGATCGCCCGCGGCCTCATGGCCCGGCCCCGGCTGCTGATGATCGACGAGCCGTTCCTCGGCCTGGCGCCCCGCATCGTGGACCAGATCTCGGAGATCATGGTTCGCATCAACCGGGAGGGCGTGGCCATCCTCTTCATCGAGCAGCACGTCGAGCGCGCCCTCGCCCTCGCCCACCGCGGCTTCGTGCTGGAGTCGGGCCACACCGTGCTGGAGGGTCGTTCGGCCGAGCTGCTGCGGTCACCCGAGGTCCGCAAGGTGTTCCTGGGCGGCTGATCCATCGCTCAGCGGCAGAGACGGTACGTCGCGTAGGCGATGGCCCGCGCCGCGGTGACGAGGTCCGCGAGCTGCACGCGCTCGTCCGGAGTCGGCCATTCCTTGTAGGTGCGGATGTCGCCCGCTCCGTATTGCAGCGACGGGATGCCGGCGGCGGCGATGATGTTGCCGTCGCCCACGTTGCCGAGCCGGCCCCAGCCGCCCACGACCGCGTCCCGGCCCGATGCCAGACGATGCCCTTCGGCCAGCGCCGTCACCAGCGGATGGTCGCGGGCGATCTCCATCGGATCCTGGCACCAGCCCTCCTCGGTGCCCGGGGCTGGCACGATGATCTCGTAGTCGAGCGCCGGGCAATCTTTCTTGATCGACGCGAGCAGCCGATGCAGATCCGCCCGCACGCCGTCGACGGTCTGGCCCGGCACCGTGCGGATCTGAAAGATCAGCTCGGACTCGCGGCTCGACATGCCGGTGTAGTTGGGCTGGTAGTAGTGCTCCTTGTGGATCGTGTCGAACGTATGCGTGGGGAAGCCGGGTAGATCCGGATGCGGCCGGAACGTCAGCCAGCCGCCCGGTGGGACGGGATCGAGGCTGGGTCCGATGCGCTCGATGATCCGACACTGCTGCTCGATCGGGTTCATGTAGGCGGCCCGGGCCTCGGCGCTGTACCGGAAGAAGAGCTCCGGGCTGCGCGTGCGAATGCGCGCCATGACGATGCCCACGCACACGGTGGCGATGGTCAGGGCGGAGTGCTCCATGTTGATGGCCATGTCCGCCCGCACGCCGTGCTTCAGGAGCGCGCGCGTGCCGGCGCCGCCGAGCTTGTGGGCCACCACCGGGCACACGAGGACGTCGCCGCGCAGCCGCACGCCCGCCCTGACAATGGCCTCCACGCCGCAGATGGCGGCGACGACGCCGCCCTTGTCGTCGTGGGCTCCCATCCCCCAGATCCAGCCGTCCTCGAACTTGGCCCCGTAGGGATCGACGGTCCAGCCGCTCATCTCCACGCCCGGGTCCATGTGTCCGTTGAGCATGAGGCTCGGGCCGCCGCCCGTGCCCCGCAGCCGCCCGATGGGTTGGCGCGTGCGCTTGCCCGGCTTGGCGGGGTGACTGACGTCCATCATCTCGACATCGAGGCCCGCGTCCGACATGTAGCTGGCCAGGAGATCCGCCAGCTTCCCCTCTTCGAACGTGGTGCTGGGAATGCGGATCGCCGATTGCTCGAGCGCGAGAACCTGCCGGTCGCTGATCCGGTCGGCGATGCTCGCCCATGCGCGATCGACAGTCATGGTCCGCCTCCACTTCTCGCCACGAGGTGCGCGACGCGCGTGCCGCCGCGCCGGGCATCATAGCACTCCGGCCAGACGCGACCGGTGCGCGGCCGGCCTCGCGGGGACGTCCGGTCAACGTGCTGGCGTCAAGGTCCTGACACGGAGGGGGCCCGATTTGAATTGGATCGCGGGGCGTAGGCCCACGCGTGTGTCTGACGTAGCCGCGCGATCTCCCCTACGAGCGGTTTGAGATCGGCCAATTGCTGCTCCTGAGCTGATCCCGTAGACGTTATCAGGGTCACGACAGAAATCGTTTGACAGGCCATTGGCCGCGCTGTATCCGGGAGCCGGCGAACCGATCCATCGAGAAGGGGCGTTTATGTCTCTTTCGCTCCTCTGAACCGCGTCCAGGCGTGATGGGAGTCACCTTTTGGGGGAGGAGAAGCCATGCAACGGCCGAGATCTCTGCTCGTAGGCGTGGGAAGCTTGGCGCTCGGAGTTCTTTTCCTGTCGATCGCGGGCACGAGCGCCCAACAGGCGCCGCAGTACCCGCTGGACGACAAGCTGGCGCGCGAGCCGGCGCCGTGGACGGTGCCGGGCAAGTGGGGCAAGCGCGGCAATTGGGGTCGATGGGGTGAGCAGGACAAGCGGGGGATGCTCAACGTCATCACGCCCGAGATGATCGTACAGGCCGCCGGGTTGGTGAAGACAGGGAAGGCCTATGCCCTCGGCGAGGAGCTCCACGGCGACGTCGCCCGCGTGGTGCGGCCGGCGCGTTTCGGCGTCCAGGTCATTCAGGAGCTCGATGGGTACGATCGGGTGGCCGCGACGTCGGGCAACTTCGACCCGAAGCGCTATCAGGGCGCGGCCAGTTTCACTGTCATGCACAACCACACCGGTTCCCATCTCGACACGTTCGCGCACATCTACCGGGAGAACTCCCTGTTCAACAACATGCCGCCACCCAAACCGGCTGGGACGGAGCACGGCGATGCAGCGAGCGTGAAGTTCATGGTCGGCCGCGGCGTGTTGCTCGACGTCGCGAAATACAAGAAGAGCGATCCCCTTCCCGTCGACTACTGGATCACGCTGGAGGACCTTCAGAACACCGCGAAGTCACAGAACGTCGAGTTTCGAAAGGGCGACGTCCTGCTGGTCCGGACGGGTTGGCGCAAGACGTGGGACGAGCCAGATGCCGCCGGGCGTCTCGATGCTGCGCACACGAAGTGGCACCAGCCCCAGCCCGGAGTGGGCCCCGATAGCCTGAAGTTCTTTAACGACATGGACATCGTGGCTCTCGGCTCCGACACCGCGGCGGTGGAGTGGGGATTCCCGCCGGATCCGAAGTATCAGCGAAAGGCCTTCGGCTTTCTGGCGCTACCGATTCACACCGATTTCCTCTGGAACCGCGGCGCCTACATCATGGAGATCCTCAACCTCGACGAGCTGGCCAAGGACCAGGCGTACGAGTTCCTCTTCGTCCTCGGTCCGCTGCTGCTGCGAGGTGGGATCGGCGTGCCGATCAACCCCATCGCCATCCGGTAAACCGATGATCGCGGGCGGGGCGTCCAGCGCGGCGCCCCGCCCGCATCGACGACTGATGACAGAGGTGCCGGCGGCTGTCACCCTGCACGGGGTGAAGAAGGCGTTCCCGCTGGGGAATGGCCGCACGCTCGACGCGCTCAACATCGAGCACTGGGCGGTTTCGGCCGGGAGCTGCACGGTCCTGACGGGCCCGAGCGGCTCCGGCAAGACAACGCTCCTCAATCTCATTGCCGGCGTGTCGCTGCCGACTGCGGGAACGATCGCCGTCCACGACACGGATATTTCCGCCTTGCCCGAGCCGCGCCGCGACCGCTTCCGGGCGCAGCACATCGGCTACGTCTTCCAGACATTCAACTTGCTCTCGGCCTTCACCGCCCTCGAGAACGTGATGCTCTCCATGATGTTCGCCGACGCGATCCCGAAGCCCGAGCATCGCCGGCGAGCCGGCGAGATCCTAGCGCGCCTGGGTCTGGGCGCGCGGCTGTCGCACAAGCCTCACCAGCTCTCTCGAGGCGAGCAGCAGCGGATCGCGATCGCACGCGCGCTGGCCAACCACCCCCCGTTGATCCTCGCGGACGAGCCGTGTGCCAGCTTGGATGCCAGCACAGCCCGCGAAGTGCTCGACGAGCTCCTGAGCGTCTGCCGCGATGCCGGCACTACCCTGCTCGTCGTTTCGCACGAGACTGCCGTGCTGGCGGCAGGCGATCAGGTCATCGACATCACGCAGATCAATCGCCCGGAGTACCGCGTGCGCGCCGTGGAGCGGGTGTGACGATTCTCACGGTCGCCCTGAAATACCTGCGGGGACGATTCGTCGCGAGCGCGTTGACATCCCTGTCTGTCGCACTCGGTGTCAGCCTGGTCGTCGCCAGCGTGCTCCTCAGTCGAGGCATCCGGCAGGGGTTCATCGAGGGGACGACCGACTACAGCCTGCTCGTCGGCGCCAAGGGCAGCCCGACACAGCTCGTCCTGAACGTCGTCTTCCGGATGGACGTGCCCACGCCGAACATCTCTTACATCACCTATCGTGAGCTACGGGACGACCCTCGCGTCGAGGTCGCCGTGCCCGTCGCGATGGGAGACGCATATCAGGGCTACCGCTACGTGGCGACGACGGGCGGGTACTTCGCGGCCTTCCCGTGGCGTCGGAAGACCTTCGCGATCTCAGAAGGACGGTTCTTCCGCGACGATCCGCCCGAGCAGCCGGCGTACGAGGCCGTGCTGGGCGCCGACGCCGCGCGCCGAACGGGCTTGCGGGTTGGTGATCGGTTCCACGAGGGAGAGGAGATGGCCGAGTATCCGATGACGGTGGTCGGGATACTCCGCTCGACGAACAGCGCCGACGATCGCGCGATTTTCTTCTCGCTGGCGAGCTACTGGGAGATGAACGAAGTCTCCCGGAAGATGAAGGTCAAGCCGCTCACCGCCCTGCTGGTGCGGCCCAAGCGCATGTCCGATCTGGCCGGCCTGCACCGAGGGTTCAACGTCGCCGCGGAGACCCAAGCGGTCTTCCCCAGCGCGGTCCTGCTCAACATCTTCAATGTCCTCAGTCTGGTGGACGAGGTCGTTGCCATCATCCTGGCGTTCGTCGTCCTCCTCGTGCTGCTCTACCTGTTCGTCTCGATGTACAGCGCCACCCTGCAGCGCAAGCGCGAGATCGCGACCATGCGCGCGCTCGGCGCCCGGGGGGCGACCATCTTGGGCATTGTCTTGCTGGAGTCCTGCGCGTTGGCAGTCATCGGCGGCGCGCTCGGGATCGCCGGCGGACACGGCGTGGCGTATCTCGGCGCGTCTATACTCGCCGGCCGCGGCGGACCGGTCGCGAATCTCTTCGTCGTCGGCGCGCTGGAGCCTGTGGTCTTCGGCAGCGTTGTCGCTTTGGGCGCGCTCGCCGGGCTGCTGCCGGCCGTGCTCGCGTATCGCACCGAGGTGGCGGAGAATCTTGCGCCACTGTCTTAGAGTCTGGGCGTTCGAGCGAGTTCGCGCGACGGTGGCGGCGAGCTTGTGTCTGGCGTGCGCGACTTTCGGTCTGACGGCGTACAGTCAGTTAGCCTACGGAGAAGAGGCTCCACGCCTGACGTTTGCGCAGCTAGTAGATTCGATCAGGGCGAACTTCGAAGTGACCCAGACGATGAAGTCCTATAACGGGAAGGAAGTTGAGATCCACGGCTTCATCATTCCCGCCGGGCCCCCCGACCTCTCGTTCTTCCTGCTGAGTCGCGTTTCCGCGATGGGCAACTACTGCTGCGAGGTGCCGGTCGGGCAGGACGAGACCGTCTACGTGTACGCGCCGAAAGGGGCGAAGATCCTCTACGATCCGCTTCGGGTTTACAAGGTCCGCGGCGCCTTCGAGGCCGGCCCGCACACCGACCCCATCTACGGCGTCAGCCTCTTCCGGCTCCGCAACGCGCGGGTAGAAGAGGCTATAGGCGCGAAGATCTTCAAGCCAGGAGACCCGCCCGCGCCCACCCCGAACAAATAGCCCAATAGGGCGATGTCCTGGCCGACCTCGAGGTGCTGGTCTCTTTGGACGGTCGTTGCAGCCGCGGAACTTGCGCTGGTGGTCCCAACGGGATTCGAAACCTTCGGTAACTCGACAAATCTGTGGAATCGTGCGGGTCGCTTATGCATCCACCGAAGCCCCCTTGATCTTGGGCATCTGGACGCGTCCTGGGATCCTGATTGTTATGAGGGGGAATCCAGCGGGCGAGGACGATGTTCGTAGCCGTTCACACCCACGTTCAGCGTGCTGCTCGGACCTGGCCTTCAGCACTACGCAGCCTACTGCTCGCTACGGGCTTGCGCGGGCTGGCGCCCCCGCTGATTGTTGGCCGTCCTGCTGGCTGACTCCTTCGGTCGGGGGAGCGGCGCGTGGCGGAGAAACTCGCGGCCCGGATGAGCGCGCCGGCAATACACCACGAGCTCCTCGACGAAGTGCTCCGCGTATCGCGCTAGACACCGCTGGGGGTCCCACCCGATCGTCAACCATCTCCCGATGGCGCTACCGCGCTGGGTCAGCGGTGCACCACGGACGCGCCCGTCTCGAATTGCCACCGTGGAGGGAACCACTGCAATGCCGTGACCCTCTGCGGCCAACGCGACGATGGTGTGAGGAGCGCGACTTTCCAGAAGAACGCGCGGTCGAATGTGCGCGACGTTGCACGCCGCGTCCCACCACTCACGGCCTACGAACGTCCGGTCCATCAGGAGCACTGGCTCCTCAGCTAATTCCCCAACATCGATCCCGCGACGGTGACCGAGCCGGTGGCTCTTCGATGTCACTGCTACCGCATAGACGGGGAAAAGGGGCTGCTGCAGAAAGTTGTCATCGATGACCACTGTCAGCATCAGCTGAATGTCGCCATTGCGGAGACGGGTCGGCAGGCGATTGCCACCGTCTTCGACCAGCTGGACCTCGATCCCGGGGTGACGGCGCCGGTATGCGCCGAGGAATGACGCAAGCGTGTTCTCTATGACCTGCGGCGTGGCCCCCACACGAAGAATCCCCTTCTCGCCCTTCTCCAGCGCGCGCGCCCGTTCAGTAAGCGAGTCGGCCTCCGCCAACAGGTGGCGGCTACGCCACAGCAGATCTTCGCCTTCTGATGTCAGGTGTACACGACGGCCGATGCGATCAAAGAGCATCACCCGCAGATCAGCCTCCAGGGCGTGGATTTGTCGGGAGGCGGCGGATTGGCTGAGGTTCAACTTGGCCGACGCCCGGGCGAACCCGCCTGCGTCGGCGACAGAAACGAATGTCCGTAGGTGACGGAGGTTCATGGGATCGATACCACTATTGCAACGGTCATAAGACCATAATTGCAATGGACACATCAAGGGGGCGCTGGCTACCGTTACCGGTAGCGATTGAGCTGTCGGGGTGGATCGCGATGGTTTGGAGCGGTCGTGAACAGACATGGTCGCCGATAGCAAGGGCTCGCGCTCAGCGCGAGCATTTTCTCTGGGTTCGGTTCGGTATCACGCACGCGGTCGCTATCACTCACGACACTTGCGGAGTCACGTCAATCGGGAGGCACCCATGAAGCGAATGGCGTTTGGCTTGGTCCTGACCCTGGCCGTTGGAATCGCCGTGGGGACCATTGGGAACCAGATCCTGATGGCGCAGTCGCCGCCGGTCACGCGGACGCTCCTGCAACAGAAGGACCTGGAGGGAGCTGAGGGGCGAGAGCTCATCATGTATCGCGCAGATTTCATTCCTGGTGGTGTTCTGGGGAGACACTTTCACCCTGGCCCTGAGTTGATCTATGTCCTGGAAGGAGCACTGACCCTCGAACAGGATGGGCATCCGCCTGTGACCCTCAAGGTGGGGGACAGTGCACATCTTGCGCACAAGCATATCCACAAAGCGAAGAACGCCAACACCACAGGGCAGGCCAAAGTGCTGGTCTTCCTGGTCGGGGAGAAGGGCCAACCCATCATCACCCTGGTGAAGTAGCCGGCTGTTCACGGAGTTCGCCGGCGACGAGCGTAAGCATCCCCGTCGACCCTGCTGGCCGCGAGTGCACGGACCAGGCATAGGAGAGCGGGCCGCCATGTGTAGCCGCGCATCTGCCTTCATCGCTCTGCTCGGGCTTCGCTTCTCTGTAACGACGGCGCGGTCGGTAGACCACGCCGGGTGAGCCGGATCGCCCGCTGACGCTCGCGTGGAGGCGGACCCGGACGACGCGGAAGCGCTGCCGGATTTCCTTCAGGCAGTCTGGGATTTCCTGGTGGCCCCAACGGGATTCGAACCCGTGTTTAGTCGCGGTCATGTTTTCGCCAAGTCTTACATGGCGTTGGCGCTAGATAGCATCGACGCAAGCGCCGCGTTTAAAGCACGAACGAAAGCGGCGAGGATGCAATGCAGATGGGGCGACCAGATGCTCGCGTGGAGCCCGTATGACGGCTGCTAGCCGGTGACGCCGTGGGCGAGGAGACCAGACGTCCTTCCCGCCCGGCGCCAGAGGCCCGCGACCCCGCAGCCTGCTAGCTCGATGAGGACCAGAAAGACGAGCTACCCGGCCCCGGCCAGAACTCTGCTTTGCTGTCGAGGCGAACACGGCGAGCGCCCGAACATCTCGGCCGTGGCCGCGAACGTCTTCGCGAGGGAGCCCTCGGGAATCGGTCATCTTCCGTACACGCACTGACAGGTAGAGCACCAGCCCTAGCCCGACGATGAGCGCGCCAACGCCGAGGATCTGATTCGACGCAATGGCCTGCATGATGGCCGGTGAACCGGCGACCACATACGCTGCCGCCGCCGTGACGCCGAGGCCGACGCACATCCAGCCGCGCACGGTCCGGCGGAAGACCGGGACCCGTTTGGCCACGTCGGTAGCAACACGAAAGCCCGTGTCACGGTGAGACCGTTGATGGGTTGGTTCCTCCGCCTCATGCTTCGAGTAGGGCCGAGCGCCATAGCCGCCGCTGGTCTACTGGACGGGTGCCGGGCCCGCGACAGCAAGCCGGTAGAGGTAGCGGAACGTCGTGTAGTGCAGCCGGTCCGAGTCCCATGTCTTGAACCCGTCCGACAGCTGCTCTGTCGTCGGCCCCACCCGCGATAGTGCCTCTTTGGCCATCGCCGCCTGCTGCGCGGCCTCGCACTCGGCCGTTGTTTCGTATGACGTCACCTCATACATCGGGCCGGCCATCTGCCGCGGCCCACTGGCGCGGTAGATGCCGATGTCGCGCCACAGAACCGTGGCCTCGCGCGAAATGATCCCCGCCGGTGCCGACATCGGCTTCGCCATGTAGATCTGGTCCTGGACGGGTGCTGTCGGCGACACAATCCCTCGCACGCAACCGAGGGTCAACACCGCCACCGCCGTGGCTAAGGCGGTTAGCCCTATGCATTTCAACATCGTCGTCTCCT
>Ga0209853_1000275_pt1 | contig 14270 bp, 11 predicted proteins | sample GWRWS1_30_40_FD_187224 | JGI IMG/M metagenome (GOLD analysis project Ga0209853, IMG submission 187224) | Riverbed sediment microbial communities from areas with vegetation nearby in Columbia River, Washington, USA - GW-RW S1_30_40 (SPAdes)... | ecosystem: Environmental > Aquatic > Freshwater >...
CGGGATCGGAGAACGCGGCGTCCGTCGCGCGGGAGATCCACGCGCTCGTCTGCCAGTCCGTGAGGAGGCCCGCGGGGGAGCCGTCCCAGAACCACGAGAGGTTCCGGAGGGCCCACCCGCCCGCGAACGCGGAGAAGATCCCGATCCCGGCGAGATACGCGCGGTCCTTGAAGACGGCCCACCGCACGAACCGGAACCGCCACGCGAACCCCGCGAGCCCCGCGATCAGGAAGAACGGGCCCACGGCGCTCTTCGTGAGGTACGCGATCCCCGCCGCGAGGCCCGCGACGAGAATCCACCGCGGCTCTTTCAGGCTCTTCAGGATCGCCGCGACGGTGATGACGAACAGAAGCGCGAGGAGGTTCTCCGAGTATCCGGTGCCCGTCGTCGTGATCAGGACGGGGTCGAGGGCGAGGAGCGCCACGAACCATCTCGCCTTCTCCCGCCCGAAGAGGTCGCGGGTCGCGAAGAAGAACACGAGGAGCAGGAGGATCCCCGCCACGAAGGCGGCGACCTGGACCGCGATCGGGGTGTAGCCGATCGCCGCGAGGAATGGAACGAGGTACGCGGGATACGCGGGCGGGTAGTGGTGGCTCGGGCCCCCGGTCCAGTCGTCGAGCTCCCATCCCTCCCCGAGCGGGAGCCACATCCCGCGTCCCTCCAGGAGGGAACGGCCGAGAGCCGCGTACTCCCCCGCGTCCGCGGACACGGAAAAACGGGTGATGGCGAGGACCCGGAGGGCGATGCCCACAGCCAAGAGCCCCCACGGCAGGACCCGCCTCGACCGCGCGATCCCCGCCATCCAATGGGGCAAGCCGCTCCCGCCACGATACCTTTCGGATTTCGTTCGCCTCCCGACGAACGATGCGTTGTTCTTGCAGCCGGCGCTCGCCGTGTTCCGCGTCCACGGTTCGAGTCTATCTACAGAGGTTACGGTTCGTTCGTCATGATGCGCGCTATCTTGAAGTCGTGACGCGCCGTCACCGTGTCATGACGGACGCGACCGATCGGAGGGCTGTGCTGGGATCGATTCTTCTCGGCCTTCTTGGAGGCGCCTCGGGTGCACTCATCCTCGTCGCCCTCGGCGGGGGAGCGAAGGCGCCAGGTGACGAGCCCATCTAGGCGAAGGCGGTGCGGACGCGAAAGCCTTAGTATCCCCGCCAAACTCCCCCGCGGTCATGGCGGAGAAGGACGAACCCGAGGTCTGCGCGGTCGTGAACTGCGGCCAGCCCGCAGCGCGTTCCCTCTCCGCGAACAAGGTGAAGCAGGTCCTTCCGGACCTGAAACTCGGGGACACCGGCCGCCGGGCCCACCTGTGCAAGACGCACTACCGCGCCTTCCGGAAGAAGACGAAGGAAGAGCGGGAGCTCGACCGCGCCGCGTGGTAACGTGCTCGCAGCCCTTATCTAGACGCCGAGTCTGGAGGCCGCGTGCTCCCCCGCCACGTGAACCTCCTCGGGACCGCGGCCGTGTCCGCGTCCCTGATCTTCGTTCCCCTGTGGGCGGACCAGCTCCACGCGTCCACGGAGCAGCTCGGGTTCATCGTCGCGGCGTACAACGGGAGCGTCCTCGTCGCCTCGTACGTGTTCGGCCGCGCGGCGGACGTCCACGGGAGCCGGAAGATTCTCCAGGCGGGCCTCCTCCTCGGGGCCCTCGCCGCGTTCCTCCAGCTGTTCGCGAGGGATCCGATCTCCGCCCTCCTCACCCGCGCGTTCCTCGGGTTCACCGTCGGGATGTACCCGCCCGCCCTCCTCGCGTACGCGCATTCCGAGGACCGCGTGATGGGCACGTTCGCGGCGTGGGGCTCCCTCGGGTGGGCCGCGGGGACGTTCCTCGCGGGGCTCTCGGACGTCATCGCCCCCGGGAACACGACCCCCGTGTTCGTGCTGTCCTCCCTCCTGTTCCTCGCCGCCCTCGCGGTCTCGAGGGGCGCCCCGGGGGCCGCGGCGGGGACGATTGCTGTCCCCCTCTTCCCCGTGGACCTGATCCGCCGGAACCTCCCGATCTACCTCACGATGCTAATCCGGCACACGGGGGCGAACATGGTGTGGGTGATCTTCCCGCTGTACATGCGGGACGTGCTCCGGATGGACGGGTTCCAGATCGGGATTGCGTACACCCTGAACCCCCTCGTCCAGTTCGTCGTGATGCAGCGCCTCGGCCGGTTCCGGAGCACCCTCCTCGTCGGGGCCGGGCTCGTGGGGTCCGCCGCGACGTTCGTCTCCTTCATCCTCGCCCGGAACTTCGTGGAGATCCTCCTCACCCAGGTCCTCCTCGGGTTCTCGTGGGCGACCCTGTACGTGGGCGCCCTCCAGTACATCGTGGACCGGAACCGGGAGACCGCGACCGCGGGCGGGATCCTCAACAGCGTCCTGAGCATCTCCTCGATCATCGGGCCGATCGCCGGCGGGGTCCTCGCGTTCGGGAGGAACTACCTCTTCCCGATGTACGCGGCCGCGATCCTCTCCGGGGTCGCCCTGATCACGTACTGGGTGCAGCTCCGGGCCGCCCCGGCTCCACCACGAGCTCCCGCAGCCCGCTCCGGGGACTGAGCTCCCGCCCGAGGCGGACTCGGTCGAATCGGGCGAGGCACACCTCGCTCAACACGTTCACGGTCCCCTTGAACAGGTGGCCGCCGACGACGCCGTGGGCCTCGTTCCCGCCCGCCACATGGAGGTGGAACACGGGGTCCGCGCGGGCCGCGATGCTCCCGTGGAGCGCGAGGAGCTCGTGCGGGGGTCCGAAGGTCTTGCGGTGGTACGCCTTGCCGTCGAAGTACCCGACCTCGAAGTCCCGGAGCATCCCGATCCCCCAGAGGACGGTCCCGCTGTCGATCCGGTGCTCCTTCACGACCCTCTGGAGGGAGTCGAGGATGTCCTCGCCGTCCTCGAGCTTCGCGATCACCAGGTTCGCATCCGCCGCGCTCCTCACGTCGTCTTCACCTTCGTCGTGGACTTCATCCGCAGGGGCTCCGCGGGGATGTGGAGCCGCCGCTCGATCTCCCTCGCGAGGTCCACGGGGTGGCTGAACACGGTGTACACGCGCTTCGGGCGGCACGCGTCCACGAACCGCAGGAGGGCGTCGAAGTCCGCGTGGTCGCTGAGGGGGAACTGCGCGTCGAGTCCGTACCGTCGCGTGAAGTCGTAGATCGTGCACCACCCGGAGCAGTACGCGGTCCGCATCCCCGTCTGCCCGAGCCACGAGACGCTCTCCTCCAGGGGAGGCTTCAGCCACCCGCGCGGGAGGACGTACACCCGCGGGTCCTTCCGCTCGGACTCCGAGAGCTCGGAGATCCGGCGGTACGCGAGCTTCACGCCCGCCCTCCGGTACACGTCCGCGATGTCCGCGATCCGGTCCGAGACCGCGACCTCGACCTTGAGACGGTTCACGAGGGCGATCAGCTCCTGGGCCTTCCCGAAGTCGTATCCTCCCAGGGCCACGGGGCCCTCGGAGAGGGAGAACTCGACCCAGTTCAGCAGGTCCGATTCGACCACGTGCTTCGGCGGGAAGTTCAGGTACGGCTTCCCGTACGTCGCCTCGATCACTAGGGTCGTGCACCGCTCCGGGACGGCCTTGCCGCACGTCACCCCGCCCTCCGGGTTCATGTCCCCCGTGTACAGGAGGTCGTCCGCGCGGATCATCGCGCTCCCGAAGACGTGCCCCGCGTCCCGGAGGCGGACGCGGAAGCCGTTCACGTCCCTCTCGAGGTTGTACGGGAGGGGGGTCGCGACGCTGGAGTGTTTCCGGACCTTCAGGATCTCGAGGGTCTCCGGGGTCATCACCCCGCCCTCCGTGAGGTGGTCCATGTGGCCGTGGCTCACGATCGATCCCGGCGTAGGGCGGGCGGGGTCCAGGATGATTTCCTTGATCCCGTCCTGCACGACGATGCCGTCCTCGTAGAACACCCGCATCCGTTCACCGCTTTCTGTGGAACACGTACCGCGTCGGGACGCGACGTCGGAGCCCGGACCAGTACCCGCACTTCGGGCACTTGAACCCGAGGGTCACGGTCCCGCCGAAGACGGTCATGTTCTTCACCCGCTTCACCCGCTCCCCGCAGACGGGGCACTTCGTGATCCCGCGCTTCTCGTCCGCCTCCCGCGCGTGGATCTCAAGGCGGGTGAGTCCGGACTCGATCGCGAGGCGGCGGATCCGCTCCTCCCCGACCCGGAAATTCTCGGAGCCTCGCACCTCCCGCTCGATCAGGCGCTTCAGGGCCCGCTGCGAGGAGACCTCGTGGCGGGTCTGGAACACGCGGGAGATCGCCGCCCGAATCACGTCGTCCTTCGGAATCCGGTACTCCGGCATTCGCCCGCGAATGGAGGGGCGAGATAAAAGGGTTGCACGGACGCCACATGCACTCGGCACCCCTATCTTGGGCGGGCCGTTGCATCGAACCCGGTGAGACGCGCACGAGTCCCTTCAGAAATGAGGAGTGGGAATCGTTAAGTAACGCGTACAACGGTTGGGTGGACGATGTCGGAAACATCCTCGGGGGACTCGTCGACGCGGCTGAAGACGCTGAAAGAAGTGTTGAAGATTCGCCTGTCGCCCGAAGAGTGGTCCATGATCTTCGAGAGAGAATTCGAGCCGCGGCATTTGAGCTTGCGGACCAAACGAACGACCTGACCGTGCGTCTCGCCCGTTTTCAGGGGACTAGGATCCGCGATCGTCCTTCCCGGCATCTGCGCGTCGGAGGAGCTCTTGGAGCGATTTCGGCGCCCGCCTCCGTCCGGAAAGTGTATTCGAAAGGGATGGCTCCCCGGGCCATGGCGAAGTCGGAGTCGGGGACGCCGTCCCGGAGGGTCGATCGTCGAGTCTGGTGGGCCGCGCTCGCGGTCGTCGTGGCCGCGGGGTTCCTCGTCGCGGTGCTCGTGATCCGGCTCGCGCCGCCGGGCCCGCGGATGGCGGAACATTCCGTGGGCGGGCCATCGTCGATCGGGCCGACGTGCGTCCACTACCCCGGGGCGGAGGTCTCGCTCACGACCGCTTCGGCGGGGACGATCGTCGTGAGCGCCACCGTGGGGATCGGCATCGGCCATACGGTGGGGACGAATGACACGGCGCGCCTCTCCCTCGCCGGGACGAGCACGGAGTGCGGGATCTCGAACTACACCGCGTTCGTCTCCGTGCCGGCGGGCCTGCCCTCGAGCACGTCGTACTTCGAGACCGTGCCCCTGTTGCGCCCGTTCCTGGTCTCCTCCGCGGGCACGTACACCGTGTACGTGAACGGGATCATGTCGGAGGGCTGGGACCCCGCGGACCGGTTCGACAGCGCCTCCCTCGTCGCGGTGTACTACCCGAACTGAGTTTCCGGAGTCCGCGCACGTCGAGGCCCTTCCGCGGGACCGAAGTCGTTATCCGCCGTCTCGCGCGTCCCGGGGCCCATGGAATCTGCACAACCGGGAAGGGGAGGCGGTGGTGGAATGAGGAATCTGTTGAGCGTGCTCGCGGTCGTGATCGCGGTGGCCGCGATGGCCGTCAACTTCGTGGTCCCGGGACCCGCGGGGGCGATCGGGGCTCCGGGCGCGAAGGGCGACCTTGGGGACACGGGACCGACGGGCGCGACGGGTGCGACGGGCGCGACCGGACCCGCAGGGCCTGCGGGACCTCAGGGACCCGCCGGCGCCACCGGCCCCTCCGGACCGCAAGGACCCCAGGGGGCTACGGGACCGCAAGGACCCCAGGGAGCCACCGGACCTCAAGGACCGCAGGGCGCGACGGGGCCTCAGGGACCCCAGGGACCGCAAGGACCTCAGGGACCCCCCGGGGCGGACTTCACGATCAATACGACCCTTCGGAGCGGTGAGCTGGAGACCGGCGTCTATGCGGCCTGGGGCTCGGGGACGTACTTCGGGGACACAATCAACTTCCGGATTCCCCTCGCCGGAGATCTTCCGGACACGAACGTCCAGTTCATCGCGCTGGGATCCCTGCCCACGGTCGAGTGCCAGGGGCCAGGACAGGCTCAGGCAGGATTCCTCTGCGTCTACGAGATCGTCTGGGGGAACCGAGGGGGCGGGTCCATCTTCAGCCCGGCCTCGGGTTCGCTCGGCTGCTCGAGATGGGGTTTCGGGACGTACTTTACCGTCATCAACCCCGGAGGCGCCTGGTCCTACGGCGAGTGGGCGGTGCGGGGCTGGTGAGGGATCGCACCGGACACCGGTGCTCCCCACCGACACTTCCGCATGGAGTGGGGGAGCGATAGCCCTGGGGTGCAGGGAGGGCCGGGGCGTTAACGAGGGGGCCGTGGCGCCCGCGCCGCCCTGCGGAGTTCCTCGCGGAAACTCTTCGACGCCCGCTCCGTGGCGACTGTGATCGTCACCGGCGGGAGCCCATGCGCGCGCTCCAGGAGGAACGCGCCGGTCCTCCGCTCGTCCTTTTTCCAGCACTCCCGGAGCCACGTCCCGACGGCCCGCTGGACCCAGAACTCGGGATCGTACAGGAGGCGCTCGAGGAGCGCGAACGGTTTGTCGAGGTCGCCTGCCCGGACGAACGCCCTGAGCGCGTACGTTGAGACTCGGCGGCGCCAGAAGTTCTTCGAGCGGGTCCATCGCAGGACCTCCGGATAGTGGGCCGGGTGCGCGTAGAGCATGTCCGCGATCGGGCCGTACCCGAGGGCATCGCACAGCCCCCATCCGACCGCGTCGTCGATCCAGCGGTCCGCCATCCTCCAGGAGGCGTCGTCCCACGTCGTAGAGTAGCGCGCGAGGATCGAGATCCCCGCCCACTTCTCTTCGGTCACCCTCCCCCTCCAGAGGGAGTCCGCGAGGGCGTTCACGGTCTTCGCATCAAGACCTCGGTGGGCCCGGACGAACGCCGAGATGATTCCCTTCATCTGAGGCGACGATAGCCCGACGACCGGATAGGGCGAGCCCAGGTACTTCTGGGCCTGAGGATCGCCTTCGGGCTTCCCGAGAGCGTGAATCAGCCGAACGAGCTCCCGACGTAGCACCTCGACCCCTGGCGTGGCCATGGCGGGGCAACCGCGTTCGGGTACCTCAGCTTGGCGCCGAAGAAACAGTTAGCATGCTAACTGGGCGCGATCGCGACGGTTGCGGCGCCGACGGCGGAAGGCGCGGAGATTGTAGGCATTAATCACGAGCCTGCCCATTCCTACCGATGCTCCCAGCCCCTCGAGTCGAGCGCGAAGCTCGAGCGCGTCGTCTCTCGGGAGGATCAATACGGACTGACCCACCCAGACGACCCCCGGTCGGTGGATGAACCCCTCCTGGTCGTGCGTCGCAGGTCGTCCGTCCCGAGTGGTCGTGTTCCTCCGACCGAAGATCACCTGGGCCACACGCACTGAGGTCACCCGGTCCTGTCCGTCCACGTCGTACGACAATATCCACAGATCGTCGCTCATGGAAGGTCCATATATGCAGCTATATAATAGCTGTTACCGGGGGAGATGGCCGAAGTACTCCGGGCCGCAACAGTTAGCATGCTAGTCTGACTCCTCGTGCGCCCGCCCTTCAGGAGACAGTTAGGATGCTAACTGACGCCGAATTCCTGGTCCAGACGTGCCGCACTTCGCAACCTCGTCACGGGAAACGGCTTAAGTCCCCTCGGTTTTTCGAGGGCGATGGCGGAGCCTCGGAACGTCCTGATCATGGGGGCCGCGGGGCGGGACTTCTTCAACTTCCTGGTCCGGTTCAAGGACGACCCGGCCGTCCGGGTGCGGGCGTTCACCGCCACGCAGATCCCGGGGATCGAGTCCCGGAAGTTCCCGGCCTCCCTGGCCGGCCCTCTCTACCCGGAGGGGATCCCGATCTTCCCCGAGGAGGACCTCCCGCAGCTCATCGTACGGTATGAAATCGACGCGGTCGTCTTCTCGTACTCCGATGTCGACTACCCGTACGTGATGCACCGCGCGTCCCTCGCGAACGCCCTGGGCGCGGACTTCGTCCTCGTCGGCACGCGGGACACGATGCTGAAGGCGAACGTCCCCGTGATCGCGGTGACCGCTGTCCGGACAGGGAGCGGGAAGAGCCAGACGACTCGCCGGATCGCGCAGATCCTCCAGGCCCACGGGAAGAAGGTCGTCGTCGTCCGCCACCCGATGCCGTACGGGGAGCTCGCGGAGCAGGCGCTCGAGCGGTTCGCGACGTACGAGGACCTGGACCGGTACAAGACGACGATCGAGGAGCGGGAGGAGTACGAGCCCCACATCGAGAAGGGGATCGTCGTGTACGCGGGGATCGACTACGAACGGATCCTCCGGGAGGCGGAGCGGGAGTGCGAGATCCTGATCTGGGACGGTGGGAACAACGACACCCCGTTCTACAAGCCGGACCTCCACATCGTCGTCGCGGACCCGCTGCGGGCGGGCCACGAGGTCTCGTACTACCCCGGGGAGACGAACTTCCGGATGGCGGACGTGATCGTGATCAACAAGGTGGACTCCGCGAAGCCGGAGGACGTCGAGGTCGTGCGGCGGAACGCACAGGCCCTGAACCCGGACGCGGTGATCGTGGAGGCGGCGTCCCCGATCACCCTGACGGACGAGGCCCCGATCCGGAACCGGAAGGTGCTCGTGATCGAGGACGGACCCACGATCACCCACGGCGGCATGGCGTACGGGGCCGCGACGATCGCCGCCCAGCGGTTCGGCGCTGCGGAGATTGTGGACCCGAGGCCGTACGCGGTCGGCTCGATCAAGGCGACGTTCAGGAAGTACCCCCACCTCGGGAAAGTGCTCCCCGCGATGGGGTACGGGGCGAAGCAGATCAAGGAACTCGAGGAGACGATCAATGGGGTTCCGTGCGACGTCGTCGTGAGCGGCACTCCCGTGGACCTCGGGAGGATTCTGAAAGCGAACAAGCCCGTCGTCCACGTGCGGTACGAACTCGACGAAATCGGCCACCCGAACCTCGAGGACGTCCTCCGGGACTGGAAACTCATCTAATCCTCGTTTCGCGAGGCGGAACGCGAATCCGTAATTTGATATAACGACGCCCGTCTATCCGTTCGACGACCAGGCGGGGAGCGATGGGGGTTTCCGACTCGACCCGCGTCATCGGCGCCGTTCTCGCGCGTGGCTCCGTGGGCTCCCGGCCCGCCGCCTTCGTCCTCGTCTCCCTCATTGTGATCGCGGGGCTTTCCCTCGCAATGGGCCCGACGGCGGCCGCGGGAGCGTCCCCCCCGCTCGTCGGGAACCAGACTCCGTCCGTCTCGCGGGACGCCGACGGCGCGGTCGGGATCGCGGGCATCCCGGAGTACCTCCTGAGCCCGCTCACCGGGGACTCCTATCGGATCTTCAAGGACGCGGACCACGGGACGTACCTCTACTGCGCGTCCGACGGACGCTGCTTCGTGAGCCCGCGGGATATCATGGCGCTGGAGGCGAGAGGCCTGCCCCCGTGGGCCCTCGTCGTCGAACCCGCGCTCCGCTCCCAGGTCACCGCCGCCGGCCCGGGGTCGAGCGAGGAGGTTCGCGTCATCATCGAGCTCCGGGACGGCACGTTCTCCCGCGTCGCCGCGGAGGCGTGGGCCCGTGTGGACTCGGAGCATCGCGCCCTCGAGGGACGCGCGGCGGCGTTCGCGGACCTCGGCCTCCCAGACAAGGCGACGATGGACCGCATCGACGCCCTCAACGACGCGACCCGGAGCCGCATCTACGCGCGCGCCGAGAGCGAACTCTCCCCGCTGATCGCGGAGGTGAACGCCGCGGTCTCGGGATCCGGTGGGATCGTTGGCGGGTCCACGCCCGTCCTCCCCGCGGTATTCGCCCGAATCCCCCTCGCATCGATCCCCGATTTCGCGATGAACCCATGGGTCGCCCGGATCTCCGGGGACCGGCCCGTCCCGGCGCTGATGGACGTGAGCGCGTACGCGATCCGCTCGGACACCTGGTGGACGAACGGGTACACGGGCGGCACCTGGGACGGCGCCGTGATGGACACCGGCGTGGACGCCTCGCACCCCGCGTTCGCCGGGGTCACGGTCACGTCCCGCGTGTTCCACGCCGCGGGCCAGGGGGACGGCTTCTACGCGGACGACCCCACGGACCCGGACGACCTCCACAGCCACGGGACCCACGTCGCGGGGACCGTCGCGAGCAACGACGGGACGTACCGCGGGGTCGCGTACGGCCTCGACGAGCTCATCAACGTGAAGGCGGGCTGGCTCACCACCTTCGGCGGGGGCGCGATGTACCCCACGGACGGGATGTCCGGCGTGGACTGGGCGGTGCGGACCGCGGGGGCGGACGTCGTGAGCCTGAGCTTCGGCGGGGGCGTGAACGTCGGGGACACCGCGTGGGAGCGGTTCTTCGACGCCGTGATCGACGGCCTCGGAGTCCCCGTCACGATCGCCGCGGGGAACTCCGGCCCGGGAGCCCGCACGGTGGGCGAGCCCGGGGCGGGCTTCAACATCCTCTCCGTCGGGGCCGTGAACGACGGGAACACGGTCTCCCGCGGGGACGACGGGATCGCGGGCTTCAGCAGCCGCGGTCCGACGGGGGACGGCCGGCTGAAGCCGGACATCAGCGCCCCCGGCGTCTCGATCACCTCCGCGTACGCGTTCTGGGAGGCGAACCCGGACTTCATCGCGTTCGACGGCACGAGCATGGCGACGCCGCACATCGCGGCGGCTCACGTCCTCCTGGAGAACGGGATCGGCTCCACGTTCCCGCCCCGGTACAAGGCCCTCCTCCTGAACAGCGCGGAGGACAAGGGGAACGCAGGGGCGGACACCGCGTACGGCTGGGGGTACGTCGACCTCCAGCGCGCGTTCCTGGACCGGAACAACGTCCGGGAGGGGAACGTCACGGACGGCGCGGTGCACTACGTCTTCTACCGGGGCGCGGCGGCCGCGGGGGACCGCGCGACCCTCGTGTGGAACCGCCACGCGACGTACAGCGCGGGCACGTACCCGACCGTGTACTCCCCGCTGAACGACGTCGACCTCCTCTCGTACGACGAGGCCTCCGGGAACCGCCTCGCGGTCTCCATGCGGACCGTGGACAACGTGGAGCAGGTCGCCGCCGCCGGGGCGACGTCGTCGATGGTGTACAAGGTCCACGTCCCCGGCACCCTGACCGGCGTGACCCGGGAGCACTACGCGATCGCGCTCCCTCCGGGGACCCTGCCCTTCGCCCCGCCCGCGCTCACGATCACCGCCTCCGGGCCCGCGATGATGGAGATGGGCGTGCCGTTCACGGTCACCGCGAACGTCACGGACGTCGGCGGGCTCGCCGCCCAGGCCGTCTCCGTGACCCTGAACCTCCCCGCGGGACTCACGCGGGTCTCCGGATCGAACCCGCAGAACGTCGGAAGGATCCCGGCGGGGGGGCTCGGGAACGCCACGTGGCAGGTCTCCGGGACGACCCTCGGGCCGAAGACGGTGACCGCGGCCGCGGCGTCGACGAGCTACGAGGAGGCGTTCTCCGCGACGAGCGCGCCGTTCAGCGTCCTGATCGTGGACATCGCCGACCCGGTCTCCTCCGTGGACGCCCTCCCTCCGGACACGACGGCGCCCTCCTTCGGGGTCACCGTGACCGCGTCCGACGTGGGCGGCGTCGCGAGGGTCGAGCTGTTCTACCGCCACGACGGCGGGACGTACGTCAGCGCCGGCACGGACAACGCCGCGCCGTGGGCCTGGGCGTTCGACACGACCGCGACGTTCGGGGACGGGTTCTACGAGTTCTACAGCGTCGCGACGGACGTCGCGACGAACACGGAGGCGACCCCCACGGACCCGGACGCCTCGACGTTCGTGGACACGGCGCCGCCCATCTCCGTGATGACCGCGCTCCCGACGTACGAGACGGTCCCGACGTTCGACCTCGAGGCGACGCCCTCGGATCCCCCGGGAGGCAGCGGCCTCGCCCAGGTGGACTTCTACGTGACCTACGAGGGCGGCGCGTGGTCCCTGCTCGGATCCGTCTACGGCAGTCCGTGGACGTGGACCTTCGACAGCGGTGCCGCGGGCGGGGACGGGAGGTACGATTTCTACTCGGTGGCAATCGACGGCATCGGGAACGTCGAGCCGAAGCCCCAAGCCCCGGAGGTGTCCACGACCGTGGATACCGTGGCGCCCGTGACGACCCGCGCCCTCGGCGGTCTCCCGGGCCGCACCCCGTGGTACGTCTCCGACGTCACCGTGTCCCTGAGCCCCTCGGACGCGACGACGGGCGTGGCCTCGACGGAATACCGGATCGACGGGGGGAGCTGGGTCCCGTACGCGGGCCCGTTCCTCCTGGCCTCGGACGGGGTGCACACCGTGGAGTTCTTCTCCACGGACTCCGCCGGGAACGTCGAGGGGGTCCGCATCGTGACGGTCTCGATGGACACAGTCGCCCCCGCGACAGCGGCCTCCCTCGGCGGGAGCCAGGGCGGGAACGGGTGGTTCTCCTCCGTCGTCGCCGTCACGCTCCTCGCGTCGGATGCGACGAGCGACATCGACACCGTCGAGGTCCAGGTGGACGGCGGGGGTTGGCAGCTCTACTCCGTCGCGGTCCCGATCGGCACGGAGGGCGACCATGAGATCGGGTTCCGGTCCGTCGACAAGGCGGGGAACGCGGAGTCCGACCAGGTCGTCCGATTCCGGATCGACCGGACCCCGCCGATCACCGGGCACACCCTCAGCGGCACCCAGGGAGGGGGCGGCTGGTACACGTCGTCCGTGACCGCTCTCCTGTCCGGGACGGATCCGCTGAGCGGGATCGCGGGGATCGACTACCGGATCGACGGCGGGGGGTGGACCCCGTACGGAGGCCCGTTCGCCGTGGACCTCGAGGGGGCCCGCTCCCTGGAGTTCCGCGGGACGGACGTGGCGGGGAACGTCGAGGCCGCGCACGCGTCCGAGTTCAAGATCGACACGCTGCCGCCGGAGGTCTCGATCTCCGAGCCCGGTGCGGGGGCGGTCCTCCGCGGGACCTCCGTCACGGCGACTTGGTCCCGCTCGGACGCCGGGTCCGGGATCGACGCGTGCACGGTCGGCCTCGATGGCGGGAGCCCGGTCCCCTCCGACGCGACGGAGTCCCAGACCTTCGCCGACGTCGCGGACGGGCCCCACGTCGTCGCGGTGACGTGCACGGACGTCGCGGGGAACCACAAGGCCGCGAGCGTGGACTTCACCGTCTCCTCGAGCACCTTCACCCTCGACACGTACCTCTGGCCGTTCCTCCTGCTCGCCCTCCTCGTCTCCGCGTTCGTGATCCTGTTCCTCGTCGCGGGCCGTCGGCGCCGGAAGGAAGAGGAGCCTCCGGCCGCCGTCCCTGCCGTGCCCACGGAGTCCCTGCCGCCGCCTCCGCCCGCGGAGCCCGCGCCGCCCGCCTTCCTCCCGCCGCCCCCGCCGCCGGACGACCCGCCGCCCCCGCCGCCGACGTGATACAGGCACATGGGCGGGCCCGGGTCCACCCGCACCTTTAATCCCGCACCGCGCTTCCTTGGCGACAGATTCGATGCCATCGAGAATCGCCGTGATCGGCGCGGGGGAGATGGGGCACGGGATCGCGGAGCTCGCGGCTCTCCATGGGTTCCAGGTCACGATGCGGGACCTCAAGACGGAGTTCGTGGACCGCGGGATGGAGCGGATTCGCTGGTCCCTCGGGAAGCTCGTCGAGGGGGGGAACCTCACCGAAGCGGAGTCGAAGGAGGTCCTCGCGCGGGTCCACCCGACCGTCGACCTCAAGGCCGCCGTGAAGGACGCGGACGTCGTGATCGAGGCGGTCCTCGAGGACATCGATCTGAAGAAGAGGCTCTTCGAGGAGATCGACGGGATCGCCCCCGCCCGCGCGATCCTCGCGTCGAACACGAGCGGGCTCAGCATCACGGCGATGGGGCGGGCGACGAAGCGGCCGGACCGCGTCGTCGGGATGCACTTCTTCAACCCGGCGGTCCTGATGCCCCTGATCGAGATCGTGAAGGGGGACGACACGAGCGAGGCGACCGTGCGGGAGGCGGAGGCCCTCGCCCGCGCGCTGAAGAAGACCTCCGTCGTCTGCCGGAAGGACGTCCCCGGGTTCATCACGAGCCGCACGATCGCGCCGTACATGCTCGAGGCTGCGTGGATCCACCACGAGGAAGGGGTCCCCACGGAGGTGATCGACAGCGCGATGCGGTTCAAGGTCGGCTTCCCGATGGGGCCCTTCGAGCTCGCGGACCAGGTCGGCATCGACCTCCTCGCGTACGCGACGGAGAAGGCGGGCGTCCCCGTGCCGCCGCCGATGACGGCCCTCGTCGCGGCGGGGAAGTTCGGCAGGAAGGCGGGGGAGGGATTCTATTCGTACCGCGGCGGGGGACGGCCGAAGATCACGCCGGACC
>Ga0209853_1000277_pt1 | contig 14213 bp, 15 predicted proteins | sample GWRWS1_30_40_FD_187224 | JGI IMG/M metagenome (GOLD analysis project Ga0209853, IMG submission 187224) | Riverbed sediment microbial communities from areas with vegetation nearby in Columbia River, Washington, USA - GW-RW S1_30_40 (SPAdes)... | ecosystem: Environmental > Aquatic > Freshwater >...
GATGGTGCCGAAACCGAGCAGTCCCACGCGCACGGGCGCCGCCGCGCTCGCACGTACGACACCACCGCGCCTGCTCCGCGCGCCTCGCGGCGCCGCCGCCTGCGCCACGGCGGTCAGCCGACCTGGGCGCGGACCTTGGGCGTGCGCACGTCGCCGAAGGCCTTGCGGATGCCGCGGATCGCCTGGCGGGTGCGATGCTCGTTCTCGATGAGGGCGATGCGCACGTGGTCGTCGCCGTAGTCGCCGAAGCCGATGCCCGGCGCCACCGCGATCTTCGCGCCCTCGAGCAGGCGCTTGGTGAACTCGAGCGAGACCGCCCGGGTGGCGAAGCTGTCGGGCAGCTCCTCCGGGACGATCAGCGGGCCGGTGACCGCGACCGCGCCGGCGACCGCCTTGCCCCCGACCTTGATGAACTCCGCGTTCACCGTGCCGTGGTTGTGATAGATCGGCTTCTTGTAGCCGCGCTCGACGAGCGCCACGTGCGGCAGCGCGCCGCCGGTACCCGACCCGCCGACCACCACCGCGTCCGGGTTGACCGAGATGATGCGCAGCACCTGGCCGGTGACGCTCGTGTCCGCGCGCGCATAGCGCTCGTTGGTCACGATCTGGTACCCGGAAGCGGCCGCGTGCGAGTCGAGCGCCTTGTAGACGAGATCGCCCCAGGTGTCGGAGAAGCCGATGTAGCCGACCGTCTTCACCCCTCGCGCTTTGAGCTGCGCGGCGATCGCGCCCATCATCAGCTCGGTGGTCTGCGGCACGATGAACGACCAGTGCAGCACCTGCGGGGTGAGATTGGCGGGCGTGAGCACCATGATCGGGGTCTTCGCCTCCGCCGCCACCTGCGCCATCTGCACCGCGGACGGCACGCCATTCGACCCCATCAGCACGTCGACCTTGTCCTCGGCGACGAGCTTGCGGGCGTTTTTCGCCGCGTTGGTCGGATCGGAGGCGTCGTCGAGGATGATGTAGCGCACCGGCTCGCCGCCGAGCGTCTTGGGCACCAGCTGGTAGGCGTTTCTATAGTGGACGCCCAGCGATGCGCCGGGGCCGGTGATACCGAGCGATACGCCGACGGTGATCTCGGCGCGGGCCGTGGTGGCCGCGAGGCCGGCAGCCAGTGCGAGCAGAGCGAGCTTGAGCTTCATGGTCTTCCTCCTCTAAAGCGAGAATCTTAACGGTAATCTTTTCTCATCGAAGGCTGACGTCCCGGTCTAGGCCGGCGGACGCAGGAGCTGCAGGTGGCGGAACAGCGCCACGAACCGGCCCAGCAGCTCGCGCTGATAGGCCGGAAGATCCCGCCCGCGCCAGTCGTAGAGCCCTTCGCCTTCGCGCGCGCCGCGCTTGCCTTCTTCCATCAGGCGCCGGATGAGCTCGGGCGGCTCGTAGCGCGGGGCGTCGAGCGCGCGCGCCATCGAGCGCGACGCGTAGTAGAGGATATCGAGGCCGCCGTAGTCGATGAACTCGCACAGGCCCATCGCGGTGTAGCGCGGGCCGAATCCCGCTCGCACCGCCTTGTCGATGTCTGCGGGCGTCGCCACGCCTTCCTCGACCAGCCGGGCCGCCTCGTTCATCGCCGCCGCCTGCAGCCGCGGCACGATGAATCCGGGCGACGGCGCGCAGCGCACCACCACCTTGCCCGCCGACTCGAGCAGCGCCTTGAGCTTCCGGAACGTGGCCTCCTCGGTGGTCTTCGCGGGGCTGACTTCGACGAGCGGAATCAGAAACGCCGGATTGAGGAAGTGCGCGTTGATGAAGCGGCCGGGGTGCGTGACCATCTCGGCCAGCGTGTCGGCGAGCATGGACGAAGTGGTCGAAGCGATGATGGCATCGGGCGCGAGGTGGGCGCAGGCCCGGGCGAACGCGTCGCGCTTCGCCTCGCGGGTCTCGGTCACGCCTTCGAAGACGACGTCGGCGCCGGCGAGCGCCGCCGGCGCCTCCTCGAGGGGCAAGACGCGGACGCGGCCCAGGATCGCCCGCTCCTGCGCTTCATTCAGCACCCCGAGCTCGCCCAGCAGCCGCAGGTTGGCCGCGATCTCGGCGAGCGCCGCCGTCCGAAACCGCGCGCCGTCCGCCGGCGCGCGCGGCTTGAAATCCAGGACATCGACGCCGTAGCCCGCGTAGGCGAAGACCTGGCCGATGCCGCGCCCCATTCGCCCGGCGCCCAGCGCGGCGATTCTCATGCCGTGAGCCGATCCTTCATCGCATCGCGCGACAGGCTCGCCAGGCCCAGGTTCTCCAGGGTGCGGCCCTCGGCGCGGAGCTCGCGGCCGACCACCGCTGAGCCGAGCGCGAGCAGCCCGCGCGCCACCGGACAGGCAACGCCCGCCCATTCGCAGACGGAGACCAGAAAGGCGAGGCCGTGCTCGACGTCCTCGCGCATGTAGCGGTGCTCCGTCAGCACGATGTGCTCGCGCCAGTCGGCGGAATCGGTGAGCTTCTTGTGGACGCGCCTGCCGTACATCCATTCCTCGCCGTCGGTGCGGTAGTGGTCGGCGAGCGGGAAATGCGGCGCCGCGTAGCCGAGCGCCTCGCGGGCCGCGATGCGCTCCGCGTCGAGCGCGTCCGTCACCCGCCGGATCGCGGGCTGCGTGCCCTCCTTGTGGATGTCCCAGCGCTCGAAATGCTCGAGCGGGCCGGCGTTCATCAGGATCAGCGGCGGATGGATGACGGGCCCGGCGTTCATCAGCGCCGCCGAGAGTGCATCCTCGACCGGCTCGATGCTCGGAAATGCCTTCTGAATGACCGGGAACGATTGCTTATGGAGCCGCGCCGGGAAGATCCCGGTCGGCAGACGCGTGGCTCGCGCCGTGATGGCGGTGGTCATCGGCGCGTGCTTGCGCGTGAGCCACGGCAGCGTCCCGGTCTCGCCGAACGCGAATTCGGCGCGGTTTCCGGCCGCGCGGATGAGCTGCGCCATGAAGTAGGACCCGAAAGTTCCCGGCGCCAGAAATACCACCTGCCCGTCCGCGAGATGCGGTGCCAGGCGCTTGGCGTTATCCGCCTGGGTGAACGCGGGATCCGGCATCACCACCAGGTCGGCGCCGCGCACCGCCTCGCCGAGGTCCGAGGCGACGCGCGCGATGCGCACCGCGCGCTCCCCTTCCGCGTCCTTGAGCGTGATGGCGCCCGCGGCACGGAGGGCCGCCAGCGCCGTCGCATCGCGCCGCCAGAAGCGGACCTCGTGACCGTTCTCCGAGAGGTCGGCGGCGCAGGCGTAGGCCCCGTTCCCTCCTCCGACGACGGCGATCTTCATTGGCTGCCCAATCCCATCGGGGTAAACTGCCGGCCCGAGTCCCCGGCGTACCGCTCATCGCGGTTGTAGCACTCCCCGGGGACCCCGTACAAGCTGAAGAGATGAGCAGCGCGCGAGCGGCTTTCGACGACGTCCCGGTGCGGGCGTAGCGACGTTGCGAAACCTCGCCAGAGCGAGCCTGTTGCTGTTCCTCGTGGTGCTGTGGCAGCTCCTGTGGGCCTGGGGGCTGCCGGATTACGTCCTGGGCCCGGTAGAGATCCTGAGGCACTTCGTCGCCGCGCTCGGCTCAGCCGAGCTCTATGACCACATCGGCGCGAGCCTCATGCGCGCGCTGCCCGGCTTCGCCATCGGGACCCTGCTGGGCGTCGCCCTCGGGCTCGCGGCCGGCATCGCCCGGGGGTTCGACCAGATGCTCAGCCCGGTGATCTTCCTGACCTATCCGGTGCCGAAGATCGTCATGCTGCCGCTCTTCATGCTCTGGTTCGGGATCGGCGACTTCTCCAAGATCCTCATCATTGCGCTGGCCTGCTTCTACCCGACGTTCATCAACGCCTACTACGGAGCGAAGTCCACGCCGACCATTCTCGTCTGGTCCGGACTGAACATGGGCGCGGGCAAGTGGGAGATCTTCCGCAGGATCGTGGTCCCGAGCGCGGCGCCGCTGATCTTCGCCGGGATGCGGGTGTCGCTCGCGCTGTCCTTCATCGTGATGTTCGCCACCGAGATGATCAATGCCCGCTCCGGCCTGGGCCATCTCATCCGGGTCGCGGAGAACAGCCTGCGCTTCGATCTCATGTACGTGTCCCTGCTCAGCATCGCGATCCTCGGCTACCTCGGCGATCGCCTCCTGCGCTGGACTCGCCACCGCGTGCTCGCCTGGCAGGGTGAGGCCGCATGACGCTCTCCCTGCAGCGCGTGCTCGTCGGGCTGCGGCCGCTCATCCTAGTCGCCGGCGCGCTCGTTGCCTGGGAACTGACCGCCCGCAGCGCGCTGTGGAGCCCGATCGTCTTTCCATCGCTGGTGAACATCGGCCACGAGTTCGCGCTCTTCGTGTCGCGATCCGACCGGCTCCTCGAGGCCTGGACCTCGCTCTACCGGGCGCTCGGCGGCTTCGCCCTGGCGGCGGTGGTGGGGGTCGTCATCGGCATGCTGATGGGGCGGTCGGAGCTCATCGCGGGGTTGCTGGATCCCCTCTTCTCCGGCACCTACGCCGTCCCGAAGCTCGCCCTCTTCCCGATCTTCATCTTCGTCTTCGGGATCGGGAGCCTGTCGAAGGTCGCGCTGATCTTCCTGGAGTGCCTCTACCCGATCGTCATCATGACCTACCACGGCTCGCGCGGCGTCAATCGCGTGCTGCTCTGGTCGGCGCAGAACATGGGCGCCTCCCGCGCGCAGATCCTCCGCCGGGTCGTCGTCCCCGCCACGGCGCCCTTCATCTTCGCCGGGTTCCGGGTCGCGCTGCCGATCGCGATGATCGTCGTCGTCATCACCGAGATGATCAGCTCCGCCGACGGGCTCGGGTACGTCGTGATCTACTCGCTCGCCTCGCTGCGGACCGATCGCATGCTCGCCGTGGTCGTGGCGATCGCGGTCCTCGGCCTCGCGCTCGATCGCGCGCTCGTCGCCCTGCGGAACCGGTTGGTATACTGGGAAAAACTAGACACCTACTACGTCTGAGAGGATAGAGCCGTGAAGCGATCCCTTGGTCTCCTGCTTGCCGCGCTGGCGGTCCAGTTCCCCGGTATTCCCAGTGCCGACGCCGCCGACCCGCCGCTGATCCGATTCGGTCGCGGCTTCGCCGCCGAGGAACAGGTCTGGCTGATGAGCGCGCGCCCCGACCTGACCCCGAACCAGGGCAAGAAGTACCAGCTCAAACAGATCCTGTTCCAGGCCAACCCCGAGCGCTTTCAAGCCTACCTGGCGGGCGAACTCGACGCCGGGACCGCCCCAGGCCTCGCGGTGATCTTCGCCCGCGCGCAAGGGGTCGACATGAAGATCGTCGCCAGCGTCTGCATGGAGGCGGCCGGAAAGGAGTGGTTCAGCACCACCTACATGGTGAAGGACGACGGGCCCATCCGGACGACCAAGGATCTGAAGGGCGGCACGGTCGGCGTGGTCGGGATCAAGACGGCCACCGACCTGTGGGCGCGGGCCGGGTTGCTCAACGCCGGCCTCGCTCCGGACAAGGATACGAAGGTGTTTCCCATGGGCTTCCCCGCGATGGGCGACGCGGTCCGCACCGGCAAGATCGGCGCCGGGACGTTCGTCGAGCCGTTCTATTCGGCGGAGGTGGCCAAAGGCGGGCTCCGCAAGATCTTCACCGCGGTCGAAGCCGTCGGCTACGATCACGAGCTCCTCGATATCTGGTTCGGCGAGAAATTTCTGAAGGCGCAGCCGGACGCGGTGCGCGCTTTCCTGGCGGATTACGTCGCGGTCACGAAGTACTACCTGGCCAACACCGCCCAGGCCAAGCAGGATCTCCACAAGAGCGGGTTCGTGCGCACGCCGCTGGAGATCTATCTCAAGAACGCCGACTGGAAGCGCGATCCCAATGCGCGGGTGGACGTGGCCAGCCTCAACAAACTGGCGGTCTTCATGCAGGACAAGCTCCAGTGGCTGGAGAAGCCGGTGAAGGTCGAGGAGATGGTCGACCAGAGCTATCTGCCGCGGTAGCCCGCGGCGCCGGGCGACGACGCTACCGCTTGGCGTTGCGGGACTCGCTGCGGATCAGGTCCCAGATGTAGTTCCGGTACTCGTGGCACCGGGCTGACTTCTTGATCGTCAGGTCCCGCGGCCGCGGGAGCTCGATCCGGACCTCCTCCCTGATCCGCGCCGGGCGCGCGGTCAGCACGACGACGCGGTCCCCCAGATAGACCGCCTCCTCGATGTCGTGGGTGACGAAGACGATCGTCTTGCCGGTCCGGTCCCAGAGGTGGGTGAGCTCCTCCTGCATCACCTCGCGGGTCTGGGCGTCGAGAGAGCCGAAGGGCTCGTCCATCAGGAGCACCTTGGGGTCGAACGCCAGCACCCGGGCCAGGGCGACCCGCTGCTTCATCCCGCCCGAAAGCTCGGCGGGATAGTGATTGCGGAAATCCGCGAGCCCCATCATCTCCAGGTACTTCTGGACGACGGCCTCGATCTCCGCTTGCGGCACGCCCTGGACCTCGAGGCCCCACGCGACGTTGCCGGCCACGCTCTTCCACGGGAAGAGCGCGAACTCCTGGAACATCATCCCGCGATCGGGACCCGGCCCGCTGACCTCCTCGCCGTACACCCGGATGCTGCCGCCCTCCGCCTTGATGAAGCCGCCGACGATGTGGAGGAAGGTGCTCTTGCCGCACCCGCTGGGGCCGATGACGGTGATGAACTCCCCCTCGCGAACGGCGAATCGGTCGACGTCGAGGACCTCCAGCCGCTGGCCGTTCTTCGTGTAGACCTTCCTGACGCCGGAAGCCTCCAGCACGATCGCGCTCACTTCCGCTCCGGCTCGACGGGCCACCCGTGGCCGGAGAGATCGAACTTCACTCCCGCGAGCACGTACTTCTTCTCGAAGAAGATCCGGCCTTCGAGCTTCGAGAGATCGACCGGCGGCGGCGGCTGAGGCGTGGCGCCGACCTCCTTGACCCGGGTCTCGGCGCCCTCCAGGTCATCGACGAGCAGGCCGAAGTGGTCGAGCCCATAGCCCTCGGGGTAGGGATTCGGGTTCTCGCTCGTCCGTTTCCAGCAGACGACCGCGAGATTGATGTAGCCGTCCGTGAGATAGACCTCGCGCGCCAGCTCGCTGTCGCCGCGCCCGATCTCCTCGAGGCCGAGCGCCTCCTTGAGCAGCTCGGCGGTCACGAAGGGATCCTCCGCGGTGATGGCGATGTGCCGGATTTTTCCCATGTGCTTCACCCCTCCGTTAGCCCGGGTAAGCCAGCAACCGCTCGAGATCCGCCAGCGCTTTCTCGACGTTGCGACCCGCCCGGTGGATGCGACGATTCCTGAGCCAGCAAGCGACCGGGCTCGACTGCTGTCCCTCGTCACCGACCTCGCGGGAGATCCTCATCACCGACTCCACGCGCGGCTTGCGGCGCCTCGCGTAGCTCTCCAGAGCCTGCTCCACTGCCTCCGCTCCGCGACGTGCCGACTCCAGCTCCTCGGCCAGGACCTCCGCGTCCTCCATGGCCATGCCGGCGCCCTGACCGATGTTGGGCGTCATCGCGTGGGCGGCGTCGCCGAGCAGCGCCACGCGGCCCTGCACCCACCGCTCCAGCCGCACCTCTTCGATCTCCGTCGAGATGATCCCGTCCGCGGACTGAAGCTGGGCGAAAACGCGCCTGACCCGGTCGTCGGTGAATCGCTCGAACAGCGCGCGGAAATCATCGGCACTGTCGATGGCCTGCGGCCGGTCGCGCGGCGAGTTGAACGTGGTCCAGACGTAGAGCCGTGTCTCCGAGACGGGAACGAGGCCGATCCGCTGGCCATGCCCCATCAACTCGGTGAAATGCCGGGTCCCGGCAGCATTATCCACAACCATCCGGTGCGAACGGTAACCCATGTAGAGCGGCCGGATCTCGCCGAAGACCTGACGCCGCACCTGGGAGTGAATCCCGTCGGCTCCGACCAGGAGGTCCGCTTCGAAGATCTCCCCCCGGTCGGTCTCCACTCGGACGCGATCGGGCAGGAGCTCGATTTTCTTCAACGTCACGCCGAAGCGAACCGTTTCCCGGGGCACGCCGCGGTAGAGCACGTCGAGCAGATGCGCCCGGTGCACGAGCGCGCCGACCGCGAGCTTTCCGGCGTCGTACAGGGGACGATAGTCGCGGATCGTCAGCACTCTGCCCCGGTGGTCACAGGTCTCGCGGGTGAGATACGGCCAGGCGTTCTCGCGCACTGCGCCCGCCAGGCCGTTTCGCTCCAGGACCCCCATCGCGTTGGGGTTCATGATGATCCCGGCCCCGACCGGGTTCAGCTGCGGAGCCTTCTCCAGGACCGTCACCGGCAGCTCGCGAATTGCAAGCTCGCGGGCGAGGGACAGTCCGCCGATTCCGCCGCCGACGACCAGGGTCGAGATCATCGCCATGGAAACATCTTTACCATAAGCGCGGATCTTTCTATCCTCTCAGCCGTCATGGGAGCGTTTGACCGCGAGCGGCTGGCGATGCTGGTTCAACCCGACCGGGTGCACCGGTCGGTGTACGCGGACCCGGGGCTCTTCGAGCTGGAGCTGGAGCGCATCTTCGGCCGCGCGTGGCTCGTCATGGGCCACGAGAGCCAGGTGCGCGCGGCGGGCGACTTCTTCACCACGCGGCTGGGCCGCGAGCCGGTGATCGTGGTGCGTCAGGACGACGGCTCGGTCGCCGTGCTCGTCAATCGCTGCGCCCACCGCGGCACGACAGTCTGCGCCGAGGGTCGCGGCAACACGCAGCGCTTCGTCTGCCCGTACCACGGCTGGAGCTACGACACCGCGGGGCAGTTGCGCGCCGTGCCGATCCCATCGGGTTACAAGAAGGAAAACCTCAGTCCACTCGGGCTGAAGCGAGTTCCCCGGGTTGAGACGTACCGGGGCTTCATCTTCGCCTCAGCGGCACCCTCGGGGCCGAGCCTCGAGGAGTTCCTCGGCCCGGCCAGGGCGTCCTTCGACGATTTCGTCGACCGGGCGCCGGGCGGCGAGCTCGAGGTCGCGGGCGGCGTCTTCAAGCACGTCTATCAGGGCAACTGGAAGCTGATGCTCGAGAATCATCTCGACGGCGTGCACCCGGCGCACGTGCACGCCTCGTCGGTCGCGGTGGCGCGCGGCGCGCCCGAACCGGGCGCGCCCGGCGAAGAGCACTACTTCGACATCGCGGTGCGCCAGATGCGGCAGAACGGCGCGCCCGAATCGCTGTGGGAGTCGATCGGCGTGTGGGCCACGCCGCGTGGCCATGGCTGGCTCGGCGACTATCACACCGATACGCGGCTCGTCGCCGGACTGGGCAACCCGGTGTTCGACGAGTACCGGCGCCGCCTCGCCGCGCGCGTGGGCGACGCCGAGGCCGAGCGCATCCTCGGCGTCACGCGCTGGAACACCATCGTCTACCCGAACTGCTCGTTCATGAGCCAGTTCCGGCAGCTCCGCATCATTCACCCGGTCGCCGTCGACCGCTCGGTCGTCTACACCTATTCGTTCCGGATGAAGGACGCGCCGCCGCAGATGTTCCGCGACACCGTCGCATTCGCGAACGTCGTGAACGGCACCGGCTCGTGGGTGCTGACCGACGATCTCGAGGTCTACGAACGCGTGCAGCGCGGCTTCGGCTCCGGGGCGGTCGAGTGGGCCTACCTGGGACGCGGCCACGGCGCCGACGTCGACGAGCCCGACGGTACGCGGCGCGGCGGCACCGGCACGAGCGAGGTGTTTATCCGCGCGCAGTTCCGGGCCTGGCTCGACTACATGACGAGCGAAGCCTGAAGTGGACGTCGCGCAGTTCCTCTATCACGAGGCGCGACTCCTCGACACCGGTCAGCTGGAAGCCTGGCTGGATCTCTTCACCGAAGACGCGATCTACTGGGTGCCGCTGGAGCGCGGTCAGAAGGAGGCGGCCGAGACGAGCTCGATCATTCACGACGACCGGACGCTGCTCGAGCTGCGCGTAAAGCAGGCGCGTCACCCGCGCGCCCATGCGCGCCTGCCGCTGGCCCGCACCGTGCACCACGTCGGCAACGTGATGCTTCTTGGCGAGGAGAACGGCGTGCTTCGGGTGGGCTCGACCCTTCAGCTGGTCGAATGGCGCAACGAACGCCAACGGCTTTGGGGCGCGCTGGTCGAACACCACCTGCGTCGCGCGGGCGACGCGTTCAAGATCGCGCACAAGCGCGTCGATCTCGTCAACTCCGAGGGCGAGCTCGACGGCATCGCCATCCTGTTTTGACGAAGGTTTTCCGCGACTACGACCAGGCTGAGCTCGATGCCCAGTACGAGCAGCGCGCCTGGATTCCGCACGCCGACGCCATCATCGCGCGGTACGCCGCGGCGAGCGAGGCGGTAAGAAAGCGCCTGGGCGAGCCGTTCACGTCCTCCTACGGCCCGACGGCGCCCGAAACGCTGGATCTCTACCGCCCTGCCGGGATCGGGCGCGTTCCGCTCGTCGCGTTCGTGCACGGCGGCGCCTGGAAGCGCCAGTCGAAGCGCGAGCAGATGTTCCCCGCCGAGACCTTCCTCCGGGCCGGCGCGGCCTACGCAGCCCTCGATTTCGCGCTGCTGCCGAGCGTCACGCTGCCCGAAATGGTCGGGCAGGTGTGCCGGGCGCTACAGTGGCTGCGGGAACACCTCACGCCGTCGAAGCTCGTCGTGTGCGCGCATTCCTCCGGCGCGCATCTTGCCGCCTGCGCGCTCACGAGAATCGACGTCGTCGACAGCGCGCTGCTAGTATCCGGGGTCTACGACCTGCTGCCGGTACGGCTGAGCGCGAGAAACGACTACGTGCGGCTCGACGAGCGGCTCGAGGACGAGTTCAGCCCGATCCGGCACCTCGAGCGCATCGCTTGTCCGGTCACGGTGGCGTGGGCGGAGAAGGAGAGTGCGGAGTTCGCACGGCAGTCGCGCGAGTTCGCCTACAAGCTCGGGGCCCCCACGATCGTCGGCGCCGGACTCAATCACTTCGAGATCATCGAGACGCTCGCCGATCCGAACTCGCCGCTCGGCAGCGCGGCGGCGGCAATGCTCGCTTAGTTGCGCGGCGGCGGCTTGCCTTTTCAGCCCGAGACATCGCCCGCGGACCAATCAAGTCGGGCCACGTCTTGCGTTTGACCAACCGAAGAGCAACATTTCCAATCACAAACCCGGATCGCGGTTGGGCCATGCCCGGATGCGCATCCTTTCAGGAGACCTCGAATGCCCAAGGGCCAACAGCGAAGCAATCGTGAACCCAAGAAACCCAAGCAACCGCAAAAGCCCGCCGTTCCCGCGGCACCTTTTACCGGAACGCCGGCCAGAACGCCCATTTCCCTGCCCGGCAAAAAACCCTAACGGGCGAGCCGTATGACGTGATCGACCGTTGCGGTAGCGGCGCGAGGCGTTCGGGCCGTGTGTCAGGGTGTCAGTTGGACCTCGGCGGGGAAGTCCACGTCCATGGCCTGGGCGCGTCCTGCCCGGGATCGAGCCGCTCGGTGGCGCCGTACGTGGGGCGCTTGACGGTCGGTTCGATCCGTTTCTCGTCGTTCCTGATCGGTTGCCCCTGGGCATCGATGAACTGGATCCTTCCTCCGATAAAGCGGATGGTCTGATCCGTAGAGCTGTTTCTCAGCTTGAGCTTCTCGGTGAGTTTCGCCGGAGAGACGACGCTGCCGGAGCCCTTCTCGATCCGCTCCGCGACCTTCATGTCTGCCACTTCATCCGTCACGATCCCGGCCTTCGGCTGCACCGAGGCCGGTGTGACGGTAAAGACCTTGTCCTCGATCACGACTGCCGGTACTTCCAGCCTCGGGAGGGAGCAGCCAAAGGCCATCGCCGCACCCGCCGCGGTCACCAACATCCCAACGAGCCTTGTCCACATTGCTGTCTCCTTGCTTCTAGTGAGTGTTTCCGTCGTTCCGCTTTAACAAAGAGCGAGGGCGGGCAAGCCCGCCCTCCTGCCGAACGAAAACACCTACTGTCTTCAGGCCTTTGCAGCAGCGGCGATCTTGTGGAAAGTGGAGTTGGAAACCTCATAGGTATCAACCCGAGGAGCTCCGTTAACCAGATTCGCCAGGATCTTGCTCACTTCTGCATAGGGCCCGCGGTTATAGGCATCCGCGCTTTCTTTGTTGTCCCACAAACTCATGCCGAAGGCCTCGGTTCCGGCCGAGGCAACGAACGTGATTTCATCCTGAAACCCCTTTTGTTTTCGGAGCATGGGGATGACTTCCTTCTCCAGCCGCTGGGCAAACTCGGCGGTGCTGTTGGGCTTCAGCTGCAGGGATACGCGGCGTGCATACATCTCGTTCTCCTTGATTGTGATGGCGAAGTGGCGTTTCGGCCAACCGTCTCTAGTTCAGATGACCAGGCAGACCCACTCCATCAATTAACAATCATAGGTTAATTCACTTGACCTGTCAAGCGTTAACTTGGAATATCGGCGATGCTTAATCTCTGGTGGTTAACTACGGGAGGCACCCGGTGGACGTTTGTTTAGTCATCAAGGAACGGCTGGAACGATTGGGATTCGAGCAGAAGGACTTGGCGGCCGCCGCCGAAGTCACCGAGTCCTACATCTCTCAGCTGCTGACTCGGAAGAAACTGCCCCCCGCGCCCGATCGAACAGACATCTACGAGAAGATGGGCAAGTTTCTCAAGCTGTCGAGCGGTAAGCTTGCGAAGCTGGCTGAGCTCCACCGCAGGGAAGAGTTGAAGAGAGATTTCGAGGACCCGCCGGCGCCTTTGTTTCACGAAGCACGAGAGTTGGTTCTCCGCAAGTGCACACCGGAAAAGCAGCAACAGATACGAGCGATTTTCGAGAAGCAGCCCTTTGGTGAACTCGAACGCCTCGTCACACAAAAGCTTCTGGATGTGATCAAGCGAGTCGCCAGAGAGGAATTGAGGAGTGAAAAGTGGCTCCGCTCGGTGGCTCGACTCAGTGGCCGAAGCTATAAGCAGATGCGAGTCATGATCCTCGAGTTTCTGGACACCGACGTATTCCACGTGTCAGTGGAGAACTGCGTTTCCTTCCTGGATCCGCTGATCGACTCCTGGGATATCGACCTTTCGACTTTCGGTATGGAAATTGTGCTTAACCGAAGATTCGCCCCGGGGCACTCGAAGCGATTTGAGTTTGTTGAAAAAGAACCCGACCAACCTTTCGGGGACGAGCCAGGGCTCAACGCATTCGTTAAGGATGCTTCACTCAGCGGCAATGTCACTCAGGAGGAGATCGAATTTTTGAAACGGTTGAGATTCAAGGGAAAGCGGCCTACGCCGCTCTACTACTACCGGGAATTGCAGAATCTCAGAGATCCGCTGCATTTTCGCACTGTAGAGGGGTGACCATTGCCTCCCGAGGCGATCACCTGCAACGCCGGTGGTCGCATGGTACCCTTGCTTGGTACACACGGGCGCACTCCTCCGCCGTCGATGCTGATCCGCGTCCTCGCTAGCCTGGCCGGCGGCCTCGCCCTGGTGGGCGCGGTTGTGGCCCAGACCGCCGTGCTCCGCACCCTTCCCGCGGACGCCAAGCGAGGCCAGCTCTCCCACGTGCGGGAGAACCTGGTCTCCCTCGACGGACGACAAATCAAGCTCGCGCCCGGGGCACAGATCCGCGGCGCGAACAATCTGATCGTGGTGCCGACGGCGCTCCCGAAGGATTCGCTCGTGAAGTACCAGCTCAACGGGAGCGGGGAGCTCGTCCGCGCCTGGGTGCTCACGACGGAGGAGGCGGCGAAGAAGGACCCGTCTCCGGCTTCCTCGTCCAGCGAGCTGGAGAAGGGCCGGCCGCTCACGAGCGGCGAGCTCGTCGTCCCGGTCGACGAGACGGTCGAGTTCCTCATCACCTCGGAGGACGTCATCCACTCCTTCTGGGTGCCCGAGTGGCGCATGAAGCAGGACGCGGTCAAGGGGATCGTGACGCGAACCATCGTCGAGCCGACGAAGATCGGCACCTATCCGGTCATCTGCACGGAGCTCTGTGGCCTCGGCCACGCGATCATGCGCTCTCAGGCCCGCGTCCTCTCGGCGTCCGACTTCAACGCGTGGGTCAAGGAGCAGCGGCGGCTCGCGGCCGAGGGCGCCTCCGTGCAGGGGAAGGCGCTCTTCACCGCGCAGTGCGGGAGTTGTCACACGCTCGCGGACGCCGGTACGACGATGGAGGTGGGGCCAAACCTCGACGAAGCTCTCAAGGGCAAGGACGCCGCCTTCATCCGCGAGTCGATCGTCGACCCCAGCGCTAGCATCGCAGAGGGGTACCAGGACATCATGCCGGCCAACTTCGGGGAACTCTTCACCGATCCGCAGCTCGACGGTCTCGTC
>Ga0209853_1000278_pt1 | contig 14193 bp, 10 predicted proteins | sample GWRWS1_30_40_FD_187224 | JGI IMG/M metagenome (GOLD analysis project Ga0209853, IMG submission 187224) | Riverbed sediment microbial communities from areas with vegetation nearby in Columbia River, Washington, USA - GW-RW S1_30_40 (SPAdes)... | ecosystem: Environmental > Aquatic > Freshwater >...
CTCGGGCCGGCCGACGTTGGCCTCAACCTTGAACTCCCGCAAGAGTCGGTCGACGATGATCTCGAGGTGCAGCTCCCCCATGCCCGAGATGATCGTCTGGCTGGTCTCGCCGTCCACCGAGACCTTGAACGTCGGGTCTTCGAGAGCGAGCCGGCCCAGGGACATCCCGAGCCGCTCCTCGTCCGCCTTGGTCTTGGGCTCGATGGCGACCGCGATGACCGGCTCCGGGAAGTCCATCGACTCCAGCACGATCGGATGATTGCCGTCGCACAATGTGTCGCCGGTCCGCGCGAACTTGAGCCCCACGACCGCCGCGATGTCCCCGGCTTCCACCGCCTCGATCTCCTCGCGCTTGTTCGCGTGCATTCGCAGGAGGCGTCCCACGCGCTCCTTCTTCTGCTGGGACGAGTTGTGGACGTGTCCTCCGGCCTGGAGCGTCCCGGAATACACCCGCAGGAACGTGAGCTGGCCGACGTACGGGTCGTTCATCAGCTTGAAGGCCAGCGCCGCGAAGGGCTCCGTGTCCGAGGCCAATCGCACCTCGGGCTCCCGTGTGTCGGGGTTGATCCCCTGGACCGGCGGGATATCCAGCGGCGACGGCAGGTAATCGATGACGGCATCGAGGAGCGGCTGCACGCCCTTGTTGCGGAACGAGGCCCCGCACAGGACCGGCACAACCTTCATCGCCAGCGTCCCGGCGCGGAGCGCCGACCGGATCTCCTCGCGGGTGATCTTCTCGTCCCCCAGGTACTTCTCCATGAGGCTCTCGTCCGCCTCGGCGAGGGCCTCGACGATGCGCTCACGATACTCCTTGACCGGCCCCGCGTAGTCGGCCGGGACGGGGAGCCGCTCGAAGGTCTGCCCCATGCCGTCTTCCGGCCAGACGAGCGCCACGTCGTCGATCAGGTCGATGACACCACGGAACCCGTCTTCCTTACCCAGCGGCAGCTGCACCGCCACGGGGATTGCCCCGAGCCGGCTCCGCACCATTTCCAGGGACCGGTAGAAGTCCGCGCCCGTGCGATCCATCTTGTTCACGTAGATGATCCGCGGAACCTGGTACTTGTCGGCTTGCCGCCACACCGTCTCCGTTTGAGGCTCGACGCCGGCCACCGCGTCCAGGATGGCGACAGCGCCGTCGAGCACCCGCAGGGAGCGCTCCACTTCGACCGTGAAGTCAACGTGACCCGGCGTGTCGATGATGTTGATGCGGCAGTCCCGCCAGAAGGAGGTCGTCGCGGCCGAGGTGATCGTGATGCCGCGCTCCTGCTCCTGCACCATCCAGTCCATCGTCGCCGTCCCCTCGTCCACCTCACCAATCTTGTAGGACCGGCCGGTGTAATAGAGGATCCGCTCCGTGGTGGTGGTCTTGCCGGCATCGATGTGCGCCATGATGCCGATGTTGCGCATCTTGTCCAGCGGGTACTGCCGTTCCATCGAAATGCCCAATCCTTCCCCTGAGTCGCTCCGGTCCAGTTACCGACACCCGCGCCGCGATCGAGCCGTGGGGGAGCGTGGGCCGAGGCGCGCTGGCCTCGCCCAACGCGTTACCAGCGGTAGTGGGCGAACGCCTTGTTGGCTTCGGCCATCCGGTGGGTGTCCTCGCGCTTCTTCACGGACACCCCGCGGTTGTTGGCCGCGTCCAGGAGTTCGGCGGCGAGACGGTCCTGCATGGTCTTCTCGGGCCGATTCCGGGCGAACCCTACGATCCACCGCATCGAGAGCGACGTCCGACGCTCCGGCCGGACCTCGACCGGGACCTGGTAGGTCGAGCCGCCCACTCGGCGCGACTTCACCTCGAGCGCCGGCTTCACGTTATCCACCGCCTGCTTGAACAGCTTGAGCGGATCCTGCTTGGCGCGCTCACCCATGAGGCCAAGCGCGTCGTACATGATCCGTTCGGAAAGGCTTCGCTTCCCGGCCGTCATCATCACGTTGATGAACTTGGCCACCAGGCGGCTCCCGTATTTGGGATCCGGGGTGACATCTCGGCGCTGAATGACGGCGCGTCGCGGCATCGCGCTATGCGGCCCCGCCAGCCTTGGGCGTCTTGGCGCCGTACTTGGACCGCGACCGGCGGCGATTCGCCACCCCAGCCGCATCCAGAATGCCCCGAATGATGTGGTACCGAACGCCCGGCAGGTCCTTGACCCGGCCGCCACGGATCAACACGATCGAGTGTTCCTGGAGGTTGTGCCCGATCCCGGGGATGTAGGCCGTCACCTCCACCGCGTTGGTAAGCCGCACACGCGCTACCTTCCGCAGGGCCGAGTTCGGCTTCTTCGGCGTGGTGGTGTACACGCGAATGCACACGCCGCGCTTCTGCGGCGAGCCCTCCATCGCGGGCGCCTTGGACTTCTTACGCACCGCCTCGCGACCCTGCCGGACAAGCTGGCTAAGAGTCGGCATCGGACCCTTTCCCGACCTGCGTCACCGCTCCCTCATGACGTTTCCGACCTGCGATGTCTACCATGGCCAGACCATGCCTAGTCCAAAACTCCAACCTTATACCAGTCCCGGCCACCAATGTCAACCTGGGCGGCCCTTCTCCCGCAGCTTCCTGCGTCTTAGCCGAGGGGCGCGCGGTCCGCGGGCATCGACGGCTCAGCCAGCTGCTCGGCCACCGCGGCGACCTTACTCTCCTCCGGCTTCCGCTCCTCGGCGGCGGTCCGGAGGTCGGCCTTCGCGTACAGGGCCAACCCCGTCCCTGCGGGGATCAAGCGCCCCACGATGACGTTCTCCTTGAGCCCGCGGAGGTCATCCACCTTCCCGCTGATCGCGGCCTCGGTCAGCACCCGCGTCGTCTCCTGGAACGAGGCAGCCGAGATGAAGCTGTCGGTGGAGAGCGAGGCCTTCGTGATCCCGAGCAGCATGGGCTTCGCAGCCGCCGGGCGCCCGCCGGCCACCGCCACCTTGTCGTTCTCCTCCTGGAAAACGAATCGGTCCACGAGCTCGCCGACCACGAAGTCGGTGTCCCCGACCTCTTCGATCCGCACCCGGCGCAGCATCTGCCGCACGATGATCTCGATGTGCTTGTCGTTGATCGTCACGCCTTGCAGGCGGTAGACCTCCTGGACCTCGTTCACGAGGTACTCTTGGAGTCGCTTGTCGCCGAGCACCGCGAGGATGTCGTGCGGGTTCTCCGACCCCTCCATGAGCGGCTCGCCCGCCTTCACGCGATCTCCCTCGCGCACCGTGACGTGCTTGCCCCGTGGGACGAGGTACTCCCGCCGCTCGCCGTCATCCGCCTCCACTTCGATCTTCCGCATGCCCTTGACAAACCCCGCAAACCGGACGACCCCGTCGATCTCGGTGATAACCGCCTGCTCCTTCGGCTTGCGGGCCTCGAAGAGCTCGGCGACCCGCGGGAGACCCCCCGTGATGTCCTTGGTCTTGGTGGTCTCGCGCGGGATCTTGGCGATGACGTCGCCCGCGAACACCATCGCTTCGTTCCCGACCAGGAGATGGGCCTTTACCGGAAGTGTGTAGCTCCCTACCGTCCGCTCCTGATCGTCCTTGATCGACACCCGCGGCTGCAGCCGGCCCTCCTGGTCCTCGATCACTACCTTGCTCGCCAGCCCGGTGACCTCGTCGATCTCGTCCCGAATCGTCACCCCTTCCTCGATGTCGCCGTAGAGCAGCCTTCCGGACACCTCGGTCAGGATCGGCGTCGTGTACGGGTCCCACTCGACCAGCACCTGACCGGACGCGGCCCGCTTGCCCTCCTTGACCTTGATCTTCGCCCCGTAGACGGCCGGGTATCGCTCCTTCTCCCGGCCCTTGTCGTCCATAACCGCAAGCTCGCCGTTCCGGTTCATCACGACGAGATCCCCGTCCCGGTTGACGACCGTCCGCAGATTGTGGTAGCGGATGATGCCGCCGTGCTTGGTCTCGTGCTTCGACTGCACGGTGATCCGGGCCGTCCCGCCGATGTGGAACGTCCGCATCGTGAGCTGCGTGCCCGGCTCTCCGATCGACTGCGCGGCGATGATGCCCACCGCCTCGCCGAGCTCTGCTAGCCGGCCGCTTCCGAGGTTTCGGCCGTAGCACATGACGCAGACGCCCCGCTTGGCCTCGCAGGTCAGCACGGAGCGGATCCTGACCCGCTCGAGACCCGAGTCCTCGATCCGGGTGGCCAGATCCTCGTCGATCTCCGTCGTTGCACGGACCATGATCTCGTCGGAGAATGGGTCGCGGATGTCTTCCGCCGCGACGCGACCGAGGATGCGGTCGCGCAGCGACTGGATGATTTCTCCACCCTCGACGAGCGGCGTCGCGTCGATCGATTTCACGGTTCTGCAGTCCTGCTCGCTCACGATCACGTCCTGCGCGACATCCACAAGCCGCCGCGTGAGGTAGCCCGAGTCCGCCGTTTTCAGCGCGGTGTCGGCCAGGCCCTTCCGCGCGCCGTGCGTCGACGTGAAGTACTCCAGCACCGTGAGGCCCTCGCGGAAGTTTGACGTGATGGGCGTCTCGATGATCTCGCCCGATGGCTTCGCCATGAGGCCACGCATGCCCGCCAGCTGGCGGATCTGCTGCTTGGAGCCGCGGGCGCCCGAATCAGCCATCATGAAAATGGGATTGAATTCCCCGCCCTGCTCGCCCGACTCGAGCTCGCGGAACATCTCGTCTGCGATCTCTTCGGTCACATGCGCCCAAATGTCCACGAGCTTGTTGTACCGCTCGCCGTTCGTGATAACGCCGTCGAGGTACTGCTGCTCCACCTCGATCACTTGCCGGCGCGCGGCGTCGATCAGACGACTCTTCGACGAGGGCGTCTGCATGTCGTCGATGCCGATCGACAGCCCCGAGAGCGTCGCGTAACGGAAGCCAATGTCCTTCAGGTCGTCGAGGAACTTCACTGTTTCCGCGTTCCCAAACCGGTGGTAGCACTCGGCCACGAGCGACGTGATCTCCTTCTTCTTCAGCTCTCGGTTCACGTACCGCAGGGGCAGCGGCACGATCTCGTTGAACAGCACACGGCCCACCGTCGTGTAGTCCTTCCAGCGGTCCGAATTCCACATGTCGCCAGCGGCGAGATCCGGCTCGGTCAGGGCGTTGAGTTCGCGCACCTTGATGCGCGCCTGGAGGTCGACGTCCTCGGCGTCGTACGCCATCCGGACCTCTTCCATGTCGGCGAAGACCCGACCCTCCCCTTTTACTCCCCTGCGCTCCTTAGTCAGGTAGTAGATCCCCAGCACCATGTCCTGGGTCGGAATCACCAGGGGCGCGCCGTTCGCGGGCGACAGGACGTTGTTGGACGACAGCATCAAAACCGTCGCTTCGAGCTGCGCCTCGTTGGACAACGGCACATGGACCGCCATCTGGTCGCCGTCGAAATCAGCGTTGAACGCCGTGCAGACGAGGGGGTGGATCTCGATGGCCTTGCCCTCGACGAGGATCGGCTCGAACCCCTGGATTCCGAGGCGGTGGAGCGTCGGCGCCCGGTTCAGCAGCACCGGGTGCTCCTTGATGACCTCTTCGAGGATGTCCCAAACCTCCGGCCGCTCCTTCTCGACCATCTTCTTCGCGGCCTTGATGGACGAGGCGAGCCCACGCTCCTCGAGCTTCCGAAGGATGAAGGGCTTGAAGAGCTCGAGCGCCATCTTCTTCGGCAGCCCGCACTGATGGGCCTTGAGCTGTGGCCCGACCACGATGACCGAGCGTCCCGAGTAGTCGACACGCTTACCAAGCAGATTCTGGCGGAAGCGTCCCTGCTTGCCCTTCAGGGTATCGGAGAGGGACTTGAGCGGCCGGTTGTTCGGGCCCGTGATCACGCGCCCGCGCCGTCCGTTGTCGAAGAGCGCATCCACCGCTTCCTGCAGCATCCGCTTCTCGTTGCGGATAATGATCTCCGGCGCCTTGAGCTCCATGAGTCGCTTCAACCGGTTGTTCCGGTTGATCACGCGCCGGTAGAGGTCGTTGAGGTCCGAGGTCGCGAAGCGCCCTCCGTCGAGCGGGACGAGCGGCCGCAGCTCGGGCGGGATCACCGGGATGACCTCGAGGATCATCCACTCGGGCTTGTTGCTGGACTTGATGAAAGCGTCGACGACCTTCAGTCGCTTCACGATCTTCTTCCGCTTCTGCGCCGACGTCTCGGAGAGCATCTGCGCACGCAGATCGCGCGCCAGTGTCTCGAGCTCAAGGTCCCGCAGCAGCTCCCGGATCGCTTCGGCCCCCATCCCGACCTTGATCCGGTCCGGGCCGTGCTCCTCGCTGAGCTTCCGATAGCGATCGACCGTGAGGAGCTCCTTACGCTTGAGCGACGTCGGGCCCGGGTCGAGCACGACGTACTCCTCGAAGTACAGGATCTTCTCGAGGTCTCGAAGCGACACGTCGAGAAGCTGGCCGATGCGGCTCGGGAGCCCCTTGAAGAACCACACGTGCGAGACGGGCGAGGCGAGTTCGATGTGCCCCATTCGCTCGCGGCGGACTCGTGCGCGCGTCACCTCCACCCCGCACTTGTCGCAGATGACGCCCGCGAACTTCATCCGCTTGTACTTACCGCACGCACACTCATAGTCCTTCGTCGGGCCGAAGATCCGCGCGCAGAACAGGCCGTCGCGTTCCGGCTTGAACGTCCGGTAATTGATGGTCTCCGGCTTTTTCACCTCGCCGCTCGACCAGATCGAGCGGATCTTCTCGGGTGGGGCCAGCCGAATTCGGATGGCGTCGAACGTGATGGGCTTCGGGTAGCGGTTGTCAAGGATCCCCCACAGGTCCTTCGTGGGCTTGTCCTCCCTGATCAAACTCCCGAACTGCCGATCCGTCAGCATCCTCTCTCCTCCTCGGTGCCAGGTCGAGAACCGTCTCGTTCGAAGGGGGGTTGTGCCCCCCGGGTCGCGGCGAACGGACCGGGCCTGCCCTCCTCCAGAGAGGGACTGAGTCTCGTTGGTTCTCGGCGCGGCATCAGGCGCGTACCAAGACAGATGTCGGGGCGTTGAGTCGCGGTCAGATAGCCCTCCTTGGTCTGTCGGCTAAGGGCTAGGCCTTGCCTTTGCCGTCGCGCTGGATGAGTTCGACATCCAGGGCGAGGCTTTGGAGCTCCTTGACGAGCACGTTGAACGACTCTGGAGTGCCCGGCTCCAGGAAGTTCTCGCCCTTGACGATCGCTTCATAGATCCGATTCCTTCCCTCGACGTCGTCGGACTTAACGGTCAGCATCTCCTGCAGGGTGTAGGCCGCCCCGTAGGCCTCCAGGGCCCACACCTCCATCTCACCAAACCGCTGCCCTCCGAACTGAGCCTTGCCGCCGAGCGGCTGCTGCGTCACGAGGGAGTAGGGTCCGATCGAGCGGGCATGCATCTTGTCATCGACCAGGTGCGCCAGCTTCATCATGTAGATCTGGCCCACCGTCACCTCCTGGTGAAACGCCTTTCCGGTTCGGCCGTCGTACAGCACGGTCTTGCCCGAGGTCGGCAGCTTCGCCTGGCGGAGGAGGTCCTTGATCTCGTCCTCCGTGGCGCCGTCGAACACGGGGCTCGCGATCCAAAGGCCGAGGGCCCGCGCGACCCAACCGAGATGGGTCTCGAGGATCTGGCCCACGTTCATCCGCGAGGGCACCCCGAGCGGGTTCAGCACCATCTCAACCGGCGTGCCGTCGGGCAGGTACGGCATGTCCTCCTCCGGGAGAATGCGTGAGACCACGCCCTTGTTGCCGTGCCGACCCGCCATCTTGTCGCCGACGGAGAGCTTCCGCTTCACGGCGACGTACACCTTGACCATCTTGATGACGCCAGGCGGCAGGTCATCGCCACGGCGCAGTCGCGCGATCTTCTCCTCCCGCATCGTCTTGAGGATCTCGGTATCCTCCTCCGCCTTGTCGGCAATCTTCCGGACATTCGCGCCGAGCCCCTCGTCCTCCTTGACCTTGACCCGGGTCAGCTCCTCCCAATCGAGCTCGTCGAGCCACGCCCGCTCGACCTTTTGCCCCTTCTTGCCGACGACGTCCCTCCGTGCGTCCACGAGGTCCTGCGTGAGCGTCTTGCCGACCAACAGGTTCTTCAGCTTCTGGTCGCGCTCCATCTCCACGATAGTGATCTCGTCCTGATAGTCCTTCTCCAGCCTGCCGACCTCTTCTTCCTCGATCGACTTGGCTCGCTCGTCTTTGTCGATGCCGCGCCGCGAGAAGACTTTCACGTCAACGATCGTGCCCTCGATCCCGGGCGGCACCGTCAGCGACGTGTCGCGAACGTCCCCGGCCTTCTCCCCGAAGATCGCGCGAAGCAACTTCTCCTCCGGGGTCAGCTGGGTCTCCCCTTTCGGGGTAATCTTGCCGACCAGGATGTCCCCCGCTTTGACCTTCGCGCCGATACGCACGATCCCGGACTCGTCCAGATCCTTCAGCGCCTCGTCGGAGACATTGGGGATGTCGCGGGTGATCTCCTCCTTACCGAGCTTCGTGTCCCGCGCCTGGATCTCGAACTCCTCGATGTGGATCGAAGTGTAGCGATCGTCCTTCACCAAGCGCTCGGAGACCAGGATGGCGTCCTCGAAGTTGAACCCGCCCCAGGGCATGAACGCGACCAGCACGTTTCGGCCAAGCGCGAGCTCGCCCTGATCGGTCGCGGGGCCATCGGCGATGATCTCGCCCGCGGCGATGCGCTGCCCCTTCCGCACAATGGGCTTCTGATTGACGCACGTGTTCTGGTTCGAGCGTCGGTACTTCGTCAGGTTGTAGATGTCCAGCGGTAGGTCCTGGACCGGGTCCGCCTTCTTGCCACGCGACTCGGCCCGGATCACGACCCGATCGGCCCCAACCGACTCGACCACGCCGCCGCGCTTCCCCACCACCACCGCACCTGAGTCCCGCGCCACGATGTGCTCCATGCCGGTCCCGACCAGGGGCGCTTCCGGCTGCAGGAGCGGGACCGCCTGGCGCTGCATGTTCGAGCCCATCAGAGCGCGGTTGGCGTCGTCGTTCTCGAGAAACGGGATCAGGCTGGCCGCCACCGACACCAGCTGTTTCGGCGACACGTCCATGTAGTGCACTTCCTCGGGCGGCACGAGCTTGAACTCGCCGGTCTTGCGGGCCGAAACGCGCTCGGCCACGAATCGACCGCGCTTGTCGATCTGCGCGTTGGCCTGGGCGATGACGACCTGCTCCTCTTCGAGCGCCGTAAGGAACACGATGTCGTCGCTCACGGCGCCGTTCTCGACCTTTCGGTACGGGGTCTCAATGAACCCGAACTCGTTGATGCGCGCGTACGTCGAAAGCGACGAGATGAGACCGATGTTCGGCCCTTCCGGCGTCTCGATCGGACAGATCCGCCCGTAGTGCGTGGGGTGCACGTCACGCACCTCGAACCCGGCGCGCTCGCGGGAGAGCCCCCGCGGCCCGAGCGCCGAGAGACGGCGCTTGTGCGTCAGCTCGGCCAGCGGGTTCGTTTGGTCCATGAACTGCGAGAGCTGCGAGGAGCCAAAAAACTCCTTCACGACCGCGGACACGGGCTTCGCGTTCACGAGGTCGTGCGGCATCAGGTTCTCGATATCGGCGATGGACATCCGTTCCTTGACCGCGCGCTCCATCCGGGTCAGACCCACGCGAAACTGATTCTCGAGCAGCTCGCCCACCGACCGTACCCGCCGGTTCCCCAGGTGGTCGATGTCGTCGGCGGGATAGCGCTCCTGCTTGACAGCCAGCAGCCGGCGAACGACGTGGATGATGTCTTCCAGCCGCAGCGTCTTCCAGTTGAGCGGCGACTCCATTCCGAGTTTCTTGTTGAGCATGAAGCGCCCGACGCGTGCCAGATCGTAGCGCCGGGGATCGAGGAACATGCCGCGGAAGAGCGCCCGAGCCGATTCCACGGTCGGCGGGTCACCGGGCCGCAATCGACGGTACATCTCCACGAGCGCCTCGTCCGGATTCTTGTGGACGTCCCGGGCGAGCGTCTCGTAGATCGACGGATCGTTCTTGGTGGGATCCTCGTAGATCACCTTGAATGGCGCCACCGGGCGGGCCACGAGCTGGGCCAGCACATTCGTGGTGAGCTCCTGATTCGGCTCGAGGATCACCTCACCGGTCTGGCGGTCCACCACCCGCCCACCGGTCCGCCGGCCCTCGAGATGCCCGAGCGGCACGGGGATCCTGTCGATACCGAGCTCCTGAAGCCGCGCGACGAGCTTCGTGTTCAACCGCTTGCCAGCCTGCACGACGGGTTCACGATGCCGCGGCGGCTTGATGTCTTCGGCCACACGCGTCTCGTTCCTGTGCACCTCGGGATGGAGCTTCACAAGCACGGTACCGTCCTCGAACCCGAGCACCTCCTCGAGATCATAGAACGCACCGAGGATCTCCTCGTCCGCGAGGACGGCGTTCTTCTCGAGGAAGCCGAAGGCCCGGAGAAACGCCGTCGCGAGCATCTTCCGCCGCCGGTCGATCCGGACATGCAGGACGTCGTTCGCGTCGAACTCGAACTCGACCCAGGAGCCACGGTATGGGATGACGCGCGCGGAGAAGATCTTCTTACCCGAGGCCAGCGTCTTGCCGCGGTCGTCGTCGAAGAAGACTCCGGCCGAGCGCTGGAGCTGGCTCACTACCACCCGCTCCGTCCCATTGATGATGAAGGTTCCCTTGTCGGTCATCAGCGGCAACTCGCCGAGGTAGACCTCCTGCTCCTTGATGTCCTTGACCGTGCGGACACGACTTGCCTTGTCCTGCTCGTACACGACGAGCCGCAAGGTCACCTTCAGGGGGATGGCGTTCGTCATCCCCCGGTCGTGGCATTCCTCGACCGTGTACTTCGGCTCGCCGAAGTGGTATCCCACGAACTCCAAAGAGGCGTTCTCGTTGTAGTCAGCGATCGGGAAGACGCTCTTGAACACCGCCTGCAGACCCATGTCCTCCCGGTGCTCGGGCGCGTAGTCCTTCTGGAGGAAGGCCTCGTAGGAGTTCCGCTGGATCTCGATCAGGTTCGGGATCTCGACGATCGACGTGATTTTCCCGTAGTCCCTGCGGACCCGACGGCCACACTGAATCTGTCCTGCCATCTACTGTGCCCTCACTCCCCGCCACCGGGGTTTGTCGGAGTCAAGCCAGCCTTCACCCCACTCCAAGCCGGGCCGAGAACCGAGCAGCCCTACTTGATCTCGACAGTCGCGCCGACCTCCTCCAGCTTCTTCTTCATATCCTGTGCCTCGGCCTTGGCGATCTTTTCCTTGACCGGCTTGGGCGCCTCGTCTACCACTGCCTTCGCTTCCTTCAGTCCGAGCCCGGTCAGCTCGCGGACCACCTTGATCACCTGGATCTTCTTGTCGCCCGCAGCGATGAGGATCACGTCGAACTCCGTCTTCTCCTCCTCGGCGGTCACCGCGCCGCCGCCGGCCGCTGCCGCGCCCGGGACCGCCGCCACGGCCATCGGGGCCGCTGCCGAGACACCCCACTTCTCCTGGAGCATCTTCGAGAGCTGCGCCGCTTCGAGCAGGGTCAACTGATCCAGCTGCTCGGCAATCTGCTCGACCTTAGTTGCCATGGATGCCTCCCGTTGTGAAATTGAGCTACTCGGCCGCCGCTTCGGCCGCGGCCGCCTTGCCGCGCTCCGCGAGGACGTAGACCAGCTCGCGCAGGGGCGCCGTCAAGAGCCCTACCAGCGCGCCCATCGGGCCCTGGACGGCGCCAACCAGCTGGCCTCGGAGGATCTCGCGGGACGGCAGATCGGCCACGGCGCGCAGCTCTTGCGGCTGGAGGATCTGGCCGTCGATGACCCCCACCCTAAGCTGGAGCGCCGGGTTCGCCTTCGCGAACGCCGAAAGGGTCTTGGCGACCACCGCCGGGTCCCGCCGTCCGATGACCACGCCCGTCGGTCCCGTGAGGTGGGGGCGCAGCCCGCCGAGCGGCGAGCCTTCGAGCGCGACGCGGGCCAGCCGGTTCTTGACGACGTGGTACTCCGCCGCCGCCGTCTTGAGCTGCTTGCGGAGCTCGGACAGCTGCTGCACGGTCAGCCCGCGATAGTCGGTCAGCACAGCCGTCGTCACGTCGGCTATGCGCGTCTTCAGCTCCTCGATCGTCTCCGCCTTCGCCTGAGTGGGCACGACGTCTCCCCTGGGTCCTGTTACAACTTGTAGAGGTTCGCGACGCGTTGGACGTCCACGGCAATCCCGGGACCCATCGTTGTAGATATCGTAATGCTGCGCAGATACTGGCCTTTCGCCGCCGGGGGCTTGGCCTTCACGAGCGCCTCCAGCACCGCGTACGTGTTGGCGACGAGGTGCTCCGCGGTGAACGACTTCTTCCCGACCAACACCTGCACATTGCCAGCCTTGTCAACCTTGAATTCGACCTTGCCGGCCTTGACCTCGCGGATAGCGCGGCCCACGTCGAATGTCACCGTGCCAACCTTCGGATTCGGCATCAGGCCGCGCGGTCCCAGGATCTTGCCCAGCCGCCCCACCTGACCCATGAGATCGGGTGTCGAGACGGCCGTGTCGAACTCGAGCCAACCGCCCTGAATCTTCTCGACCAGGTCCTCGGCCCCGACAAAGTCGGCACCTGCCTCTCGCGCCTCGCGCTCCTTCTCGCCCTTGGCGAAGACGAGCACGCGCACCGGCTTGCCAGTACCGTGCGGCAGGAGCACAGCCCCGCGCACCATCTGGTCCGCGTGCTTCGGGTTCACGCCGAGCCGTACTGCCAGCTCGACCGTCTCGTCGAACTTGGCATAGGCCACCTGCCTGGACAGGGCGACCGCCTCCTCGACGGCGTATGCCCTCTCGGTGTCGACCTGCCCCAGCGCCTTCGCGTAGAGCTTGGCTACCGCCATATGACTCAGCCTTTCAATCGCTAGCCAACCACCTCGATGCCCATACTCCGCGCTGTGCCCTCCACGACGCGCATGGCCTGCTCGAGGTTGTCGGTGTTCAGATCCGGTAGTTTCGTTTGCGCGATCTCCCGAACTTGCATCCGGCTCACCTTGCCGATCTTGACCTTGAGGGGGTTCGCCGAGGCCTTGGCGATGCCGGCGGCCCGCTTGAGAAGCACGGAAGCCGGCGGCGTCTTCACGACGAAGGTGAACGACCGGTCAGCGTAGATCGTGACGACCACAGGGAGGATCAGCCCCTCCTGCGAACCCGTCTGCGCGTTGAAGCCCTTGCAGAACTCCATGATGTTGACGCCGTGCTGGCCGAGCGCCGGGCCGACAGGCGGCGCGGGGTTGGCCTTGCCGGCCGGAATCTGCAATTTGACGATCGCCTGAACTTTCTTCGCCATGTTTCTTGTCTGTCCCTAGGATCGCTCGACCTGGTAGTATTCGAGCTCCACCGGCGTCAGGCGGCCGAAGATCTGGACCATGACCTTCAGCTTGCCGCGCTCCGGGCTCATGTCGTCGATCAGCCCACTGAAATTGACGAACGGTCCTTCGACGACCCGCACCTTGTCGCCTTTTTGGAAGACCGACTTCGGCTTGGGCTTCTCCGCACCCAGCTCCATCTGTCGCAGGATCGTCTCGACCTCCTCCTGCGGCAGGGGCGCCGGGCGCACGCCCGACCCGACGAAGCCCGTCACCTTCGGCGTCGATTTCACGAGGTGCCACGAGTCGTCTGTCATGTCCATCTCGACGAGTACGTAGCCGGGGAAGAACTTCTGAGGCGTGATCCGCTTCTGCCCCTTTCGGACCTCGACGACCTCCTCAGTGGGGATCACGACCTGGCTGATCTGCTCCTCCTGGCCGAAGATCTTCGCCCGCTGTCGAATCGCCTCGGCGACCTTGTTCTCGAACCCCGAGTACGTGTGCACGACGTACCACTGTTTCGCCATGGCCGTCCTATCGCAAGACGAAACCGACAAGCCACGAAAGCGCGTTGTCCACCGCCGCCAGGAACATGGCGAGGACCAGCACCATGACGATCACGACGGTGGTCGAGCCCATGACCTCACGTCGGTTCGGCCAGCTGACCCGGCGGAACTCGACCACTACGTCGCGAAAGAACTCTCGGACCTTCTTCAGCAGCTCCATATCCTTGTGACCATGTGGCAGGCCAGGGATTCGAACCCCCATCCCGGGGATTTCCATGCGGAAGGGGCCGCGACGGCCCCCTCCGAGGCCTCCCCCAGGACGTTGCGCGGGCAAAGCCCGCGCTCGGAGTCTCCCCTATCCCCGCCCACCGTCCCTGCGCCCGTGTGGCAGGCCAGGAGGGATTCGAACCCCCATCCCCCGGATTTGGAGTCCGGTGCTCTAGCCGTTAGAGCTACTGGCCTATTTC
>Ga0209853_1000280_pt1 | contig 14169 bp, 18 predicted proteins | sample GWRWS1_30_40_FD_187224 | JGI IMG/M metagenome (GOLD analysis project Ga0209853, IMG submission 187224) | Riverbed sediment microbial communities from areas with vegetation nearby in Columbia River, Washington, USA - GW-RW S1_30_40 (SPAdes)... | ecosystem: Environmental > Aquatic > Freshwater >...
ACGGGCATCACGACCTTGCCGCCGAGGGCCTCGGCCTGCTCAAGGTACTTCTGGGGGTCGTCCACCTCCGCGTAGAACACGACGCCGGGAGCCGCGGATTCTCCGCCGCCGCCGATGCCGCCGTCGATCCCCTTGCCCCCCGCTTCGGTGTGGACCAGCCCATAGGTCGGCATGACCTCGTGGACCTGCCACCCGAATAGCTGGGAGTAGAACTTGGAAAGGGCCTTCAGATCCTTCCCGTTCACCTCGAAATGCACCACTGGTGCGCCCATCCGATCGCCTCCTCCCCTTCCCTCATCCGGCCACGGGATCGGGGCCGGGGTCGCCGCCCGCCGCGGCGATGGCCAGACGCGGCAGGAAGTGGTTCCATCCTTCCTCGTGCCCGGCGCCTTCGCCAACGGGGAGATCCCGATGCACCAGGCGAAGGACCGTCGCGTCTCCGTCGGGCGTCAACGTGACCTCCACCGTGCTCGAACCCGGAGGCACCTTGTCGTTCCCCTCCCAGCCCCAGGTGAACACGACGCGCCGGGGCGGATCGAGCTCCACGAACTCCCCCACGACGACGTCTCGCCCGTTCAGGTCCACCCGGTATGCGCCGCCGGGGCGGGGGTCGAGTCGCGCCGTCCTGCCCTTCCACCTGGTCATCTTGTCGGAGTTGGTGAGGAACGCGAAGACGGTCTCCGGCCGGGCCTCGATCCTGACCTCGTGGGTGATGACCTCGGTCCCCTCAGCCTGCACCGCCCCTCCTCTCCTCGGCCTCGGCCTCGCGTTTCAGCGCCGACAGCTGGACGTCCCAGAACGCGTCGATGAACTCGCGCAGCTCGGCCAGGCCCTCGGGCCTGATCCGGTAGATGCGCCGCGTGCCGTTCCGCCGTTCCGTCAGCAGCCCCGCGTGCTTCAGCACGCGAAGGTGCTGCGAGACGGCCGAGCGGGTCACCTCGAAGTGTGACGCGATCTCGCCCGCCGACATCTCGCCCTCCCGCACCAGCCGGAGGATCTGCCGGCGCCTCGGCTCGGCGATGGCTCTGAGCGCTGCCTCCACGGGGCGAGGTTAAGCCCGAGCTTTCGTTAGTGTCAACTAAACAATGGTCAGGACACGGCCGGCCTGGTTCGAAGGCGTCTGTAGCCGAACCACCCGGCCAGGGCCAGAGCGGTGACCGGGACCAGGTAGCCCAGACCCACCACGATCGCGTAGATGACCCCGAGGAATCCGTTCAATGCACGATCCCACGCCTCGCCGAGGCTGGGCCGTTCGCCCGCCGCGGCCTGCTCGGCGTGAACGGCTCCCGGCTCTCGGATCAAGACCTGGATCGCGGCGAGGGAGGTCCGGTTGTCCAGGACCCGAAGCTGCCCCTTGATCTGCTCGATCTTGAACTGCACCTCCTGGAGCTCACGCTGGACTCGAAGGGTGGCCTCGACCGAGGTCGCCTGCCGCATCAGCTTGAGGAGCACGAACTCCTGCGCCTCCCAGGTCCTCAGGCGGGCGTTCAGATCGACGAACTCGGAGGTGACGTCCTGGCCGGAGATGGTCTGCCCCTCGACCGTGCCCAGCCCTCGCAGGTCGGCCATGGCCCGATCGAAGCTGGCGCTGGGCAGGCGGATCGTGAGCTCCCCCGACTGCGTCTTCGTGCTCGCGGTCGATGAGGACTCCACGTATCCGCCGTACTTCCCGGCGATGAACGTGGCGGCGTTGAAGGCGCTTTCGAACCCGTCGTTCTTGACCTCGATGGAGATCTGGGAGGTCTTCACAACGGCCGGGCCGATCGGCGGGAGGACCCCGATTCCCGAAACGCCCATCTGGCTCTCTGCCGTGCCCGGCACCGCGGCGGCATCCTCCGCACCTGCCAGCACTTCCACGGTGGCCGCTCTGGCGGAGCCGACCTCGTCCAGAGCGCGGGTCGCGCCGGCTGTGGGGGCGGATTCGCTGCTCGCGCCTCCTTCTGGGAGGACACCCGACGTCGCCAGGTACCCGATCACCCCGGCCAGCGCCAAGAACCCGATCATGGACAACGCCACCTTGCGCATGGGGGCCTCCCTTCGCCCGTCGTGATGCCGGTTGGACGGGAGGCGAACCGCGAGCGTTCCCTCAGCCGGCCAGACGGACCCGGCCCCGGGGCCGGCCGGACAGGGCAGCCGGACCGGCCTCGATCAGGCCGTCCGAAGCGAGGGCCGCCACGGCCGAGGCAACTCGGTCGAGCGGGAAGCCGGTCTCCCCGGCTACGCCGCCCAGGGTCGCGTCCGCACGGCGCCTGAGACTGCTCACCACCGCCCCCCGGACCTGGCGGGACGATCCCTCGAAAGGAGGCTGCCGACGCTTCGCCGGCCGCGGCTCCCACCCCTCCACCCTGAACCGGCAGCCCGGCCGGAGGGGACAGACGTGGCACCTGGGCCGCGGACGGCACACCTCGCGTCCCAGGTCCATCAGTGCCTGGTTCCACGGTCCGGGGTCGCCCCGATCCAGCCACCCCTCGGCCAGCGCGCGAACCTCCGCCGCCGGCGCCTCGTCTGGTCCGACGCCAAGGAAGACCCGCGCCACGATCCGCCGGACGTTCGTATCGATGGCGGCCACCGGCGCGGCGAACGCGATGGACGCGACCGCCGCGGCCGTGTATGGGCCAACACCCGGGAGCCGTTGCAGGGCAACCGGATCGGACGGCACTCGCCCGCCGTGGTCACCGACGATGCTTCGCGCGGCTTCGGACAGGGCCACCGCCCTGCGGTTGTACCCGAGGCCGTCCCAGGCGGCGACGACGTCGCGCCGGCTCGCAGCGGCGAGCGACCGGACCGTGGGGAACCGCCGGAGGAACGCGCGGTAGGCGGAGACGACCCGGGACGCCTGGGTCTGTTGGAGCATCACCTCCGAGACCAGCACCCGGTACGGATCACGGGTCCTTCGCCATGGGTACGCGCGCCGCCGTGGCTCGAACCAGCGGCGCAGGGGTTCCCGGGCGAACCGGCGACGGCTAGGCTTGGATGAAGCCATGACCAGAGTGCGGGACGTCATGAGCAGGGACATCGTGACGGTCGAGCCCTCGGCGACCATCGCGGGAGCGGCGACCGTGATGGGGTCCCATCACGTCGGCTCGGCCCTCGTCATCGAGGACGGGAAGCCGGCCGGGATCTTCACCGAACGCGACATCCTGCGGGCGCTGGCGGCCGACTTCGATGCCGCAAGCCACCCGGTGGCCCAATGGATGACGCGGGACCCGGTCACCGTCGAGGCCGACACGGACGTCCGCGTAGCGCGAGACCTAATGCTGGAAAGCGGGTTCCGGCACCTGCCGGTGACGGACGGCGGCGACCTGGTGGGCGTGGTGTCCATCCGCGACCTCTCCCGGGGCGGGTAGCCCTCAGAACCCGGGCCTTCCTCGCTCTGGCAGGTCCTCCGAGGCCTGCTTCACCGCCGCCCACACCTCCCGGAACACGTCCGCGGCGAACTTGGGCGGCTGGCTGTTCTCCCCGCCCAGCGTCCCCCGCACCGCGGATGCCGTGATGTCGACAGCCTTCTCGAAGAGCGCCCAGTCCATCTCGCGCGCCATCCTCGAACCTCCTCCTGTACGAGCACGAGCTTCGGTGACCGACAGGCTACATGGCGGCGGCGGTTGGGGGCGTTGCTACTCGAAGGCCCGGAGGCCGGTGATGGCCTGGCCCAGGATGAGCGTGTGGATCTCGCTCGTCCCCTCGTAGGTCAGGACCGACTCCAGGTTGTTCATGTGGCGGATCACCGGGTACTCGAGCGTGATCCCGCTCGCGCCAAGGATCGAGCGCGCCTCCCGGGCGATCTCCAGCGCCTCGCGCACGTTGTTGAGCTTGCCCATCGAGACGTGCTCCGGGCGGACGCGCCCCTCGTCCTTCATCCGCCCCAAGTGCAGAGCGAGGAGCGTGCCCTTGTTGAGCTCGAGGGCCATGTTGGCCAGCTTGTCCTGCGTGAGCTGGAACCCGGCGATGGGCTTGCCCCACTGCACGCGGGCCTTCGCGTACTCGAGCGCGCTCTCGAAGCACGCCCGGCCCGCGCCCATGGCCCCCCACACGATCCCGAACCGAGCCTCGGTCAGGCACGACAGCGGACCCTTCATGCCCACCACCCCCGGGAGGACCGCGTCCTCGGGGAGCCGGACCTCGTCGAGGACCAGCTCGGACGTCACGGAGGCGCGCAGCGAGAGCTTTCGGCCGATGTCCTTGGCGGAAAAACCCGCAGTGTCTGTCGGGACCAAGAAGCCGCGCACGCCCTCCTCGGTCCTGGCCCACACGACGGCGAGGTCGGCGATGCCGCCGTTCGTGATCCACGTCTTGGTGCCCGCCAGGACCCAGTCATCGCCGTCGCGCCTCGCGTGCGCGCGCATGCGCCCGGGGTCGCTGCCGAAGTCCGGCTCGGTCAGGCCGAAACAGCCGATGACCTCGCCCCGGGCCATGGCCGGCAGGTACCGCTGCTTCTGCTCTTCGCTCCCGAACTTCCAGATGGGGAACATGCAGAGCGAGCCCTGCACGGACACGAACGAACGGAACCCGCTGTCACCGGCCTCGAGCTCCAAACAGGCCAGGCCGTAGGAGACAGCGTTCGCCCCCGCGCACTCGTAGCCCGTGAGGTGCATCCCGAGCAGGCCGAGCTCGGCCAGGCCCTTGGCCACGTCGCGCGGGAACTCCCCGGCCTCGAACCACTCGGCGATGCCCGGAAGGATCTGGTCCCGCACGAACTCCCGGACGGCGCCCCGGATCGCGCGTTCCTCCTCGGTGAGCAGGTGGTCGATCTCGAGGAAGTCGAGGGGGTCGATCTCGGGCGCTCCCATAGCCACGCCTAGACTATCGGAGTGTCAGTCCGGCGGGAGAGCGAACCTCACTTCTTCGAAGCGGACCTTCTGCGCGCCGTGGTCTTCTTCGCCGCGGCGACGCGTGGCCTCACAGGAACGGCCCTAGGAGGCGGTTCGATGACCTGGCCGATGCTCTTCGGGGGCCGCCCAGGGCGCCTCGGCCACTCCTGCACGAACCGCAAGACCGTGTTCTTCGCCCAGACCGGCCCGGAAGCGAGCACTGCGAGAGGCCGAGGGAAGGATTTCGCCTTAGCGAGACTCGAGGCCCGCTGCTTCGACACGTTCAGCATGTCCGCAAGTTCCGCGACCCCGACCACCTCGGGGACATTGGACGTCTCGAGTTCGTGTTCCAGCCCCTCCATCGAGGAGGCCTCGGCCTCGGTGATGTTGAGATCCGCACCGGGGCCCACCGAGAACTCCGCCATCTGAAGCGCGTCCTTCACCAGCTCGGCCCCCTTGTTCACGGCGTCGAGGGTGTCGCTCGTATCGCCGGCGAGCGCCAGTCGCACGGCGATCGAGGAGCCATCCCGAGCGACCGAGGCGACCGGCGCGAGCATCCCGAGATACTCAAGGACTTCGAAGACGTGCTCGTCCGTGACCGTACCGGGCCGGCCGACCGCCTCGATTCTCACGCTCCATTCCATCGCTCACCTCCTCCCCTTCGGGGGCCACGGCCAGATGAGGCCTTGACGCCGCAGCTCGGCTAGGACGTTGGTCAGGGCCCGGTGGTCCGAGGGCGTCCGGTGGACCGTTACGATCTCCTTCGCCGGGTCCGGCGGGATGAGTTGCAGGCCCTTCTTTGTCTCCTTGAGCTGCCAGCCCTGTTCGACCGCCGCCTTCAGGTAGTTCTTGAAGTCCTTCTCGCTCGACATTCTCCGCCCTTTTCATAGAGTTTGTCAATGGTTTAGTCTAGACTGAGAACCAGGACTTTGTCAAGAGTTTAGCTCGGGCTCCCCCCGTGGGCCTGTCGATCCCGCCTGTCACCGTTCGTCGTTAGGGTGGAGGCGGCGGAGGAGCCGCCCGGACGGGAAGGGGGACAGCATGCGGTACATGCTCCTGATCTACGGGGCAGAGGGGGAATGGCAGAACGCCACGCCGGAACAGCAGGCGGCCGAGATGCAGAAGTGGGATGACTACGGGAAGTGGCTCACGGACAAGGGCTGGATGCGCGGGGGCGAGGCGCTGCACCCGACGGCGCAGGCGACGACGGTCCGGGTTCGAAAGGGCGAGACGCTGACTTCCGACGGTCCTTTCGCGGAGACGAAGGAGCAGCTCGGGGGGTACTACGAGGTCGAATGCCAGAACCTGGACCAGGCCATCGAGGCGGCGTCCCGGATCCCGTCGGCACCGACCGGCTCGATCGAGGTCCGGCCGATCATGGAGTTCGACACGCCGCACAAGTAGAGCTCCGGGCCACGCGCGAGGTCGTCGACCGCCTGTTCCGCCAAGAGCAGGGGCGGGCGGTCGCGACCCTCATCCGGGTCCTGGGCGACTTCGACCTGGCGGAGGAGGCCGTCCAGGAGGCCTTCGCGGCCGCCCTGGAGAAGTGGCCTGACCGGGGCATCCCGGACAACCCCGGGGCCTGGATCACGACCACCGCGCGCAACCGCGCCATCGACCGGCTCCGCCGGGAGAGGACGCTCCGCGAGAAGGCCGAGACCCTGAAGCACCTCGCCGAGCTGGAGGCGCTTGGCGGGAGCGAAGACGGAATGAGCGGCATCCCCGACGACCGGCTGCGGCTGATATTCACGTGCTGCCACCCGGCGCTTGCGATGGAGGCCAGGGTGGCCCTGACCCTTCGAACGCTCGGCGGCCTGACCACGCCGGAGATCGCCCGGGCCTTCCTGGTCGGCGAGCGGACGATGGCGCAACGCTTGGTTCGGGCGAAGCGGAAGATCCGGGACGCCGGGATCCCGTACCGGATCCCTCCGGCGGACCTTCTCCCGGCGCGTCTGCCCGCCGTCCTCGCGGTCCTGTACCTGATCTTCAACGAGGGGTACGTCGCGACGGAGGGCCCCCTCGTCCGGACGGAGCTCTGTGACGAGGCCATCCGGATGGCGCGGACCGTCACCGACTTGATGCCCGACGAGCCGGAGGCCCTGGGGCTGCTGGGGCTGATGCTCCTCCAGCACTCGCGCCGGGAAGCCCGGGCCGACGAGGGTGGCGAGCTGGTGCTCCTCGAGGACCAGGACCGGTCGCGGTGGGACCACGACATGATCGACGAGGGACTCGCGGTGCTGGACCGGGCCATGGGGATGACACGCCCCGGCTCGTACCAGCTCCAGGCGGCCGTGGCGGCCCTGCATGCGCGAGCCCCGAGGCCCGAGGACACGGACTGGCCCCAGATCGTCACCGCGTATGGAACGCTCGCCGCGATGTCGCCCTCGCCGGTCGTGGAGCTGAACCGCGCCGCGGCCGTGGCCATGGCCGATGGCCCGGAGCACGGCCTTCGCCTGATGGAACCCCTCGCCGAGGCGCTCGACGGCTACCACCTGTTCCACGCGAGCCGGGCGGACCTGCTCCGGCGCCTCGGCCGGAACGGGGATGCCTCGGCCGCCTACGAACGCGCGCTCTCCCTCGCCACGAACGCCAAGGAGCGGGCGTTCCTCGAACGGCGGCTTCGGGAGGTCAGAGGTCCCTGACCAGGTAGGTGAGGACGGCACCGACCGGGAGCGGCGCCTCGTCGCCCTGGAGGACCCCGCTTGCGACGTACGGGCCGTGCGCGTGCCGGTACCCCAGCCGGTCGTAGAGCATGCGGGCAGGTGCCGCGTCGTCGTCGAGTGCGACCGACAAGCCGATCCTTCGCATGCCGTGCTGACGCGCCGCCTCCTCCAGGGCCTTCATGACGGCCCTGGCCACGCCGCGCCGCCGACGGTCGGGTGACACGAACACGTCGCGGACCTCCGCGCAGCCCTCTCGGGCCGCCGACGTGGAGAACTCCTCGTGGTCGGGGAACAGCACCATCCCCCGGCCCACCGGCAGGCCTCCGTCCCACGCCACCGCCTGCACGAGCTGGAAGCGTCGTTGCGCCTGGAGCCTCCGGTCGTACTCGACGGAACTCCAGAGCGGGAGGGATCGGTTCAGCGCCTTGACGTCCTCCTCGCGCAGCCGCCGGACCTCGACGCCCACACCTCCGGCCTCAGCCCGGGATCGGCACGTCGGGCAGCCTGGACAGGGCGGCTTCCTCCTGGGCCGGATCGAACTCGACCTCCGGCAGCCGGCCGTTCAGGTAATCGTCGTAGGCCTTCATGTCGAAGTGTCCGTGGCCGGAGAGCCCGATGAGGATGACCCTTGCCTGGCCGGCCTGGCGCGCGGCGACCGCCTCGTCGATCGCGCCTTTGATCGCATGCGCGGACTCGGGGGCGGGGATGATCCCTTCGGTCTGCGCGAACTGCACGGCCGCCTCGAAAACCTCGTTCTGGGTGTAGGCGGCCGCTTCCATGTAACCCTCTTTCACGAGCAGCGACAGGGACGGCGCGTCCCCGTGATAGCGGAGGCCGCCGGCGTGCACCGGGGCCGGCACGAAGTCGTGGCCCAGCGTGTACATCGGCAGCAGCGGCGTCATCTGCGCGGTGTCGCCGAAGTCGTATGCGAACCTCCCCTTGGTCAGGGTGGGGCAGGCGGCCGGCTCGGTGGCCAGGAACCTCGCCTTGGACGTGCCCCGCAGCTTCTCGGCCATGAACGGGTAGGCCAGGCCGGCGTAGTTCGATCCGCCGCCCACGCATCCCACCACGAAGTCCGGTTGCTCGCCGGCCATCTCCATCTGCTTCTGGGCCTCCAGGCCGACCACCGTCTGGTGCAGCAGCACGTGGTTCAGGCACGACCCGATGGAGTAGTTGGTGTCCTCGCTCGTTGCGGCCACCTCGATGGCCTCGCTGATGGCGATGCCGAGCGAGCCGGTCGACTCCGGGTTGGCCTCAAGGATCCCCTTCCCGGCCTCGGTCGTGCTGGACGGCGAGGGACGCACCTCGGCGCCGAAGGTCTCCATGAAGATCCGTCGGTACGGCTTCTGCTCGTAGGAGGCCTTGACCATGAACACCAGGGACTCCAACCCGAAGAACCGGCACGCCATCGATAGCGCCGAGCCCCACTGCCCGGCGCCGGTCTCGGTGGAGATCCGCCGGACCCCCGCCTCCTTGTTGTAGTAGGCCTGCGCCACGGCCGTGTTCGGCTTGTGGGAGCCGGCCGGCGACGTGCCCTCGTACTTGAAGTAGATGTGGGCCGGCGTCTGAAGGGCCTGTTCGAGCCGCACGGCCCGGTGCAGCGGCGTCGGCCTCCACAGCCGGTAGGTGTCGATGACCGGGCCGGGGATGTCGATCCACTGCTCGATCGAGACCTCCTGCATGATCAGCGCCTCGGGGAACAGCGGCGCGAACAGGTCCGGCGTGACCGGCTCCTTCGTGCCGGGATGAAGCGGCGGGAGGGGCTGAACCTTCTGGGCGAGGTCCGGCATGATGTTGAACCACGCCGTGGGGACGTCCTCGGGCCGCAGGTCGAACCTGGTGCGCTCGGTCATCGGTCCCTCCATTGCAGGGAAGCAGGGAGGCCGAGCCTACCGGATGGCACCCGAGCGGCGCCAGCCCGAACGAGTCGGAGTCACCTCTCCCGGCGCGGCCCCGCGACGTGCCACGTCCGGGGGGCGACCAGGGCGTCGGCCTCGGCCGGCCCCCACGTCCCGGGCTCGTAGACGACGACCGGCGTGGGCCGGTCGAGCACCGGCTGGAGGATCTCCCAGGCCCGCTCGACCACGTCCTCCCGCAGGAAGAGCGTGTGGTCCCCCTCCATCGCCTCCAGCAGGAGCAGCTCGTACGCGTCGGCGATCTTCGTCTTGAACTCTCGGTCGTAGTCGAAGTCCATGGTCACCCGGCCGAGCTCGAGGCTCGATCCCGGCCTCTTCGCGTTCAGGGCCAGCGTGATCCCCTCGTCCGGCTGGATCCGGATCGTGACGTGGTCGCGCTTTGGGAGCGGCACCTCCGTCCCCCGGAACACGTTGAACGGCACCTCGCGGAAGTTCAGCGTGATCTCGCTGCACTTGTGGGCCAGCTTCTTGCCCGTCCGCAGGTAGATCGGGACGCCGGCCCACCGCCAGTTGTCGATCTCGACGACCAGGGCGGCGAAGGTCTCCGCGGCCGAGCCGGCGGCCGCGCCGGGCTCGTCGAGGTAGCCCCGGTACTGGCCCCGCACGACGCGCCCCGGGTCGCAGGCGACCATGGCGCGGAGCACCTTCACCGTCTCGTCGCGCAGGCGGTCGGGCTCGAATGAGACGGGAGGCTCCATCGCGACGAACGTCAGCACCTGGAACAGGTGGGTCGCGACCATGTCGCGGATGGCGCCGGTCTGGTCGTAGAACGTCCCCCGGCCCTCGATCCCGATGTCCTCGGCGACCGTGATCTCCACGCTGTCGATGTAGCGGCGGTTCCACACCGGCTCGAACAGCCCGTTCGCGAACCGGAACGCCAGGATGTTCTGGACCGTCTCCTTGCCCAGGTAATGGTCGATCCTGAAGACCTGCGACTCGTCGAACACCTCGTGGATGACGCGGTTCAGCTCCCGCGCCGAGGCCAGATCGCGCCCGAACGGTTTCTCGAACACCATCCTCGCCTGCCGGTGCAGCCCGGCCTCCGCCAGGCGATGGACGATGTCCGGGTAGGCGGCCGGCGGCGTGGCCGCGTGGAACAGGCGCCCCCCCGCCGTGCCCTGGTGTCGATCGATGGACTCCAGATGCTCGACCAGATGGTTCATGGCGCCCTCGTCCGCGAACTCCCCCGGCACGTACGACACGTGCTCGGCGAAGTCTCGCCACACCTCGCCCTCCGGCGGCTGGTGCCCGTGCATCTTGATCCCCTCCCGGGCCACCTCGCGGAACTCCTCGCCCGTCATCTCGGTCCGGGCGTAGCCGACGATGGCGAACCCCTCGGGCAGCTGGCCCTGCACGAACAGGTGATACAGGGCGGGGAGCAGCTTGCGTTTCGTGAGGTCGCCGGACGCGCCGAAGATGACCACGGCCTGAGGCGCGAGCGGCTGGGTCATCCCTCGCCCTCCTCCGTCTTCACGGCGTGGCCGCCGAACTCGTTCCGCAGCGCCGCGATGACCTTGGCGCTGAAGGACTCCTCCTGGCGCGACGAGAACCGATTGAACAACGCGACCGCGGTCACGGGGGCCGGCACGTTCTCGTCGATGGCGGCCTGCACGGTCCACCGCCCCTCGCCGGAGTCCTCGACGTAGCCCTTGATCCTCTCCAGCCGGGGGTCCTTCCCCAGCGCCTCGTTCAGCAGGTCGAGGAGCCAGGACCGCACTACGCTCCCGTACCGCCAGATCGACGCGATCCGGAGGAGGTCGAGGTCGAACCCGGACCTTTCCAGAATCTCGAAGCCCTCCCCGTACGCGGCGAGCAGCCCGTACTCGATGCCGTTGTGGACCATCTTCACGAAGTGGCCGGCGCCGTAGGGCCCCACGTGCGCGTACCCGCCGTCGGGCGCGAGAGCGAGGAACGCCGGCTCGACCAGCTTCACCGCGCCGGGATCGCCCCCCACCATCAGGCAGTACCCGTTGGCCAGGCCCCAGATGCCTCCGCTCGTCCCGCAGTCCACGAACCGGATGCCGGCGGCCTCGAGCTGCCCGGCCCGCCGCATCGAGTCCTTGTAGAAGGAGTTCCCCCCGTCCACGACGACGTCCCCCGAGGACAACAGCCCCCCCAGCTCGCGAACGGTCGTCTCGGTGATCTCGCCAGCCGGTACCATCAGCCACACCACCCGAGGGGCCTCCAACCTCGACACCAGGTCCTGGAGCGACGACGCCCCGGCCGCCCCCGCCTGGACGGTGCGGTCGACGGCCTCCGGGCTGGGGTCGAACGCCACCACCTCATGGCCGTGCCGAAGCAGCCGCGCGGTCATGTTGCCGCCCATCCGTCCCAGCCCCACCATCCCGAGCTTCATCCCTCGCCTCCCGCCACCGGCAGCACCTCGATCCATCCCTCCTCCACCCGCACCGGGTACACGGGAACGGGATCCTCCGCGGGACCTTCGACCGGCTCGCCGGTTCGAAGGTCGAAGGTGCTCCCGTGGCACGGACACACCACGGTGTCGGCCGCGTCGTCGAGCTTGCCCTCGGACAACAGGCAGCCCTCGTGGGTGCATTCGTCGCCCAGCGCGAACAGCTCGTTCTCGATGTGCGCCACGGCTACCCGGCCCGGAGGAAGGTCATAGGAGCGAAGCTCGCCGTCGGGGACCTCCGCAACCGCCCCCACCCGGATGTAGTCCGCCATCGTCCCTCCGCCTCCGCAGCACCGGCCATTCCCGGCGTTCCCCACCCGTTCCTGCCGCTCCCGCCGTTCGAGTAACACTACCCCCGTGCCGGAACTGCCCGAGGTCGAGACCTACCGCCGGTTCTTCGCGGAGCACGCCGCGGGCCGGACCGTGCGATCGGTGGACGTCCTTGACCCGGCCATCGTGCGAAACGATACGGCCCCGGCCGTGGACGGGGCCCTCCGAGGCCACCGGTTCGGGGAGCCCCGCCGTCACGGCAAGTGGCTGCTGTGCCCGGCGAGCGGTCCGGTCCTGCTCTTCCACTTCGGTATGACCGGAGACTTGGTCTGGTCGGGCCAGGAGCCCGAGCGGCACCGCCACGACCGGCTGGCGCTCGTGTTCGACGACGGGGAGCTCCGGTACCGCAACATGCGAAAGCTGGGCGGCGTGTGGCTGGCACACGACGAGGCGGAGCTGAACGACCTCATCGGTGACCTGGGGCCCGACGCGCTCGACGTCGCTCGGCGAGAGTTCCTGGACCGGCTGTCCCGGCGCCGCGGTGGCGTGAAGGCCGCCCTGATGGACCAGGGGTTCGTGGCCGGCGTGGGCAACCTGCTCGCCGACGAGATCCTGTGGCAGGCCCGGATCCACCCCCGCCATCGGATCGAGGATCTCGACGCCGCCAGCCGGGCCCGCCTGTTCAGAACGCTCCACCGGGTCCTGGGGGTCGCCGTTGACGAGTTCGACTACCTGGAGAGCCGGAAGGGCTGGCTGAACCACGTGCGCGGTGAGCCCGACGCGCGCTGTCCCCGGTGTCGGACCCCGCTCTCGCGCGTCACCGTCGCCGGCCGCACGACGTACTTGTGTCCTGCCTGCCAGCCGTCCCCGGACGATGAGTGACGGATCGCGAGGGGCCGGCCCGGGCGAGCCCCCGAACGGCCGACCGCCTACCCGGCCCCCCCGCGGGGCAGATGGCGGATGGCCGACCAGCCCCGCTGGAGCACGGTGAGGCTCCCCAGGACCACCAGGACGACGAGCATCGGGGTGAGCGCCCTCGGCACGATGAGCCCGATCACCACCGCTATGTACCGCTCGAGGCGCTGGAAGAACCCCTCGGAGAGCGACAAGCCGGCCGCCTCGGCCTCCGCTCGGATGTGGCTCACCATCAGCGCCGTCACCAGCGTGACGAGGGCCAGGGCCGCGTTCAGCTCATGCCCTTGCCGGGCCTCGGCCCAGTACAGGCAGCCGAACAGGATCATGTCGCCGATCCGGTCGAGCACGGAGTCCAGGAACGCGCCCACCCGCCGATCCTCCCCTCGCAGGCGGGCCACCGCGCCGTCGAAGACATCGAACGTGCCCGCCGCGATCAGCACCGCGCCCGGCAGAGCCCTCCGGTCGGTGAGGAGGAGCCAGCCGACGACGGCGTTCGCCAGGAGAGAGGCCACGGTGAGCTGCCAGGGACGCACCCCGGCCCGGTACAGACCCGCCAGGATGGCCCGGTACGGCCACGTGAAGACCGCACGCATGGCGGCCCCGGCGATCCCCGTGCTCTCCCGGGGCGCCGGCATGTCTCGCACCCGCGGGGGATGGGCAGAGGGTTGGCCGTCGGGCGGCTCGTCCATGGTCCCCCGAGGCTATCGCCGCCGGATTGGGGCCGCGAGCCGGCCAACGGCCCGCGAACCGGTCACGCGCCGCCAGCCTGCAGCCCGCCGTGCGGCCGGAACTCCACGACCAGGTAGCGGAACGTGCCGCCTGGCGCCTCGTACGCCACCCGGTCGTCGAGGGTGGCGCCGAGGAGGGCCTGGCCCAGGGGGGAGGTGGTGGTGATGGTCCGGGCGCCGGGGGCCCGCTCCTCCGCCGACTCGGCCAGCAGGTACGTCTCGTCCTCCGGGTCGTCCTCGTCGAGCGGGCGGATCGTGACGAGCATCCCCGCGGCAACGGCGTGGGAGGCCACCGGGGCCTCCACGATGTCTGGATCCCGGAGCATTCGATCGAGCTTCCGGATCCGCGACTCCATCAGCGCTTGCTCGTTCTTGGCCGCGTCGTACTCGGCGTTCTCGCGGATGTCACCGTGCTCGCGGGCGGCCTTCAGGCGCTCGGCGATTTGCGAGCGGCCT
>Ga0209853_1000281_pt1 | contig 14145 bp, 11 predicted proteins | sample GWRWS1_30_40_FD_187224 | JGI IMG/M metagenome (GOLD analysis project Ga0209853, IMG submission 187224) | Riverbed sediment microbial communities from areas with vegetation nearby in Columbia River, Washington, USA - GW-RW S1_30_40 (SPAdes)... | ecosystem: Environmental > Aquatic > Freshwater >...
GAGGTCGTAGGCCGGCTCATCGCTCTCACGCGTGGGCTGCGCGGGGTCGCCGCGTTGCTGACGGTGTTCCTCACGTCGGTCGCCCTGATCGTCGTCGTCAATACGATCCGGCTGACGGTGATCGCGCGGCGGCAAGAGATCGAAATCATGCAGCTCGTGGGCGCGACGCCCTGGTTCGTGCGGTGGCCGTTCCTTATTGAAGGCCTGTTTCAGGGTGCCGCCGCGGCGGTCGCGGCCGTCGTTGTCCTCGGCACGGTCTATCTCGTCGGGATGCTCCGCCTGCAGGTTACGATGCCGTTTCTCCCGCTCGCCGGGCCGGCGGATGCCGCACTCCCTTTGCTGGGATCCGTCCTCATGGGCGGGTTTTGCGTGGGCGCGGCGGGCAGCCTTCTGGCCATCCGGCGGTTCCTCACCTCATGATGCGCGCGCTGCTCAGCACCTTCCTCGTGGTCGTGCTGGTCGCGGCGGTGACGCCCGCCTCAGCCGCGCAGTCTGCTCTGATATCGACAGCCAGCGTGCGCGAGCCAAGAGAACAGATGCAACGTCTGCTCGTGAAACTCACCCGCTCGAAGCGGCAGCTGCGCGAGGTCAAGCGCCGGGAGCATCGCGTGCTGGGCGAGCTCGAGAACATCGACCGCTCCCGTGAGTCGGCGGAGCACCGGCTCCGCCAGCTGGCGGGGGAAATGGTCCATTCACGCACCGCCGTTCAGACCACGGCCACCCGCCTGGCCGCCACCGAGCGGCGCCTTGCCGCAGGGCGAGAGCGGCTGCGGGGACGCCTGCGCGCCATCTACAAGTACGGCCGCAGAGGCTATGTCGACATCCTGCTCGGCGCGGGGGACATCGGCGAGTTCGTCACACGCTGGCACTTCATTACCAGCATCGTCCGGTCCGACGGCCGCCTCATCAGCGAATACGCCGCCGACGCCGACGAGGCCCGGGCGCTGCACATGGCGTTAGTGGCCGAGCAGCAACGTCTCGCCGCGATCAGCGCTCGGACCGAAGCCCGGCAGCGGGACATGATCATCCAGGAGCAGGCCAAGCGCTCGATGCTGGCCCGCCTGCAGAAGGAACGGGTCGCCTACGAGCAGATGGTGCGGGAATTAGAGGAAGACTCCCGCCAGCTCGAGGTGCTCATTCAACGTGTCCAATCCTCCGGCGGGCGAGCCACGGTGGCCATTGTGCGCAGCCTCTCCGGCTTCATCTGGCCCGCGCGCGGGGTCTTCACCTCCGGGTTCGGGATGCGGCGGCACCCCATCTTTCGCATTCGGCGGATGCACACGGGCCAGGACATCGCTGCGCCGTACGGCACACCGGTTCAAGCGGCAGCCGAGGGGCAGGTCATCTACACGGGATGGTTCGGCGGGTATGGCAAGATTGTTGTGATTGACCACGGTCAGGGCATTTCGACCTTGTACGCTCATCTCTCATCGATTCTCGCGAGAGATGGCGCGCACGTCCGGCGCGCGCAGACGATCGGCCGCGTCGGCAGCACCGGATACAGCACAGGCCCCCACGTGCACTTCGAGGTCCGGGTGAACGGCCGCCCCATCGATCCCGCGCGACGCTAGTTTTCGGATGGATAATTAACGGTTCACTTGCAGCAGAGCGCCGGGTAGAATAGGTGGGGTGAATCTCCACATGCGCAAGTCACGACTTACTCTCCTCGCGATCCTCCTCGTGGTCCTGGCCGCTGCGACCGCGGCCTGGTATACGGCCGGTCCGCGCAGTCAGGCGGCGCCGACCGTCCACGGGCAGGGGCGTGCCCTGCTCGACGCCGTGGTCCAGCAGGTCAAGTCCACGTATGTGCGCCGCGACGTGACCGAGGACCAGCTGTACACCGGCGCGGTCAAGGGCCTGCTTGAGGCGGCAGGTGTCGCCTGTGCGAGGACGGTCACCGACCCGCCGCCTGCGGCGAGTGCCGGCAAGGCGCGCTTCTACGCGCTGCTGGATCGTGTCGAGGATCGCTGTCCCTCGGCTCAGCGCGATCCCGCGCGCCTGTATCTCTCCACAGCGAAGGCGATGCTCGAGTCGCTGGGCGACCAGTACACGCGGCTGATGGAGCCCGAAGCCTTTCGGATGTTCATCCAGGACACGCAGGGGTTCTTCTTCGGCATTGGGATTTACATCGACGTGCGGGACGACTATCCGATCGTCGTGCAGCCGATCGCCAACACGCCCGCCTCGCGCGCCGGACTGCGCGCCGGGGATCGCATCGTCACGGTGGACGGCGTGTCCATGAAGGACATCGCCCTGCAGGAGGCGGTCACCCGTATCCGCGGCCGGGAGGGGACACCCGTGCAGCTGCGGGTCCGGCGCGGGGACGAGGAGTTCGACGTCAGCATTGTCCGGGCGCGGATCCGCATCGTCGCCGCAGAGGGTCCGGAGAGCCTGGATGCGGCGACGCGGGAGATGCTCGCCCGCGAGCACATCGGCTACGTCAAGCTCGTCACCTTCAACCACGAGCGGGCGGATGAGGAGTTCGACCGGTTCGTCGCCCAGGCGCGCCGCAGCGGCGCAAAGGCGCTCATCTTCGACATGCGGAACAACGGGGGCGGTCTGCTCGACCAGTCCATCAAGATTGCCAGCCGGTTCCTGCCCACGGGCGAATCCGTCCTCCATATCTACGATCGCTCGGGCCGCCGCGATACGGAGCGCGCCACACGCGCGGCCAAGGTCAATCTGCCGACCGTTGTGCTGGTCAACGAGTTCTCAGCCAGCGCTTCCGAGATCGTCGCCGGGGCGCTGCTGGACAATCGGACGGCGACCGTTGTGGGCGTGCGCACCTTCGGCAAGAATCTGATCCAGTCCATCGTTGATCTTCCCATGAACGCCGGCGCGGCGATTACGTCGGCCAAGTGGCTGACGCCAAAGGAAGTTGACATCAGTGGCAAAGGCGTGACGCCCGAGGTCCTGGTCGGTGAGAACGAAGAGGCCATGCGTGAACGCCTGAAAGGCCGCCCGGCGAGCGAGATCGACAAGCGAGTCGAGGAGATGAAAGCGGAGCAATTCACGAGGGCGGTAGAGATCTTGAAGCGCAGGCTCCAGCGCGGCGGTGTCAGGCGGCTTGCCGCCTGAGCAATGCCGACTCGACGCCGGGCTGCCACCCTCTCCCCGGCGCTGCTTGCGGTCGCGACGGCCATCGTCGTGGCCGGGCTGGTCCTCGGGTTTGTTGCCGGTCGTGGCGGGTTTTCGAACGACCCGCTGTCCGCAGTCTTGCCAGCTCCAAAGCCTGCTGCTGTTCCTGGCCCCTCTGCCCGTCGGGTCTCCCCCGCACCTGTGTCTCCCAGGTCCGGCACGACCTTTCCGCGCCCTTCCGGGCGCGCACATGAGACGGTCGGACGCGTCGCGGTCATCTTCGATGACGCCGGAAGCAGTCTTGAAGAGCTCGAGGAGATCATCGCCATCGGCCGGCCGGTCACGGTGGCTGTGCTACCGGGCCTGCGTTTCTCCGCGGCCGTGGCCGAGCGCGCGAAATCCGCGGGACTGGAAGTCATCCTTCACCTGCCGCTCGAAGCCGACGACTCGTCCCAAGACGTCGGGCCCGCCGGCATCACGGTCTCCATGTCTGACGGGGAGATCGAAGAGAGGGTCCGCGCCGCGCTGACCTCGCTACCCGGCGTGATCGGCGTGAACAACCACATGGGATCGAAAGGCACCGCGGATGAGCGGGTGATGCGCGCGGTGCTGCGGGTCGTCAGGGAGCGAAACCTGCTCTTCGTCGACAGCGTCACCTCGTCGCGCAGCGTCGCCGGACAGATCGCCCGAGAGATGGGCATCCGCACCGTGTCCCGGCAGGTCTTTTTGGACAACGAAGACGAGACCGGCGCCATCCGGGCGCAGTTCAGGCGGGCAATCGGGATCGCTCGGCGCCGTGGCGACGCCGTCGCCATCGGCCATGCGCAGCGCCTGACCGCGCAGGTGCTCCAGCAGATGCTGGGCGAATTCGATAGGTCGGGCATCCAGCTCGTTCCGATATCAGCCCTCACACAATAGGAGGCGTCCATGGCTGCACAGGCTGTGGTCATCACCCCGCGGCAGGATCCCTGGGAGATGGCGCTGCGGCAGTACAATGTTGCGGCAGAGTTCCTGCCCCTCAAGCGCGGCATCCGCGAATTCCTGGCCCTGCCCAAGCGGGAGCTGACGGTCAACTTCCCCGTCAAGATGGACGACGGCTCTGTGCGCATCTTCACCGGCTACCGCGTTCACCACAGCACGGTGCTCGGTCCGACCAAGGGCGGCATCCGCTATCACCCTGACGTGACCCTGAACGAAGTACGCGCCCTGGCGATGTGGATGTCGTGGAAGTGCGCCGTCGTGGGGCTGCCGTACGGCGGGGCGAAAGGCGGCGTGATCGTGGATCCCAAGGTGCTCTCGCTGGATGAGCTCGAGCATCTCACCCGCCGCTATGCTACCGAGATCAGCATTTTGATGAGTCCGGAAGGCGACATTCCCGCTCCCGACGTCGGCACCACGCCCCAGACGATGGCCTGGATCATGGATACATACAGCATGCACCGCGGCTATTCCACACCGTCTGTGGTCACCGGGAAGCCGCTCTCGATCGGCGGATCGTTTGGGCGCGTCGAGGCCACGGGACGCGGCGTCATGCTCGTGACCCGCGAGGCCGCGCGCACGCTCGGCATGCAGCTGTCTGGAGCGAAGGTGGTCGTGCAGGGTTTCGGAAACGTGGGCTCGATTGCGTCGTGGCTCCTGGCCGACCAGGGCTGCACCGTCACCGCGGTATCAGACACCGGCGGCGGCATCCATAACCCGCGGGGGCTCGACCCCCGGGCGGTCCTCAAGTATAAGGAAGAACGGGGAACAGTCGCGGGATTTCCGGGCGCGGATCGCGTGACCAACGAGCAGTTGCTTGAGCTTCCGTGCGATATTCTCATCCCCAGCGCCCTGGAAGGACAGATTACGGCCCAGAATGCCCCCCGGGTAAAAGCGAGGCTGATCGTGGAGGGCGCCAACGGGCCGATTACGCCGGACGCCGACGAGGTCTTCCACGGCCGGAAGGTGCTCGTCGTCCCTGACATTGTGGCCAACGCCGGAGGCGTGATTGTCTCCTATTTCGAGTGGGTGCAGGGGCTGCAGCAGTTCTTCTGGACCGAAGACGAAGTGAACCAGAACCTGGAGCGGATCATCCTGCGTAGTTTCAGTCAGGTGATGAGTACGGCCGACGAGAAGCGGACGACCCTGCGCACAGCCGCCTCGATTCGGGCCATCCAGCGGGTCGCTGAGGCGCTGATGACCAGAGGGATCTACCCGTAAGACGCCGCAGCACCACGGCGCACGCCGGCCGCCCGCCGGTCGGTGGGAGGAGGAGGGGCAGGGGGGCGGCGAACCAGACTTACCAATCCAAGCCCGGGTTTTTGAGCATCACCATCCCTGCAGCGCCCCACGGCGGGGTCGCGGCACCCAATCATCGCTGGAGCGATCGGAGGGTATCACGACCGGGTCTCCGCAGCCTTACGGCGGCGGTGGGAGAAGGGGGTGAAGGTCGGCAGGGCGGAAGGCCAGTACCACCACATTACGTAAGGAGGTCGATAGGCGAATGAAACGGATTCAGATCCCCATAGCCCTGGCGGTTGTGCTGCTGCTTGCCGTTAGCCCGTACTTCGTTCCGGCAGCGCCCGCAGCCACCATGGGTCCTGTGACTGATTCGCTCGGCGTCGTGAAAATCAATCGCGGCCAGCCGATTCAGATTGCCTACTGGCTGGTTGTCGCCGGTCCCGACGCGAGCCTGGGCATCGACAGCCGCCGCGGTATTGAGCTGGCGATCGAGGACAAGAAGACCGTGGCCGGCTTCCGGGTACGGCTGATCGGCGAGGACTCCGGCTGCAACGCAGAAGGCGGCGTGACAGCCGCGACCAAGCTGGCGGCCAACAGAGCGCTTGTCGCCGCAATCGGCAGCAGCTGCTCCAGTGAAGCGGTGCCCGGCGCGCCGATCCTGTGGAAGGCGGGCGTCGTGACTGTGTCCCCGTCCAACACCGCGCCCCGCCTGACGGCGGCGAACCGCGGCAAGGACTACGACGGCTACATGCGCACCGCGCACAACGACCTGGTACAGGGCAGGGTCGCCGCGGAGTTCGCGCGACGCTCGCTGAAGGTGAGCCGCGCCGCGACCGTCCACGACGGCAGCCCCTACGCGGAGGGCCTCGCGGGCGCCTTCGCGGACAACTTCAAGAAGCTCGGCGGCACCGTGACCTCGACGGAGGCCATTGCGCCGACAGACACCGACATGCGGCCCGTGTTGACCAAGATCGCCGCGGGCAGGCCCGAGTTGATCTACTACCCGATCTTCATCGCAGCCGGCGGGTTCATCACCCGGCAGGCGAAGGAAGTGGCGGGACTCAGCGGCGTCAAGCTGATGTCGGCGGACGGCACGTTCTCGCCCGACTTCCGCAAGGCATCGGGTGACTCGGTCGTCGGCGTCTATAACACCAGCCCAGACCTGTCCCCACAGGCGATGGGCGGCGGGTACCCCACGTTCCTGAACAAGCACAAGAAGAAGTACGGTGAGAACCCGATCTCGGCGTTCCACCCGCACGCCTATGACGCGGCGATGATCCTGTTCCGCGCGATTGAGCGGGTGGGCAAAAAGGACTCCGCCGGCAACCTCTACATCGGGCGGAAAGCGCTGCGCGACGCGCTCTTCGCGACGAGGAACTACCGGGGCTTGACCGGTACCATCAACTGCAACCAGTTCGGCGACTGCGCGGATCCCAAGATCGCCGTCTATCAGCACGTGACGGCCGATCCGGCGAAATGGAACGCGGGAGTCGATCCGAAGAAGATCTATCCGTAGGCGAGTGATACAGTAAGCGTCTGTCCCGGGGGATGGGCCGCCTCGAGCGCCCATCCCCCGTTTAACGCTCCGGCACGGAGGCGACCTCACCGGCGATGGATGTGAACGCAACCGCGCTCCCGCGGCCCCAGTGGTGGCGAAGAGTGTCGATTGTGGACCTCTACCTCTGGTTCTTCCGGCTGGCGGTCCTCGTTGTGGTCGTGTGGGGCACCGTCGGCACGCTGCGCGCCGGCCAATACTCAGGCGAAGTTTGGCTGGATTTCGTGATCTTCGGCTTCTCGCAGGGGGCCATCTACGCCCTCATCGCCTTGGGGTACACGATGGTGTACGGTATCCTGCGCATGATCAATTTCGCGCATGGCGAGATCTTCATGAGCGGGGCGTACACGGGGTATTTCTTTGCGGATGCGCTGGATCGTGCGGGCTTTTTCGACCGCCATCCGATCATCAGCCTGCTGATCGTGCTCTGCATATCTATGGGGGTCTCGACCGGCATCGCCCTCCTGTTGGAGCGCATCGCCTACCGCCCGCTTCGACGCGCGCCGCGACTGGTGCCTCTGATCTCGGCGATTGGGGCCTCGTTCTTCCTGCAATACACCTTCCGCGGTCTCTACGGCTCAGGGTTCAGGGCCTACCCCGAGGCGGAGATCCTCAAGGGGGAGTGGATAATCGCCGGCGCCGGCATCCTCCGCACCCAGGCAGTCGTGATCGTGGCCTCGATCCTCCTGATGCTGGCGCTGTACATGTTTGTGATGCGGACCAAGACGGGGACGGCCATGCGCGCGGTGTCGGAAGACCTGGAGGTCGCCGCGTTGATGGGCATCAACGTCGACCGGATCATCGTCATTACGTTTGCCATTGGCGCAGCCGCCGCCGGCGCCGCGGGTATTCTGTACGCCGTGGTCTTCAAGCAGGTGCATTTCTTCATGGGCTTCATTCCCGGCTTGAAAGCCTTCACCGCGGCGGTCCTCGGCGGCATCGGAAACATTCCGGGCGCGATGGTGGGCGGCATGTTCCTCGGCATCTTTGAGTCCGTCGGTCCGATCCTCTTCCTGGACGGCCTGGGGATTGTGGCGCCCTACCAGCTGAAGGATGTCATCGCCTTCACGATGCTGGTCATGGTGCTGATCTTCCGTCCGTCAGGCATCCTCGGCGAGCGGCTGGCCCAGAAGAAGGCCTGAGCAGCTCACGATGACCCCCGAACGCGGTTGGAGACAGGCGATCGTGGCGGGCCTGGTCTGGGGTCTGTCCGCCGTATTCGTCTCGCTCGTCGGTCTGGTGGAGGCTGTCCAGCAGCGGCAGATTATCACAGGGGTGATCGCCGGCGGTCACGCGATGCTCCTGCTCATGGCCGTGGGCGCCGGCGTCCAGGCCGCCAACCGTCTTGCCGCCCGCGGCGCGTCGCGGGTGCTTTTGGGCGCCGCCCTGGCCGGTGCGATCGCGGGGACTCTCGTCGCCCTCCTGATCCTGCTCTCGACGATCGTGAACATGCGACCGATCCTCGTGGGTGCAACCCCGACCCTCTTCGCGGTGCTCTCACTCGGGCTCGGCGTCACAGCTCTCCCCTGGGTTGTGATCATTGGCATCGTGGCAGCCTCCTCCGGTGCAGCGTTGACGCTGCTGCCGCCCACAGTGCGCAGGCTGACCGTGACCGGTGCCGCCACTGTCCTCCTGGTCGGTCTCTTCCAGGAGCTGGTGCAGCTGATGCTGCAGTCCGAACGCATTGCGCGCGTGCGCGACCTCTTCTTCACAATCGACGGCTTGCCCCCGCGCGGGGCGCTCATCGTGCTCGCCATAGCCGTCGGTATCAGCGCGGTGTGGGGCCAGCAACGTCCCAAGGTGCGCCGCAAGATCGCTGATCTCGCGCCGGGCCAGCGCCGGGCCGTGCAGACGGTCGGTCTGGTCGCGGGTGTGGCCCTTGTACTGCTCATGCCTATACTTGCCGGTCCCTTCTTGTCGCAGGTGCTCGTGCTGGTGGGGTTGTACACCCTGATGGGTCTCGGGTTGAACCTGGAGGTCGGGTTCGCAGGCCTACTGGATCTGGGATTCGCCGCGTTCTTCGCCATCGGCGCATTCACGGTCGGGCTGCTGACGACGACCGGGCCGCTCGCGATCGCCAACTTCTCCTGGTGGACGGCCACGTTGATCGCGGTTGTCGTCTCGCTGATCTCCGGCGTCTTCTTTGGGCTCCCGGTCCTCGGGATCCGGGGCGACTACCTGGCGATCGCCACCCTGGGGTTCGGCGAGATCATCCGCCTGATGGTCCTGTCCGACTTCCTGCGGCCGTGGCTGGGCGGCTCGCAGGGCGTGCTCGCCATTCCCAAGCCGGTGCTGTTCGGGTACGAGCTCCGGGGACCCGAGCAGCTCTTCTACTTGACGCTCGGCGCGAGTGCCATCATCGCGTTTGTGGCGGCGCGGCTGCGCGACTCACGGTTGGGCCGGGCCTGGATGGCGTTGCGCGAAGATGAGGACGTGGCCCAGGCAATGGGCATCAACCTCATCAACGTGAAGCTGCTCGCCTACGCCATCGGCGCCGCGTTCGCCGGGGTGGGTGGCGCGATTTTCGCGGTCATGGTGAGCTCCGTGTTCCCTCACTCCTTCACCGTCCTGCTCTCCATCAACGTGCTGGCGCTGATCATCGTGGGCGGGATGGGCAGCCTGCCGGGGGTTGTCGTGGGGTCGTTGGCGTTGGTGGGCCTGCCCGAGCTGCTGCGGGAGTTCTCCGACTTCCGGTTCCTGGTGTACGGCGCGGTGCTGATGTTGATGATGATCATGCGCCCCGAAGGCCTGTGGCCGGCGGCCGCGCAGCGCCGCGAGCTGCACGAGGAAGTCGAACGCGTGCCGGAGGGGGAGATGGTGACGAAAGTCGAGGAGGCCGGCACCTAAATGGCGCTGCTCGTCTCCCGCTCGCTCACGAAGCGGTTCGGCGGCCTGGTCGCCATCAACCGGCTCGATCTGGATGTCCAGGAGAAAGCCATCCACAGCATCATCGGTCCGAATGGGGCCGGGAAGACGACCTTCTTCAACTGTCTGACCGGCTTTTACCGTCCGGAAGAGGGGACCCTGCAGTTCAACGAGACCGTGCTGGTGGGCCTCAGCCCGGACCGCATCACGTCGATGGGCGTCGCCCGCACCTATCAGAACATCCGTCTGTTTGCGAACATGACCACGCTCGAGAATATCCTCGTGGGCATGCACCCGCACCTGCGGGCGTCATGGATCGGCGCCATCCTGCGCACACCGGCGACCATGCATGAGGAGCGCATGGCGCACCGCCAGGCGCGGGAGCTGCTGCAGTTCGTGGGATTGCGCGGGAAGGGCGACTTCATGGCCAAGAACCTGCCGTATGGTGAGCAGCGCCGGCTCGAGATCGCCCGGGCGCTGGGGGCCCGCCCTAAGCTCTTACTGCTCGATGAACCCACCGCGGGGATGAACCCGCGGGAGACGATGGAGATGATGGCATTCATTCAGCGGCTGCGCAACGAGCTCGGAGTCACGATCATCCTTATCGAGCACCAGATGCGCGTCGTCATGGGGATCTCCGACCGCGTCACCGTCCTGGACTACGGCACGAAGATCTCGGAAGGCACGCCCCGGGAAGTGCAGAACGACCCGCGCGTGATCGAAGCTTACCTGGGCACCCGCGGGGTCGCGGCGCACTGACCATGGCGCTCCTCGAGGTGGAAAACCTTCACGTCTACTACGGACAGATCCATGCGCTCAAGGGGATCTCGCTCAACGTGCAGGAGGGAGAGATTGTCACCCTGATCGGCGCGAACGGGGCCGGAAAGAGCACGACCCTGAATACGATCTCGGGGCTGCTGCGGCCGCGGGACGGATCCCTCCGGCTGGGCGCGGAGAACCTGGCCGCCCTTCCGCCACACGATATCGTCTCGAAGGGCGTCGTGCAGGTCCCGGAAGGCCGGAGGATCTTCGGCCGCCTGACGGTGCTGGAGAACCTCATGATGGGCGCCTATACACGGGACAATCGCCCTGAGATCGAGGGGGACCTGGACCACGTCTTCGCGTTGTTCCCACGCCTAAAGGAACGCCAGACCCAGATTGCCGGGACGCTGTCGGGTGGCGAGCAGCAGATGCTGGCCATCGGACGGGCGCTGATGGGACGCCCGCGCGTCTTGCTGCTGGATGAACCTTCGATGGGCCTGGCGCCCGTACTGGTCGAGCAGATCTTCGAGACGGTGACAGGGATCAACAAGCAGGGCACGACAATCCTGCTCGTCGAGCAGAATGCCTTCATGGCCCTTCAGGTTGCCAACCGGGGCTACGTGCTGCAGACGGGTGAGATCGCGCTGTCGGGGTCGGCGAAAGAACTACAGGCGAACGAGGAAGTCCGGAAAGCGTATCTCGGGGGATAGGAAGGACGATCGCGGCAGCACAACGCGCTGCCGCGATGACATTAATTCGCTTGAGCCGTCCACCCGTTCCGCGGGATCGTGAATTTGAAGCTCGTTCCCTCATCCACGCGGCTGCTCACGCTGATCCGGCCGCCGTGGGCCTCGACGATATGCTTGGCAATGGCCAGCCCCAATCCCGTTCCCCCCGAACCTCGAGTCCTCGACCGGTCGGCGCGATAGAATCGTTCGAAAACGTGAGGGAGGTCCTCCGGGCGGATCCCATTGCCGGTGTCGTTGACGGCGATCTCGACCTCCGAGTTCACCTCGGCCGCCTGCACCTCGATCCGTCCACCCGCCGGCGTATACTTCAACGCGTTGTCCACCAGATTCGTGAGCACCTGCTCCAGCCGGTCTGGGTCCGCGAACACGACGAGCCCTGATGGGGCGGACTGCACCAGCGTCAGCTGTGAGGTCAGTGCGAGCGGACGGAGCTTGTCCACCGTGTGCGCGACCAGGTCGCCCAGATCCACGGGTTTGAGGTCCAGCGTGACGCGTTTGCTCTCAAGCAGTGACAGATCAAGGAGATCGTCCACGAGGTTGACCAGCCGGTCGGTCTCCCCGTTGATGATCGTCAGGAAGCGTCTGCACGTTTCTTCGTCTTTCATGGCCCCGTCCAGCAACGTCTCCGCAAACCCCTTGATCGAGGTCAGCGGCGTGCGCAATTCGTGCGACACGTTGGCGGTGAGCTCACGCCGCAGGCGCTCGGTCTGCCGGAGTTCGGTCACGTCGCGGAGCACCGCCACCGCTCCGGTGACTTCACCGGTGCTGTTGCGGATGGGCGCGCAATGCGCCTCTACGACGCGGTCGCCCATCGCGCCGGGCGGGAGCTCCTCGGCGGTAGCGCGCCCGTATGCGGTCGCCTCATGCAGGACGGCGGTGAGACGCCGGCTCCCAAACACAGCGGGTGCGGCGCGGCCGACGGCGTCCTCACGGGAAACCCGGAGCAGGTCCTGCGCCGCGCGGTTGAGCAGCATGATCGTATCGTGGCGATCCGTGGCGATCACGGCGTCGGTCATGCCGGCGACGATCGCTTCGATGCGGTTGCGCTCATCGGAAATCGCGCCGATGGTTTCCTGCAGCCGCTCCGCCATCGTGTTGAACGTGCGGCCGAACCGGCCGATCTCTTCTGTGCCGTCGATGGGAACGCGGCCGCTCAGATCCCCGCTGCTGATCCGCGTGGCCGCTCTGCCGAGGTCTTCCAGGGGACGCGTGATCCGGCGCGACAGGACCGTGCCCACCACTACCGCGGCGATCAGGCCGAGCACCGTCGCCGTGGCGAGCGGCCGCGCCATCCGCTGCAGCTGCCGGAAGACCCAGGCGTGCGGGGCGGAGACGTGGACGGCGCCGATCACGGTGCCATTCGGGCCGAAGATGGGCGCAGCGGCGTAGACACGTCTGGTGCCCTCGCTGTCGTCGCGCACGGCCTGCGCCTCACCGCCGCCGAACGCGCTCCGGATCTCGGGCCAGGTGGGATCGACCGTTCCACCGGGTGACCAGCCGCCGGCATCGACGAGCGCGATCGTGGCGTCCTTCCGCCACTTCAGCTGTTGAGCCGTTTCCTGCAGCCGGGCAAGGTCGAGGGGAGCGGTGCCCGCATATTCTTTCATCATGAGCGAGATGACCTTGGCCTGTGTGGCGACGACGTACCGGTAGGTGTTCAGGTACGATCGTTCCAACGCGCGGACGACGTAGGCGGTGAAGATCACGAGCACCAGGAGGACCAGCACGAGGTAGGAGGAGGTGATCTTCCAGCGGATCGAGCGGCGCATCAGTGTCTCGACGAGGCCGCGCGCGGGCTGGTAGGATCCGCGGCCTTGAATTTGTATCCCACGCCGCGCACGGTCACGATGTACGTGGGCGACGCCGGATCATCCTCAATTTTCTCGCGCAGGCGGCTGATGTGCATGTCCACGGTCCGTGTGCTGCCGTAGTAATCATAGCCCCAGATGTGCTCGAGGAGGAAGTCCCTCGTGAACACCCGGTTGGGATGGCTGAGCAACAGGCGCAGCAGCTCGAACTCCTTGGCCGTGAGGTCAACGGGGCGGCCGTTCAGGCTCACTTCGTGCGTCGCCGGATCGAGCGCGAGCGCTCCACCGCGCAGCGGCCCCTGCTGGGCCGGCGCAGCCTCCGAGGCGGTCCGGCGGAGGATGGCGCGTACCCGCGCTACGAGCTCGCGCGGGCTGAACGGCTTGGTGACGTAGTCGTCGGCGCCGATCTCCAGCCCGACTACACGCTCAAGCTCGCCGCCTTTGGCAGTGAGCATGATAATCGGCACGGACGATTCCCGCCTGATCTGTCGGCAGACCTCGAGCCCGTCCACATACGGCAGCATGATATCGAGGATGACCAGATCCGGGCGCTCCTGGCGGACCTTGGTCACCGCCTCAGCCCCCTCGTGGGCGGTGAGGACCGTGTATCCCTCCTGCACGAGGTTGTATTTAACCAGCTCGATGATGTGTGGCTCGTCGTCGACGACGAGGATCTTCTGCGTCACATGACCCTCCGGATCTCTCCGCCCAGATACCCGGTGGCCGCGATCAGCCCGGCGGCCACCAGCGTCATCGCCAGGTACACTCCGCGGGAAGTCACGGGTCCACGCCAGCGGACGACGAACATGACGGTGTACAACAGCGTCGTGGCGTAGGCGACCAGGCTGTGGACGCGATGCTGATCGATGAAGGCCTGACCGACACCCTGGGCCACGAGGGGCCGGTAGTCCATGAATCCGGCCACGATCGAGACCGCGGCGGCGAGCAGGCCGAGCCCGATCAGCCACCGCGACGCCGATGAGTAAAAACGCTCGGCGGTTCGAGCGTACTGGAGGTCAAAGAGGACGCTCGTCAGCCACAAAGCCACCGGGAAGTGGACCACCAGCGGATGCCAGAGAAACGGCATCAGGGATTCACGGGTTGTCTT
>Ga0209853_1000283_pt1 | contig 14085 bp, 13 predicted proteins | sample GWRWS1_30_40_FD_187224 | JGI IMG/M metagenome (GOLD analysis project Ga0209853, IMG submission 187224) | Riverbed sediment microbial communities from areas with vegetation nearby in Columbia River, Washington, USA - GW-RW S1_30_40 (SPAdes)... | ecosystem: Environmental > Aquatic > Freshwater >...
CCCTCCAGCGACTCGCGGAGGCCCGGCGCCGGAGAAGCGCATCGTCGGCGTCGCGCGATTCACGGAGCCGGGCCTGCGCGCCGGGCTCGAGCGCCACGGCGTCGAGTGCATCCAGGCCGACCTCCTCGACCGCGACGCGATCGCGCGGCTGCCGAAGCTCCCGAACGCCGTCTTCATGGCCGGGCGCAAGTTCGGCTCGGCCGGCGCGGAAGCACTGACCTGGGCGATGAACGTCCACGTGCCGGCGCTCGTCGCGGAGGCCTTCGCGGGCTCGCGGATCGTCGCTTTCTCGACCGCGTGCGTCTATCCGTTCGTTCCCGTGGCGAGCGGGGGCGCGACCGAGGCCACGCCGGCGACGCCCCCGCCGGGCGAGTACGCGAATTCCTGCGTCGGCCGCGAGCGGGTGTTCGAGCACTTCTCGCGGCGGCACGGCACGCCGGGCCGGCTCCTTCGCCTCTCGTACGCGATCGATATGCGCTATGGCGTGCTGCACGATATCGCCAGGCGCGTGGCCGCGCGCGAGTCGATCGATCTCGGCATGGGACACGTCAACGTGATCTGGCAGGGCGACGCGAACGCCCAGGCCTTGCGCGCGCTCGCGCACTGCACGACCCCGACGGGCGCGCTCAACGTGAGCGGGGCCGCGGCGACGAGCATCCGCGCGCTCGCCGTCGCGCTCGGCGAGCGTCTGGGCGTGGCGCCGGCGTTCGTCGGCACCGAGGCGCCAACCGCGTGGCTCGTGAACACCGGCGAGGCGCAACGGCTCTTCGGCCCGCCCGAGGTGGCGCTCGAGACGCTGATCGACTGGACCGCCGACTGGGTCGCGCGGGAGCTGCCGTCGCTCGGCAAGGACACCCACTACGACGTCCGCGATGGCAACTACTGAACCCGAGATCGGGCGAGTGCGGGTGCTCGGCCCCGGCGACCTCGTCCCGGCGCGCGAGCTCTCCGCTAGCGCGGACTGGAACCAGGTCGATGCCGACTGGCGGGTCTTCCTCGAGCTCGGCCACCTGATGGGCGTCGACGCGCCCGGGCACGGGCTGGTCGCGACCGCGGCGACGCTGCCGCTCGGCCACGAGGTCGGGTGGATCAGCATGATGGTCGTGCGCACCGACTTCCGCCGGCGCGGGCTCGGGCGCGAGCTCCTCGGCCAGTGCATCCTCGACCTCGCGGCGCAGGGCCTCGTTCCCGGACTGGATGCGACCCCGGCGGGCCGCGAGCTCTACCAGCGCCACGAATTCCGCGACACGTGGGCGATGACGCGCTGGAAGTGCGAGCGCCCGGGGATCACCGCGCCGGGCGCCGCGGTGCAGGGGCTCGAGGTCCGCGCGGCGACGGCCGCCGACCTCGACATGATCGCCGCCCTGGACCGCCGCGCCTTCGGCTCCAACCGGCGAAGCGTGCTCGCGCGGCTGCTGGAGCGCGCGCCGTGGCTCGCGTCGCTTGTCCTGCGGGCGGGCGAACCGTGCGGGTTCCTCCTGGCCCGCGACGGTCGAGAGGCGTTCCAAGTGGGGCCGATCGCCGCGACCGATCCGGAGGCCGCGATCGCGCTGCTCGGGCGAACGCTCGTCCTCCTCGCCGGCGGCGCTTACGTCGATGTCCTCGACCGCCACCACGAGGTCGCCGCGTGGCTCGCGGCGCACGGCTTCGCGCCGCAGCGGCGGCTCACGCGCATGCTGTACCGGCGCGATGAGCCGTTCGGGGACGCCCGGTTCGCGGTGGCGATCGCGGGGCCGGAGCTCGGCTAGAGCAATGCAGCTCGTTCGCCACCTCCAGGACATCCCCGCCGACGTGCTGGCGGTGCTCCGCCGCGGCACGGTGATTCCGGCGCATCTCCTCGCGCTCGACGCCGGGCGGCGGCTCGACGTCCGCCGGCAACGGGCGCTGACGCGTTACTACCTCGACGCCGGCGCCGGGGGGATCGCGGTCGGCGTGCACGCGACGCAGTTCGCGATCCGCGACGCGGGGCTCTACGAGCCGGTGCTCAGGCTCGCGGTCGAGACCGTCGCGGACCGGGCCGAGCGGCCGATCGTGCTGATCGCCGGGTTGGCGGGACCGACGGCGCAGGCGCGGCGCGAGGCCGAGACCGCGCGCGAGCTGGGCTATCACGCGGGGCTGCTTTCGCTCGGCGCCATGCGCGGCGCCGGCGAAGACGAACTCGTGGCGCACTGCCTGGCGGTGTCGCGCGTGATGCCGCTCGTCGGCTTCTACCTCCAACCCGCCGTCGGCGGTGTCGAGCTCTCGGCCGGGTTCTGGCGGCGGTTCGCCCAGATCGAGAACGTGGTCGCGATCAAGATCGCGCCGTTCGACCGCTACCGCACGCTCGACGTCGTGAAGGGCGTGGTTGCCGCCGCGGCCGAGGCGCGGGTCGCGCTGTACACCGGGAACGACGATCACATCGTGCCCGACCTCGTCACGCCCTTCGTCGTGCGGCGCGGCGACGCCGACGTGACCGTCCGCATCAAGGGCGGCCTGCTCGGCCACTGGAGCGTGTGGACGCAGAGCGCGGTGCAGCTGCTCGAGCGCCTGCATGCGGCGGTCGCGCGCGGCGCGCTCGAGCCGGAGCTGCTCGCGCTGGATGCGAAGGTCACGGATGCGAACGGGGCGTTCTTCGACGTCGCGAACGGCTTCCGGGGCTGCATCGCGGGGTGCCACGAGGTGCTGCGCCGCCAGGGGCTGTTCGCCGGCGTCTGGTGCCTGGATCCGAGTGAAGGCCTCTCGCCCGGCCAGGCCGAGGAGATCGCCCGCGTGATGGCGGCGTACCCGGAGTTCGACGACACGCCGTTCGTGCGCGCGAACCTCGAGCGGTGGCTCGCGTGAGCGAAGCGGGTTGGGTGGATCGAAACGCTGGGGTCGACGGCTAGCGCCGGCCGTGATCCTGCAACCGGCGAACGAGACTCGACTCGGCTAGCCGCGGAACTTGGCGACCAGCAGGCCGATCAGCGCCAGGAAGAGGAGCATCAAATAGTAATCGAGCCAGCCCATGTTCTCGGTCCGGGTCGTGGTCGTGAGGGCAGTATACCGATCCGCCCCCGGATTTCCAGGGTTTGAAACAAGGATTTGCATTCTTCTCCCGCCTCCCCCCGAGCGTGAAATAGTGCACAAGTCTCCGGCGCGTCGACCCTCGATGCCGCCTTCAAGCCCCTCGCTCCCTCAGGCGGCTCGCCGGGCCGTCCGCCCCTCGTAGAGATCCCTGCCTGCCGCCAGCGCGCGGATCTTGCCGTCCGCGATCGGGCGCTTGAGCATCCAGAAGCCGCAGTCTGGATGCACGTACGTCACCCGACCGTACCCGATCGCGCGCTCCGCGGCCTCGATCGCACGCGCGATCTGGTCGGCCGACTCCACCTCGGTCCGCTTGATGTCAACTACACCGACACCCATGCCGATCTCGGGCCGCAGGTCCTTGAAGACCGCCAGCTCCTCGGGCGGCCGGTGCGCGCACTCCATCACGATGTGGTCGACGTGCAGCGCGTTGAGGTAGTTCATGAGCTTGGCCCAGGTGCCGCGCTGCACCGACTGGCCACCGTAGTTGCCGAAGCAGAGGTGGACCGCGGGCGTCGTCCGCACGGCGTCGAGCACGCGGTTGATCGCGGCGGCCGCCCATTCCCACTCGTCCGGATGGCCCGGGAGGTTCGCCTCGTCGAGCTGCACGACGTCGGCGTCGAGGTGCTTCACCTGTCCGGCGAGCGCGTCGCCGATCGCCAGCGCGAGCTCGGCGGTGGACTTGTAGTGGCGGTCGACGAGCGTCTTCGCGAGCATGTGCGGCCCGGTCAGCGTGAACTTGAACGGCCGGCTCGCGAGCGCTCTTGCCCGCGCGCACGCGTGCGGCAGGTCGAGCGCGCCCGCGCCGACGGGCGAGTCGACTACGCCCGGCGGCCGGGCGCGGAAGCCCATCCCGCGCTGCGAGCGGTAGGCCGCGAGCTCGTCGAAGGTCATGCGAGTGCGAACCCCGTCCAGCGGCCGGACGAAGTACTCGATCATCCCGTTCGTCTCCGGGTGGTTCGGGTCGAAGCGGTAGAGCTCGCCGTCGCAGACGACGTCGATGCCGGCCTGCTCCTGCGTATGAATCACGACGCGCGTCGCGTCGACGAGCGCCGGCTCGGAGGGCGACGCGGCGAGCCAGTCGGGGACGGGGTACGAGCCGACGACGGTGGTCTTGATGCGTGGTGCTGCGGCCATGGCGCCTCCTCCGCGGGTGCGGGCAGTGTAGCGCGGTCCGGCGTTGCAATCTGTTAACGACTCGGTTAAAAAGACAGCTCTTCGGCAGTCACCTATTCAAGGAGGAGGAACCATGAACGCGAAACGTTTCGCGCTCGCGCTGGCCCTCGCGCTCGCGGCCTCGGGCGCGGCGGCGCAATGGAAGCCGGCGAAGCCGATCACCATCATCGTGCCCTGGTCCGCGGGCGGCTCGACCGACCAGGTGACCCGGATCACCGCCGTCGAGCTCGAAAAGGCGCTCGGGCAGAAGGTCGTCATCGTCAACCAGCCGGGCGCGGCCGGCTCGATCGGCACCCGGAGCGCGCTGGAGGCGCCGAAGGACGGCTACACCTGGGCGGCCGGCGCCGCGCAGGACCTCGGCGTCTACCGCACCCTCGGGATGCTCGACACCAACGTCGGCGACTGGCACCTCTTCCTCAGCGTCGCGAACGTGCCGGTGGTGGGCGTGAATGCCAATACGCCCTACAAGACCATGAAGGAGCTGCTGGACGCCATGCAGGCGAAGCCGGGACAGATCACGGTCGCCACGGCCGGCGTCACCTCGGGCGGCCACAACGCGATGGAGGCGATCTCGAAGGCGACCGGCGTGAAGTACCGGCACGTCACCTACGACGGCGGCAACCCGGCCGTCGTGGCGACCGTCGCCGGGGAGACCGAGGTCACGACGCAGCTCGCGGTCGAGCAGGCCGACATGATCCGTGGCAAGCGGTTGCGCCCGTTGGCCGCCTTCAGCGAGCGGCCGCTCGAGCTCGAGGGCTTCGGCACGATCGAGCCGATCACGAAGTGGGCGCCCGGGATCAAGGTGCCGACGAACTACTTCGGCATTTTCATCCCCAAGGGCGTGCCGCCGGAGGTCGTCGCGACGCTCGACAAGCTCTGGGCCGACAACATCTCGAGAAACGACGCGCTGCGGAAGTACGCGGCGAGCCGCGGGGCGCTCTTTGCGCCGGCTGCGGGCGACGCCGCGCAGAAGGCCGCCTTCCCGGCGATCCAGGCGAACGCGTGGCTCATGTTCGACGGCGCCAAGGCCAAGGTTTCGCCCGACACGGTCGGCATACCGCGGCCGTGACGGGGCGAGCGAGGAGGCTGACATGGACCTGACCGACAAGAAGGCGCTGTTCGGGATCCTGTGCGCCGCCGCGGCGCTCGCCGCTTCCCCGGCGCACGCGCAATGGAAGCCGGCGAGGCCGATCACCATCATCGTGCCGTGGTCGGCGGGCGGCGCGACCGACCAGGTCACGCGGCTCGCCGCGGCGGAGCTGGAGCCCGCGCTCGGACAGAAGATCGTGGTCGTCAATCAGCCCGGCGCGGCCGGTTCGATCGGCACCCGGAGCGCGATGGACGCCCCGAAGGACGGCTACACGTGGACCGCGGGCGCCGCCAAGCAGCTCGGGACCTATCCGGTGCTCGGGATGCTCAACAGCAAGGTCGACGACTTCCACCTCTACCTCTCGGTCACCAACGTCTCGATCGTCAGCGTGCATCCGGCGACGCCGTACCAGACCCTGCCCCAGCTCATCGACGCGATGAAGGCGAAGCCAGGCCAGGTGACGGTCGCGACCGCCGGCAACAGCTCGTCGGGACACTTCGCGATGGAGGCGATCGCCAAGGCGGCGGGCGTGAAGTATCGCCACGTCACCTACGACGGCGGGAACCCGGCGGTCGTGGCGACGGTCGCCGGCGAAACCGAGCTCACGACGCAACTCGCCGTCGAGCAGATCGAGATGATCAAGGGCAAGCGCCTGCGCCCGCTCGCGGTGGTGGCCGATCAGGCGATCGCGATCGACGGCTTCGGCACCGTTCCGCCGATCACGCAATGGCTGAGAGGCTTCCCGCAGGTCACGACCGCGTTCGGGATCTTCATCCCGAAGGGCGTGCCAGCGGAGGTCGTGGCGACGATGGACAAGCTCTGGGCCGAGCGCATCGCCGGGTCGGAGAAGATCCGCCAGTACGCGCAGAGCCGCGGCGCGCTCTTCACGCCGGCGAGCGGCAGAAAGGCCTACGACGTGGTCTGGCCGACGGTCGTGGAGGACGCCTATCTGCTGCAGGAGATCGGGATGGCCAAGGCGTCGCCCGAGTCGCTGGGGATCAAGCGGCCCTAGGGAGAACCACCGCCCGCGAGCGCACGCAGCGGACGCCGAGCTCGCAGGGAACGGCTGTTTTCTCTGTGTCCTCCGCGATCCTTGCGTTGCCTCGCGTTGGAGTCTGTTCGTGAGCATCGAGGCTCCATCCGAAGCGCGCCCTTCCGCGCGCGCCGACGTCGTCGCGGGCGCGATCTGGGTCGCGATCGGCGCCGCGATCGTCGCCGGGTCGTGGCACATGGACCGGCTCGAGCGGCAAGGCGTGCAGTGGTTCGCGGCGCCGGGGCTGGTGCCGGGCATCCTCGGGCTGTTCATCATCGGCACGGCGATGATCATCGTGGTGCGGTCGATCGCGCGGCTCGCGCGTGACGGAGGCGAGCCCGCGGGCGCCGCCTGGTCCCTGCGGCGGATCGCGCTCACGCTCGCGCTCTGCCTCACGTTCGCCGTGGGGCTGGTCGGGCACGGGCTGCCGTTCGGCGTAGCCGCGGCGTGCTACCTCTTTCTGCACATCTTCCTGCTCGAGCTGCCCGAGCGCCGCGCGAAGGGCGAAGTGCGGCGCGGCGCGCTCGTCGCCGCGGCGGTCGCGGCCGGCGTGGCGACCGTCGTGTCGCTCGTGTTCCAGGAGCTCTTCCTCGTCCGGCTGCCGTGATGCGGTGCGAAGGGCGTGACCATGCTTGAGGGGCTGTTCGCGCTCGCCCGCTCGCTCGCGGCGTTCTTCAGCTTCTGGCCGATCGCCTACACGCTCGGCGCGACGCTCGTGGGCGTGCTGGTCGGCTGCATGCCGGGGCTGTCGGCGACGCTCGCCATCGCGCTGTTGACCACGCTCACGATCAAGATGCCGCCGAACGACGCCATCCTGATCCTCATCTGCGCGTACGTCGGCACGATCTATGGCGGCAGCCGCACCGCGATCCTGCTCAATATCCCCGGCACCGCGGCCAACGCGGCCGCATGTCTCGACGGTTACCAGCTCGCACGCCAAGGCAAGGCGGGCCGCGCGATGGGCATCGCGACCGCCGGTTCGGTGATGGGGTCGCTGTTCGGCGTCGTCTGTCTCGCGCTCCTGACGCCGACGCTCGGCGAGGTCGCGCTGTCGTTCGGCGCGTTCGAGTTCTTCTGGCTCGCGCTCTTCGGCGTGATGATGTCGGGGGCGGTCGCCGGCACCGATGCGGTCAAGGGCTGGCTGATGGGGTTCGTCGGACTCTTCGCCGCCCTGATCGGCCAGGACGGGATGCACGCGTACGACCGCTTTACGTTCGGCATCCCCGACCTCGGCGGCGGGCTGTCGCTAATCCCCACGCTGGTCGGCGCATTCGGCTTCTCGGAGATTCTGACGGTGCTCAGCGCGCCGGCCCAGAAGACCACCTTGAACGCCGTTGATTCGGTGCTGCCCCGGATCCGCGACGTCCTCAAGTACTGGCGCACGATCCTGCGCTCGGGCGTGATCGGCGTTTACGTGGGCATCCTTCCCGGCGTCGGCGAGGACATGGCCGCGTGGTCGTCGTATGCGGCCGCGAAGCGCGTGAGCAAGGAGAAGGACCAGTTCGGCAAGGGCTCGATCGAAGGCCTGATGGCGGCGGAGACCGGGGACAACGCGTCGATCCCCGGCGGCATCATCCCCGCGCTCGCGCTCGCCATCCCCGGCTCGGCGCCGTCGGCGGTGCTGATGGCGGCGATGATCATCCACGGCGTGCAGCCCGGGCCGATGCTGATGGTGAACCAGCCCCAGTTCGTGTACGACGTCGTCGCGATGACGCTGCTCGCGACCCTCGGCATGCTGTTCTACGGCCTCTTTCTCGTGCGGCCGCTGCTCGCCGTGATCCGCATCCCGCGCTCGATCATCATGCCGGTCATCTTCGTGCTTTGCACCGTCGGTTCGTTCGCGATCGCCTCGCGGCTCTTCGACGTGTACGTGATGCTCGGCACCGGGATCGCCATGTTCCTGCTCCGCCGCCAGAACTATCCGGTGCCGCCGTTCGTGCTGGGTCTGGTGCTCGGCGACATCCTCGACAAGAGCCTGCGCCGCGGGCTCACGCTGTCGGACGGCGACTTCGCGCCGTTCTTCACCCGGCCCGTATGCGCGGTGCTGGCGGGGATCACCGTGTTCACGATGCTGATGTACGTGCCGGCGTTCAATCGCGCAGTGCGGAGCGGCCTCGCGGAGGCGAAGGCGCTCGTTCTCGGAAGAGCGTCATGAAGATCGCCCTCTGCAACGAAGTGCTCCAGCCGATGCCGTTCGTGCGGCAATGCGAGTTCGCGGCCGCGCTCGGCTACGATGGCCTCGAGCTCGCGCCGTTCACGCTGTCCGACAACCCGCATCTCCTGATCGCGCAGGAGCGTGCCGCGATCCGGCGCGCCGCCGAAGACGCGGGCCTGCGGATCACCGGCCTGCACTGGCTGCTGCTCGCCCCGAAGGGGCTCTCGATCACGAGCCCCGACGGCGCCGTGCGATCGCGCACCATCGACGTCATGCGGCGGCTGGTCGACCTCTGCGCCGATCTCGGCGGCAGCGTGCTCGTCCACGGCTCACCCGGCCAGCGGCAGGTGCCGCCCAACGAGTCCCGCGAGATCGCGGTCGCGCGCGCCCGCGACTGCTTCGCGGCGGTGGCGGACCACGCGCGCGAGCGCGGTGTCACCTACTGCATCGAGCCGCTCTCGCGGCACGAGACGCTGGTCATCAATACGCTCGAAGAGGCCGCGACGATGGTCGACGCGATCGGCAGCCCGGCGGTACGCGCCATGCTCGACACCAGCGCCGCCGCCCGCGCGGAGGAGGTCTCCCTCGTCGAGCTCATCGACCGCTGGCTGCCGAAGGGGTACATCGCGCACGTGCAGGTGAACGACAGCAGCCGGCGCGGGCCCGGCGAAGGCGCGGACCGGTTCGCGCCGGTGTTCGCGGCGCTGCTGCGCCACGGCTACGACGCCGTCGTCTCCGTCGAGCCGTTCAAGTACGTGCCCGACGGGCCGGGCTGCGCGGCGCGCGCGATCGGCTACCTCCGCGGCGTCCTGGAAGGTCTCGGGGAGCGTTGACCATGTCCCGCAACGGCACGCTTCACGCAAGGAGCGGGGGGTCCGGCGAGGAACCCGCGCGGCGGACGCGGCGGCGCACGCCGCGGGCGGCGGCGATCCGCGACCCCAAGGGGACGCAAGCCCGCATCCGCGACGCGGCCACGCAGGAGTTCGCGCGGTTCGGCCTCGGCGGGGCGCGCGTCGACCGCATCGCGGCGCGCGCCGGTGCCAACAAGCGGATGCTCTATTACTACTTCGGCGACAAGGACCGGCTCTTTCTCGCCGTTCTCGAGCACGCGTACGCGAGCATCCGCAGCGCGGAGCAGGCGCTGCACCTCCTCGATACACCGCCGGTCGCGGCGGTCGCGCGGCTCGTCGAGTTCACCTGGCGCTACTACCTCGAGCACCCGGAGTTCCTCACGCTGCTCAACAGCGAGAATCTCCATCGCGCGCGGCACCTGAAGCGATCGAAGCAGATCCGCGCGACCAACTCGCCGCTGATCGCGACGCTGCGCGAGGTCCTACGGCGCGGCGAGGCGGAAGGGCTGTTCCGGCGCGGCGTCGACCCGCTGCAGCTCTACATCTCGATCGCCGGGCTCGCCTACTTCTACCTGTCGAACAACCATACGCTGTCGCAGGTGTTCGACCGTGACCTCGCCGCGCCCGGCGCCCGGGAGGACCGCCTAGCGCACATGACCGAGCTGGTCACCGGGTCGCTCACCAACCGCGAATTGACAGCGCGCGGGGCCGGACGCTAGGCTTCTTAACCGGATGGTTAACAGCGGATGAGCAGGATCGCACGCGTCGAGGTCGGCCGGTTCGATTACGAGCTCGTCGGCGAGTTCAAGTTCTTCAAGACCGGCCGGCGTCCGACGGTCCTCGTCCGGCTCACCGACGAGAACGGCGTGCGGGGCTGGGGCCAGTCGGTGCCGGTGGAGAGCTGGACGTACGAGACGGTCGAGTCCGTCGAGACGACGCTCCGCCACTACCTCGCCCCGGCCGTCCTCGGGGCGGATCCGACGGATCTCGCCGACATCCACGCGCGCATGGAGCGCGCGGTCCGGCCCTCGTTTTCCGTAGGCCAGCCGCTGTGCAAGGCGGCGATCGACCTGGCCTGCTACGACCTGTGGGGCAGGCAGACGAATCGCAGCGTGTCGGCGCTCCTCGGCGGCGCGCGAACGAAAACGGTGCGCTTGAGCTGGACGGTCCAGGCGCCGACGCTGGCCGGCGCCGAGGCGGCTCTCGCGCAGGGAAGCGCGCTCGGCTATCGCAGCTACAACGTCAAGGTCGGCTACCCGCAGACGCCGGAGTACGACCGCGAGCTCGTGCGCAAGGTGCGCGAGTTCTCGCCCGACGGGTTCCACTGGGCGGACGCGAACACGAGCTACAGCCTCGACACCGCGCTCGCGATGGCGCCCCACCTCGCGGACGCCGGTTTCGCGGCGCTCGAATCGCCGCTGCCGCCCAATCGCATCCGGGACTACCAGGCGCTCAGGCGGCAGGGCGCTCTGCCGATCCTTATGGACGAGGGCATCGTGTCGCCGATCGAGGCCGCGGAGTTCATGGCGCTCGGGATGCTGGACGGAATCGCGATGAAGGTGGCGCGCTGCGGCGGGCTCTGGAACGCCGCGCAGATCGTGACCCGGCTCGAGGACGACGGCCTCGCCGTGTTCGCGTCGGGGCTGACCGATCCCGACTGGTCGCTCGCGGCGTCGGTTCACCTCTTCGCCCGGGCCGGGCTGGAGCGCCCCGCCGCGCTCAACGGGCCGCAGTACGTCGCCGGCCGGGGCACGAACGATCCCGAGTTCCGCGCGGTGGGCGATGCGATCCGGGTCCCAGCCGCACCGGGGCTCGGCATCGCGCCGGACGACCGGGCCGAGCGCTCGCTGCAGGTCGTGGCGGGAACCTAGACGAGAGAGCGATTGCGATGACGACCATTGCCGCCAGCAAGCCCGACCGGGGCATCCTCGCCGCGTTCGTGAGGAAGCTAACCCCGTTCGCCGGCATCCTCGTGTTCCTGGCGGTGTGGGAGGCGGGCGTCGCGATCTCCAAGGCGCCGGCGTACCTGCTGCCGCCGCCGACGACGATCGTCAAGGTGTTCTTCGACGAGCTGCCGAAGCTGCTCTTTCACGGCTGGGTCACGGCGTACGAGATGCTCGTCGGCTACGCGCTCGCGGTGGGGATCGCCATCCCGCTCGCGATCGCGATCACCGCGTCGCAGCGCTTCGACCGGTTCGTCATGCCCACCTTGCTGTTTTTCCAGGTCGTGCCGAAGGTCGCGATCGCGCCGCTGTTCCTGGTGTGGTTCGGCGTCGGGGCGTTGCCGAAGGTGCTGGTCGCGTTCCTGATCTCCTTCTTCCCGATCGTCATCGATGCCGCGGTGGGCCTGCGGTCGATGTCCATCGAGATGAACGACCTGGCGCGTTCCATGGGCGCCACGAAGATGCAGGCCTTTCTGCGGTTCCGGCTGCCGACCAGCCTGCCGTATCTCTTCAGCGGCCTCAAGGTCGCGGCGACGCTTGCGGTCGCCGGCGCCGTCGTGGGCGAGTTCGTCGGGGCGGACAAAGGGCTTGGCTATCTACTGCTGGTCACGAACTCGAACCTGGAGACGGCGCTGATGTTCGCGACGCTCTTCGCGCTCACGATCATCGGCCTCGCGTTCTTCTACGCCGTCGAGCGCCTGGAGGCGCTGCTGATCCCGTGGCACGTGAGCCATCGCGTGCGCGAGGATGCCGGCACGATGTGAGGCAACGCTTTTTTCACCGAAGGAGGAAGCCCATGAAGACGATGAAGACCATCCTGTCCGTCCTGGCGGCCGCCGCAACGAGCGCCGTGCTCGTCGCGCCCGCGGCAGCCCAGACCAAGTTTCCGTTCCGGCTGAACTGGACGCTCTACGGCGAACACGCCGGGTTCTTCGTCGCCCGCGACAAGGGCTTCTATCGGGAGGAAGGGCTGGACGTCGAGATCCAGGAGGGCAGCGGCTCGACGACCGTGGCGCAGCTCGTCGCCAACGCCACCAGCCCGGTGGCCTACGTCGACGCGGCGACGATGATGCGCGGGGTCGGCGCCGGCATGCCGATCAAGGCGGTGGGCGTGACGCTCCAGCAGAGCCCGATGGCGTTCATCTACCGCGCCGACGCGGCGCGTCCGACCAAGATCTCCGAGATCAAGGGCAGCCGGATCGCGATCACCGCCGGCGACGCGAGCCTGGCGATCTTCACCGCGTTCATGGGCAAGCTCGGCATGAAAGTTGATGACGTGCAGATGATCACCGTCGCGACCCCCGCGTCCAAGGAGCAGGCGGTGCTCAACAAGCAGGCCGACGCGCTGCTCGGGTACTTCATGGACCAGGGCCCGCGCATGCAGCTCCAGACCGGGGTGAAGATGGGCTGGACGCGCCTCTACGACATGGCCGGGGTCACGACGCTCTCCAGCGCGATCATCGTCAACAACGACTGGGCCAAGGACGCGAAGAACCAGGACCAGCTGAAGCGGTTCCTCCGCGCCACCCAGCGCGGCTGGAAGTACAGCTTCGACAACCGCGCCGAGGCCGCCGAGATCTTCCGGAAGAACGCGCCCGTGTTCACGCAGGAGATCGCGCTGCTTGAGGTCGACGGGACGATGACCATCATTCACACCGAGCGCACCAAGGGCAAGGCGATCGGCTGGTCCGCGGCCGAGGATTGGAAGGACAGCCAGGAGCTCCTCGAGAAGTTCGCGAAGCTGAAGCCGCAACCGGACGTCAGCGTGTACTACACGAACGCCTTCCTGTCGGAGGCGCCGTACCTGCCCGGCAAGTGATGTGGCTTCCCGCCCTGCCTCCGGCCCGCTTGGCCGCGGGCGGGGCGGTCTTTGACCTCACTGGAGCCGTCCCCGCGAACGACGATGAGCGAGCCGTACATCCGCCTGCAGAACGTCGCCAAGGTCTACGACACCAAGGACGGTGCCGTCGAGGCGTGCGTGGACGTCGGCCTCGACATCCGGCAATCGGAGTTCGTCGCGATCGTGGGACCGAGCGGCTGCGGCAAGACCACGATCCTCAAGATGGTCGCCGGCCTGATCCCCTATACCGCTGGCACGATCACCGTCGGCGGCCGGCGCGTCGACCGCCCGCAGACCGACGTGGGGATCGTGTTCCAGGATTCGATCATGCTCGACTGGCGCAACGTCCTCGAGAACGTGATGATCCAGATCGACATCCGCCGCATGGACCGCGCCAAGTACGAGCCGGTGGCGCTGCACCTGCTCAAGGCCACGGGTCTCCAGGGATTCGAGCAGAAGAAGCCCTACGAGCTGTCCGGCGGGATGCGGCAGCGCGTCTCGATCTGCCGGGCGCTCGTCCACGACCCCCCGCTGCTCCTCATGGACGAGCCGTTCGGTGCGCTCGACGCGCTCACGCGGGAGCAGATCTCCATGGACATCCAGCGCGTCTGGATGGAGAAGCGCAAGACCGCGCTCCACATCACGCACAGCATCCCGGAGGCGGTCCTGCTCGCCGACCGGGTCGTCGTCATGAGCCCGCGCCCCGGGCGCATCGTCGAGATCCTCGACATCGACCTGCCGCGCCCGCGCCGCCTGGACCGGCTGCCGCCGAAGTTCCACGACTACTCCGGCCGCATTCGCGACATCTTCAAGTCGAAGGGCGTGCTGGCGATGGGGGCCGCCGGTAGCCCCTCGCCCGTACGGCGCCTCGGTGTGGCGGAGGCTCCGCGCCTGCGTTCGGCCGACAGGACCCACCCGTTGCTCGACGCGGTGGATCTGGAGGGCACGTACATCG
>Ga0209853_1000284_pt1 | contig 14065 bp, 14 predicted proteins | sample GWRWS1_30_40_FD_187224 | JGI IMG/M metagenome (GOLD analysis project Ga0209853, IMG submission 187224) | Riverbed sediment microbial communities from areas with vegetation nearby in Columbia River, Washington, USA - GW-RW S1_30_40 (SPAdes)... | ecosystem: Environmental > Aquatic > Freshwater >...
CGCCGCCGCCGTCCGGAACGAAACTCAGCTTGATCGTCCCCGGACCGTCGTAGAGGATCTCGGTGGCCTTGTACTGGTCGCCGAAGCCGTGGCGGGCGATCACGACCGGCTTGGACCAGTTGGGCACCAAGCGCGGCACGTTCTTGCAGATGATCGGCTCGCGGAAGATGGTGCCGTTCAGGATGTTCCGGATCGTGCCGTTCGGCGACGGATACATCCGCTTCAGCTTGAACTCCTTGACCCGTGCCTCGTCGGGGGTGATGGTCGCGCACTTGACGGCGACCCCGTACTGCCGCGTCGCGTGCGCGGCGTCGAGCGTGACCTGGTCGTCGGTCGCATCGCGATGCTGAACGCCGAGGTCGAAGTACTTCAGCTCGACGTCGAGGTACGGGAGGATCAGCTCCGCGCGGATCTTGTGCCAGATGATCCGCGTCATCTCGTCGCCGTCCATCTCGACGATCGGGTTCTTGACCTTGATCTTGCTCACGCGGGCTCCTGTAGTGACGAAGTCGGAGGCGGGAATCGCGCAGGGCGCTGCGGCGGGGCTTCCGGCGGGTGCCGCAAAGGCGGCGATTCTAGCAGACCACCTCAGCGCCCCGCCGCCGCCGGGACCCTCCGAGCCGGGCGCTCCCCTCCGCCCGCGAGCCTTCGGCCCAGTGTCGCGGACACGCATCAACTGATTGGTTTGTCGCGTGTTTTTGCGATGCTCGCCGGGGAAATGTCAACCGCCGTGTGGCAGGGGCGTTACTGGAGATTGACTGGGTCAAACCGGTCCCTTTGACAAACCTGACCACTGAGAGGACTCGATGAAAAAGCTGATCGCCATGCTTCTGGCCGCCACCTTCGCGGGTGTTTCGATCAACGCCATCGCGCAGGAAAAGAAGGCGGCGGCGAAGCCGACCGAAAAGCAGTGCAAGGAGAATCCGAAGCTGGAGGGCTGCCCGAAGCCGGCGGCGAAGAAGTAATCGCGCTTTAAGCGATCGAAAGGCAGGGCCAGTCCCTGCCTTTCCTTTTGGCGCCACCCGCTGGTAGACTCTGTTCGCTCGCCTCGCGGCGGGCACCAAACCCAAAGCTCAAGGAGGAGATCATGAGGAAGCTCGTAGCGCTCGTTCTCGCGGCCACGTTCGCCGCGGTGTCGTTCCAGGTCGTCGCTCAGGACAAGAAGCCGACCGCCGAGCAGTGCAAGAAGGATCCGAAGATGAAGGGCTGCGAGGAGATGAAGAAGAAGTAACCCGATTCGGGTCGAAAAGGCAGGGCGAGTCCCTGCCTTTTCTTTTCGGGCGAGCGCCTGGCTCTTCGCCGCATCCCGAATGGGTCCGCAAGCCCGCCTCCTGATCGCCGCGCTCGGGCTTGCCGCGCCGCTCGCGGCCGCGGAACCTCAAGCCAAGCTCCCGACGCTCACCCTGAACGTCGGCATCCACCTCATCCACGCCGAGATCGCCAACACGCACCCGTCGCGGGCGCAGGGGCTGATGTTCCGCAAGTCGCTTGGCGCAAACCACGGCATGCTGTTCGTGTTTCCGGACATCGGGCCGCAGTGCATGTGGATGAGGAACACCTACGTGCCGCTGTCGGTGGCCTTCATCGACGAGGCCGGCATGATCCTCAACATCGCCGACATGAAGCCGCAGACCGAGGACTCGCATTGCGCCGCCGGGCCGGCGCGCTACGCGCTCGAGATGAACCAGGGCTGGTTCGCGGCGAAAGGCATCAAGCCCGGCGTGAGGATCTCGGGGATCGAGAAGGCACCCGCGCCCCGATAAGGCGCGCGCCCGAAAGCGAAGGGCCCTTGCGGGCCCCTTTCTTCTTGCGTCAGCGGATGGCCTACAGCCCGCCGTTCTGCTGCGCCACCATGCAGTAGAGCATGGGGATCGACAGCAGCGTGTTGAAGCGCGAGGTCAGCCCCGCCATCTTCGCGGCCTTCGCCTTCTCTTCGGGGCTCACCTGCACCATCCCGAGCGCCTTCTTCTGGTTCGGCCAGATGATGAACCAGACGTTGAAGGCCATGATCAGGCCGAGCCACATGCCGATCGCGATCGCCGTATGCGGCCGGGCGAACGTGAACAGGGCGCCGATGGAGCCCATCATCCACGTCAGGAGGAGGCCGGTGACGACCGTGGCGAGCGCCGCCCACCGGAACCAGAACAGCGCGCGCGGCGCGATCACCTTGCTGACCGCCGGCTTCTGCTCGTCGGGAATCTGCGGCATCGACGGCGTCTGGACGAAGTTGAAGTACCACAGCAGCCCGATCCACATCACGCCCGAGAGCACGTGCAGCCAGCGCATGAAGAACGCCCACCACGCGTGATCGGCCTTGATCCAGGTGCCCGTCGCCCACCCGACGATGACGAGGAGGACGATCAGGACGACGCCGCCGGCGGCGATCGTCCGCCCGAGGGATTGCAGGATTGCGCCCATGCGGAAGCCTCCTTTTTGCTTTGGTTGTGGCCGAGGAGTTGAGCGCGGCGAGTGTAGCACAACGCCTTCGCCGAGCCCGCTCGCAGCAGCGAGCGCGGCCGCGGAAAGACCTACTCGGACCGTTCGACGCGCGCGTGCGCGCCGCCCTGCGAGAACGTGATGTCGAGAAGGTCGCCAGCCGCGACCTCCGAGCCACGCCGCACGAGCCGGCCCGCGCCATCCCGGACTAGGCTGTACCCGCGCTCGAGCACAGCGCGCGGATCGAGATGCATGAGGCTGCGGAGGAGCGCCTCGACGCGCGTTTCACGTTCGGCGAGCTGCCGCGGGGACGCGGTCCGGAGGCGCCCGGTGAGCTGCGCCGCCCGGGCGGCCAGCAGCTCCACCGGCGGCAGGCGCCGTCGGCTGCGGTCGATCAGCTCCCGCAGGCGCCAGCGCTCGCGGTCGAGCGCGCGTGCCGCGGCGTGCGTGAGCCGGCTGCGAACCTGAGCGAGGAGCGCACCCTGCGCCTCGAGCCGGCGGCCGGGATCCACCAGCCGCCGGGACAGGTGGTCGAGCAGCTGCATCCGGACCTCGAGGTCGCGCCCGATGCGACGGTGCAGCCGCCCAACGAGCACCCCCAGGCGCCCGAGCAGCTCGCTCCGCGGCGGGCTGACGAGCTCCGCCGCGGCAGTGGGTGTCGGGGCGCGAACGTCGGCGGCGAAGTCGGCGATGGTGAAGTCAGTTTCGTGGCCGACGCCCACGACCACGGGGATCGGGCAGGCCCGGATCGCGCGGGCGACCCGCTCGTCGTTGAACGCCCAGAGATCCTCGATGCTTCCCCCGCCCCGGCAGAGGATCAGAACGTCGGCTTCCGCGCGCCGCCCCGCGGCCGCGAGGGCCGAGACGATCTCGGCCGGGGCGCTCTCGCCCTGAACCCCGCTCGGGTAGACGACCACCGGAATCGACGGGTTGCGGCGCCCGAGCGTCGTCAGCACGTCGCGCAGCGCTGCCGCCGCGAGCGAGGTTACGACCCCGATCGCCCGCGGGTAGGCCGGGACGGGGCGCTTGAGCGCGGGATCGAACAGCCCCTCGCGCTCAAGGCGGTCGCGCAGCCGCAGGAACGCCTCGAACAGCGCCCCGAGGCCGGCCGGCCGCATGAGCTCGACGTTGAGCTGGAAGTCGCCGCGCGGCTCGTACAGCGTCACCGTCGCGCGGACCTCCACGCGCATCCCCTCGCGCGGCTGCCAGTCGAGCGCCAAGCCGCGGCTGCGGAACATGACGCAGCGCACCTGCGCCTGGTCGTCCTTGAGGGAGAAGTACAGGTGGCCGGAGCGCGCCTGGGTGAAGTTCGAGATCTCGCCGCCGACCCAGACCAGCGGGAACCGGTGCTCGAGGAGGTCGCGGATGCTGCGGTTGAGCGCGGAGACGGTCAGTACCGCGCCGGTCGGCACCGCGTTTTCCCGCGCCGGCGCTGGATCTCCGAGCATTCGGGGAGCATAACCTATCCACAAGCGGCCTCGCTCCGCGCCGACCACCGAAGCGGCGCCGAGTTCCCCCGGGGGGAGATCCGGTAACCCGCTGACGCAGCGCATGAAATCCAGTCGATCACATTTTGATCGCAGGCGAAATCTCGTTATGCGCGGTCCACTTAGCGCGTGTGCTGACACACTATGCACAACCTTATCCACAGCAACTGTGGATAACGAAAACCGGTCGACGCTCGCGGAGCCGAGCGTCGGGGGATTCCATGGCGCGCTTGCGCGCCATCCTCCTCCTTGCTGAAACCTCCTTGCGCCGCTAAAGTCTCGACCTTTGTTTTGGAACGAATTTAGCGCGTGTTCGCCATCATCCAAGCCGCCGGCTGGCCGATCTGGTTCCTGCTCTTCGCGTCGGTCGTCGCGGTCGCGCTGATCATCGAGCGGACGGTCGTGCTCCGGCGGGAGAAGGTCGTCCCGAGCGGGCTGCTGGACAAGGTCGTCGACGCGTACCGCAAGCAGGGCGTCAGCCCGCAACTCGTCGAAAACCTGCATCGCGACTCGCCGCTCGGCCGGGTGCTGGCCGCGGGGCTGCGCAACCATCGCGCGCCGCGCCCGGTGATGAACGAGGCGATCGAGGAGGAGGGGCGATCGGTCACCCATGAGCTCGAGCGGTTCCTGACGACCCTCGGCACGATCGCCACGATCAGCCCGCTCCTAGGGCTGTTCGGCACGATCGTCGGCATGATCGAGATCTTCGGGTCGCAGACGCCGACCGGCTCGAGCCCAGCGCAGCTCGCGCACGGCATCTCGATCGCCCTGTACAACGCCGGCTTCGGGATCCTGATTGCCATCCCGGCGATGATCTTCTTCCGCCACTTCCGGGCGAAGGCCGAGGGGTTCGTGCTCGAGATGGAGCAGCAGGCCTCGCGGCTGGTCGACATGGTGCACGGCGACCGGGTCTGAAGGCGCCGGCGACGATGAACTTCCGCGGCCGCTGGAAGGAGGATCCGGAGATCAACCTGATCCCGATGATCGACGTGCTGCTCGTGATCCTCATCTTCATGATGGTCACGACGACCTACTCGAGGTTCGCCGAGCTGCAGATCAACCTGCCCACCGCCGAGGCCCAGAAGCCGACCGACCGGCCGAACGAGGTGAACATCACCGTGAGCGCCGCCGGCCTGTACACGATCGACGGCAAGCCGGTCGCGTTCACCGGGGTCGCCGGGTTCAGCGAGGCGATGCGGCAGGCGGCGGGCGGGATGAAGGACCCGATCGTGGTCATCAACGCCGACGCGACCGCGAGCCACCAGGCGGTCATTCACGTCATGGAAGCGGCGCGGCTGGCGGGCCTCTCCCACGTGTCGTTCGCCACCCAGACGCAGCCCAAGTGACTGCGGCGCGCGCCGTGCCAGCTCCCGGCGCAGGCCCGAGTCTCCCCGAGCGGCACTGGTACCGTCTGAGCTGGCTCGCGCTCGCGCTCGCGCCGCTGTCGGCTGCGTTCGGCGCCGGGGTCCGCGCCCGACGCTTCGCCTTCCGAGCCGGGTGGCTGCGGGTCGAGCGCTTGCCGGTGCCGGTGGTCGTCGTGGGCAACCTCGTCGCCGGTGGCACCGGGAAGACCCCGCTCGTGCTCTGGCTCGTCGACGCGCTGCGGACCCGCGGTTTCCTCCCCGGCATCGTCTCGCGCGGCTATCGCGGCGCGAACGACGTGCCGCAGGAAGCCCTGGCTGCCGGCGACGCCGAGCGGTTCGGCGACGAGCCGATCCTGCTGGCCGAGCGGAGCGGCGCTCCGGTGTGGATCGGGCGCGACCGCGCGGCGGCGGGCCGGGCGCTGCTCGCCGCGCATCCCGACTGTAGCGTGCTGGTCTGCGACGACGGCCTGCAGCACTATCGGCTCGCGCGCGACTTCGAGATCGCCGTCGAGGACGAGCGCGGGTGGGGCAACGGCCTGTTGCTCCCCGCCGGCCCGCTGCGCGAGCCGGCTTCCCGCCCGGTCGACGCCGTGGTGCTCAACGGCGCGCCGCCACGCGCCGGGGCGTTCGCGATGCGGCTCGAGCCCGCCGGCTTCCGCCGGGTCGCCGATCCCGGGGCAGCGGTGGCCATCGACTCGCTCCGCGGCAAGCGGCTGCACGCCGTCGCGGGCATCGGCAACCCGCGGCGGTTCTTCGCGACGTTGGAGGCGCTGGGCCTCGCCTTCACCCCGCACGCGTTCCCCGACCACCATGCCTTCGCCGCGCGCGATCTCGAGTACCCGGATTGCGACGCGGTGCTGATGACCGAGAAGGATGCAGTAAAATGCCGCCGGTTCGCCCGCGCTGATCTCCTCGCACTCCGCGTCGAGGCGCGCGTGGACGACCGCCTCGCCAACTCGATCGCCGCGCGCATCCGTGGACGCCAAGCTGCTTGACCTTCTGGTGTGCCCGATTTGCAAGGGCCCGCTGGTGTACCGCAAGACCGAGCAGGAGCTCGTCTGCAAGGCCGACCGGCTCGCCTACCCGATCCGCGACGGCATCCCGGTGATGCTCGAAGAGGAAGCGCGCAAGCTGGATCCGGCTGCCGAGGTCGATTAGCGACTCCCCATGCTGGGGCTGCTCAGCTTCACCGTCCTCATCCCCGCGCGGTACGCGTCGAGCAGGCTGCCTGGAAAGGCGCTCGCCGACATCGCCGGCAAGCCGATGGTCGTCCGCGTAGCCGAGCGCGCGCGCGCGAGCGGCGCGGCGGCGGTCTGGATTGCGACCGACGACCAGCGGATCCTCGCTGCGGCGCGTGACCACGGCTGTGACGCGATCATGACGCGCGCCGATCACGCCTCCGGCACCGACCGGCTCGCGGAAGCGGCGGAACGCCTCGCGCTCGCCGACGACGAAATTGTGGTCAACCTCCAAGGCGACGAGCCGCTCATGCCGCCGGACCTCATCGGGCGGCTCGCGCACGCGCTGGCGCAGCGGACGGCAGCGTCGATCGCCACCGCGGGCGTCCCGATCACCGACGCCGACGAGCTGTTCAATCCGAATGTCGTCAAGGTGGTGTGCGACCACGCCGGCTATGCGCTCTACTTCAGCCGCGCGCCGATCCCGTTCGCCCGGGACGCCTTCGGCGCAGGTGGCAGGCCGGGCGGGCCGTTGCCGCGGGGTCTGCCGGCCTATCGGCACCTCGGGATCTATGCGTATCGGGCCGGGTTCCTGCGCGCTTACGCGCGGCACGCGCCGGCCGCGATCGAGCGGTTCGAGGCGCTCGAGCAGCTGCGCGCGCTCTGGCACGGGCACCGCATCGCGGTCGTGATCACCGACGCCGCGCCGCCGCTCGGCGTCGATACACCCGAGGACCTCGAGCACACGCGGCAGCTCGTCCGGGCGAGCGAGCCGGCGGCCTGACCGTTTGACCGCTGCGGCCGGGACCGGCTATCGTCGGCTCGCCACGAACGAGAGCGCGAGGAACCGTCATGCGGCTCATCCTGCTTGGCCCGCCCGGCGCCGGGAAGGGGACCCAGGCGAAGTACCTCGCCGAGCACTTCGGTATCCCCCAGATCTCCACCGGCGACATGCTCCGCTCGGCGGTGCAGGCCGGCACGCCGCTCGGCCTCGCGGCGAAGAAGGTCATGGACGCGGGACAGCTCGTGTCCGACGACATCATCGTCGGGCTCGTGAAGGACCGCCTGAAGCAGCCCGACTGCGCGAGGGGCTATCTCTTCGACGGCTTTCCCCGCACGATCCCGCAGGCGGAGGCGACGAAGGCGGCGGGCGTGCCGATCGACTTCGTGCTGGAGATCGACGTCGACGATGCGAGCATCATCGAGCGCATGAGCGGCCGGTGGGTGCATCCGGGATCCGGGCGCACCTACCACGTGAAGTTCAACCCGCCCAAAGGGACCGGCAAGGACGACGTGACGGGCGAGGCTCTCATCCAGCGCGACGACGACCGGGAGGAGACCGTCCGCAAGCGCCTCGGCGTCTACCGCAGCCAGACGCGGCCGCTCGTCGATTACTACTCGCAGTGGGCCGCCACGGCCGACCCGCGCGCGCCGAAGTACCGCCGGATCTCCGGCGTCGGCAGCGTCGAGGAGATCCGCAAGCGTGCGCTTGCGGCACTGAAGTAGTGCACGGGCCGGCGGACTCCGACCACCGGAGGATCCCAGCGGCCGGGCGCGTCGGGGATAATCGACGCCGCCTCGAGTCCTGCTCATGAGCCGCCGCATCAGGCCACGCAACGCGCTCTACGCCCAGTCGGGCGGTCCAACCCCGGTCATCAATGCCACCGCTTGCGCCGTGATCGAAGCGGCGCGGAAGGCGCGCGGCAGGATCGGCAAGGTCTACGCCGCGCGCTACGGCATCATCGGCGCGCTCACCGAAGACCTCATCGATACCGGCCGCGACTCGGCGGCGGCGATCGCCCGGCTCCGCGAGGCGCCGGGGAGCGCCTTCGGCTCGTGCCGCTTCAGGCTCAACCCCTTCGACCAGGACCGGTCGCAGTACGAGCGGCTGATCGAGGTGTTCCGGGCGCATGACGTCGGCTACTTCTTCTACAACGGCGGCAACGACTCGATGGACACCGCCTGGAAGGTGTCGCAGGTCAGCGCGACGCTCGGCTACCCGGTCGTGTGCATCGGCATCCCGAAGACCATCGACAACGACCTGCCGCTCACCGACAGCTGCCCCGGCTTCGGCTCGGTGGCCAAGTACGTCGCCACTTCGATGCGCGAGGCCGGCCTCGACGTCGCGTCGATGTACCGGACCTCGACCCAGGTGTTCGTGCTCGAGGTGATGGGGCGCAACGCCGGCTGGATCACCGCGGCGTGCGGCCTCGCCGCGGACTCGCCCGATTCGGCGCCGCAGATCCTGCTCTTTCCGGAGGTGCCGTTCGACGAAGCGCGCTTCCTCGCGCGGCTGCAGGAGGTGGTCGAACGGATCGGCTGGTGCGCGATCGCGGTCTCCGAGGGCTTGCGCGGCGCCGACGGCAAGCTCCTCCTGGAGGGCGGCTACCGGGACGCGTTCGGCCACGTGCAGCTCGGCGGGGTCGCGGCGCTCGTCGCCCGGCTAGTGGGCGAGCGCCTCGGCTACAAGCGGCACTGGGCCGTCGCCGACTACCTGCAGCGCGCTGCCCGCCACATCGCATCGCGCGTCGACCTCTATCAGGCGTACCGGCTAGGTGCGGCGGCGGTGAAGCTCGCGCTCGAAGGGCGCGACGGCGTGATGCCGATCGTCGTCCGCGCGTCGAACCGGCCGTACCGCTGGAAGGTCGGTGTCGCGGCGCTGAAGGACGCGGCGAACCGCGAGAAGAAGCTGCCGCCCGAGTACATCACCGCCGACGGGTTCCACATCACGCCGGCCTGCCGCAGGTACCTCGCCCCGCTCGTCGTGGGCGAGGCCTACCCGCGGTTCCGCGACGGGCTTCCGGACTACGTCACCCTGCGGAACCATCCGGTCCCGAAGAAGCTCGCGCGCGACTTCAAGATCTGACGCGACGCGGGCTATAATTCGCCGCTTTTCAAGAACCCGGCGCCGGGGAGCGCGGGCGGCGCGAGTCGACGCGCACGCGCTCCGTCAAGAACGCCCGCTGCAGAGGAGGATTGCATGACCCTCGCCCTCGTCTTCGCCCTCGCGTGCGGCGCGCTCGCCGTCCTCTACGGGGTCTTCCTCATCACGCGGATCATGGCCCTGCCGGAGGGCAACGAGCGGATGCGGGAGATCGCGGCCGCCATTCGCCAGGGCGCGACGGCGTACCTCTGGAGGCAGTACACGACGGTCGCGATCGTCGGCGCGGTCATCTTCCTGATCATCGGCTTCGTGCCCGCGCTCGGGTGGGCGACGGCGTTCGGGTTCCTCATCGGCGCGGTCCTCTCGGGACTGTCGGGCATCATCGGGATGAACGTGTCGGTCCGCGCCAACGTGCGGACCGCCGAGGCGGCGCGCAAGGGTCTGAACGAGGCGCTCGCGGTCGCGTTTCGCGGGGGCGCGATCACCGGGTTGCTGGTGGTCGGCCTCGGTCTGCTGGGCGTCGCCGGGTATTTCTGGCTCCTCGCCGCCAACGCCAGGGGCGAGCCGATGATCGAGGTGCTGAAGCCGCTCATCGGCCTCGGCTTCGGGGGCTCGCTGATTTCCATCTTCGCGCGTCTCGGCGGCGGCATCTTCACCAAGGGTGCGGACGTGGGCGCCGACCTCGTCGGCAAGGTCGAGGCCGGAATCCCCGAAGACGATCCGCGCAACCCCGCGGTGATCGCCGACAACGTCGGCGACAACGTCGGCGATTGCGCCGGGATGGCGGCGGACCTGTTCGAGACCTACGCCGTCACCCTCATCGCGACGATGCTCCTCGCCGCGCTCATGGTGAAGACGGAGTCCGCGGCGGCGGCCGTCTATCCGCTCGCGCTCGGGGGGGTGTCGATCCTCGCGTCGATCGCCGGAACCTGGTTCGTCAAGGCGAAGTCGGGCGACAAGAACGTAATGCCGGCCCTCTACCGCGGGCTGTGGATCTCCGGTGGGATCGCGATCGTCCTCTTCTGGTTCGTCACCGACCGGATCATGGGCGGCCTCCTGAAGGAAGTGCCGTTCGATATCGCGGGCAGCCGCCAGTTCATCACGACGTGGCACCTGTGGGGCGCGGGGATCGTCGGACTCGCGCTCACCGGCTTCATGGTCTGGATCACCGAGTACTACACCGGCACCCAGTTCAAGGCGGTGCAGCACGTCGCGCAGGCCTCGACGACCGGCCACGCGACCAACATCATCGCCGGGCTCGGGGTCTCGATGAAGGCGACGGCGTGGCCGGTGATCGCGGTCTGCGTCGCGATCCTCGTCTCGTACTGGCTCGCGGGGCTCTACGGCATCGCGATCGCCGCGACCTCGATGCTCTCGATGACCGGGATCATCGTGGCGCTCGACGCGTACGGCCCGATCACCGACAACGCGGGCGGCATCGCCGAGATGGCCGACCTGCCGAGCTCCGTGCGCGAGATCACCGATCCGCTCGATGCGGTCGGCAATACCACCAAAGCGGTGACCAAGGGCTACGCGATCGGCTCGGCCGGCCTCGCGGCGCTCGTTCTCTTCGCCGACTACACCCACGCCCTCGAGGCGGGCGGGCTGGCCGTCACCTTCGACCTGTCGAGCCACTGGGTGATCATCGGCCTCTTCATCGGCGGGATGGTGCCGTACCTCTTCGGCGCGATGGCGATGGAAGCCGTGGGCCGCGCGGCCGGATCGGTCGTGCTCGAGGTGCGCCGGCAGTTCAAGGAGATCCCGGGGATCATGGAGGGCAAGGCGAAGCCCGACTACTCCCGAGCGGTCGACATGCTCACCCGCGCCGCGATCAAGGAGATGATCGTGCCGAGCCTGCTCCCGGTGCTGATCCCGATCGTCGTCGGGCTCGGCTTCAAGTGGCTCGCGGGCCCGGAGGCCGCCGCGCAGGCGCTCGGCGGCGTGCTGATGGGTACGATCGTGACCGGGCTCTTCGTGGCGATCTCGATGACCACCGGCGGCGGAGCGTGGGATAACGCCAAGAAATACATCGAGGACGGCCACTACGGCGGCAAGGGCTCCGAGGCCCACAAGGCGGCGGTGACCGGCGACACTGTCGGCGACCCATACAAGGACACCGCCGGCCCGGCCGTGAACCCGCTGATCAAGATCATCAACATCGTCGCGCTGCTGATCGTGCCGCTCATGGTCTGATGGCAGCCCGAAGGCGGGCCCGGGGCGAGGAGGGTCGCCCTTTGCGGCCTGGGGCGAAGGGCGCTCGCAGGGGCGCGCTCGAGGAGGGGAAGTGGTGAAGCGTTGGCGCTTCGCACTCGTGGTCGCGGCGTGCGCGGCCGGCACGGCGCTCGCGCAGCCTGCGCCCGAGGTGCCTTCCGGTCTCGCCGCGAAGCAGTCCGCGGTCGGCACCCGCTTCATGGTCACCGCGGCGCATCCCCTGGCGGTCGATGCCGGCTACGACGTCCTGAAGCGTGGCGGCACGGCCATGGACGCGGCGGTCGCGATGCAGCTCGTCCTCGGGCTCGTCGAGCCGCAGTCCTCGGGTCTCGGCGGCGGCGCATTCATCCTGCACTACTCGGCGGCCGACAAGCGCGTGCGCGCGTACGACGGCCGGGAGACCGCGCCGGCGGCAGCCAAGCCGGAGCGGTTCCTCGTCATGTTCGGCCGGCCGATGGGCTTCTTCGAGGCGATCCTGTCGGGACGGTCGGTCGGCGTGCCGGGAGCGCTCGCGGTGCTCGAGCTGGCGCAGCGGAATCACGGCCGGCTCGCGTGGCGCGAGCTCGCGGGGCCGGCGGTCGAGCTCGCCGAGCGCGGCTTCCCGCTCTCGCCGCGGCTGAACGCCCAGCTCGCCTGGGACCGTTTCCTGCGGCGCGATCCCTACGCCGCGCGCTACTTTTACGAGCCGGACGGCAGGCCGAAACCGGTCGGCACGGTCCTGCGCAACCCCAAGTACGCGGCCACGCTGCGCGAGGTCGCCGCGAGCGGCGCGCAGGCGTTCTACCTGGGCCCGATCGCTCGTGACATCGCCACGGCGGTGCAGAAGCATCCGGTGGAGCCCGGGGATCTTACCGTCGCCGACCTCGAGCGCTACCGCGCGAAGGAGCGCGAGCCGGTATGCGGTGCGTTTCGTGCCTACCGGGTCTGCGGCATGCCGCCGCCGAGCTCCGGCGGGATCGCCGTGCTGCAGATGCTGGGGATCCTCGAGCGCCTGCCGAAGACCGACTACGCGCAGGATCCGCTGGCGGCGGTGCATCTCTTCGCCGAGGCCGGGCGCCTTGCCTACGCCGACCGTGACCGCTACGTCGCCGATCCGGATTTCGTCCACGTCCCGGTCGCCGGGCTGGTCGCGGAGGGCTATCTCGCCGAGCGGGCCGCGCTCGTGGCCGCGGAGCGCTCGATGCGCCGCGCGCCGGCCGGCCACCCCTCCGGATCGCCGCCGGTGTCCAGGTGGGTGGACGGCGCCGCGCTCGAGCTCGAGTCGACGACGCACCTCTCCGTCGTCGACGCCGACGGCAACGCCGTGGCGATGACGTCCAGCATCGAGTTCGCCTTCGGGAATCACCGCTTCGTCCGCGGCTTCCTGCTGAACAACCAGCTCACCGACTTCGCGTTCCGGCCGGAGGAGGCGGGCGCGATCGTCGCGAACCGCGTCGAGGGCGGCAAGCGACCGCGGAGCTCGATGTCGCCGACGATGGTGTTCGACGCCGACGGCCGGCTGGTGCTGGTCGCGGGGTCGCCGGGAGGTCACGCGATCATCAACTACGTCGCGCGGGTGGTGGTTGCGACGCTGGATTGGAAGGCGGGCCTGCAGGACGCGCTCGACGCGCCGAACTTCGGCAGCCGCAACGGGCCTACCGATCTCGAGCGGGGCACCCCGGCCGAGACGCTGCGGGCACGGCTCGCCGCGATGGGGCACGACGTGCGCGTGGTCGACATGACGAGCGGGACGCACGCGATCCAGCGCGTCGGCGAGGCGTGGGTCGGCGCCGCGGACCCGCGGCGGGACGGCATCGCCCGGGGCGAGTGACGCGCTAGTTCGCCGGCTTCACGAACTTCAGCGTCATCCGGTCCGACTCGCCGATCGCGGCGTACTTCTCGCGGTCGACGTCCTTCAGCGCGTAGCTCGGCGGCAGCGTCCAGACGCCTTTCGGATGGTCCTTGGTGTCCTTGGGGTTGGCGTTGATCTCCGACTTCGCGACCAGCCGGAAGCCCGCGCTCTCGACCAGCCTGATGGTGTACTCCTCGGTCACGTAGCCGGACTTCGCGCGCGGGTCCTGCGGCCCGGGATTCGCGCGGTGCTCGACGAAGCCGAGCACCCCGCCCGGCTTGAGCGCGCGGAACATTGCCCGGATCACCTCCTCGGCGCTGCCGTCGTCCATCCAGTTGTGCAGGTTGCGGAAGGTGAGCACGAGATCCGCCGAGCCCGGCGGCGCGATGTCGTACTCGCCCTTTTCGAGCACCGTGAAGACCGGCTTGCCGAACACCTCGGGCTTCGCCGCGACCTCCTCGCGCTGCGCATTGGTGGCGTTGCGAATGATGAACCCGGGCTTGTAGGCGGCGAGGTAGAGCTTGCCCTTGTCCTTGAGGAGGGGCGCGAGAATCCGCGTATACCAGCCGCCCCCCGGCCAGATCTCGACCACGGTCAGGTCCTCGCGGATGCCGAAGCGCGCCGCCTGCAGCGCGAGGCCACCGGGAGCGCCGTGCTGGGGGTACCCACAGGGC